>Ga0315291_10004529_pt1 | contig 17687 bp, 30 predicted proteins | sample YL17G12_20_MG_FD_203070 | JGI IMG/M metagenome (GOLD analysis project Ga0315291, IMG submission 203070) | Sediment microbial communities from Yellowstone Lake, YNP, Wyoming, USA - YL17G12_20 | ecosystem: Environmental > Aquatic > Freshwater > Lake > Sediment | place: USA: Wyoming | collected...
TCAGAAGGGCGACAAGGAAGTTCTGTTCCAATTTCGCCAATACCCCACGGGTAACTGTGCCCATGTGAGCAAGGTGAGGAAAGATAAGTATGGTTTCTTCGGGAAAGAGATTCCTTGCATCATGCTCACCAACGAATAATATGAACGAACCAGATATTACAATCAATGGCGTGAAACTGACCCAAGGGCAGACGATGACTATTTGGGCTGCACTGCAATCGTATGCCCAAGAAATGTCCAAACCCAATGCTCTCGGCAGAGATGCCACGGGGCGTGCTATTGCCAAGGGGTATCTTCGGAACATAGACTCCATCAACGACATTGTTCTCAAATCATGAACGAAGCACCTGCCATCACTAATTACGACGCCTACAACGGGCGCATGGAGTTGTCCATGCTGGACAAGATGTTCTTCATTGACAAGATTGACCCCGACTTGATTGTTGACTTCGGGTGTGCTGACGGTGCATTGCTCAAGGCAATCCGTAGGATGAAACCCAAACTCACCCTCGTTGGTTATGACAATGACCCCGAGATGGCGAGGCGGGCAACTGACTTCTCTATCTTTTCCCAGTGGGATTTGATTACTGATTTGGTGGGAGCATCCGAGAGTTCTGCCCTCGTCCTTTCGTCTGTCATCCATGAAGTCTGTCACTACGGCAGCAAGCATGACCTTGACGACTTTTGGAACAAGGTGTTCAACACCGGGTTCAAATACATCATTATCCGTGACATGGTGCCGGGACGTGCCATTGACCGTGTTGCTTGCGTCAATGACGTGAAGAAGGTCTATCACAAGTTCCTCGGCACGAAGGCACTTGACGATTTTGAGCGGGTGTGGGGCAGCATTGAGAACAACAAGCAGCTCATCCACTTCCTCCTAAAGTATCGTTATCTTGAACCCAATTGGGAACGGGAAGTGCGGGAGAACTACATGCCCGTGACCCGAGAAGCATTGCTGGCGAAGATTGGTATGGAATATGACATTGTGTTCCACGAGCATTATGTCCTCCCATATCTGCTCCAGACCGTGCGAGATGACCTTGGTATTGAAATCAAAGACCCAACACATCTGAAACTCATACTCCGAAAAGCATCATGAAAGACTTTATCAAAGCACTTGAAATCCTCTTGAAGTATTGCCCAGAGGATGTTTATGCTCCATTCCATTGCGAGCATGACGAGTTAAGTATTCATATCGGCATCGAACCCTCGGCGGTCAGTGCCGAAGATCTTGCTGCATTGGAAGAACTTGGAATTTCTCACGATTCCGACAGATTCTATTCCTACCGTTTCGGTAGCTGTTAATTATGCGAATCATTTACTCTGACCAGAAAATTCCGAAGCGGCTTGGTATCAAAAGCATGTTTCTCTTGGGACCAACTCCCCGAGATTTGGTCACTCCTTCGTGGCGCATAGAAGCGTTGGAGATACTGAAAAAGTTGAAGTATGACGGCACAGTGCTTGTTCCAGAGCGTCGGGTTAGGAAGGCGAACATCAGCTATGATGACCAAGTGGAGTGGGAAGATGAGGCCATGAATAGGGCTTTGTATAACGTATTCTGGGTTCCCCGCAACTTGGAAACCATGCCTGCATTCACAACTAATGTGGAATTTGGCAGGTTGTATAGATATACAAATACTTTGTATGGTCGTCCTGATGGTGCTCCAAAGACCAGATATTTGGACTGGTTGTATTCAAAATATAATGCGTGTTATCCCATCTATAACAACTTAACCAAACTTTTGAAAAAAGCAGCATTATGAAAACATGGATTACAGCAGATTGGCACTTAGGCGAGAATCGCTTTGAATTGATGGGCAGACCTTTCCAAACCGATTTGGAAATGGTTAATACATTGGTCGAAAACCACAACACTCTTGTTGCCCCCGATGATGAAGTGATCGTAGTGGGCGACGTTTGCTATCAAAAAACTCCAGATTGGTTGCACCACGTCTCTCGTTTCAACGGCAAGATGACTCTTGTGCGTGGCAACCATGACAAGGTGTTTACGGATGAACAACTCAAACCTTACTTCCATACCATCATTGCCGAAGGCGATGGATTCTTTGTGAATGCTGCGGGAGTGTCGTGCTATGTCACCCACTATCCCACGGAGGGCCGTGCCAACATGTTCAATTTGGTCGGACATATTCATGCTGCATGGAAGTATCAGTTGAATATGCTTAACATCGGGGTGGACGTTCATAACTTTCGCCCGGTAAATTTGGATACCATTCCATTTCACTTAGGAGCAATTAGCAAATTTTACGATGCCGACGTGTGGGTTGCCTACTCGGAACTCAATGCCCAATACCGTGAGACACGGGGCAAGAAGAACTCATATTTCAGACCATAATCTATATGAAACGCATTATTGAACGCATAATCTTCGGAAGTCGGTGGATTCTTGTACCATTCTTCCTTGGACTAATCATTGCCCAACTGTTCTACTGTTTCAAATTCGTGGAAACGGTGTGGGAACTCTGCAAGTCATTTCATGGTCTGGATGAAACAAAGCTCATGTTGATGGTGCTTACGCTCATTGACATCACCATGATTGCCAACCTGATAAAGATGATTATCGGGGGAAGTTACCAAACGCTGGTGGAGAAGATTGCCTTTGACCATTCCGAAAAGGTTGGTAGCGGCATGTTAAAAGTTAAGATGGGCAGTTCGCTCGTCGGCGTAAGTTCAATTCATCTGCTCCAAACATTTATCAACTCACAGTCCGAGTCTTTTCGGGAGATTGTGGTAAAATGTTCAATTCATCTAATCTTTTTGGTGTCAACGATTGGTCTTGCCTATATTGACTATCTGCATCACCTGACCAAATGCGACGAGGCACACGACTCCGCACAATAACCCCTTGACAAGGTTTGTGGGGTATGGTAAGGTGTCTGCAATGAAATCTCAGTTCTTGATTTACTGCACCTACGAATACTACTGCCAAGGGTATGAGGATACCCAAGGTTATTATCTCGTCACTGCCACAAACTTTGATGAAGCGTGTGAAATCATCAAGCAGAACGTCCGCAACGCCCGTTACTTTGAAGACAGAACGCTATGAACATTGACCCTATTATCACCAGCATGTTGGACGACGACCTTTACAAGGTCAATATGGGAAGCGTCGTCTTCCATCTCTTCCCCCGTGCCATCGTCACCTACGAATTCTTCAACCGTGGTAAGACTCCGTTCCCCGATGGATTTGCCAAGGAACTTCGTGAGCAAGTCATCGAAATGCAGCAAGTGCAACTGACTGCTGACGAGGCACAATGGCTCAAAACCATCCGTTACATCCGCCCGACCTACGTTGAATGGTTGCGAGGGTATCAGATGGATCCGAGCGAAGTCACCATCACACAGAACGGCGGTGAGTTAAGTGTCAAAATTCGTGGTCCTTGGTATCGCACAATTTATTGGGAAGTCAAACTCATGGCACTCATTTCGGAATTGTATTTCCGAATGACTGAGAAGGGTCGGGACAGCGAATGGCAGTGGCGCATCGTGGACAAGGCGAATCGCCTTTCGGAAGCGGGTTGTTACTGGATTGATTTTGGCACTCGTCGCCGTTACTCGTTGGCGGTACAGGATGAAGTTGTCCGTGTGATGGCAAACAAGCGGGGATTCCTCGGTACTAGCAATCCACACTTTGCCCACAAGTACGGTGTCACGCCACATGGAACGTATGCCCATGAGAGCATCATGGCAATGAGTGCCTTGTATGGTGTCCGCATGGCAGACAAAATGTGGCGCAAACATTGGGCAGACCATTTTGATGGCAATGTGGGTGTCGCACTTACTGATACATTCACGACTTCGGTCTTTGACCGTGACTTCGGCACATACGATGCTCGCTTGTTTGATGGTTGCCGTCAAGACAGTGGCGACCCGAGGATTTGGGGACGCAATCGCCTCGCTCATTACAAGATGCTTGGCATCCCCGCTACCAATAAGCGATTCGTGTTCAGCAATAACTTGAACGTGCCCGAATACATTGGTATCCATAACGAGTTCCAAGGTCTTGCTCAACCCGTTGCTGGCATCGGCACAAACTTCACAAACGACGTTGGGGTGAAACCATTAAATATGGTTATCAAACTGACCAGTGCCGACTTTGGTAGTGGACCAGTCAACGTGGTCAAACTGTCGGATGATGCAGGCAAACACACCGGCGACGTTGAGGCAATCGCTCAAGCAAAGCGTGAACTAGGAATCGTATGATGACTCCAAGTGAACAGATTCGGGAGTGCAAGATTTCACTTGCAATTTTCGTGACAGGTGTTAGCATTGGACTGTCGGTATTACTCTACATGCTATGAAACTTATCAAAGTAGGTGCTGCGGTTCTCAATCAGACTCCCCGAGATTGGGATGGAAACTTGGCGAACATTCGCCTTGCGATTGAACAGGCACGTAGGGCGAACGTCACCATCCTTTGCTTGCCCGAAGCAACCATCACAGGATATGGACTTGAGGACGATTTGTTCTGTTCCGATGTTCCTCGCCGTGCCATGACCAAACTTGCCCTCATTGCTCCCCTGACGAGTGGTATGGTGGTCTGCGTTGGTCTGCCCGTACTGTTCAACAACACGCTCTACAATGCCGTGGCAACGCTCGTTGATGGCAATGTGGCAGGATTCACTTGCAAGCAACACTTGGCGGGTGATGGCATCCACTACGAACCTCGCCACTACAAACCGTGGCCCGCTGGTGTCGTCCAAGAAATTGAAATTCCCGAACTGCGAATGCTCCAAGCAGGGTCGGTCAAGTATGCTCATGCCTTGTTCCCTATCGGTGATGTTCACTTCAAGATTGGTGGAGTCAAGATTGGATATGAAATCTGCGAAGATGCATGGGTTGCCAACCGTCCCGGTACCATCCTCGCAACCAAGGGGGTTGATATTTATCTCAATCCAAGTGCCTCTCACTTCTCGTTTGGTAAACTTAATACCCGCAAGAACTTTGTGGTGGACGGAAGTCGGGCATTCAGTGCCACATATATCTATTCCAATCTTCTTGGCAATGAAGCTGGACGTGCCATCTATGACGGTGGAGCGTTGATTGCCACTGGTGGGTCACTGGTTGCGGCTGGCAAGCGATTTAGCTATGAGAATGTCTTGCTGACTACTGCGGTGGTTGACATTGACAACACCAAGACTTCACAGGTTCGCACGGCGAGTTTCCAACCCAATCTTGAAGCGTACAACCGGGGGTGTGTCGCAGTTGAATTTGACTATCCCGCCGTCAGTGAGAAGATCACTTCCAACCCTCTCTCCGAGGGGTGGGAGAATGTTGGTGAAGTTAAGCATCAAGAATGTGTCCGTGCTCTCGGACTCTCGCTTATGGATTATATGCGAAAAAGTCACACCAAAGGATTTGCGGTGTCGTTGAGTGGTGGAGCGGACTCGGCAATGGTTACTTATCTCTGTGCCGCTGGCATCCGCATGGGTGTTCAAGAACTCGGTATCAAGCGGTTCATGGAGAAGTATTGCCCACACTTGATTTGGGGCGACAATCCCGTGGTTGAAATGCTAATTCAGGAGTTGATTACGACTGCTTACCAAGCGACTGCTCAAAGCGGTGATGTCACAAAGCGTGCGGCATTCTGCTTGGCGAAGGCTCTTGGGGTTCCTCACTTTGAATTTAACGTTGAGCCCATGATGACCGAGTACAAGAAACTCGGTGCTATTGTCAAGGGTTCCCCACTGAGTTTCAAGGAAAACGATTTAGTTCTACAAAACCTCCAAGCAAGGGTTCGTGCTCCCGGGATTTGGGTCATTGCCAATATGCAGAACAAACTGCTTCTGACCACAAGCAACATGTCAGAAGCAGCGGTGGGATACGCTACGATGGATGGAGACACTGCGGGATGCGTTGCTCCTATCGGTGGACTGCCCAAGGTTTATATCAAGGAATTCCTTCGTTTTGCAGAGGAATTTGGTACGTCGGCACTCGGACCATTGCCCACAATGAAGTTGATCAACGAGCAAGCACCGACTGCGGAACTACGTCCCAAGGAAGAGAACCAGACGGACGAGAAGGATTTGATGCCTTACTGGTTGCTGCACAAGATTGAAACAATGGTGGTGAAGAACCGTTACACTCCTGTTGAAATCTTTCATGCCATCATGTCGCAGGACAAATACGACAACAATCAACTTATCAAGGACATCACCAAGTTCTTTCGGTTGTTCAGTATCAACCAGTGGAAGCGGGAACGCTATGCTCTCTCGTTCCACATGGACGACCACAACCTTGACCCGAGGACTTGGTGCCGGACTCCTATCCTCACAGGTGGATATGCAGAAGAACTGAAAGAGTTGGAGCAATACATCATCATATGAAACTCAACGGCAAATTCAAAGTGAGGAACGCCGAGAGGCATTGAGCGACATGACAATTGAATGCAAACATTGCGGCGGGATTCACTCCGTCAGAAAAAAGCGATACTACTGCTCAAAAGTATTTGGCGGTTGGGTGACGATACTCCCCAAACCCCTCAAGAAGTTGTCCAGTAAGACTCTCAAAGAGTTGACACAACAAGAATCCCATCGCATGTCGTATGAGACATACGTATTCTTACGTACTCTTTTGGAAGAGTATATGGAGAAGTGGGAAGGCAAGTTTCGTTCGGCATGTTTATTCATCCCCGCAGAAGCAACCAAGAGTGGCAATCTGACGGGTATTGAGAGAGCACACCGCATATTCATGACCGAGTATATGAAGTTGGACAAGATGAAAGAAGAACTTCATACGGCAGCGGCAGCGACGTATAAGGACCATCCTAGTGCCGACATGCGGAAGTATTGGGGACTAAAAGAATGAACGTATTTAACATCAAGAAAACATTTGAAATGAAGCGGGCAAACCGATGGCCCGAAGTGTATTTCTGCATTGATTTGCATGGCACTATCATCCCGAGTGGTAAGGGGTCGGACGATAAGACCGACGAAGAGAAATTCTATCCCTATGCCCTAGAAGTGCTGCAATGGTTGAGTCGTCGTAAGGACATCTTTCTCATTCTGTGGACAAGCACCCCGGCAGACCGTCTGGTATCAGTGAAGGAATTTCTCAAGTTCAACAGCATCAAGTTTGACTACTTCAATGAGAACCCACATGCTCTGAACACTCCACGTAGCGATTTCAACAAGAAGTTTTACTTCAGTGTCTTACTGGATGACCGAGCGGGGTTTGAACCCGAGACAGATTGGAAACTGATTAAGGATGAACTAATCGCCATCGGTGAATGGGATATAAAAAGTTGACGATTTTGTGGGATTGTGATACCATCCTTGAAATGAGTAACACTGCATCTACACCCGCCGTTCCCACTTCGTATCCCGTTGTGGAGTTTGAATATCCAGATAGCGACACGCAGAAAATGAAACTGCGGTATCTCCGAGTGGTTGAGGCAAACGCCGACCACATCAAAGGATATGAATTGGATAGTCCCGGATCTCTCAAGGAAGGACAGTTCAAAACATTCTCTCGTAATCGTCTCACTCGCAACAGTCCTACGTTGCTAACATTCTGATACATATGAATCCCGATGATAAACGCCTTGTCGGTTTTTTGAATGACCTAAAACACTCTTCAAAAGGAGAAAGAAGTTCTTTCTTTGAAGAAGAGTCAAAGCGAATAGCGGCACTCAACAAAGATGCTGACAAACCTACCCTCGGTCAGAAGTTGCTATTAGCATTATTTGCGGTAGCACTTGTTGGAATCTTTGTGGTCCCCTTGACTGCCTATGGAATTTTGGTCACTGGATTCGTCGCTACAAAGTTGTGGTCATGGTTCTTGGTGCCTCTTGGATTACCTTCTATTGGCATTCTTCACGCAGCGGGCATTGCAACCCTCGTGAGACTGTTTACAGCCGAGAATCCATTTGCCGCACAAGATTCGGCGGAACGTGTTCCTGAAGACAAGAAGATGAGTCGCACAATCACTTTAATACTTATTCCTTGGGCGACGTTATTGATAGGATACATTGTCCACAGGTGCATGTGATGGAAATCACACTCTCCATTGTCGGTACAGCGGGGCGCAAAGATGATGCCGCAAAGCTGGGCAAAAAAAGTTTTGAAGCAATGTGTCTAGTTGCTTCGGGACTCGTTGATCAGTTGGTAGAGAGCAACTATCCCATCACTCATTTGGTATCGGGCGGGGCAGCATGGGCAGACCACGTTGCCGTAAAGCTCTTCTTGGATAGGAAGGTTCCCCGTCTCCGTCTCTTTCTTCCTGCGGTGTTTGAAGGAGGTACGTTTGCCGACAATGGAGACAAAGACCCTAACAAGAATCCCGGCGGAACTTGTAATTACTATCACAAGAAATTTCAGAACGCCACACATATCAACTCACTTACGCAGATACAGATTGCCAAGGGAGAGGGTGCGGAACTGATACCAGTCGCAAAGGGATTTTATGCTCGCAATGCTTTGGTAGCAAAATCCGATTTCATCCTTGCCATGACATTTGGAAACGGGCGTGAAGTCAAAGACGGCGGCACTTCTCACACTGTAAAATGTTACCTAGAAAGGGTTCGTAAGGAGGGTATCTTCGATAAATCTTTTCACTATGATTTGAATAGTGGAGAGATTTTTGAAGGATGTACCATACCAAAACCTACTGTGGAAAAAATAAGAGTTTCCCCTTGGTCGAAAATACCCAACAACTTAGTCGGAGTCCATTCCACACAAATTTCAGGCTTCAACGCTTTCCTGCCGTGATTCGTTCGATATAGTTATATTTATAGGTATGAGTGAACAAATTCCCATACCCGACACAATTGAACTTAAAAAGCTAAACAAATGGCTATTGGCCCTTGTTGTCTTTATCGTTGTATGGTCGGTGGGACTCTTATTGTATGTTGACCAGCGAGTTGATCATGTGAGATCGACGACGCCCGCTATTATTACGGTTGACACCCACAGTGGAAAGATTTCAAATCCCGCTCATATGAATCTCTTCCCTCCAGCGATGCAGACGAAGCAGACCAAAGAACTTACGAATGGGAATCTCTCCAAGCCGGTTTACGAACAAAAGCAAACTTATGAAGTGATGGACTTTGTTGTTATTAACTATTTCTTCATCAATGGATTGATTGCAGAAAAGAGTGGAGATGAATACGTGGTCCTGTATAAAGACCACAATCACGTATTACAGAAAGTTACTGTGCCGAGGACGTTGCTGCTTTCCCCGACTTCTTACTACGGGGTGAGTCCTGCCGCTTTGATAGGTGATTAAGACTCTTGATGCGCTGCTCTACCTTTTCAAGCAGGTATTGCGCCTCCTCTTTGTCATCGTTATAGTCGTTTTCTTCCCATTGATAATCTTCAATATACAATTGAAGCATGATGGGGTTGGTGATAAACTCGGTCAAGTCCGATTTCATTTCTTCCAGCGTTTTGACGCTCCGAATGCGGGACAAATCAATCATAATCTTCAAATTCTTTCTTCCAAAGGTAGAGCATCACTATTATCAGTGGCGTTAAACAAACCAGAACTAACCAGTCCGCTACCCAACTAATCGCTTTTCGTATCATTTTCATTTTCATTGAGGTATTTTAGAGTTGCTAAGAACCCCACGAATACACCTATAAATATCACCGTTCCGCACGCTGCGAGCGATGGAGGATTTTTCCATACCGCAAATACACCACGCCAGAACACATAACAAAATGCGAGGAGTAGAGTCGTTGATAGAATCTGGTCTGGAGCTATTATTAGAAACCTTCTCAAGAAGTTTAGCATGTCACACTCTATACTATTGCCATCGTTTAGTCAAGCCTTAATAATTTCTTGACATCCTCTCCACAAGTGATACAGTGTTAGAGATATGGCACAACTTTTTACATTGATGTACGGCAAGTCCAAAAAGCGGATGAAGCCAATTATGACCGATGTTCGACACAAGTGCGAGAACTACCGTGATGCCCGTGGTGTTCGTATGGGCGGCGGGTGGCATGATATTGTCCCCGCCGAGGCTGGTGCAGTTGTGTGGCGGCAGAAGTCCGCAACCGTGGGCGGAAATCGTTGTGAGACGGTTGGGCGGGTTGGTCATGGTCTGTCGGGGTACATTGATAAACACGGGTTCAATGCTCACACATGATAACCGCATCTGCCATGATGTTTGCCGATGGAATTATCCTGACGGGGCACCGTCATCATAACATCATTGCTGATTCCAAGGAAGCAGGGTACACTCGTCAAGATGTTGCCAAAGCAGTGCAGGGGTTTGTTGACCAAACTCGTAAGTTCTATGACCGCAAAGAGGCGGGTAAACATGCCGAAGAATGTGGACAAGTCATTGTTGGACATGCAACCGTCCGTCACGTTTACAATCCCCGCTTAGGATTATTTAGCGAAGACCTCTGGTAATTTTGATTTGTATAACAAAAGAGCATCACTTCAATAGAAAGTGATGTATTTATTGTATATGCAATCGCTCAGAACCCTTTCATCCGACACATGTACTTACGCCGAATTCCTGTCAACTTGGTGCAAGTTCTTCCAATACAAAACAATCGTTGAACTAGGTGTTGCTACGGGCGACACCACACTCAAATTGTGTGAAGCGGCACGGACGAACGGCGGAAGGGTTTTCGCCTATGACATCTTTGAAACGTGCCCGGGGTATCTTATACCATTCTCCACAAGAGAAGCGGTGGAAGCACGTCTGATGGGGTCGTTTGACGTATCCTTGTTCAAGGTAACAAAGGCAGACTCAAGGTCGGACTCCTTTACCTCTCTACTCAAGTCAGACACCGGCGGCACGATTGATTTTGCCTTCATTGATGCTGCTCACTCATACGAGGGCACAAAGAACGATTTCCTCAAAGTGTATCCACTCCTTGCCGAAGATGGTACCATCGCCATTCACGACACCTACAATCACAACGGAAGTAGGAGATTTGCGATGGATTTATATGGAGATTTGAATGATGGAACATTTGATGTAATGAATCTCCCATACGGTTACGGAAATGATAGATATGGGATGACAGTTTTAACTAAGAGAACCTTTCCACTATACCCAAGCGGCATCACCAATTGCAATCACGATCCTATTTCAGCACAGGAAATCTATGCGGCGGAAGATGTATGGTATAAGAAACAAACAAGATGAAAATTGCTCTTTGTCTATTCGGACAACCAAGACATCTCAATCTTGGACTTCCAACATTGATGGACCGTTTGGTTCTTCCCAATGCCATTGAAGATATATTCATACACACATGGTTCGACCCTTCCGTGGTAAATAAACCAATGGAGGGAGTGCTTGGTCCCCGTGGTATCTATACCGAAGATGCCGACAAATGTTTGATTGACAATCTAAAGCCCAAGGGGATTATTGTAGAACCTCCAAGAACCTTTGATGAATTTGCACACCTTGATGGTCGGTATAATCAGACACATATTGCCAGCATGGGTTATTCTATCATGAAGGTGAATCAACTGAAGATGGAGCATGAGAAGAAAAATAAGTTTGTGTATGACGTGGTTATTAAGACTCGCATTGACATGAATTACCATGAAAAAATGATTATCTCGGAAATGATTGATGACCAGCTAGAAAAATGCTTATATGTGTCACAGCAGTATTTTCATGAGAACATAATTACTACCAAGCAGGGGAGAGAGCATCGTCCACTCTCGGACTGTTTCAACTTCGGTGCATCAAAAAATATTGATATTGTATCTTCATTCTTCAACCATTTTCAAGCCATTCATGATGATTTGGATAATGCGTGCAAGACTGGAGAAGGGTATCACAGTTACATTGCAACGATAATGAATGACCTAAAGATTGTCCCCAAACCATTCTGCTACACGCTGTATCGGGTTGGAGATGCCCCCGCACATGCCCCCCAAGGCGGATTCACATTCCGCTAACATTTCCCTTGACTTGTTTTAATGTCCGTGCTATGCTTTAGAAATAAATGGCAAAGCGTTGGACAGTTGAATGCTCCGAATGTGGAGTGAAAGAGTCTTTCGGTGATACCAAAGATATTTCCTATGCCAAGTGGAGAGTCATTGCTTGGATAGTCCAAGATAACACGCCTCTCTGCGTCTGTCCAGACTGCGAATACGGAAAACCAAAAAAGAAAAAGAAATGACACCTAACTTACTTCTCGGAATGGCATGTGGCATGTTCTTTACGAACTGGTTGCTTGTTCCTTTGCTTGGATTTCGCTCGTTTCGGGATGGGTTTTGGGTAGGGTTGATTGCAGCGGGGATGATACTCTTGGTGTGGGTATTTGTTTTGTGTCACCCCAGACTCAAATAATTATGCCTTGGTTCATCACAGCACTTTGTAAGCGGGCGACAATGGAGAGTCTTTTGGCGAAGTCACCCAACCGTGACCCCAAGTATCTTCCGAGTCGCAGTCGCACCTTTGGGTTTTACAACACCTACAACGAGGCATATGAAGCAGTTAACACGAATCGTGGCAGCATGGAAGAGTGTGTGTATGACTACATTGTGATGGAATACATTGAACCCGGTATCCATCCGATGGTTCACTCTACCCAATGGTGGGAGTGGAGCACTGCTTTGAGGAAATGGACCTTTTTGACCGAAGAAGACACCCCGGAGGAATTTCAAGGTATCTGTAACTGGGCATTGGGATAAACATATGGATATTACCGTCAGAAAAGTCAGCAAGTATAAAGACGTTGAAGTTGTCCTTGACAATACCAAGGTTGCCCTTGGACTGCACGATGAAGACGAGTGTATGAAACTTGCCCGTACACTCAAAGTCGCCATTCAGGATTTGTTTGATGACCGAGATAAATGCCAAACCTTTTTGGAGTGTGACGAATGAAACCTACGAGATATTACTACAAATTCTGGATTAAGTCATCCAGAGGCACCGACGAAATGACCGTGCGAATGTATGACAAACCTCAGAACGCCGACGATTTGAAGGAGGATGTTGAGGAATGGACTTCACACTTTGCCGCAACCCAAGTGTCCGAGAACGCATGGAGTTATGGATGGGACGAGATTGATGGTAGGAACTTACCATTGCCCGAAGACAGGGAAAAGTGTTTGGCGTGGCACAGTAAGGTCTGCCAAGAGTATTACAAGGTGCGTGACGAGAAGCGTTTGGCAGCAGCATTGTTGGCACACCCACCATTCAACGGACAACCATGAACACATCTGCTATCTTTGGAAAGAATTCCAAGCCGGAAGGGATTACTCCTTCGGTCATTCTCTGTGGGCCTAAATACTCTGCCAACGTAGGGGCAGCGGTGAGGGCAGCGTCATGCTTTGGTTCAAAACAAGTGTGGTGGACCGGCAACCGATTTAATCTGGACGAGCATGACCGCTTGCCTCGTGAGGAACGCATGAAGGGGTATAAGGATGTTGAACTGCGGCAGTTTGACCGACCGTTTGACCACTTCCCCAATGCCGTGCCCGTGGCGATTGAACTGTTACCAAACTCTGAATGCTTATCCGATTTTGAGCACCCCGAGAACGCCGTGTATGTCTTTGGTCCCGAGGATGGCAACATCCCACCTGTGTTGCGCCGTCACTGTCATCGCTTCGTCAGCATCCCATCCAAGCATTGCTTGAACCTTGCTGCGGCAGTGTATATCGTGCTGTACGACCGAATTCTCAAACATTACCGATTGACGGGAGAGAAACCATCATTGGATGAAGTGCGTGGGTTTGTAGATACAAATGCCAACGAGGACATCTTCGGAAGAGTCCACAAGAATGGAGTGGCATTTGGATGAAACATACAATGACAAACTTGCTCGAATCACCGCCCTTTATGCCCATTGAGCCCGAGGCACGGGAGATATGGGCAATGCTCAACCTTCTTGGATACTACCACGTTAAAATCATTAAGTACGAAAAGAATGTGCAAGTGGTATTCACACACAAGCCTTGGCTTAAGAAAGAAGGTTCCAACGTAGAGAAGTGTGAAGTGTTGGATTTGACGTGGGCATTCAGAGAGATTGGTCCCGGAGTTGCGGAAGAACTTGTCAGGAAAGCATACAGTGGAAAATAAACCTATTTTCATAGCAGAGATAAAGACACAATCCCCCTTTGGGTTTAGGTCGGAGCATCCTTTTGTCTCACTGATGCAATACGCCATTACTTATGGCGATTGGGTATCTGTGCATACAAACGCCCTGTGGGGTGGAGACTATGATGCCATATCCTTTGTTCGTCGGAACACTAACAAACCGATTCTCGCCAAAGGCATCCATGCCACAGACGATGACATTCAACGGGCATTAGACCACGGAGCGGATTATGTTCTGGTGGTGGACAGAATTCCAAAGGTAAACATAACAAAGTGTCTATTGGAGCTGCACCGTTTTGATGACGTTGAAAAGTGCAATCATATGTATTTCAACGATCCGTCCTTGAAATTTGTTTGTAACTCTCGTGACCTACGCAGTGGACTTCCCAAGAAAATGTGGGAGTTGGATAGATATACTGATATGCGTTTGTGGACATGCCAAGCCAGCGGCATTAAGACGCAGGGACATGTTCAACCCAACGTCAATGCCTTCATTGTAGGCGAACATTTAGTTAACTTTTGCAAAGGATTACCCCATGATTGAATATCCATCTATAATTGCCAGTTCCAAAGCACCGAGGCAGAATTGCATCGCCTTTGAGAAGTATGACGGCAGCAACATTCGTGTGAAGTACACGCAGAAGCAGGGATTCAACCTGTTCGGCAGTCGCACGCAATTGTTTGACAAAAGTCATCCATTCTTGGGCAGTGCGGTGGACATCTTTCATCGTGACTATGAGACTCCACTGACGGAACTGATTAAAAAGGAGTTTCCTAACGAGCGGGAAGTGATTGCTTTTCTTGAGTTCTTTGGTGATAAGTCTTTTGCCGGATGGCATGACCCCGAAGATACCACCAAGCGTTTAGTGCTGTTTGACATCATGGTGGGACATAAGAATAGAAAGTTCTTGATGCCGCATGAGTTTGTTAAGATGACCGAGGGTAAGATGGTTATTCCCCGCATCATGTATGAAGGCAACCTGAGTGATCAACTCATTCAAGATGTGCGTGATGGTAAGTATGACGTTGTGGAAGGCGTCATTTGCAAAGGTACTCAGAAGACTGGTGCCGCTCGTGGTGGGGTCTGGATGGCGAAGATAAAGACCAAGGCATATCTTGATAAGGTATTCAACCGCTTCGGCGCAGAAGGATTGCAGAAGTTTGGAGAGTAGTGTTAGTCCCCGCACTAGCCGCCACGCCGGATGAATTATTTTGAGTTTGTTGAGAAGTTACCGCAACACTTTGCTCGGCAATGATGCGAGCTATCATCTCTTCTTGCTCAATGATCTCATTCCAGTTCATATACATACATATTATGAATCGTTTGCTTTTACTCTCAAAAATGAAGTTGACAATTGTTGAGCACTGTGCTATCATGTTATGAGATGAAGAAATTACTAACATTGATAGCGTTGTTAACCATCGTGGTTATTGCAAATCCACAAACGCTCATCAAATACTCCTCGGTGACATTCGCATGGGATGCCAGTCCATCACCAGAAGTAGCTGGATACAGACTCTACAGTGGTCCTACTTCTGGCACCTACACCAATAGTGTTGATGTTGGCACTCCACTTGAATATACCGCTACGAATGTCGTTCGAGAAATCACGATGTATTATGCTGTAACTGCTTATTCCACAAACGGTTTGGAATCCGATTTCAGCAACGAAGTATCCTACACGCCTCCAATTACCTCCACGCTATCAACCGTGAAGGGCACTCGCCTCTCGCCGCCATAATCTCAGCTTGACATTCCCCCGCAAGGTGGTATGATGCTCACATGAAAGACGAAAGGCCAGCGATGCCGGATGCCGTCCTCATTGATAATGGTGAGGATGCACGGTGGGTAGTCTGGGCAGTCATTGGAGTCGTCTTAGCAATAATCGTCGGACTTGGAATCGGTATTTACCTAACGCTATGACGGACCACAAATGTATCGTATTCGCTGGAAAGGCAAATCAGCGTCTTGCTAAAGCAGTTGCACTGCCATCCCTCGGCATTACGTTCGGAGAGATTTATCATCACCAGTTTCCTTCCGGTGAGTGGTATTGTCAACTCAAGGAGAACGTGCGGGGTGCTGACGTATTCCTATTTCAATCCATCATCCAACCCGCCAACGACAATTTGATGCAACTGCTTATCATGGCAGATGCCGCTAGACGAGCATCGGCGGGACGAATTACTGCGGTCATCCCTTACATGGGATACTCCCGCCAAGACCGTAAAGACAAGTCCCGAGTTCCCATCAGTGCCAAGTTAGTGATGGATATTCTCGCTGCATCGGGAATTGATCGCATCGTCACGATGGACCTTCATGCTGCACAGATTGCTGGGTTCACCAACCTTCCATTTGACCATCTTCACTTCCGCCCTGTGTTGGTTGAAGCAATGAAGGATAAGAACATTGATGTGGTCGTGGCTCCTGATATTGGTGCTGTCAAAAAAGCGGAAGAGTTTGCCACGAAGATGAAGGTTGACCTTGCTTTCATTTCCAAGAAACGTAAAAACGATACCGATGTTGAAGTTACACAGTTCGTCGGCGACGTGAAGGGTAAGAACGTCCTTGTCATTGATGACCTTACCGAATCGGCGGGCACTCTGATTAGTGCTGCCAAGTGCTGCAAGACCAACGGAGCAAAGAGTGTTTATTGCGCCGTGACTCACAATTGCTTGAGTCCAATCGGTCACGAGCGTCTTTCCGCTGCACGGGCAGATGGAGTGATGGAAGGATTTCTCAGTTCTGATTCTACCGATGTCAACGCTTGCACTGACGGATGGGTAAACATACTCAGCGTGGCAGACCTTTTCTCGAAGGCAATCCACGGCATTCACAACAACCACAGCATTAGCTCCTTATTCGCATGATACCCAACGTTCAATTCGGTCTTGGTATTGAAAAGGATAAGGTGATGCTTCGCTTCGTTGAGAAGGAGGGCGGTCCCCAAGTCAAACGAGAAGTTACCAGCGTCAAGGACTTCACTCAATTTATTCTCGCTAAGGCGAAGGCGGCGAAGTGTGAACCCGACGACTTAATCATCATGTGTTCCAGTTCTATGGACTTTCCCGAAGACTCAACCACCAACAAGGCAACCATTGACCTTGCCCATGATTTAAGATAGTATGCCAAAGAAAAAGAATCCAAAGGTTAAGAATCCCGAGTTCCTCAAGGCAGTTGGGCAGTCCTCTATACTCCGCATTGATTGGAAGAGTTGGGATACCTATCCCAAAAGTGGTGAGAAGATTTGGGTGATTGTTCGTTTGGATAAAGAAGTCGTTCCTGTCACAGGCACTTACTTTGATGAAACCTTTCCAGCCTCCGCAGATGGTCACTTCCCCGAGACACGGTGGCGTTCGGTGAGGTTTGACGAGTTTGGATTTCCTGATACTTTTGTCGGTCCTGACCACAGTGACAAGAATGCCAAGCGTCTCGTAGCATGGGGCACTCACCGTGGCATCATCCGCCTTGCCAAGTTGCCTGAAATATGGCATCCGAAAGTGCCGTAACATGCAACGTAAATCCGCACAGAAGATTCTTGCCAACGATGAAACGTTGGACATAAAACAGTTGGCGGAAGCACATGCCGAAGAACAGAAACATCAACGTAAGAGTAAACGTGCTCCCTCCATCCAACGCTCACTAG
>Ga0315291_10004532_pt1 | contig 17680 bp, 11 predicted proteins | sample YL17G12_20_MG_FD_203070 | JGI IMG/M metagenome (GOLD analysis project Ga0315291, IMG submission 203070) | Sediment microbial communities from Yellowstone Lake, YNP, Wyoming, USA - YL17G12_20 | ecosystem: Environmental > Aquatic > Freshwater > Lake > Sediment | place: USA: Wyoming | collected...
ATTTGTCTCCTTTCTCTTGGTTATTTATAGCTTACCAAAATCGGTCCGGTTTTTTTTATCTATTCATAGTATCTTACAGGGTTGCAGGTGTTTTTGGTTTCGTCGATACATGTTTCATTCCTCGGTAGAGTTTTACCGATTATATTAAACTTTTGCAAATCACGCGACCCTTTTTTCAGTGGAGCCATATATAAATTCAGAAAGATAACTGATTAAGCTGAATCGATATATTAGAATTCTCTATGATAATCTACATTGGTACCAAGGATTTTAAAACGGTAAGCCAGGACAAACAAACCATCGATATTTGGTTCCCGATTCAATTAGTTACGTAAAAAGCTCATGAGGACAAAGATATCTTATTGACATTTACCGCAATAAACATCAAAATCATTGTTGCATTAAATTATACATATTTTATAATAAATGTCAAATTTGTGAAATTAATCGCATATGCAATATATATTGGTGATTAAAAAACACTTTACTAAACATGCGTAAGGCAAGTTGCCAGCTGTGTGTGACCTCGCTGGAGATTACACCCTGGTTGGCGGCTTGCTCAACCAAAACTTTGTTTCAATTGATGAACATTGTAAGTTCATCCAAAGAATTGCATCCTTATTAAATCACAAAAAGACTATCTATATAATATATTTAGATTGTATAGCAGACATCATAATTTCAATCATTGAGATTGAGTAAAATGCTAGCCAACTTTACAATCCTGCCGGTTATTTAATCCATGAAGGAGGGGATACTTTGGGTCCTCTTAGGATGGTTATTTATATATATTATTATAAAAATATATACCAGTGAAAATAGTTGTGTAGTGGGGTAGGAGAATCAGAATGGTAAAACTAGGAGGAGGTATTGGATCGAATGTATATACATAGCTTTCGGCATATTGGTTGTCATTGCACAATAACAAAATTGAGTGAATTATCTATTGCGTTAATTGTTGAAAATCCATATACTCTCCTTAACGATCTCTAAGGCTTACCCGCAAATAATGATGTAGTGATAATTGGAAGAAAGATCTAGATTCAATTCTCAAATTGCACCAATACTTTGTGAAAGACTCAGCTCTTGATTGATTCTAATGGATTGATCAAAAACTAATAGAGAACTTTTCTGTTTTTTAATCGATGTTGACTGCCTTTCTTGATCCAATATCTGGAGAAAATGATGCAACTATCTGCTGAAATTCGTTGGTTCTGGCATAAAACACCAAATTCTGACTTTCAAAAGTGGTTTCATAGCACAGAACATCATCCTGTACTAGCAGGTGGCGGCAAACTGCGTCAGGATCTATATTTGCTAGATAAGAATCAGAGCGAAATAGGGTTGAAGATTCGCAATGACAATCCAGGAGTTGAGATCAAAGGGTTAATTCAAGCTTCTTTCACTGAACTGAAATCAGCGCCATTTGTAGGAACAGTCGATCTATGGTCAAAGTGGACCACCGAGGTTCTAGAACTGCCCCCGGATTCTACGATAATGGTTGAGAAAATACGTTGGATGCGGAAATATATTTCATTTGGGACGGACATCCATGAACTACAGCTTGACGCATATGAAATGCCAGTTGACAATCTGATACTCCCTAAAAATGGATGTAATGTTGAGCTTACCCAGTTAAAACTAGCAAATGGTGCAATGTGGTGGACATTCGGGTTTGAGGCATTTGGGGATCTTAATATATTAGCAAGATCCATCCAATCTACTGCAAGCGAACTTACAAACCGAACGCCGCCATTGCTGGTCACTGAACTGCAAGCAAGTTACCCATCTTGGTTATCTTATGCTTTAGGAGATTGACTATGAAACCAGAAGAAAAATTTAATGGAAAGAACATACCCGCTACAAAACAGGAATTTCTTAGGAAAGAACTGGAGGATTTACTCAATCATTATAAAAAGGAGAGAAACCGTCATAAAAAGGAGGCTATGTTTTTAAAAATATCAACTGTTGCACTTTCAGCATCCATCACTATTCTCTTGGGGTTAAAAGGACTTGACCAGTTAGATAATTGGTTAAAGAATATCGCGTTATTTTTAGGTGCCGCTATCACCGTAATTAATGCTTATGAAGCTTTCTTTTATCCTCGTACGCTCTGGATTCAAGATACAAAAGTTTTTACTAGGTTGAAAGATATTAACAGACAGCTTGGTTACATAGAATTTGACAAAAAAGGCGACGCCATAAATAATGATGAACTTGATAAAATCAAGATTCGGTTAGATAAAGTTCTTCAAGAAAGTCTAAATGATTGGTTAATGTTACGAGGTGGGACTGAATCGGTACACAAACCTGAAGAAGATAAAGAAGCAAATAAGAATAGAGACCAGATCTAATCATATAATCATCGCCATTTATGTATATAATTTTTGCTTCAAAAAATCTCAGGTGATCAACCGATAATGGTTGTTTATAACGTGACAGCTTGACTCTACAAATATTTGATATCCAAAGGGTTTATATTTGTCCGTATCATCCTTAAACAAGGGGTTTGAAAGTCTCATACAGTATATTCGAATAAGAGGGTACGTTATCTTGGAAAGTCCATAACTTAAATAATAAATTATATATATCTAAAGGTAATTTTTCTTGGTTTATGCATGTTGGGTTTGATGATGAATTGGATTACGGTAATTATGAATGTGACAATGAAACTATCAAAAGATGAAAAGAATAGTCAGTTCATTTAACCGTTATAAAGAGAACGAATCGAAGGCGTCGATTGAATGGATTTCCTAACTAAGCCTTTTTCCGCCTCCTAGATATGTGCCTAATATAGGGGATGGATTAACAACTGGAGTTATAAAATATTTATATTTATTTTCATCGCTTGCTTGGTGTACACTATAGCTCGAGCACCCCTGAATGGGATGTGGATAACTATGCTATGATAATATAGCCAATTTCGAATACCACTTCTTATTTTAATCTCCCCCTCTAAATAGGGCTGCGGTCGGCTTCCCTCGTTGAATTAACCAATAATATCCTTCGTGTTTTTATCCCACAATGGTGCAGTTGTTGATCAGCTGATAAATTATTCAGTGGATTGAGTGGGCATTTTGAATAAGATGCCTCTATATATGGGATGGAGGATAAGGGAGTATACTTATAAATTAGCTGGTTAAACGTTCGATCTGCTCCAAATTTACTTATCATGTGGATATTGGCGAAAAATATATATCTCACCCTCTGGACAGAGTCCCGGATCGCCTTTCCTTGCTTCATACTGCGGGAACAATTCGGGTACAGATATGCTATCACAGTATGGTGATTTTGGAACAAAATAGACGTAATAGACAACTTTTTTCCCCTCTTCCCCTACCTGCTCATCTATCGCACTGAAGAAGCCGCGGGTTCGAGTCCCGCCAGGTCCACTTATTAACCCGCTTACGTGGAGTAGAGAGGATTTTCAGCAACCAGATATAGCTATCGGAGATGCTGGAAGACCCCTCTTAATAATACTGTGTGTCTTGCTACATCTATCTTTCTGTTTTGGTGCTACCGTTTTGTCTCTCGTGAGAAATAGTAGCTCTAAAACCGTTTTATGCAAATTACGAATAACCAATTATAGGATCCGGTTGATAGGCTTCTTCTAAGTGGTGGATTTCATCCGGGCTGAGTATGATTTTATCTACAAAGCCGGGAGTCCACATTTTCGAGTCACTATGCTCGTTGTATGCAAAGTATATGCGGTTTCTACGATCTTCCTTGGCAATCGCAGTTACTTATTGGCGATTCATGCCAACGCGGAAATGGCTGTACACGCCGCAGAGTCAATCCTAGGTGCAAGAATGAGGCTGGGAGCTAACCGTGATGATAATTAGTAGAATGGTGTTTCTGTTCATGCACTAGAGCACCATTCAGGTATGTCGCAAAGTATTCGATAATCTCCAATTCCTCTCATCATTTCGATAGCTCAAAAACCACCGGCAGACAGAGGTATACTCCCAGTTTTGTAGAATCAGAAAATCCCACTCTATACACGCTATTATGGTTTTAATTGCATAGTTTACCAAACTAGCTGAAAGGTTCCCGGGACCAGTAGTCGATTGAATTTCTGGCCTCTCAGAGCGTTGTAGTAGAATGCGAGTCGACCGCTCAATGGCTAATCGTATTAGTTCGTGTCCTGCCGGTCCTATAATCGGATTATTGTTTACGTAGAAAATTCGACTCGAAGTGAGGGTAGTATCTTTCAGAAATATCTCAGGTTTTACCATTGCGTCTGTCGCAGTGTCATAGCACAGAGGTTGTATTTTGAGCTTGTTATCACTGAAGAAAGTTGCACATCCCGTACCCTGATACACTTCGTCGGCGTCTACATAAAAACCACCGCATCGGAAGATGTAACAAAGTCGGAAGTAATCACACCGCATTGATGGGTGGTAACAGAGATCAAACGCCTCGACATGCTTTTCGGAAAAGTGCTTGCTTATGAATGATCGGGCACGCACATCATCAAATACAAGTCGTCTGAAGCCGTGGTTTCGAAGAGATTCCCAACTGTTGAGACACTCCTGAACATCGTCAGGTATGTGTGTGAGATCGTGCCAGTATTGGACCAATACTTTTGGTATTGGGTCACCAACATATTGCCCCGACCTGGGTGACGGAGGTGGTTGATGCAGGAGCCATTGAATGAATCTGGACCGAAACTGGTGGTCGTCTGCAGAGCCCGAAAGGTCAGGAGGAGGAAGTGTCATTTGGCGGTCAGTATGTCAAAGCGTTCAGGTTTGATTCCCATCACCATTTTATAATCTTGCAATGCTATTTGAAACATCCTCGCTAATCTGAGGTGTTTCTTAACTAAAACCTCTATCGCAGGTGAGCCGAACCTGACCTGGGAGTGTGGCACCCCGCCTTATCTGCCAGCCCCTCGACAAGCCCACCGCAGCTCAGGCATAAAGCCCGACAGTATCATGCGGAGTTGTGATCCACGCCGAAATACTGATGCCCTTTACATGGCTGCAAATTGGTAGGTCACAATCTCTGAGCTCACCCGCCAAATCTGTTGACCTCGGGGGCCAAGTACTACAGTACCTCCCATCGGCAGATTTGGCACTGGTGTTGGTTCCCAAGTAGATCTGAGGTGAATTAGATCGTCGTCAACATACCATCTCAGTTCATGAGGTTCCCATTCAATTGCGTACCGATGATAGTCCTCGGCTGCATCAAAGGTAAGATCAATCATTACTGGTGTACCTCTATTGCCGTAGTTGCAGTTTGTTCCGGCATCTCCCGGATTGAAATATACGTTAGCCAATACCTTAGTTGTATCATGACCTAATAGTTCCACATCTATCTCCTGCCATGGATTATTTCTATGAAGAAAGAACGCTGTAATGACTCCATCAGCTTTTGCTGGTTTCATGGCGACCTCAAAACGGCCGAAGTGATATAAGTTGTTGCTGGCAAGAGAAGCTGATGAATACTCCCTATTACCCGACCGCTGTTTCATTAACGCCATTCGGCAACCATGGCCCTGCAGAATAGAGATATTTTCCCTTCGAAACATAGCTAGATTCGACGGGAAAGAGTCTTCCAGAGCTGTCCATCGTGAATCATCGAAAAGCGCAAAATCATCCGCGATAATAGTTTTGAAAGTACCGACCCGGTTGGCATCTGTTCTTTTCTCCGAAAGAATCCCATAAGCAGATAATCTTTCATACGGCACTATCCAAGGATGGACATCATGCTCCAATACATCAAAAGTCCGATCTCTGAGCGGTATTCGTTCACTGGACTTGCTCATTAGGCTGGGGATCACTCTTAAAACCGCGTTCCTCGGAAAGGGGTAAATAGGGGTATCACAGCAAAGAAACTTACATATGGCATGCCAATTATCTTCGTCAAGAATGTTGATCATAAGGAACTTGTTGTTTCTACTAGCAAAATGGGCTGTTATCTCCTCATGCTGTTGTGGGGACAGTTCACTGCCCTCGAGCGACGTAAAGGGCAATATAAAGACGGCGTCGGGGTATTGCTTGTCGAGTTTCCTGAAGGCTATTGTAATGCCTCTTGTGCCTGTATAGGCATCGAATAGCAGCGGCAAGTTATTATCAATTAACTTGCTGATATTGTCTGATAAGTCCCCCCATTTGTCGTTATAGCATCGGTATCCCAAAAGGCACAGTGCTGACTCAAGCAGATCTGCTCCCCTGCGATCGAAGCCTATACAAAAGACAGGTCGTTGACCTTTGCTCTGCTCTAGATCCATATGGGTCTTGTCTGATTGCACCCCCAGTTGTGAGAGCAGCGGAAGGATCGAGTAGCGGTTGTCCGACTGTATATCTGTCCGCTGGGATATTACTGAACTAGGTGTCGAGTAAACATCTAATTTAGAGAAGAGGTGATTCATCCACAAATCCACAGGCCCTATTACGGGAAGTGACTGCAATATCTTTTTGGCTCCCGAATAGGAGAGAATATAGCCAGATAGCCACCAGTATCCACGAATGGGTCGAGTGAGATTTGATGAGAGACAAACCTTCTGAGCCCTACGTTCGACTTCACGGAAAGACACATAAAGGAGGTCGAATCTAAAGCCGTCATTCCGCCTTTCGGGCAACTCCTGCCACGATTGATTGAGCTGAGCAGCGAATCTCCTCTCGAAGAAAACATCATCTTCGAGAACGAATGCGTAAGCAGCTTTGTCAGCAACGATTTGTTGCCATGCCTTGATGTGAGAGAGAGCAACAGCAACTTCTTCTCGCGTCATGGTGACGTTGACGTTTTTTTCCCTAATTATGGATAACAGACGGGGATCTGGATCGACATAGTACTGAGCGTCTAAAGGGTAAATTGCTGCTACTCGAGAAGCAGCATCGCCGGGTCTTAGAAGCTTACCGTCGATCGCTGAAACGCGATGACAGAAATTTAGGAGACACTGTCTGCCCTCTACCCTTTGACGACTTGCCTCTTTTGTGAAAGTCTTCCAGCGAGTTGATTGGCGATCCAAATTAATCACGTAGACAGCTTCTATGCGATCATCTCCGTTTTGTTGTGCCGAGCCAAATACCCGTAGTGGCTCGGTGCGGTCGATACTTCGCAAGAAACCCTTAAAAAAGAAAGTTACCTTTCTTGTGAAATTAGTTCCCACTAAGATATTCAATCTATGCTCTTCTAATTACTACTGCGCTAACGGGAAAAATCATTGACAGGTACTTTCCTTGCTTCATACTGTGGGTACAATTCGGGCACAAATGTGCTCAAACAGTATGATGATAAAGGGAGTTCCTAGACGTAATAGAGGGCTTTTTTCCTCTTTTTCCCGTGGCTGATTATCTCTATCTATTATAGAACCATATTTACAAATATTTGCATGGTCTTGCGTATACAGCCATCAATCTGTGCTAACTTAGCCGCTGGTGATCTCTTTGCCTTATCCTACCATTGATAAAACATCTATCCCAACAGTTGAGTCACTAAATGTTGGAGCCTATGTCAGGCTCCGTAAGGTACCCAACGCTTCCTCAGTTCCTCCAATCCGGCTTCTCCCAATAATCCGAGTGATGGAGGCCACTTTTGCTTTTCCATTTGAATAGGCCAAACACATATCGTTGCTTGGCTCCAAGGTTCAGCTTTTGATGTGGAGATTACTGCGGATTCTACCTGTGTTGAACCTGGTAACCTCATGCTTACTACTTGCAGTGCTAAAGGTCCAAATCCGATCGTAGAACAATAACCGCTTATGTGGCCTGGTAAATCATAAGTCCATCCAGTGAGTTTTGATGCTGAACTATAACAACCAAGATGATCAACACATTTCGCTATCCAAACATAGGTTAGTGCTGGTGGATGTAAATTCTCCATAAGAGAAGTGCGCTCTGCTGGTAAGTAAAACAAAAACCCATTATTATGAATTGCCTCAAGGACCATTGTGGTCTTTACTGCCCAGGCACTGAAAATGGACTGTTGCTGATAATTAATAAGGAAAGTTTCCTGGTTAAAAATGGGCTCTAAAATAGGTTTTACAAGATCCTCGAGTCGACTCATCCATCCATTATTGCAATCTTTACAAATAAACTTAACCTTCAATTCGGGGCTTATTAGGTGCCAGGGTGGAAGAGCTTTATTACCAATCTGACCCTCCATCATCCCGGTTGATTTTTTAGGAAATTTCCGCATTAACCATAATGGCCATGCATCTTCTCTTGTTAATCCTAAATTTCCACAGAATATACAGGATCGCATCATGACTCCCAGTGGTCTTATCACTAAATACGCCTGATGGACCAATCTACCGCTTCCAGTATAATATAATTAGATAAACAATTCATAATCCCAATTTATATATATCTTTTCCCCCTCAGCGGGTCGCCTTTCCTTGCTTCATACTGCAGGAACTATTCGGGTAGAGATATGTTAGAACAGTATGGTGATTTTGGTACATCGTAGACGTAATGGACGGCTTTTTTCCCCTTTTCCCCTACCTGCTCATCTATCGCACTGAAGAGGTCGCGGGTTCGAATCCCGCCAGGTCCACTTGCAAACCCCCACCGAGGGGGTTTACACTTTATTTATGCCTATATTTAGGGTGTATGGTGCAAAAAATCTATCCATAGCCAGAAACCGAAGCGGAAGGCTGTCTGTAATAATCGTGGATGACGCCTCCCAGAATATCTCGTCTTCGTATTGGAACATATATGCTCCATTCTGGCCTAGACACCGGAAAGTGTTGACCTATGCCCTGATGTGGCCTGGCATGGTTATAATATTCTCCATACTCTCTGAGAACGCGGTGAAGGTGGTTTTCATTCAAAACCAGGATATGGTCGAGACACTCTTCACGAATCGATCGTACCCACCGTTCAGCATATGCATTTGCTCTGGGAGCTCGGTATGGAGTGTTAAGGATTTCAATCCATTCTGAAGAAAACACATTATCGTAAGAGGATGCGAATTTCGTGTCATTGTCGTGGATGAGAAACGCCATATCCCGTGAATCATCCTTGAGATTCCAGACTAATTGGCGCGCCTGCTGTGTAACCCAGGTTATGTCAGGGTTTGTCGTGCAGCCTGCCAGTTAGATGCGCCGGGTTCCCAATTCGATGAAGAACAGCACATAGATGGTCTTGAGCCAGATCGTCTCCACCGTGAAGAAATCGCAAACCAGGATCTGGTCCTTGTAGTGCCCCAGGAAGCTACGCCACGTTCCAGTCGATCGCTCTGATGCAGGTGTGATCCGATGTCGCTTGAGAACAATTCGTACAGAAGTGGCGCTTAGGTTATGACCCAGCTTGAGCAGCTCTCCCTGGATCTTGTCGTACCCCCAGCGTGTGTTCTCTTTCGCCAGACGCACGATCAGCGCTTTCAGTTCAGACGATATCTTCGGCCTGCCTGGCTTTCCTTATCCGTCTGAAGGTCCATTTGTGACGCACCAGTTCTCGATGCCAGCGAAGGACTGTGTCTGGCTTGAAGATCAGCATAACCTGATACAGGTGGTGCCTTGCGTCTTTTGTGGAGTGACTGAATTTGTCTATCAAGGTTGCCAAGATGATTCTTTCTGGATCAGATATTCGTGGAGGAGACTTTACTTTGCGTTGTAAGATGCGGCACTTGTTGGCGCAGAATGATGATCTCCAAATTTTTGTCACCGTTCGTAACACCCAGGACCGAGATAATATCAAGGAAGAGCGTTAGTATGTGCATTAGCGACCAAAAAACCATTCACACATCGCCTGTTTCAGGATCAGCAGAGCTTATCATACATGGGGAGGTTTAGCTGTTTTTCGATTTATTTACTCACTTTGTACAGAGCAGCCTTCAGACGAGATCGGATGGAATATTTGCACCATACAGCCTGCTAAGGTCGTACAGCTCCCAAAGCTCGGATGCACGTTTCAGGATAATGCTAGCAGCCTGGATCTGGTTTCCAATTGGAACACCTGCAGTCCTAAGCACACTGGACAAGATTTCAACCGCCTCAGACGCCAGAATACTCATCCGGTCAGTGACCTCTTCGAGCACAAGCCTACCTAACCTGTTAAGTTCATCTCGAAAAGCTGTTTGACCTAACCAGATGTAGATGGTTTTACGAGAGACCTTAGCCCTCTCTGCGGCCTGAGAGATGGTCCTGGCCTGCAAAAGAGCTTCAAGCGCCCGCCTTTGCCTGAGTGTTAAACCTGTAACCTTTTCGGTCATTTTATCACCTATATAATTATCTTTATAATATTATAGAGATATCAATTTTCTTTGACCGAGGAGCGCATTGATCACCCTCTCATTTAGGACTGACTGCACAATCGACGGTCAGGCAGCCCGCCTACCCGGTCTGGCAGAGACAGGTCTTTGTGTTTCATTTCACAATCTTGACTTTAATAGTAGGAAAACGTACAATATTGCTAGTAGTTCAAATAAGTCATCGCAATTTATATACAAGCGGGGATCAAACAATAATATTAGCCTGACAACAAACTGGCTATCACTAAACCCCTGAAGATAGTGCTCGTTATTTTAACTTTGCTAATCGTGGGCTGTGGCAGGTTCATTGCCTCGCAAGATTATGATCTCGAAACAAGGATCCACCGGAGTGAAAATGGATTTCCCATCCTAACAGTCAATGGAGCTCCGGATGGAGAAAAATGATACTTGTTGAACGCGTGGAACACCATTATGTGCGGGCGGTCAGTATTGCAGTCATCAACGACTATGAAATTGAATGGGGAAATGCGTTCAATATTCGATTGCAATCAAATGTAATGAATATGAAAACAGAGGGCAGAAATTCGATCTTATGTGAGAAAAAGTGCGCATTTTTCCACAATGTATGTTTCGGAATAGAAGACTTGTTAAGTATCTAATAGAACTCAAATTCATTCGCTTCGATCACTCACTGCGGACACGCTGATCTGAATGTGAACGTCCCCCGAAGGAGGAAGACATGAGAACCACACACTTGTCGCAACGGGCGCTGCCCCGACGCGGCCTCGTAGTTGCGGTCGTCTTAACATTAGTTTTTGTTGGGCTGCTCACGCAGCCCGCTATCCCGTTGTCTGCGCAAACGGACGCGACCCCAGATGCGTACGATGGGATCGCGCTGTGGGCCAACGCCACACAGGGTTCAGGCGGACTCGTCTGGTCTGCTAGTTCATCTAGTGCCGAAGGATTGGTTCACTCCAATCGAGATCTCACAATAAACGGCTCCAACAACTTGCTACTGGGCGGAACCGAGTACGTGAGACGGCTGCGGGTGACCGGCCGAAAGAATGTCATCGATCCTCCAGCAACGAAGGTCGCCCCGGCTGAGTTTCCAATCACGTTCGACATCGCCGACTACCGCCCAGGTGGGGTTGTAGCCCTGGCAGCAGGGGTGCAGTACTACGACGGCACCACCGAGTGTGAGCTCTACGGGACGTGGAAACGAGATGTCCACGGCACCGAGATCATCACCGGACTGCACTACGTGCCATGCGACGTCATCATCAGCGCGGCCGATACCACCGGGTCGTTCACGATCGTATCCGAAGGCTCCATCCAGGTCACGGCTGCACGGGTGACCCTGGGGCCGGCATTCACCGACGATCTGCTGCTATTCTCCAACGCCGGGACCAACAATGCGATATTGATTGCCGGTGAGGATTCGGCGTTTGACGGATTCGTATACACCCCGCTTGGTAGCGCGATGCTGGCTGGCGCTAACCATTACATGCGTTGCGGGATCCTGGCCAACGAGATCGCTGTCACGGGCTGGGGACACAGGTTCATTGGCGATCCCACCTGCGGTAACCGTTCGCCAGTGGCAATCGAGGATGCCTATACGACCGATGAAGACGTCACGCTTGTGGTGGCGGCACCGGGAGTGCTGGACAACGACTCCGATGCGGATGGTGATCCGTTGGCGGCCTCTTTGGTCGTTAATGTGTCCAACGGCACATTGACTCTACAGGTGGACGGGTCGTTCACTTACCTGCCAACCCCGGACTTCTACGGTGAGGACTCGTTCACCTATGAAGCATGTGACACAGGGACCCCTCCGTTGTGTGACAGTGCCTCTGTGGCTATCACCGTTAACGGGGTGAACGACACGCCGGTTGCAGATCCCAATGGCCCCTACTCGGGGTTGGTGGGGAGTGGGGTGTCATTCGATGGATTGGGTTCTTCCGATGTGGACGGAACGATTGTGTCTTATGATTGGCAATTCGGTGACTGGACCACCGGCAGCGGAGCCACCCCTAGCTATACCTATGCGGAGACGGGTCTCTACACGGTGAGCTTGACGGTGACCGACGATGGCGGTCTCACCGACACAGACACGACGACGGCGGATATCGCCGAGGCACCCAACGCGCCTCCGGTGGCGATCGAGGATGCCTATACGACTGATGAAGACGTCACGCTTGTGGTGGCGGCACCGGGAGTGCTGAGCAACGACACCGATGCGGACAATGATCCGTTGACGGCTTCGCTGGTGGCTGACGTGTCGAACGGTATCTTGACTCTGCAGGCCGACGGGTCGTTCACCTACCTGTCAAACCTGAACTTCTACGGCGAGGACTCGTTCACTTATGTTGCTAATGATGGGAAGGTGGACTCGAACATCGCCACGGTGACCATCTCCGTGAGTCCGGTGAACGATGCTCCAGTGCCGGTGGATGATGGGTATGTGACCGATGAGGATGTGATACTGTCGGTGGCGGCGCCGGGGGTGTTGGGCAACGACTCCGATGTGGATGGGGATCCGTTAACCGCTGTCCTAGTGGCTGATGCGTCGCACGGGACGTTGACCCTGAACCCGGATGGTTCGTTTAGTTACATATCAAACCCGAATTTCAACGGCACCGATTCGTTCACCTATGTGGCCAACGATGGAAAGGCGGACTCGAACATCGCCACGGTGACCTTCACCGTGAGTCCGGTGAACGATGCTCCGGTGGCGGTGGATAATGGGTATGTGACCGATGAGGATGTGTTCCTCGTCGTGGCTGCTCCGGGTGTATTCGATAACGACTCGGACCCCGATGTTGATCCATTGGCGGCCTCTTTGGTCGCTGATGTGTCGAACGGCACCCTGACCCTGAACCCGGATGGGTCGTTTAGTTACATGCCGGACCTGAATTTCAACGGTACTGATTCGTTCACCTATGGAGCATGCGACACGGGGACCCCTCCGTTGTGTGACAGCGCTTTGGTAACGATCACCGTCAACGCGGTGAATGATCCGCCGGTGGCGGATCCCAATGGCCCCTACTCGGGGTCGGTGGGGAGTGTAGTGTCCTTCGATGGGTCGGATTCATCCGATGTGGACGGAACGATTGTGTCCTATAAGTGGGATTTCGGTGACGGCACCATCGGCAGCGGAGCCGCCCCCAGCCATACCTATGCAGCGGTAGGTCCCTACACGGTGAGCTTGACGGTGACCGATGATGACGGCCTCACCGGCACGGCCTCGACGACGGTGGATATTGCCGAGGCACCGAACACCGCGCCGGTTGCGGTCATCGATGCCTATGCAACGGATGAGGATGTGATAGTGTCGGTGGAGGCGCCGGGGGTGTTGGGCAACGACTCCGATGCGGATGGCGATCCGTTGGCGGCCTCTATGGTCGTTGATGTGTCCAACGGTACCTTGACTCTGCAGGCGGATGGGTCGTTTAGCTACATGCCGAGCCTGAACTTCAACGGCACTGATTCGTTCACCTATGAAGCCTGCGACACCGGGACCCCACCGTTGTGTGACAGCGTCTCTGTGGCTATCACCATTAACCCGGTCAACGACCCGCCGATGGCGGATGCAGGGCAGGATCAGACGGTGACGGTGGGTGATCTGGTCATCTTGGATGGGAGTGGTTCTTCTGATCCAGATAAGGGTGACCCGCTTACCTTTCTGTGGGTGTTCTTGGTTCGTCCCGACGGGTCGGCAGCCACCCTGACCGGCGCTTCCAGCGCCTCTCCGACATTCATCCCCGATCTCCCCGGTGACTACATAGTCGAGTTGACTGTCGACGATGGCAACAGTGGTACTGCCACCGACACGCTCTCGGTTTCTGCGGATCCGATCGGCATGACCATTTCGCTCGTGGACACCCTGGTCGGAGTGGGTCGTACCACCAACGGCACCATAATCCTCGACAATCCGGCTCCTCCGGGCGGGATTATCGTGACGCTGTCGCTCGACACTGTAGTCGCCACGATTGATCCGATAGAAGTGCCTATCACAGAGAGCACCACCGAGGGTTCGTTCGTGCTTACCGGTATCGGTGTCGGCACGACGACCATCACTGGCATCTCACCCGTGGTTGAGACGGCGACCGCCAACGTCCAGGTGACGGACAGCCTCATTTCAATCGATAATATCCCGGTCATCGCTCCCGAGGAGTCGGCCGACCTACCGGTCAGCATCACCAAGCCCGCCCCGGGGGGCGGGCTGACGATCACACTCGAGAGCCTCGATCCCACGATCGCGGTCACCGACCCGACAGTGTTCATCCCCGAAGGAATGTACATTCCGACGTCGAACCCCCAGATCACCGGGGTGGCCTTCGGTACGACCCAGATCAAGGCGACCGCCCTAGCGTTCGGCCCCGACATGCGGGAGGTCACCGTCGCTTTGCAAGTGACACTGTCACCCGCAGAGCTTGACCTACCCGAGCTGTGGACCCTTCACATAACAGCAAAGTTGTCAGCCCCCGCCCCTTCGGGTGGCGTGACGCTAGAGCTGTGGCTCGATGACCCGACACTTGCCACGGTCCCTGCCATTGTCTTCATCCCTGCCGGTCAGACCCTCAGCGGATCGATCGATATCACCGCTGGGTCCACGCTGGGAACGACTATCCTCCACGCCGGCGGCTCCGGACTCATAGAAGGCACAATGGTGATTAACATCATTGACACTCCGGATGTATATCTGGAGGGGGATCAGAACGTTGGGGGGGGCATTTTTTATCAGCAACCGTTTGTGGTGGGGGTGGATTTGCAGTTCCGGGCGCGTGTGCGGTTTGAGGTGTCGTTGCCAGGTCCGGTGGACGTGATCGTGTCGGCGCCGGCCGGGTCCGGGGTGTTGTTCTCGCTGTCTCCGACGGGGGCGGGGTCGGAATCGTTAGTGGTAGAGACCGGGTTCACTAGTAGCTCGTCCAGCCCGTACACGAGGTACTTCTACATACAGGGCACGATCCAGGGTGACGATGTCCTCGACAATGTGCCTGTGACGATCGAGGTGTTCGAGACCGGAACCACGGTTCCGGTTGGGTTCGAGCAGGCCGACAGGCCTTCTGAGGTTGATATCGGGCCGAGCGGGTTCCAGTTCTTAACGGGAGCCGACTTGGATGCGCCAACGTTCCCGAATACTGATGTGGAGGTTTGGTCTTATGTGTTGTACGACGGTGAGTCGGGCACGCTGCACAACCGACGTTATACCCAGCAGACGCGCGGCGGTCACACGATTACGGTGGACCTGACCAACAGCAACCCCCTCGCTGGTACGGTGGTAGCACCTGCCGTGTTCACCGGCGGTGACTATCATGCCTACGCCGAGTTCGACGGGCTGACTGCTGGCACCACCGCCCTCGGCATCATCCAGCCCGCCGGCTTTACCGCCCCAGCCAACGGCTACACCACCCGCAACGTCAACGTCGATGCACCGAACCTGTACCTCCAGCGGTATGTGTCTGGTTGGCAACCCAGCCCGGACGAGAACATCGGCCGGGATCTGCAGGTGGAACGCCGGATCGGTCTCGAGGTGGCACCGCCCGCACCGGGGGTGGATGTAACGATCGAGGTCGTCGATCCATCGGTGGCGCTGATCTCCACCGATCCGTCGGCGATAGGAAGCGCGTCGATCACCTTCCCATTGGTGACCGGTACCTACACCCCGCTGATCTACATGCAAGGCCTGACCCTCGGTCAGGGAACAGAGCTGCGAATCACCGCGCCGGGCTACGATCAGTGGATCACGACCATCCAGGTCGTCAAGGCGGGCTTTTACATCTCGACGCCCGGTAACTTCGCAACGACTACCGGCGCCGCCAATCGCACCGTCAGTATCCGTCCAGCTTCCCTCGACGCGCTTCAGCGGGTCGACGAGAATCAGCAGGTGCGGGGTGGCTCCAGCTTCGCCGTCGACGTTGTCTCATCGAACAACTCGGTCGGGGTGATCACGATCAGCCCACTAGTGTTCACGGGCATTGACGACTACCGCAACACGGCGTTCGACCCAATTGCCGTGGGCACGACGACCATCTCGATCACGCAACCGGCGGGCTTCAATCCCCCAGTCGGTAAGACATCGATCGTGGCAACCGTCAACCCCTAGTGATTAGCGGTCGGGCTGATTTCATCGGTGTGCATTGAGTGGCTAACCCAGCCGAGCCTGTGTGTCTCGGCTGGGCCATCTTCGCCAGGGCAGTGATCGCCACTCAATCGATGATAGAAACGCGGCAAGGTTCGATCCTTTAGGTCTCGTTGCCGCCTTCCGCTGAACCTCCGGCCTCTTCGGTACCGTCGGTATCTGTCTGATCCTCCGAGACCAGATGCAAGACGGCGCTTTCGAGGAGGTTTACAAGTAGTCCTCGGCTTCGGCGTGCATATCCTCACGCGATGATGACATACCCCGATCACCCGATAGTGAGCGATAAGGCTCCGAAAGTCCATACACACCGATCGGCACGTCCGCGCTTGTTTCTGCTATCGATGGATGGTTCTTTTAACTGTTCTCCTGGTGGATCGACTAGCTCGGTGAAGTGCTTGTATCTGCCAAGCGCGTTGCCCCCGATTTGGACAGCTATGAGGGCATAGTCTAGCGCTAATCCGACTAGCCCCAGTACCCTGTATAACCATTCGTTGCAGCCGACCCCGCGGGTGCTGTGATTGCCAATTGATGGTTCAGTTATGGGAATATTGGAATGCCAATGGAGTAATGAGCGGAGCAGCTGAGCCCAAAGCCTTTGAGACCAGGATATATCCAAGATATTCCACTGCCATAAATCGTTCAATGCCCTCATGAAATCCATCAACCTAGCCTTATGTGTCAACTCTGCCTTCCAGGTCATCTAATACGTGAACAATAGTATGACTGTGGTAATCGGAAGTAAGATTGTCGGATTATCATGTAGCTCATAACCCAATATAACCATCCTGATATTCTCGCATGCGAGAAGCTCGGATCAATCAATCAGTAAGTTTGAAAACTCCTCAGGAATAAGAAAAAATAATATCTTACAGATCATCCTTGTAGTTCTCGTAAGTGCGAGAAGGGATATTAATCTCACTTAACTACACTAAATTGAGCATAAAAGAAATGCTTTTCGTGAATAATCCAATCTCAAATGATCAGCCATAACAACATCAGCAGTATAAGCATAATACTAGAAGCGTAGGGAATTGAGGTTATTTCGACTGAAAATATTTTTGCGGAGGTATACTCAATCACCACAATATATCAAATATATATATTTGTTTCTTTCCTCCTTCAGACAGGGCTGCAAGCTGCCTTGCCTCATTGATTATTTGATCTGTCTTTTAAGAATTTATCCATTAATGGTGCAGTTGTGGTGCACATGGGAAATTAATGAGTTGATTCAGAAGAAGTGTTGGATAAAATTACCTCCATAATATGGGATGTACTGGACACCCTAACCCCTTGCTGTCTATCGGGTATGAAGTGCATGTTTTTCGAGAAGAACAAGCGCTTTGTGTTTTTTCAGGTCTTGACTATGGACAGAGTGATAAT
>Ga0315291_10004535_pt1 | contig 17667 bp, 19 predicted proteins | sample YL17G12_20_MG_FD_203070 | JGI IMG/M metagenome (GOLD analysis project Ga0315291, IMG submission 203070) | Sediment microbial communities from Yellowstone Lake, YNP, Wyoming, USA - YL17G12_20 | ecosystem: Environmental > Aquatic > Freshwater > Lake > Sediment | place: USA: Wyoming | collected...
TAATCTGGTTTCGCCAACGCATTTTGGCCCGCAAATATTGAAAACCCTGACCATTGCGAAGGAAAAGGGGCTGAAAATTCCTATTGTTTATAATTCAAACGGATATGATTCAGTTGAGATGCTTAAATTACTTGAAGGCCATATTGATATTTATTTGCCCGATATTAAATATTCAGACAACAAAAAAGCGCTTAAATATTCTGGAGTTAAAGATTATGTGGAACATAATCGCGCGGCAATCGCAGAAATGTTCTATCAGATTGGCAATCTTATATTGGATAATAAAGGTATCGCCGAAAGAGGCATTATTGTTCGTCATCTGATTCTTCCCGATGATCTTGCAGGCAGTTATGAATCTTTAAAATTCCTGGCTTCCCTGTCAAAAGATATTTGGATCTCCGCCATGTCGCAGTATTATCCATGCTTTAGGGCAATTGGGCATCCAATTTTGGGAAGAAAGATTACAAAAGAAGAATACAAAAGGGTTATGGACTGGATAGAGGAATTCGGTTTTGAGAATGTTTTAACGCAGGAAGAGGATAGCGCTGATAATTATCTGCCGGACTTTAGAAAAAATGATCCATTTAACTCCTCATCCCCTGACCCCTTCTCCATCAAAGATGGAGAAGGGGAACCATAGAGTTATCTCTATAGTTCCTCCTCTCTCCGCCTTTGGCGGAGAGAGGAGGTCAGGAGGTGAGGTGTTGTTTGAATGAAGATCGATTTTCTGCTAAAATGGGTTCAACATGTCAGGACATTCCAAATGGGCGACGATTAAACGCGCGAAGGCCAAAACGGACGCGGCCAGGGGAAAGGTATTCACTAAGATCATCCGTGAGCTCACTTCAGCCGCTAAAATAGGGGGACCAGACCCGAATGGCAACCCCAGATTGCGCCTGGCTGTTGATAAAGCCAAAGCGGCCAACATGCCCAATGAAAATATCAAAAGGGCTATTGACAGGGCCGCGGGGCCTGATGCCGCGGCATTAGAAGAAGTAACCTATGAGGGCTACGGGCCAGCCGGAGTAGCCATCATGGTTGAAGCATTAACGGACAATAAAAACCGCACAACAGGGGAAGTGCGCAATGTTTTTACAAAGGGCGGGGGCAATATCGGCAGTACCGGCTGTGTCTCTTATCTTTTTCATAGAATGGGAAGCATAAGTTTTGACAAGTCAAAAATTGACGCGGATGCGCTTTCCATGGAAGCGATCGATGCTGGGGCGGAAGACATAAAACTTGAAGAGCGTGAGGTAGAGATTGTAACCAGCCCCGAAAATTTCGAGAAAGTCCGCGACGCCCTAAAATCTAAAGGTCATGAGCCTGTTGCCGCGGAGGTTACCATGGTTCCGGGAACCACGATTGCGCTTACAGGTGAAGACGCCCATAAAGTATTGAAACTGGTAGCAAATTTAGAAGAATTGGACGATGTACAGGAAGTGCATTCTAACTTTGACATCCCCGATGATATTATAGAACAAGAATCCAAATGAAACTGATTGCCGATCTTCATGTCCATACCATATCCTCAGGCCATGCTTATTCAACAATTGAAGAATATGTCGCTTATGCCAAAAAGATAGGTCAAGCCATGTTTGCCATAACCGACCATGGGCCGGCCATGCCCGGAGGCCCTCACTATTACCATTTTTCAAATATGCGCATGATTCCGCGCGAAATAAATGGGGTCAGGATTTTACGGGGAATTGAAGCAAATATTATAAATGACAAGGGAGAAATTGACATAAAAGATGAGGAAATAGAGTGGGGAGGGCTTGAGGTGGTGCTGGTTGCATTTCATCCGCGCTGCGGGTATGAGAATCAAGGCACAATTAAAAACACGGAAGTTCTCCTTAAAGCGATTGAAAACCCGCGGGTAAATATTATTGCTCATTCCGGAAATCCAAAATACCCGATAGATGCATCTGCTATGGTTGAGGCAGCCAAAAAACATAAAATATTAATTGAAATCAACAGCAGTTCTGATTTTTCACGGCCGGGCAGCCATGAAAAATGCGTTGAAATCGCGAAAGAGGTCAAAAAAATAGGATGGAAGTTATCGGTGGGCACGGATGCTCATATTTCTTTTATGCTTGGCGATTTCTCCCGTGCTATAGAGCTTTTGGCAGAGGCCGGATTGAGCGACAGCGATGTTGTAAATACATCTCCCGAGATGATCGAGAAGTACTTGCTTAAAAGATAATCCTTACTTCGCCTCTTTTGTTGCCGGCTGGGTTTCGTAGCCCTTATCGAAATTTAAAAGATCATCTGTTAGGGTTTTTATCGGTTTTGTTCGATATAATATTTCTACCGCTTCCGCGCGAGTTAACGGTCTATTCGGCTCAAAAGGTTTCCCTCTTAAAAATTGCAAAAGCCCTGCTTTTTGCGAGGCGGTTATTATCTTGGCAGCCCAGTGGCTGGCAGGGATGTCTCTAAAAACACTGGCGTAAACTTCTTCCGTTATCCCTCCAAAGCGGGCAATCATAGCCAGACCTTCGGAGCGGGTTATATTGGATGAAGGTTTAAATGTTTTATCGGGGTATCCCATTACAATACGGGTGCTTGACGCGAAATTGACATAACTGCTTGCCCAGTGTGAAACCGGGACATCCTTGAATATAGGAGTTCTCGCGGGCTCGGGCAGTTTACCTTGAAGCTTTGTTCGAACCAATAGGGTAGAGAGCTCGGCCCTTGTGATATTGCCGTCAGGCCTGAATGTGCCATCGGGATATCCCTTTATGATGCCTAATGTGCCGATGTAGTTTGTCTGCTCATAAGTCCAATAGATGGAGGGAACATCCGGATAGTTGATGAGCCGCAATATCCTGCGGTGCTTTGTCTCCAATAAGTTTCCTTTTTTATCATACGCTTTAATCCAGACCGTATTTTTGCCTATGGCCTGGGGCACGGCCGCTTCAAAACTTCCATCTTTTGAGAGGCTAAGCCATGTTTCTTTGATTTTTGCTGATCCTATATCCGGGTGAACTTTGCCGGAAAAATTGACTTGAGGCTTGTAAGTAATGAGAGTTTCAAGCGGCGCGAAAAGTGTTATATACTCTTTCTTCGCTTCAACTGCCGGGAACAGTCCGTAAGTTAAAGAAAAGAAGTGGTTATCAATCCCGAAAGCCCCGGCATATTGGTGGTAGCCATAATCGAAACGGAAACCATTATAATAAATGCCTATGCCGGCGGTTAAGTTGTTGGCAATTGAACCTCCGGCCATGGCCTGGTCTATACCCGCCCGGACGGCAAGCAGATCCATTGGCTGCCATTCCGCGCCCAGTTTGAAAAGAATTGGGACATTTGAAGCCCGCGTCGGTTCTATATCCGAGTCCAGCAAAAGTGTTACTTTTTGCCTGTTAAAAGACCTTAAGGCTTTTTCATCTCCCAGTATATTTGCCGCGGCGCCAATTTTTAGGAGGGCAGGGAAGGAATCTTCATATTTGTTCTGGAATACAATTTTCCCGCCCAATGACGCGGGGAGTAAATTCTGAAGCGTTGCCCCGTAATTCAGCCAGTTGTAAGGAGTTGATCCTAAAATCCCGAAATCCATTTCCATGCCCGTGCCGCTGGCCTGGGATAAGCCGCCGCCTGAAAGCCCGGCGGAGAAGATCTTAAAATTCAATCCGAAATCAATCTTGTTGATCCATGACGGGAGTCTGGATGATACTTGATTGATGTAGGGCAGGGATAATACTTTTTCAGCGCTTCCGCCATATGAAAGTAAAAATACGTTATTATAGTAATTGATGGTATTTAAAGTGGGATCTATCTCATAAACTATTTCGTTAGGGTCGACGCCGGCGATCGTGCGAGTGGGGAATGCTCCTCCAATTGTTGAGTTCACAATGCCGATACCGAAATTACCGTATTTTGGAGTCGGGTAAACGCCCGACAAGCTTAAATAATTAAAATCCTCAAGAAGTTTTCCCTGCAGGGAGGTTATTTGCCAGCGGTTGATCCTTGAAATACCGGCGGGATTAAAGTAAAGGCTGTTTAGATCATCCGCCCATCCGACCCCAGCTTTTCCCATGCCCATACATCTCGCGCCAACGGACATCTTGACAGGATCAGGCGCGACTCCACAGAATCCTTGTCCCGAGTAAACTGTTGTCAGCAGAAAAAAAATTAAAGCTAATTTAATAATACTATTTTTCACCTTTTAATATCCCTTTACGGTGCCGCCGGCAGTTTGCCTTTGCCGATGATCTTATTGCTGTCTCGATTCACGATTTCAAAGAGATATATGCCAACACCAAGCCGAGATCCCTGGTCGGTTAAAAGGGACCAAATGACTTTGTTCGGGCTGGCGCTTCCTCCGCCCTGTCCGCCGGGAGTCCCTGCGCTAAATGACAACTTCTTTACAACTGTGCCGGTTATGTCAAATATATAAATGTCGATATTGGCGTCTCTTGATAAGCCATACTGGAATGTGACTTGGCTATCGGTTGAAAGATGCAAAGGCGATGGCCAGGTGATCGGCGTTCCAACGATTTCAAGACCACTTTTTACGGTGACTTTTGCTGTTGCATCCGTTGAACCTACATCATTTCCGGCAGAGAAAGTAAATACATGATCACCTTCTCTTAAGGCAGGAGGTGGATTTGCTGGATCTTTGTAATCCAGGGAGAAAACGACTTCATTAGGTAAATCGGTGTCAATTTTTAACTTACCCGAAGAATAGGAGAATAAGGTTGGGACCATGGTTGCCAGGTCGAGCTCCTCAACAGAAAGCTTATTTTTATCTATACCTTTAGTGCCTTCAATGGTGACCGTAACGGAAATTTTCGGCTGGGCCGAAGTATAGAATTTAAGGGTTTTTGATGGATCATCGATCAATATTTTCTGATAAAGCCTGCCGTCAAACTTGATGCTTTCGATTATAGGTATTTCGGATGCCAGCCAATCCGGTAGGACGCGCTGTCCGGGCATTGTAATGCCGGCGCCGTATTCCAGCTGAAGGTTAATGGTATCCCACCCCTTGCCGGAAATGGTAACCTCTACGGGATTTACGCCGTAATTATCGTTGCCTCTTACCGTTGCGATTCTATAAGTGCCGGGAGCAATAGTCATGCGCCAGTCTTCCATGGCGTTTAGCATGAATTCGCCGGTCCGGCCTGACAATCCGGTAGGGCCGGAAGTGTCCATTGCGTATCCATCGCCGGGCGTGGTTTGGTAAAAAACAACGATTCTGCCGTTTGTAGTAATTGAGGTATCATTCGCGGGCGGTGAAATTCTCCCGTCAACCCAGTAGATGCCGTTGTAGAGCATCTGGGCTTGAGAGGAAAACCCAAGCGCCAGAAACAAAAACGCAATTAACAATTTCCTAATTAACAATGAACAACAAGGTATCCCTCGCTTTGCTCGGGATTTATTATAATGTGCGAAGCACTCATCGTTGTTAATTGAGTAATTGTTAATTGTTAATTTATTATTGAATAACATTATATCCCAACCTTTGCTTCAACCTTTCCGACTCTAACATCTAACTGGTCGAGACGGCTATCCTGCTCATCATCTTTAGCTTTTGCAAAAACCCTGTCTTCGCGCGCCTTCTCAAGCTCGCCCATTACTTTATCAAGTCTTGTTATAACTCTATCTTCAAACTTTACGACTCTATCTTCAAGTCGTTTTAGATCCTCTTTAGTTGCAAAGTGTTCAGTTAATTTAGTTATATCTTTATCAGTTATGGCCATAATTTATTATCTAGTTCCCCTAATTGTGAATGTTGAATTATCGATTACATACACTTGATACGGCTTATCCTTTACAATTAACTGTGTATTCGGATAATTGAGTCCTGTTGTTCCGATGATCGAATCAATATCATTTATAGCTGCAGTTTTATATTTTATCTCATACCCGACGGGATTCATGGTGGAAGCATCCCACCAGCCAAGGGAATAGACATTATTGGCTCCTGCCTGAATATTGATCTCCTGGATCAGCTGGAGTAGGTTGCTGATCGCTGGCTGGACAAGGATTGAGAAAGGAATGGCGATAGTATTGATGCCAAGTCCGCCTGATAAGCGGGTTAAGGTATAAGTTTTAGTTTCAAGACTGGCCACCCCCACGCCCACCATTACTCCGGCGACATTTGAAATGTAGGACCAGTTGCCGGAATTATCTTGCGCTTTAACTGCGAAAAAGAAAGTTCCATCTGTTGTTATGTTTGAAATGGTAACTTGGTCTTTTGTTTGCCATGAGGAAGGAATAGACATAGGGTTTGGATTAATTGATGATGACGGAAAAGAATTATATATCGATTCGGCTAAAACCCAAGAGTTCAAATTAGAAAAATTTGTATTGCCATAAAAACCTGTGAAAGGATTTGCGGGTAAATCTGTTAGAGCTTCATTTGAAACCCTTATATCATAGGCAGCGCAATGTTCTTCGACTCCAATGCTATTTGTATCATAAGGGGCTGTCCAGGACAAATGTACAGTTCTTCCTTCTACTGTAGCCTGCAGATCAGTTATGGCTGCCGGTATGGTAGGGTCGGAGTTTTTGGGGACCCAAATAGGGTCTCTAGCTGACGCATAATCGCTTTCACCAAAACTGTTGCCCGCCAAGACCTGGTAATAAAAGGTTCTGTCTTCTGTAGAAGGCGAAACTGAGAATGTAGTGGATTTAGTTCCGCTATCAGCAGGAGCTGCATAATGATACAAATCGTTGTAATAGACTGTACTGGTTGTTCCTACCTGATTTGTATAACCTGCATCGCTGTAAAGCTGGAATTTGTAATATCTTGAGCCTATTTTATTAGTGCAATTAATTGTGATTACTGGCGAGTTAGATCCCGAAACTTGGGGACAGGTTGCGGATACTGGGGTAGGGGCAGCTGGCGCCAATTTCGGGAAAATGGTTGAAAAGGTTGGCAGATCATTTTCGCTCGGGATTTTCATCGGATCATCATTGGTTGCGAATGCTATTGTTTCACCAAAATTTGTTGCAGCAACTATGGTTGCGGCATTCCATGCCCTTATAATGCAAACTGACTGTGCTGATGTATCAACCAAAACCTGGTGATAAAATTTGCCGGCTGCTAAATCAGTCTGGGCGCCGGAAGAGGTATCATATCCGACAAGATTGCAGCCAGAAAGCGCCGGAAATACTTTTGGCTGATCCTGTTCGTAGGTTGAGTTGACATTTCCGTTAGTATCTGTTGGCCCATAAATTTTTGTGCCGCCACCGGGCTTTAGCCAAATATATTGTAAGGCATGCCCGATTGAAAGCGGAGTTGACGCATCGCTATTAAAAGCGGTTGCAGTTTTAAGACCGGCATTAGCGGCATAATTAGCAGCATGAGCAACGCCTGAAATACACCCCAGCGTTAACAGTACGCTTAAAATTAAAAATATCACCTTTCCTTTTAGGAACTTGAAATTATTCATGCTTTGTCCTCCTCTTTCATATAATGTATCAGTAAGGTCTTGGATAATTCCAAGTACTACTGTCTGAATTGTTTCTCTTTATCCAATATCCGCATTTTGGCTGGAGATATGGAATGCCTTTATTTACCCATGCCGTTCCGTTCCACGTCGAACTCTTCCAGGCTGAACCGGTAAAGTAATATATTATCCCGGTGCCGGAAGCAGGGTACAACAGTGCCTCAGATAAACCGGAACTTTCAATTGAAACTTGAGCAGGGTACGATGAACCTTTCAAGCTTAATCCGCTTATTAATTCAATAGTTCTTGCCGGGGAATTTGGAACCGATCCGACAATAGTTACTGTTTTCAACGACTGTATAACTGTCCAATAACCCAAATCAGGAAGAATGTTGGTTATCCCACCACTCCAATTTCCTCCAATTAGGGTTGAGTTGATCCATGCTGAGCCGGTAAAATTAAATATTTTATCATTGTTCGAAAGCTGGTTGCCTATCGCACTATTGATCTCTGAACTTGCCGGGATAAGCGGTACAGAGATCAAGCTTAACCCAACCGGAAGTGTGATATCGAACTTGCCTACCGCTTCTGCTGATGGAAGTAATGTATTGGATGCTCCTGGGGCAAGCGCTTTATAATAGGCTTCCGGGCTTCCTCCGCCGACCTGATTTAAGTGAAGCAGATATCCATTATATGCCTGATATCCTAAAGCGGTAGGATTTGTAACTTTATTCCAGGTGGTTTCCGCTGTTACATATTGACCGGTTCCGTCTCCATAAAGGGCATAAACATCCGGGGTGGAGGATGATGTCCAGCTGATCCTTATGGCACTGCCCGGAGTATTTCCCTCCCTGGATATTGAAAGAGATTCAAAGCTTGAAACCACGATTGAAAACTTTCCAGATATGCCTGTCCCAGTGTTCTGGGATGGTGAATTATCCTGCACTGTTACCTTGATCCTGGCCTCTGTCGTAGGAATATTTGGAACGCTCCAAGGGCGGATCGTTACCGGTTGAGTTATAGGCGCATTTGTTTCGATCGTTACCCAGGCGGTTGTTTCACTTGTCGAGTAATAAAGGTTGGCAGAGTTGCTTTTAATGCCGGATTCATCCGTGCATGTAAACCTGATATTTTGGGAGGTGTTGGCTGGCCAGGATTCACCTGTTGCTGGCGCTTCAACCGTAACTTGAGGCGGGATCAAGTCTATACCGCTAAAGGACCAATCAATATTCGAATTGCTTGATTCGTCAGTTGAATTATTGGCATAAATTACGTATTGTGTAGTTTTTCCTGGAGTCGTTGCGCCGCCTCTTTTATTCCAGGAGTCTTTTACGTTAACATATGATACCTCTCTTGATCCGGTCGCGTCTGATGTTGGAATTGCGGGATCGTACAAGTAGGGCCAAATTATCCAGTATGATCCCGGAATAGAGGATATTAGTTTTATAAGATTTCCTGAAGTGCCAGCTAGAGTTAATTTGTTTTTAATTGTTTGCTGGTAGTTGGCTTCAAATATAAGGTTTAATCCTTCTGAAGTACATCTTAAATTATAAAAATCGGTTGAATATCTAATATTTCGAGATGTTCCACTGTTTCCGATGAATTCAACCGTTCCAGTCCCGCAATTAAAAATGCCCTTTGTAGCCTTCTCCCAATTTCCTGTCAGTTGGATAGTTCCTTGGCTTCCATTAAGAGTTCCATTGATTGTGATATTTCCGGGGACGGTGATCGTGGCGGTGCCGGCATCGAGGGTGGAGCCGGTGCCGATTACAATGCCTGCGGCGTGGGATGTGCCGGCAAGCCCTGCACCAAATGGTGCAAGGGCAAACGCTGTCAGAGCTAACAGCGAGAAAAGCACCAGTTTTATTTTTTGATTAATCAAAAACCGCTCCTAAGTTTTTTTAATTGATGCCTGGCATCATTATAACACATTTTAATAAATCAACGCAACAAAATTATAACACTCTTTATTTTTAATGCAAGAGCTTTTTATCAGTAACCTTCAGTAACTATTTCAATTTCCCCTCCAAAGCCTTGACGCCCTCCAAAGGCGGGCAAGCGGGCCATGAACCGAGATGGTTCATGGCGGGCTTCGAAGCTTCCTATGCCATATGCGGCACCCTAATGTGTTCATCAAGTTTATCTTTAACTTCTCCCACTTTCTTGTCAACTTCTTTTATGTCGTAATCAAGCATCTTATAATACATTTCAACCTTTTTGTCCAATCCATCAACTTTTTTGTCCAATCCATCAACTTTTTTGTCCAATCCATCAACTTTCTTAGCCACCGCCCCAATTTCTTGCCGCAGGGAAGTTTCGACCGCCGCGACCTTATTTAAGACCTCTTTGTTCCCATCCAGGATAAGTTTTTCAATTTTGTTTACTAATTCTTCCGCCATCTTTTTCCCTCCTTTTCCTACTGCTTACTGCCTGGTGCCTAGCGAATCCTCAATCGCCTTGATGCCCTCCAAAGGCGGGCAAGCCCGCCATGAACCGAGATGGTTCATGGCGGGCTTCGAGGTTTTAAATCCTTTATCTAATCCCAATCGCTAAAAAATATTATTCACTAATACGGCCACTCTATATATTGAATGGAAGGATTAGCGTAAGTAATCGTGGTAACGCCAGATTGTCTTGTAACTTTTATTTTTATCTCATTGCTGGCCGAAACTTTTATTGGGATCGAGAAATCATTAAAAAAAGTGACTACTCCCCCAACGCCTGATGTTCTATAAAACGTGGCTTTAACTGTATCGCCGGCTAGCAATTCTATTTTCATAGTAGAGCTCTGAACATTGGTCAAATCAGCGCTCATCGCGGTCACAACTATGTCGCCCAATGGAGTAAAGCCGGTCGTTATAGTTTTTGGAGTTGACGAATTAATCGTCTCGGATGTGCCCGTATTTATCGCGGACTTAACTTCTTTTGTGGTATATGCTGGATCAAGCTCAATCCACTGTGTTCCATCACAATAATTTAATCGTTTGCTGGAGTTGTCAAAATAAATCTTGCCGGCGGCGGCGGCGGGCGCAGAGGTTGAAGCCAGTTTCATGTCGCCATTCACATCAAGTTTGGATTCTGGTGTCGTCGTCCCGATGCCGACATTGCCGCTTATTAATGCCTTGCCCGAAGAATCAAATGTCGCAACCCCCGTCCCCGCTGAATTCTTAATAACCATCCCGCTGCTGCCGTTAAGGCTGTCCAATATCACATCCACATTCGCCGCCAAAACCGCGCCAGCTGTCAAGATAACCGATACTATCAGAACCAAACCGATCTTTTTCATATAATTTTCCTCCCTTTTATTACCAGGTTTCAATATGTCAATGCATCACATTATATCATCATCTTGTTCAAAATTCATCTATTTTTTTAAAATTAATCTGGTATAATGCGGAAAACAGAAAAAGGAGGCAAATATAATGTATATACCAGTTTTATTAGGAACGGCGCGCGAGGGCAGGGAATCGGAAAAGGCGGCAAAGTTCATGCTTGAGGAGGTTAAAAATTCGGACATAGAAACGGAATTGATAGATGTCCGCGATTATCGAATCGAAGCGACTAATAACACGCAAGAAATACCATTGGCAAAAAAATTGGAAGAGAAAATTTCAAAAGCGGACGGATTCATCATTGTTTCTCCGGAATACAATCACGGCTATCCGGGCGAATTAAAAATGATGCTTGACATGCTTTATGAACAATACGCGAGAAAACCGGTCGGCTTCTGCGGCGTCTCCGCCGGCGGGCTCGGAGGAGCTAGAGTAGTTGAACAGCTCCGCCTTATCAGCATTGAACTGCATATGGTCCCAATCCGCGAAGCTATATATTTTCCGACAATTCAAAATTTATTTGATGAAAAGGGAAACATCAAAGACCAATCATATCATAAAAGAGTCAAGGTTTTTTTAGATGAGCTTCTCTGGTATGCGAAAGCGTTAAAACCCGCTTCACTTTTGATGAAAAGATTCAAGGTTGTGTAAGCGGATTGATCTCAAACTTCTCTTCTAACCGCAGCGGATGATAAGAAAGCTTGGCGGCTCGCAAACCCGTGATGCCGAGATCCTGTTCAAGATTTATATAATTATAATTATTAAATGTTTTATTGCATGCTTCCCAGAGTAAGGTTTGGGATATCCCCGGCAGATCAGTATCGGAATATAAAAAATGCACCGCGATGGTCTCGCGATTCAGCGTGCTCCCGAGAATAAATCCCTTAACTGATCTATCAATCAGAATAGCACTTCCCAAAAGATTCAATTTATCATAATTAGAGAAAGCCAAAAGGAGAGCTTCTTTTTGCGCTTCATAATCAAGCTTTATAAAATATTTTGTTTGTTTTCTGATGCTGAACCATTTCTCAAAAAGCACGAGCGCCTTGGTTTTTAAGCTTTCATCCAATGGAATGAATCCGTACTGCGGGAAGCGGCGCTGGAATTTCTTGATATGATTGCGCTTGCCGTCGAATTTCTTTCCTTTTAGTTCGGCTAAAGTTTCCCTCCCAAAAATATAGTCAAACTGGTCTCTGAGAGGGAAGATTTGATAATATTCCCGCGGGAATTTTGAGAGAAAATCCTCAGACGCGCGAGATATCCTCCTTGAATGTTTTAAGCATATATCAATTGTTTCTTTTATTTTATGGCGTCCCAATGGTTCAAGGAAATAAGGCGGCTCATTTGCGGGAGAAATAAGAACGCATAAGTTCTGGTTGATCAGGGTCAGCCGGGTATGGTCAAAATCCTTCCAGATATAAAAATTTCCAGGACACAATTCACAAATGTTTCTCTCGGATGAATTTAGATTCTCCAGGATCAGATCGTGATCCTTAAATTCCAGCGGTTTGAAATCTGGATATTCAGGAACCACTGATTTTTCTTACCATGCAGACGCATGTTTCAGGAGTGCATTCATGACAGCAGAATTTATCTTTTTTGGGGAGATTAGAGATTGATGGCGCCGTCTCAAATCCGAATTTGCCGAAAAATTCCGGAATGGTCGTATAAAGATAAATATTTTTTTTGGCGTTTGCCAAAAGATCATTTAAAAAAGAACTCGCGATACCCATCCTGCGATAACTTGGTTTAATCCCGAAAGCGCTTAAAAACAGGAAATCGTCGAATTCTTCAAGATTTGCCACGCCTGCTATTTCATCCTTGACAACCATTACCTTGAAATTGTCGAATGACTCAATCGGGTAATCCATTTCAAGTTCTTTGAGAATTGACCTGATATCGCTTATATCTTTTTCCCGCGCCGGCCGAATTTCCATGTGGGTTTTAATTGTACCGTTAGATATTGGCCAACGCAAGTCTTTTGATGTTTGACTGATTTGTGGTAAAATATAAAATAAAAGGAGACCATTATGTCATTAGAAATAAATGATACGCAATTTTCGGAATTTGTCGAGAAAGGCAAGGGCGTAGTGCTGGTTGATTTTTGGGCGACATGGTGCGCGCCCTGCTTGAAAATGTCACCGGTTTTTGAAAAATTGGCCCAAAAATATGGCGATGTAAGATTTTATAAAATAAATACGGCTGAAAACATGAAAAAAGCAAAAAAATACAAAGTGATCAGCATCCCCTGCATAATTATATTTAAAAATGGCAGGGAGGTAGATCGCCTGATCGGATACAAAAACGAGTCGGCGCTTGAAAAGATGCTGAAAAAATACTTAAATAACAAACAAAATGCGCGTCATAAATAAAAAAGCATCAACATCAATTGCAGTATTTTTTATTATTTTATTTTTTTGTTTTTCCGCGGAATGCAAAATAGCCACCAGAGACATTAAAGATTTGAAAACTACCCTAAAATCAGGCCTGCCGGCAGTTGTTAAATTAGGGGCTGATTATTGTCATCCCTGCCGCATGATGAAACCGATTCTAAAAGAACTGGCCATCGAACAAGATGGGAAGGCGATATTTTTGGACCTTAATATTAATGAGAATCGTGATCTGGCGAAAGAATTTAAAGTAATGCTGATTCCCACGATTATCTTTTATGATAAACACGGCAAGGTAAAAGGAAAAACGGTGGGATTTATGTCCAAACAGGATTTATTAAAGAAAATAGAGGAACTGAAGCTTAACAAATAATGGATTTTTCAAACCCTCTTATCGCATATTTCGCCGTTTTCATAGCCGGAATCCTGTCTTCTGCCAGTCCCTGCGTTCTTCCCGTTATTCCATTAATAATAGGTTTTGTTGGAGGATATTCAGAAGGGGATGTTAAACAATCTGTTATTTACTCAATTTGTTTTGCCTTCGGCCTTGCCATAACTTTTACGATCTTAGGAGCGGTAGCTTCCGTTGCCGGGGCATTGATGGGGGATATTGGCGGTTATTGGAAATATGTTCTATCTGCCGTTGCTATTATCATGGGTCTTCAAATGACGGGAATCCTGAACTTTAATATACCGACTCCCGGCTGGGAAATTAGAAAAACGGGCTTGATCGGCGCAATCATTTTAGGAATGGTTTTTGGCCTGGCATCTTCTCCTTGCGCCACTCCGGTTTTGGCCGTTATTTTGACTTTTGTCGCCTCGAAACGAAGTCTTTTTTACGGCCTGTCATTGTTATTCGTATACGCTCTGGCTCACACTTTTCTGATTATCGCGGCCGGCGTTTCAACCGGTTTTGTCGAAAAACTGCTTAAATCACAAAGATTTCAAAACTTTTCGGCTTATTCCCATAAAATAAGCGGATTGATACTCGTGATAACAGGGATTGCGCTATTATTTTATGTAAGATAGAATTAAAGAATAAGGAGGTGACTTGTGAAAGATATTAATGAAGCATTGGAAACCGCTCTAAGCATGGAAAAGAAAGGTTATGATATTTACATGGAGGCGGCCAAAAAAACGGTCAATAAACTTGGGAAGTTTACTCTCGAAGCCATAGCCGCAAAGGAGCTTGATCATATTGAAGCAATTAAAAATTACGGCAAAAGCATAAATAAGGCGATAGAAATAATAAATCCAAAAGATAAAAACGATTATATCCGCCCGATCATGGAAAGGCTTAAAAAAGAATTAGACCTCACCGTCAAAGCTGATTCAGACCTTGAGAACGCGTATAAAGTCGCGCTCGGGCTTGAAAAAACATCTTATGATTTTTATAAAAAGCAAGCCGCTGAAACAGAAGATCCTTTGACCAGAAAGTTTTTTGAGTTTTTAATGGGCGAGGAAAATACCCACTATGAATTGCTCTCCGAGACGCTCGAGTATTTAAATAAAACAGGAGACTGGTACAGGGAGCAAGAGAGATGGATTATTGAAGGATGATTAACTTTTAAGTATTTATCTACGAACACTGCACCGCTGTGATCGCGGCCACATTGACCACATCTTCAACTGAACATCCGCGGGATAAATCATTGACGGGCTTAGCGCAGCCTTGAAAGATCGGGCCGAGGGCTATGGCGCCGCCGATCCTTTCTGTTAACTTATAGCCAATATTGCCGGCATCTAAATCAGGAAATATCAAAATATTAGCTCTTCCGGCAACTGGAGAACCTGGCGCTTTCTTTTTTCCAATAGATGGTATGAGTGCCGCGTCTGCCTGCAATTCTCCATCGGCCAATAGATCGGGCAGTTTTTGTTTTACAATCTCATAGGCTTTGGCGACCTTGTCGACATCGGGATGCGAAGCGGATCCTTTTGTTGAAAAGGAGAGAAGGGCGATGCGCGGCTCTAAACCAGTTAATTTAACAAATGAAGCCGCTGTTATTATCGCGATCTCCGCTAGTTCCTCTGAATTCGGATTAGGATTCACACCGCAATCCGCGTAAAACAATAATCCTTCTTCTCCAAATTCAACTTTTGATGTTATCATCGCGAAAAAGCTGGAAATTAAGGTTTGCCCGGGAGCAAGCCCCACGCAATGAAGCGCTGCGCGGATAGTGTCTGAGGTCGCATGATTTGCGCCGGAGACCATGCCGTCGGCCTCTCCCGAATCCACCATCATAGCGCCAAAAAAAGGAAGATCCGCGGCTAATATCTCACGGGATTTCTCAATCGTCATGCCCTTATGCTCGCGTTTTTTTCTGTATTTTTCTGCATATTCTTCAAAACGGGGGTGGTTTTTAGAACCGCTTAGAAGTATTACTTTCGCCAGCTTGCTCTGCTCGATTATTTTTGCGGCTTCTAATATGCGGGGATCTTCACCTTCGGGTAATACGATAGTTTTACAGGTTCGCTTGGCCTTGGTCCAGATGTCCGAAATGAAGGTCATGGCTTATTTTAGCTTATGGAATTGTTTTTAGCAAATCTTCCCTGGTTGAAATTCCTTTCTCTCTTAAAAGCGGGGTAAGCTTAAACCAGAGCTCAAAAGTCGTCTCGACATCTCCTAACGCACGGTGGCTGTTTTTGACTGGAATTCCGAAATGCTGCGCCAAACTTATAAGTTTATGATTTGGAAGGTTTGGTAGAATATATCGTGAAACCTTTAAGGTGCAAATTGCCGGACTTCCCAATTCTTTTTTTCTGGGAATGAAGATATGATGATTAATAAACGACAAATCAAACTCAGCATTATGCATAATTAACGTTGATCCTTCTATGAATTTTAAAAATAAACCTGTAATTTCGCCAAGCGAGGGGGCTTCTTCAACCATTTCATTTGTGATGCCTGTAATGCGGGTTATTTCTTCTGAGATTGGATTCCTGGGTTTGATAAGCTTATTAAAAATGCCGCTGACCTCTTTGTTCTTTACTTTGAGAGCCGCGATCTCTATTATTTCAGAATCTGCCGCATTAAGGCCGGTGGTTTCGGTGTCGAGGATAACATAATCGTCGTTTTCCAGTTGATATAACTGCTCCCTCGCGCGGGATAGGAATTTATAATCCTGTTCCAGTTTTTTAAATGTTTCGCTTTCGAGCAGATCGCGGATCATATCTTTATTATCTCATATTGTCTGCTGCCGAGTCCGATCTTTTCAGCGTAATCCAACTGGATCGTCCAATCAACGTTGGGATAAAGTGCGCGGAATTTATCATCACCTTGATTTACAAGATCCGCGCTGGCTTGATCGATCGCGACCGGATCCATAGAAGCTAATACTCCAATATCCGGCACGATAGGGGGATCGTTGTGGTCAAAACAGTCGCAGTTAGGGCTGACGGAAGTTATGAAATTGAAATATCCGGATTTTTTCCCCTTTACCGCTCCGAATGCATACTCTGCTATTTTTTCCTGGACCAGGGCGGGGGAGCCGAATGAGCATGATTCGATGGTTTTATTTTTCTGGCAGGTCTTGGCCTCCGGACAGTTCTTGCAGTCCTGATGCATCCTAAGTTTTCCAAGCCGCGTCCCAAGCCCCATCCCTATGTTTTTTAAGGTGCCGCCGAAGCCGGTCATATCATGCCCCTTAAAATGGGTGAGGGCAATCAGAACTTTTGCTCTTGTGGCCGCCCCTCCAATATAGACTTTTTTAAAATGCTTAAGATTGACATCGATTGTTTCAAAATCATTTTCCTCGGATATTATAGCGTCGGCGCCGGCATTTTCTAGAATATATCCATGATCATGGGCTACTTTTAAATGATCCTTTGTGTTGCATCTTGGGCCTTGGTAGAGAGTATTGCAGTCTGTATAAAATGGCTTGCCGCCGCATGCTTTTATTTTTTCGCAGATCGGCTTTACCTGCTCTGGTTTTAAGTAAGCGGTATTGCCTGGTTCTCCGAAATGGATCTTTAAGGCAACCGAATCGCCGGGAAAAATCAATTTATCAAGGCCAGCGGCTTTAAAGAGTTCATTGACTTTGCTTTGATCGGATAAAAAATAGACTTTACTCAATCCTCGGATTCCTTTACCAATTCCTTCAGTTTCCTATGATATTCCAGCGCCCCCTTAACCTCTTTCATGTCCTGCCAGGTGATCCACTTGGGTTTTCCCGCTTCCTTAGAGGGGTTGCGGAGGAGGTAGGCGGGGTGGAAGATGGGCATAACCGAGATATCCGATCCGGGGAGCTTTTGCCACTTGCCGCGCAAGTTTGTTATAGCTTCATCTGTTTTCAATATGGCCTTTATTGCAGGTGATCCCGCCAGGATAATAATTTTGGGTTTGACAAAAGAAAATATCTGAGTTTCAAGGTATGGATAACATGCTTCCTGCTCGCTTGTCAGCGGCGCGCGGTTGTCAGGCGGACGGCACTTGACTGTATTGGTAATATAAATATCATTCGGCCTTTTAATGTCAACCGAGGCAAGGATTTGAGTTAAAAGCTGTCCGGCCCGGCCGACAAAAGGTTCGCCTTGAGCATCTTCATCTGCGCCAGG
>Ga0315291_10004537_pt1 | contig 17662 bp, 15 predicted proteins | sample YL17G12_20_MG_FD_203070 | JGI IMG/M metagenome (GOLD analysis project Ga0315291, IMG submission 203070) | Sediment microbial communities from Yellowstone Lake, YNP, Wyoming, USA - YL17G12_20 | ecosystem: Environmental > Aquatic > Freshwater > Lake > Sediment | place: USA: Wyoming | collected...
TGGTATGAGAGGTTTAACACGGCTCCATAACTCGTCAGATACAGTCCACGATTTGATGGCGCTCATGCCATGTCATTACCATGAACGAACATGATTGTCAATAATTATTTACGGATAAGCTCTTAGACTTGGTAGATGGGATACATCTTTCCGATTGTATTGACGCCCGATTGGAACATGGCCGCATGAGCTGTTTTCCCCTGAACTTCATCTTGAAATAATTGGCCCCCTGTAGGAGAAGCTTTTGGACGAATTTGAAACAATCATCCTTCTGATCATTGATATCTTCAATTATCCTTTTTTTAATGGTCTCCATGAGATCTCCAATTTAGAATGATTTTTGTTAAAGATTGTATAAATCCGGCCTACGGTGGTCAAGAGGAGACCTCATCTTCCGCATTTCCCGAAGATATTCTAAGTCAAGTTCTGCTGAGATGATGCATTCTTTATTGGATGCTTTTGCTATTTCTATACCCCATGGGTCTACGATCACACTTCGCCCAAAATAAGTAAATGGGTGTTTAAAACCAATTTGGTTAACAGCTACAAGATACACCATGTTATGAAGAGAAGCCGCCCTAGTGAGGATCTGCCAGTGGTCCTCCCCTGGAGACGTCCCAGCCATAGGGAATGCTGCTGGACAAAAAAATCAGCTCAGTCCCTCTTAAGGTTAAGGTTCTGAGAAGCTCAGGGAACCTTATATCGTAACAGATAATCATTCCGATCTTGCAGTATTCGGTGTCAACCACAATAGATCTGTCCCCCGGAGCGAAAAACCAAGATTCCTTGTAATCAGGTGTATCAAAAAGGTGGGTTTTGCTGTATCCCGTTAGCAGGTTCCCATTCGGCTCAAACAATAGGCTCGTGTTATAGTGCTTCCCATTGCGCTTCTCGATTTGGCTGCCAGCAACGATGTAACTTTTCAGCTTTCGGGCATACTCCGAAAACATATCGGAAAGAGGACCATCGATTTCCTCTGCGACCCGATCAATGGCCTCAAAGTCATCCTCAGGATCCGGAAGATACGAAAACATCTCAGGAAGACAAATAAAATGTGGACATGGATGTAAGGTTCCTAAAGAATCCAGCATTGCTTTGGCTTTCCTAACATTCTCATCCTTTGGTCCAACCGCTCCCATCTGGATCGCTGCAACCCTTATCTCCATGGATTAGGCTCCTCCTCACTATCCAACCCTTTAGTCTTCTACCAGGGTGGTTTTTTACATACGCCAATAGCTAACGCTTCTAAAGAATTTTTTGAAGTCATTAGATCTCCTCGCAAAATATCACCTGCATATCCATATGTTGTCTTTCTATTTTAGAAGCCTTTTCATCCTATAACGAGAGCGAGGACTGCCTTCTCCGTGTGCATTCGATTTTCTGCCTGGTCCCAAACGACAGAATGGGGCACTTCGATAATTTCATCTGTCATCTCCTCTCCTCGATATCCGGGCAGACAATGCATGAAAATAAAATCAGGCTTTGCCGCCTCCACCACCTTTTCGTTGATCTGATAGGGCCCAAAATCCTTGGCCCTCCTTTCCTTTTCTTTTTCAGCCGCGCCCATGCTATGCCACGTATTGGCATAAACCACATCCGCATCTTTAAGAGCTTCTTTTAGATCCTTGGTGAGGACGATCTTTGTCCCACTCCGTTTGGCCGCCTCAGTAGCAAACTGGAGAACCTTTGGATTGGGCGCATAGCCCTCAGGAATTGCGACATAGACATCAAACCCCATGGTTCCTCCGGCAATCATCAGAGGATGGAAGACATTCCATATATCACCTGCATAAGCGAGCTTTAACCCTTTAAAGTCTCCTTTCTTCTCCCTTATGGTCAATAGATCGGCCAACCCCTGACATGGATGGGTAAGGTCGGAAAGGGCGTTGATCACCGGGTTCTTCATATACCGGGCAAACTCTTCGAGACGATCCTGGCCGAAAGTCCTCATCACTAAGGCGTCACAATAACGGTCAATTACCCGAGCCGTATCTTTGATTGGCTCCCCACGGGCAAGTTGCATCTCATCGGGCCGCATATAGAAACTCTGGGCGCCCAGATGCGCAATGGTTCCCTGAAAGGAGGTTCGAGTGCGGGCCGAGGGTTTTTCGAAGATGACAGCCACTGTACTTCCCCTCAGATATTCATGGGGTTCCCATTTTGTCCACTCTATATTCAATTCGTAGGAGACACCTAAAATATCATTACAGCAGTTTAGCTAAACAACCCTAGGTAATCGAGGGCTGTAAGCGTGTGGACCTTGACGGTATCGATGAGGTCCTTCACTGTGATGTATTCATCAGGTGCTCCCATTTGGTACGATCTTGGGCCATACACCGAACAGGGTATTCCTCTAATACGAAAATGCCTGCAATCGGTCGCGCCGATCCCGCTGCTCGGAAAGACGCGATGGCCACGGACGGCCTCCGCGTTCCTTAGTGTGAGTTGAATAACTTCTTGGTTCAACGGCGTATAATTCGGTTCTTTCAGATGGAGGACTTTGATTTCAATTCCTCGGTATTGAGCCCGGATGGCTTCGATCTCTTTCAGGAGATCAGCAGTCTTGGCACCCTGCGGAGGTCGAATATCGACCTCCGCCCTGCAATGATCGGCCACGAGATTCAGCTTCAGACCACCTGAAATCGTTCCCACGTTCACGGTGATCCGCTCCAACGTCTCAGTGGCTCCGGGCCCCTTTGTCTCGTCCACGACCTCGCAGCCCTGTCGAAGAATCCGAGAAATCTCATCCGGTGTGGCCTGGAGATTTTCCAATCGCTCCAGGTCCGAAAGGAAGTGGTAAAGATTCCGGATTGCATTAAAGCCCATGTGGGTATATGCGCCATGGGCCGCTTTGCCCCGGGAGACTACTTCCAACCAGATCTGTCCTTTTTCTGCGAAGTTCACAAGGTCGCATGCACTCGGTTCTCCGTTGAGGACCGCATCCCCGTGAACCTCCCGAATATGATCCAGGAGCCAGCAGATCCCCCATTCGCCGCCCGTCTCCTCATCCGAAACGAGAGTAAGAGTCAATTCTCCCTTCATCCGGCTCCTGTTCTCGGCGAGGTAGAAAAAGGTCATGATGGATGCGGTATCCCCGGCTTTCATATCCGAGACGCCACGACCGAAGATCTTCCCATCCTCGACATCGCCTCCGAAAGGATCCCGATTCCAAGCCGATCTCTCCCCTGCGGGATAAGTGTCGATGTGTCCGTTTAGAACGAGGCGCTTGCCTTTCTCCTGTCCTTGAATCCGGGCGACGAAATTGGGCATGTGGTTTCGAGGGGCGTAAACCTGATGATCGAGGCCTTTTCTCTCAAAAAGAGAGACAAGAAATTTAACGATTTCCCGAGTATCCCCGGGTGGATTTTCGCTTGGAATCTGCACCAGCCCTCGGCAGAGGTTTACAATTTCCGTCTCCTCGGCGTCGATTCGCCTCAATATTTCTTCACGAGTGGACATTGAGAACCCCTCATTCTTATTGCTCGGGGGTGGTGAAATCTTATCCACCGCCGTGAGCAAAGGATGACATCGACATGTTCATTTATGCTCGAAATGTTTTTGACGTATAGACGACGTTTCCATCGACAACGGTCATCTCAACCTGAACATCCTTGATCTCTTCAGGCGGGATAGTAAGGGGATCCTGAGAGAGAACGACCAGATCGGCCAGCTTTCCCTGCTCCAGTGATCCCTTGAGCCCTTCTTCAAAGGAGGCGTAGGCACCGTTGAGCGTAAACATCCGGAGAGCCTGCATCGGGGAGACTCGCTCGGCCGGCGCAATCACCTGCCCGTTTTCCGTCTTCCTTGTCACGGCCGAATAGATTCCCAACAAAGGACTCCCCGGCACGACAGGACGATCCGAACTTCCTGCCGGGTTCATCCCGGACTGGATGAGTGATTTGCAGGGAATAACATGTTTCACTCGATCCCCCAAATTCTTCTGGTAACTTTCCCCCAATCGATGAATAAACGTCGGTTGTACGACCGGCAAGACCCCGGCTTTTTTGGCCCGCTCAACGAGATCAGGCGTTGCACAGGAGAAATGTTCAATTCGATGGCGGTGATCCCCTCTTGGAAATTTCTTTAAGACCGACTCATAGCACGTGATCGCCGTGTCGAGTGCTTCATCACCAATGGCATGAATGGAAAACTGGAATCCGTTTCGATGCGCCTTCTCAAGTTTCTTGTAAAGGTCCTCCGGGGGGATGATAAGAAATCCCCGTTCGCATTCCTCTCCCTCATAAGGTACTTTTATTGCCGCCGTTCGTGCACCGATGCTTCCATCCAGGATCACTTTCACCGGTCCCAGCTTCAACCAGTCATTTCCAAAACCCGTATGGATGCCAAGCCCCCCCTCTGCAAACCCGAGCTTCGTATAGGTGTACTCCCGGATGGTAAGATAAACTCTCAAGGGGATGCGATCTTCATCGAAAGCCTCCTGATAGGCCTTTATATCGGCAGGATTTTTCGCGCCCACACCCGCATCGTGGACGGACGTAATCCCCTCGCGGATAAAGGTTTCACTCGCCTTCTTGATCGCCTTCCTGAGTCTTTGGGTATCCGGCATGGGCATGACGGACTCGATCAATTCCATCCCCGGCATTTCCCGCAGTAACCCCGTGGGTTCTCCCGTTGAGGGGTCTCGAACAATTTCTCCCCCCGAAGGATTCGGTGTCTCTTTGCGAATATTCGCCTTATGAAGAGCCAGGCTATTTGCCACACAGGCATGAATACAGGTACGGGTCAATACGACAAGATGATTGGGTGCAACGCGATCCAGTTCCGATCGAGTAGGGTACCGGTTCTCTTGCAGGCAAAACTCGTCATACCCCCACCCTTGAATCCATTCGCCTTCCGGAGTCATTGTTGCTTTTTCCCTAACCTTTTCCAGAATGTCGCGGATCGACCTTACGGAGGGATACGAACAATCGATCTGTTGAAGATTCAACCCGTAGACGATCAAATGGCAGTGGGCATCAATAAACCCCGGGACCAGAGCCCTGCCGGCTAAGTCGACTCGTTTGGTGTTGGGCCGCACCCATTCCCTGATTTCCTCGTTCCTTCCGGCTTTAAGAATCCGACCGCCTGCAATGGCGAGGCCTTCCGTGACGGTATTCCCGGAATCGACGGTGATGACCTTCCCGTTAAGAAAAACCATGTCAGCAAATAAACCCTTTGGTCTTAAGCGATTTTCTCGATTCATTGTGCACGCCCGTGAAAGGTGTGTCATCGTCGATAGCGTACGATGCCACCTACAATGGTCAGGTCGACTGCGACGTCCTTGATCTCTTCGACCGGTACGCTGAGGATATCCCGGTCCAGTACGACCATATCGGCAAGTTTACCCGGTTCAATTGAGCCCTTTATCTCCTCTTCATTGCCGGCGTAGGCGCCGAGCACGGTGTAGGCACGAATCGCCTCATGAATGCGAATGGCCTGTTCCGGACCAATAGCCTGGCCGGTGTCCGTCTTACGAGCCACGAGAGAATAGATGGCCCGCATGGGATTGGGGTGGCACACGTCGGCGTCAGAGTGGCCGGGAGCCGGAATTCCGGCGTCGATCAGTGCACGATGGGGCCACATCCATTTCATATTCTCTGCGCCCCGGTTGGCGATGTAGGCGTCCCCGAGGTCGTACATGAATGCCGTGGCAGAGGAGTCAATGACTCCAAGCCGCTTGATCCGGTCGAGGATCTTTGGAGTGACGAAGCAGCAATGCTCGACCCGCATCCGGTGATCCTTCACGGGGTGCGCAGCCAGGGCAGCCTCGAAGGCATCGAGGACAAAACCGATTCCACGATCGCCCACCCCGTCCATGCATATTCGAAGACCAGCCTTATGGGCGGCAATGGCCCGGGCTTTGATATCTTCGGCCTCGTAAAGAAGCATTCCATAATTCGGGCTTGGCTCGCCAACGACTGGCGTCCCGACATAGGGTTCATAGTAGGCGGCAGTACGTCCACTCGTCGAACAATCGGGGCACCACTCCACACCGATGAATCGAAGCCATTCATCACCGAATCCCGTCCTCATTCCTGCCTTGATGTAAGATTCAACCAGGCCTTCCTCCCGCCCGCTTACTATCACCCCAACGCGCAGAGGCAGATCCTTTCTTTCTCGAAGAATCTGATAGGCCTGGATGGCTTTCGATGATGCGAGAGAATTATGGATCGAGGTGATTCCGTAACGGAGATACTCGTTGAATACCCGGAGAAGGGCTTCAATCATATCTTCAACCGTGTCATTTTCTCTTGCCTTTGTGAGGAAGATGTGGGCTGCCGTCTCGCGCATCAAGCCTGTCAATTCGCCAGTCAGCGGGTCACGGTCAAATTGACCAAAAGGCGGATCTGGAGTATTTCTGTCCACGCAACAAAGGGCGCAAGCCGCCCGGTTGGCAAGACCCACGTGATGGTCTGTTCGTAAGATGAAAACCGGTAGTCCTCCAGCCGCCTTGTCTAGATCACCGATCGTGGGATAACCGCCGACTTTTTTATCGTTGTATCCAAAGCCCAAGAACCATATATCCGGAGGAGTTCTTGAAGTTTTCTGATGAATTAGGTCGAGGAGGGCTGGGATACTCTTCACAACGGGCCAGCCCACACGGTACCATTTATGCAGAAGCAAAGCGTGCTGGTCGGCATGGCAATGGGAATCAATTAGGCCGGGAAGGACTCTCCGGCCCGTAAGGTCTATCACTTCCGTTTCCGGTGCAGCAAGAGCTAAGACCTCTTCGTTGTTGCCTACCTTGATGACCCTTCCATACTTTGCAGCAACCGCTTCCATAAAGGAATCCATCGAATCGAAAGTAGCGATTTTTCCATTATGTAGGATGAGATCTGCCGGGAAAGCTGCTAAGATTCGTTTCTCTTTTTTGGCTTTCGGATTCATGGTATCCATTTCCACCGCTCCTTTTCCCGAGTTCATGGCTCGTCAATGAGAAAGATAATCATAGGCTGAAAGGACATGGGTCTTGACAATATGGATAAATTCCTTAACCTCGACATATTCGTTGCTCGCACCCATATTGATCGGAGAGGGACCGTAAACGTAGGCTGGCACATTCCGGGAACGCCAGAGCCGGGCATCTGTCCCGCCTAAACTGATGGTCAGTTCAGGCTCGAAGCCTTTGAGCATCTTTACATTTTCACGAATAAACAGAGACATCTCCGTCTCAGGTTCACACCAAATCGGTGGAGTGAAATTGATCTCTTGGACCGTCACCTCGGGATACCGGGAGATGGTCTGGTCGATTTCACCCATCAGGGTCTTCTTGTCGACACCGATCGGTAAGCGAAAGTCCGCTTCAATGGTACATTTGTTTGGGATCATGTTCACCTTCAACCCTCCCCGAACGGTCCCGATATTTACCGTCACTTTTTCGACAATATCCTTGGCTCCCTTCCCGAGTGCTTGATCCATGATGTCGGGATTACGTCGGAGCACGCTTCGGACGTTTTCAGGAGGCTGAGCCCGTATTTCGGCTAAGGCTTCGAGATCATGTATCACTCTTGCCGCTATTTTATTCGCGCTCTGGCTGATGTGGGTGTAGGCTCCATGGGCGCCTCGGGTCGAGACTGTCAAACATAGCCATAGAAGCCCTTTTTCTCCGAAGCGGATCGTATAAGGGCTACTTGGCTCCCCGTTCAAGCAGCAGTCACCCAGAACCTCGGGATGATGGTGCTCCATCAGATACCGGGCCCCCCAGGGGCCAAATGTCTCTTCGTCCGAAACGGCAGTGAGGGTGAGGCGTCCTCTCAATTGGTCACGCAGGCGGTGGAGGTAGTAAAAAGTGAAGATGGAGGCCGTGGTTCCGCATTTCATGTCACATGCGCCCCTACCAAAGACCTTTCCATCGATGACTGCTCCACTCCAGGGCCCATAGTCCCACTGTTCCTGCTCATCCACCGGAAAAACATCGATGTGTCCGTTCAGAACAAGGTGGCGGCCGGGGGAGCCATTTTCGAAGGCAGCGACAATATTGGGCGTTTCAGGATGTGGGGCGATTACACGGTACGGCAGATGGTGAGCGTCCAGGAAGCGGCATACAAAGTCCGTTGCTTCCCGCGTGTCTCCCGGAGGGTTCGGACTCTTCATTTGAATGAAACGGGAAAGAAAATCAATCAACTTATCCCGGTCTTCTTCGATCCACCTCAACAACGATTCTTTTCGAGGATCCATATCTGCCTTCTTTCAAAAAACGGGTCAATTAAAACTTCCAAGTCTTGGATGATGACACGCAACGAGATGCCCCCCCGCTTCTTCATGCATTGCAGGATATGTATTTCGGCAGACGTCCGTGCGATAAAGACATCTCGGATGAAAATAACATCCTTCGGGGGGGGTCAGGGGAGAGGGGACATCTCCAGGCAAAATGATTCGTCTTCTCCTCCATTTTGGATTCGGGACGGGCAGTGCCGACATGAGCGCTTCCGTATAGGGATGCAAAGGACGCTCGTACAATACTTCTCTTGAAGATAATTCGACAATCCTCCCCAGATACATCACGGCCACTCGGTCGCTGATATGTTCCACCACGGAGAGGTTATGCGAGATGAAGAGATAGGTGAGGTGAAATTCCTTCTGGAGGTCTTGGAGGAGGTTGATCACCTGGGCTTGAATGGAGACGTCCAGGGCAGATACCGGCTCATCGGCGACGATCAGCTTTGGACGAAGGGCGAGAGCCCGGGCCACCCCGATGCGCTGCCTCTGCCCCCCACTGAATTCATGTGGATATCGATCGATATGTTCCGGCAAAAGCCCGACCACTTCCAGCAACGCTCTGACCCGATCCTCTCGCTCGGAAGAGTCCCCGATGCCGTGAATGAGAAGAGGCTCCTCAATGATCTTGCCCGCGGTCTTGCGCGGATTTAACGAGGAATACGGATCCTGAAAGATGATCTGCATTTCCTTGCGCAAGTTTCTTAAATCACTTTTTTTCACCTGGAGAATATCGTTGCCCTTGAAATAGATTTGGCCTGTTGTCGGCTTTTCAAGCATCAAGATCAAGCGTCCGAGCGTACTCTTGCCACACCCCGATTCGCCCACCAGGCCTAAAGTCTCACCCTCTTGGATATGGAGATCCACTTGGTCGACCGCCTTGACATAGGCGACCTGCCTGGAAAGGATTCCTCTCTTCACAGGAAAATACTTCCTGAGGTTCTTTATTTCAACCAGGGCGACCATTTGATCTCGCAAATTCACGTATGGATGAATCGTGATAGAGCCAACACCGGACCGTATGATGATGTTCGATCTCCATCAACGACGGTTCCTCCTTCAGACAACGGTCAAATGCTTCCGGGCAGCGGTCACTGAACTTGCAGCCAACAGGCAAAGAGAGCAAACTGGGTACGGATCCCGGGATCACCCTAAGACGTTTTCGGGCTTTGATCAATTCGGGATTGGGTATGGATGACATCAGTCCCATGGTATAGGGATGCTTCGGATCCTCAAACAAAGCTTCCGTCCCGGCGTATTCCACAACTCTCCCCGCATACATCACCGCTACGAACTGCGCATTTTCTGCGATGATGCCCAGGTCGTGAGTGATGAGGAGAATGGAGGTTTTGATCTCCGCCTTGAGTTTATTCATCAGATCGAGGATCTGAGCCTGGATCGTGACGTCCAAGGCCGTGGTGGGTTCATCCGCGATCATCAACTTCGGATTACATGAAAGGGCCATGGCAATCATGACCCTCTGTCTCATCCCCCCACTCATCTGATGAGGATAGTCTTTTACCCGGATTTCCGGAGACGGTATGCCCACAAGACTCAACATCTCAATCGATTTGTTCAGAGCCTCTCGTTTGGACAGGTCCTGGTGCAGGCGGACCGCTTCCGCAATCTGATCTCCCACACGAAAGGCTGGGTTCAAGGAAGTCATGGGTTCCTGAAAGATCATTGAAATCATGGCCCCTCTGACCTTTCTCATTTGCCTCTCGGTGAGCTCCAAGAGATCTCTCCCCAAAAACCGAATTTCCCCTCCAACGATTTTTCCAGGCGGATGAGGTACCAGGCGCATAATCGACAGGGCCGTGACACTCTTTCCGCATCCGGATTCCCCCACGAGTCCCAGGGTGTCTCCCTCCTTCAGAGTCAGACTGACTTGATCGACGGCTTTGACGGTCCCGTCTTCCGTATGAAAGTGCGTCGTCAAATTTCGAATCACGAGCAACGGGGAATGTATCGGATCGTGTTTACTCCTCACCCTTTCGTTTCCTTCAATCGAACATCCAGACTGTCCCGGAGACCATCCCCTACCAAATTAAAAGCCATGGAAACCAAAAAAATAGCCAGTCCCGGGAAGATGGAAATGTGGGGAGCATCTCTCAGCCATCCGCGGCCCTCGCTGACCATGATCCCCCATTCCGGGGTGGGGGGTTGTACTCCTAATCCGAGATAACTCAGGATGGCCCCCAAAAGAATTGCATTGGCGATCTCCAAAGTCGAATAGACTAAAATGGGTGGAAAACTGTTCGGCAAAATCGTGGAAAGCATAATTCGCCAGCTAGGGGCGCCTAAAGCGACCGAGGCCTCCGTGTAGGGCATTGCCTTGATCACCAAGACGGTGCTGCGAACCATTCGTGCATAGGATGGAATCGAACGAATCCCCACAGCAATCATAACGTTAAAAAGGCCGGGCCCTAATATGGTCATGACACCGATGGCTAACAGTATGGAAGGAAAGGAAAGGAGAATATCCATCAGCCGCATGATCAGGTTGTCCAATTTTCTAAAGTAGCCTGCGATAAGGCCAAAGAGACCCCCTACCATTAAACCCAGAGCGACCGAGATGAATCCGACGACCATCGAGAGGCGGCCCCCGTAAAGAATACGGGAGAGGATGTCCCGTCCGAATTGATCCGTGCCCAACCAGTACGTGAACGAGGCCCCCTGCAGGCGCTCCTTCACCATCTGTTTAAGGGGATCATACGGAGCCAGGTAGGGAGCAAAGATCGACGCCAGCATGAAGGTGAAGAGGATCACCACCCCTGCCATGGCGAGCCGGTGGCGGCGAAACCGCCGGATGCTCATTTGGAGATAGCTTCTTCTACTCATACCGTATCTTAGGATCTAATAGGCCATAAATCAGATCGACGACTAAGTTCATAATGACGGAGACAACGGCCAGGAACAGGATACAGCCTTGGATCACGGGGTAGTCCCGTGATTGGATGGCTTCCACTACAAGCCGTCCCATTCCGGGCCAGGAAAAGATCTGCTCCGTGACGACTGCACCGCCCAAAAGGATCGCATATTGAAGTCCCATGTACGTGACGACGGGAGTCAACGCATTTCGAAGGGCATGTTTGAAAATGACCGACCGTTCTGCCAAACCTTTTGCCCGAGCTGTAATGATATACTCCTGCCGAATGACCTCCAGCATTGTAGAACGGGTTAACCGGGCGATCATCGGTAAGGCAGCCCCTGATAACGTAAGAGCAGGCAGGGTCAAATATCTCACTTTCTCAATGCACCAGAAACAATCCGGTCGCCCCCCCGTGGGGAACCAGGTCAAATAGAGGGAAAAAAACCACATCAAGAGCAGGCCCAAAAGAAAAATGGGCATGGAAATGCTGGCGAGGGCGCTAACCATGCTCAGATGATCAAAGATGCTGTACTGCTTGACAGCAGAAATCACCCCAATAATGATGCCGAAAAAGGCCGCGATCAGTATGCTGGTGGTGGTCAACTCGAAGGTGGCGGGGAACCGTTCTTTGATCTCATCCCAAACGGGTCTTCGACTATGGATGGAACGCCCCATATCCCCTCTGACGGCTCGCTTCGCATAGCTGAAGTACTGAACGTAGATTGGACGATCCAATCCTAATTCTTTACGAATCTTCGAAAGCTGTTCTTCAGAAGCCTCCATGCCGACCAAGATCAGAATCGGATCGCCAGGGATCAGTCGTACCATAAAAAAGACAATAATTGAAACACCGACAAGGACGGGGATTGTTGCAAGAATTCTGCGAAGAATATAGTTCAGCATAGGAAATTGGGGGAGAATTACGTTTTATTAATATAGAAAGATTCGTTCACCAGCGTAACCTCGGTTACATCTTCAGGTTTGCCGGTTCAGGTCAAATCTCTCCTCGCTCATTTTGAAGCGAGATGGGCTGCAGGTTTGACACCAAAACCTGCAACCCTTCCACGTGACCTACTTTGCTGACTTTTTGACGTCCATCAATTTATAGTATCCATGGACGGGGTGAATATCGAGGTCCTTAATGTAATCCCATGCACCGATCATCCAAAGGGTGTGAGGCATTGGAATGAGGACAGCCCTATTCATAAAATCCTTCTCAATGTCCTGGAATGCCTTAACCCTTTCTTGGTTGACAAGGGTTTTTTGGGTGATTTCAAAGCTTTTTTCGGTCGCAGGGTCACACCAGTGCAGTGAATTTGGGAAAGGGATGGCATTACAGGTAAACCAATATGCGATGTCCGCTGTATGATGGGTGCCATCGATATAATACATATCGTGTTCCGCTGCTTTCATGGCATTGAGGTAACCTGCCCATTCCATTTGGCGGATGGTCGCATCGGCCCCGATCTCGCGCCATTGTTCCTTAATCACTGTCATAAGATTGGCCTGATATTCAGTGTAGATATAAACTGTAAAGGATAAAGGCTTTCCCTCTTTACGGCGAATCCCGTCGGAGGCCATCTTCCAACCGGCTTCATCGAGAAGTTGTTTGGCTTTTTGTGGGTTGTAACCCAAAGCGATCTTTGCCATTTCTGCTTTCGGCGTGTGTCCTTCTACGGATTCGCCCCATATTCCGATAGATTTTTTCCCGTATCCATTGTAAACGACATCTACAATCACGTCCTGATTAACTCCATGCATCAGCGCCTGCCGGACCCCAAGGTCGTTCCAGATGGGTCTCTTGTGGTTGAAGCCTAAATGATGGATAGTATTCTTGGGTTTGACGATGATATTCATCCCCTTCAATTTAGCCAGGCGAGGGGCATCCTTTTCCGAAAGACTGGTATCCAGGTCAATCTCTCGCCTTTCCAGGGCGGCGGTTCGAGAAGCAGCTTCAGGGAGTGTTCTAATAATTACTTTTTGAATATGAGCCGGTCCCCGATTTTTATAGAAAGCGGGTCCCCAAGTATAGTCGGGGTTACGTACAAACTCGAGACGGTCTCCTCTGACCCACTTCGTAAGCTTAAATGGCCCCGTCCCGGAGACCGATTCTGGAATCACTCCGTAATCTTTTCCATATTTTTTAACAGCTTCCGAATCTGGAATACCCGAGTAAGACCACTCTGTTTGGCTAATCATTAGGAGCCAGACAAGAGTGGGGTGTTTCAGAATAAATCGGACAGTGTAGTCGTTCACCACCTCGGTCCTGTCCAGTGCCTCGATTTTTTTTGCCGTGGCGAGATTTTTCCAGTTTTCAAAATGTGCCTTCACGTCATTGGCGGTAAATTTTCTTCCGGAATGGAATTTGACGTCTTCCCGAAGATAAAAAATCCAGGTGAGGCCGTCTTTGGATACCTCCCAGCGTTTCGCCAGTCCCGGATGGATCTTCCCTTCCGAATCATGAATCACAAGGGAATCGTAAAGGAGCATGTTGGCCCAGATATCGGCCAGTCCCGTAGTCGTCCCAGGATAGAGGCTCTGATGGGCTCGACTGAATCCAATAACCAGGGTATCATCGGGTGTGGCGCCGATACTCGGATTTATTTGGATTCCAACCAGAAAAAGAGAAATAAAGGCAATTCCTACAATTGAAAGAACAAATCGTTTCATAAAACCTCCTTTCGTGTTGTGGTTTTTTAATCTTGTTCTCGCATGAGGGGTAAGGTTGAACAATGTAAACTTCCTCCATTTTTTTGACACTCCGAGTAATCAACGGGCAAGAGATCTATTCCGTTTTTTATAAGACGTTCTGCTGTCCCTTCCCCATTATTGATTGCAAACAGAACTTTACCAGGAGCAACGGCAAGACAGTTGACTACCATTGGATTGTCCGCATAATGTGCTTCTACATAATGAATATGAAGTTCTTTCAATTTATCCAGGAACCAATATGGTAATCGTGCAGTATTCACAAGAGCCAAATCGTGGTTTAACATCACAAGAACACCATCAATATGGAGACTATATCCGGCGAGATCAACACGAATAAGATTGATTCCTTGCGCCTTAAGGACTTCTTCAATTTGCCTCGCAGCTTCCTCATTCTGACGAAAAGACAAGCCAATGACTGCATTTGAATGATTAAGGAAGGCAAAGCTCCCGCCTTCGAAGAGTCCGCTACCATGAATCGTCCGGAGAATAGGCATGCCGAGGTCGCTCACTTTTCTGGACACGTAGGCTTCCTCACCTCTTCGTCCGGTGCCCGGGAATTTTCCTACAGGCCCCATGCGAGCAACAATGAAACCACCCTGAACGGCGATGCCGTTATCACGGGTAAAGATAGCCTTTGGATCTTTCGGAGACCCATCGACATAGACGACTTCCACGCCTTGCTGACGGAGAACATCCGTCATCTGATCGTGTTCCTTCTGCATCTCCTGAAGATTCGGCGGTTCCTCGCTGCGGAAGTACCATTGTTCGTCGTCATCGATGAGGGCCTCAACGAATGGATCATACTTCTCCTTTCTCATCACCTTGATCTCATCGCCCGGCCGGTGGACCATCACCATTTTCAAGGTTCCGACGTCATTGTAGACTCCCCACCGCCTCCCCCAAACCCTTTCCTGCATCTCAGGATCCTCAAAAAGAGGGAGAGGGCGTGGCGGAATACGTTTAAGAACTTCATGTAAATACTGCGGGCTGTCTTTCAAACTCAAACGGATTACCTCCTTTCGGTTAAAATTGCAGAGTTGGAGATGTCTTAATCGTCCATATAAGATCTTGTTCCGATTTAACTGACCAAGAGTGCGAGGACTGCCTTTTCTGTATGCATCCGGTTTTCAGCTTGATCCCACACTACCGAATGGGGTCCCTCAATGATCTCATCCGTCATTTCCTCACCGCGATATCCTGGCAGACAATGCATGAAAATGAAATCAGGTTTTGCTAGCTCCAAGACCCTCTCATTCACTTGATAAGGGCCGAAGTCTTTCGCCCTTTTTTCTTTCTCTTTCTCAGCAGCCCCCATGCTGTGCCATGTGTTGGCATAAACGACATCGGCGTCCTTAAAAATTTGTTTAAAATCTTTGCTCAGGACGATCTTTGCTTTTGTCTCCTTGGCCCTCTCCATGACAAATTGATAGATTTTAGGGTTGGGCGGATAACCATCAGGACAAGCGGCATAGAGATCAAAACCCATGATGGCGGCCCCGATCATGAGAGAGTGAAGAACATTAAAGATATCTCCAATAAATCCCATCTTTAGACCTTTGAAATCCCCTTTCTTTTCTCGGATCGTAAGAAGGTCTGCAAGGCCCTGACAGGGATGGGTAAGATCGGATAGAGCATTAATTACGGGATTCTTCATATACCTGGCAAACTCCTCCAAACGGTCTTGGCCGAAGGTCCTCATGACCAAGGCATCGCAGTAACGGTCGATTACACGAGCCGTATCCTTAATCGGTTCTCCGCGGGATAACTGCATTTCGTCCGGCCGCATATAAAAACTCTGAGCCCCAAGATGGGCGATCGCGGCCTGGAAAGAAGTCCGAGTTCTGGTAGATGGTTTTTCAAAGACGACCGCAATTGTCTTGCCCCGAAGATATTCGTGAGGTTCCCGCCTGGCCCACTTTGTCTTTAAATCATAAGATACATTTAAAATATCAGTGATCTCTTCCTTTGTGAAATCCATGAGAGTTAAAAAATCTCTTCCCCTAAATTTATCCCTCATCTTTCCCTCCTCACAAAAGATTAGTAAATTAGCAAAAAAGGATCATCTCCAAATTAATTGGTGAAATTTGTGAGTACGATGAACAAAAACCCTTTAATTTTGCGCTTATACAACTTTACTGGTGCTAAAGAGAACTGCCCCCAATAAGGCCGTTCGGAACAGCGACCGATAAAGATTATTGCTCTCTTTAAAAAAGTTAGAGCCAAACCCTAATGGATAAAGGGTTGCTATTGGAGTAGGTTGAATCAAATCACATTTGCCTATAAAATTGCATACTTTTAATTAAGTGCCTTAAATTTTGTACCAACTAATTTGGAGAAGATCCGCAAAAAATAAATCCTATTGTAATAGCATAATTTAAACCCTTCCATACCTTGGAGATACCCAATCAAGGCTTTTTTAAATTCACTACCTCCTTTATATTTATGGCAACGCATTAATCCCTTTTACAGTGAATCCGTGCTCGGTTAGCTTTAAGGCTGCATCCCTCATATCTCTCACATTTAGTGTAAAGAGTACCCAATACGTGGAGAGGCGACTCTTTGAAACAATATTTATACCAAGACTCTCAATGAGTTTTTCTGCTTCTTTATCAGATCTTGAGAAATCGGTAATCTTGATGAGGATTTGAGCATATCTTCCATCGGCTTTAATTTTATGGTCCAGGTCCTCGGGGTCCTCTTCGTAAGTCATGAGCTTATAGTCCTAAAGGTTTTAATTAGACGAGAGCTCAGCGAGGCTTTCTTCAATGATCGAAAGTCCTCTCTCAAGTTGGTCATCTGTGATCACCAGCGGCATTAAAGGCCTGACGATATTGGAATGGGTCCCCGCTGAGATCATGAGCAAACCCTTTTCGCGACATCGGTTCACCAATTCTTTTGTGATAGATGTTGCGGGTTCCTTTGTCTCCCGATCTACCACCAATTCCATTCCCACCATGGCACCCAACCCCCGAACATCGCCGATGAAGGAGTAGTGTTTTTGAAATTCTTTAAATCTTTCCATAACTTTTTGACCGATTTTTTCTGCCCGAGATAAGAGGTTTTTTTTCTCAAACACATCCAGGACTGCAAGAGCTGCCCGGCAGGCCACAGGATTTCCCCCAAAGGTCCCACCTAGCCCTCCCAGCTGAGGGTGATCCATCAATTCTGCTTTTCCTGTTACAGCACTAAGAGGAAACCCTCCTGCGATGGATTTTGCCATCACTACGATATCCGGCTCCACCTCATAATGCTCCATCGCAAACATCTTGGCCGTCCGACCAAAGGCAGTTTGAACCTCATCTGCGATGAAGATGATCCCATGCTCTTGACAGATTTTATGAAGGATTTTGAAATACTCTTTGGGAGGGACAACAAATCCTCCCTCACCCAATACAGGCTCCACGATCAGGGCTGCCACCTGTTCAGCAGAGACATGGGTATGGAAGAAGTCCCTCAAAAAATAAGCACAGCGAAGTTCGCAGGATGGGTATTCAAGACCAAATGCACATCGGTAACAATAAGCATAAGGCATTCGATAGATTTCAGGGACGTATGGAGCAAATCCAAATTTATAAGGCTTCATCTTGCTGGTCAGACTTAAGGCTAAAAGGGTTCTCCCATGGAAGGCATCCTCAAAAACGATGGTAGCGGTGCGACCCGTTGCATGACGGGCAATTTTGATGGAGTTCTCCACAGCCTCTGCACCGCTGTTAACAAGCATCGTCTTCTTTGGGAAGTCTCCAGGAGTGATTTTATTGAGTCTTTTCGCCAACTCCACATAGGGTTCATACATTACCACATGAAAGCAAGTGTGAATATATTTCTGGATCTGCTCCTGAACGGCCTTCAACACTTCTTCGT
>Ga0315291_10004538_pt1 | contig 17658 bp, 19 predicted proteins | sample YL17G12_20_MG_FD_203070 | JGI IMG/M metagenome (GOLD analysis project Ga0315291, IMG submission 203070) | Sediment microbial communities from Yellowstone Lake, YNP, Wyoming, USA - YL17G12_20 | ecosystem: Environmental > Aquatic > Freshwater > Lake > Sediment | place: USA: Wyoming | collected...
GGGCGGCTGTTTGGACAGCATCGGTATGGAAATATATGCCTTTTTCTTTAACTATTTTTGCGATTTCAGATATGGGCTCGATCGTCCCGATCTCATTATTCGCGTGCATGATCGATACAAGTATCGTTTTGTCCGTGATTGTTTTTTTGACATCCTCAGGATCAACTATTCCAAACTTATCAACTGGAAGGTAAGAGATATTAAATCCTCTTTCTGCCAGGAACTCTGCGCATTCTGTTACGGCATGATGTTCAATTTTTGAAGTGATAATATGATTTCCTTTTTTTTCATTTGCGAAAGCAACACCTTCTAATGCAAAATTATCCGCTTCGGTTCCTCCGGAAGTAAATACGATCTCATCTGGATTTGCTCCAATCAATGAAGCAACCTTTTCTCTTGCCGATTCAACAGCCTTCCGGGCGTCCTGGCCGAAATGGTGAATGGAGGAGGGGTTGCCAAAAATTTCCGTAAAATATGGCCGAATCGCCTCGGCCACTTTAGGATAGGTGGGAGTGGTGGCGGCGTAATCCAGATAAACTTTTTTCATAGGGATTAATTATTTTATCACTTTTCCTCTGTTAGGGAAAGGCCTCGTATTGCGCCGTGTAAAATCTAACCATAGGACCTATCGATGAGACATTTAAAAATCTAACCGAAATAATTTGAAAAAATGTTTCGACAGAGTCCTTCGATCCCGAAGATCTCAGGATCTGAGGGACTCAACATAAATGAACATAAAATCAATGCCGGTTCTGAAAGAGAATAGAAAAAAATACGGCGGGATGGAAGATTACAAAAAGGAGGATTGCCGGCCGCATAAATGCAGGAGGCGAAGTCTTGAAAGGAATTTGCTCTGCAGTCTCTCCATATTGCATGATTCATGCCGCAATGAAGATTGGGCGAGAAAAATTAAAGGGCGTATTTTTGATGTCAGATATTATTAGTATCTAACGACCTATCCCTTCTAAAATGAATGGAAAAGGAGGGATAGATTATGGAGTTGAAATTTAAATTGGCTTATTTAAAATCCATTCGCGAACGATATCATCAAGTTTCAAAGCGTCTCAAGGGGAAGATCCTCGATGAGTTTTGCAAGGTGTGCGGATATGGCCGTAAATACGCGATCCAAAAACTTAACGGGCCTAACTTTGAAGATAAAGCGTATTTACGCCAAAAAAGGAAAAGATTGAGACAACGTCCGGTTCTTTATGGGTCAGAAGTAATCAATCTTCTTTCTAAAGTCTGGGAGGCGGCAGGATATCCCTGTTCGACGCGCCTTGAATCCATTATCCCCTTGTGGATGCCGTGGATTGAAAAACATTTCCAGCCTTCCAATGATCTTAAGCTTAACCTGCTCAAGATCAGCTCTCGCCAGATGGATAGAAGGCTTCGATCCCGGAAGCTTGGAATCAAAAAACGCATCTACGGCTGCACCAGGCCGGGAACGCTGTTAAAACATCACATCCCCATCAAAACCGATCACTGGGACGTGGATACTCCCGGCTTTACGGAAGTAGACACTGTTTCCCATTCTGGAAACAACGCTGATGGCGCATTTGCCTATTCAGTAAATCAAACCGACATCTTGACCGGCTGGGTGGAAACTCGCGCTGTCCTTGGTAAAGCTGAAAAAGGCGTCAACCAGGCCCTGGAAGAAATGGAAATAGATTTTCCTTTTAAAATCCTGGGAATTGACTCCGACAACGGATCTGAATTTATTAATTACTCCCTTTGGATCCGCTGCGAGCAGCAGAAAATCCAGTTTACCCGCGGACGCCCATACAAGAAAGATGATAACGCTCACATCGAGCAGAAGAATTGGACTCATGTCAGAAAACTCATGGGCTGGAACCGCTATGATTCGCGGGAAGCTGTCGATTTAATGAATGATCTTTACAAAAATGAGCTCCGCTTGTTTATGAATTTATTCATGCCTTCCGCGAAGCTCCTCAAAAAAGAACGCGTTGGTTCCAGACTAATACGTTGTTACGATGAGCCAAAAACCCCGCTGGATCGGGTTATTGCCTCAAAAAAAGGCGATCCCGCCAATGTGGCCCGGCTTAAGGCGCTTAGAATCATAGTAGATCCTTTTGAATTATCTCGAATCATCGATCGTAATATGAAACGCATTTTTGAAAAAGCAAACTATCGTCAAAGTCCCAAATCATCAGGCGAGGCCAGGGAAACCCTGAAAAAACAACCGGCAAAATTATCCTATGCCGAAAAAGATATTATGATGGATATTTCAAGAATCTTTGGCATTAAAGAGTTGGTTTCCTGAGTTCCTATGGTTAGATTTTTAGATGTCTAATCGATACCTCGCATAGTTAGGTTTTTAGATGGCTTGACAGGGGCCTCGCATAGTTAGGTTTTTAGATGGCTTGACAGGGGCCGCTATCTTGGTTTGACACAACAATCAAGCTCCGGGTATAATGCTATCAATGAAATTTTTCGCCCTTGCTCTAATTTTGATCTTTCTATGCAGCCCCTCTTTTGCCCGACCATTTAAATACAATTTCTCGCTTGGTCCTGAATACTTTTATTTTACCAGCCACAAATCCAGCGTCAGCTCAAATCTGGTAAGCTGTGGAGTTGTGTGTGCAGGCAACATCTTAAATGTTCTAAATACTGAAATCAGAGGAGGATTTGGAGAAATATCTTCTACCAAACTTAATTTTAACGAAGTCTCTCTTTTATATAATATCGCCAATAGATCCAATCATTTTCTAGGCTTGGGTGTATCCTACCTGACTTACAACAATAGCTTGGATAAAACCAATAATATAAATATTGAGAAACAGGCCTTGAATGCTAAATTTCAATGGGAGTATAGTTTCTCATCTATATTAGGGCTCTATCTTAGAGCTACCGGCCCCTGGATATGGAGCTATGAATTGGGCTGGCTCGCCTATTTCGATAAGGATTTAGGCGACTTTAATCTTAGAATGGGCTATAAAGAACTCCGCCTAGACGAAGAAAGCTCCATGAGTGGAATATATGTGGCATCCAGTATCTATTTTTAAGATATCGGCCGCCTGGCTGCTTATTATCCTTTTAATGACTTATCCGGTCTTGGCCAGAGAGAAGATCACGCTTATTACGAAAGAAAGCTGGTCCGAGCACATCATCCTGGAGGGGAAAGCAGAAGAGCCGATAATTATTTCACCCCCTCTAAAAATTAATTTAGGGCGGGACGTCAGCAAGATCGTTGTTATACCAGAAGAAATAAAGCTCAAAGAAGAAATCCAAGAATTCAGATTGTTCAGGAATCGTTACGTTATATTTGGAATATATCTATTTACCGCCCTGTATTACAACTGGCTTACCAGGCATAGATAATTATGTTGAGAATAATTGCATTATTGTTAACAATTACTTTGTTGGTTCCCTGTGCATCAAAAGCTCTGGCCAGAACACTTGAGCAGGATGAGGTTTGGTCCGGGGTCATAAAACTTGATGACAATGTTCAGGTTCCCCCAGGTATTACGCTGACCATTTCTCCCGGGACCAGGATAATTACTAACGGCAACCAGATCCTCTCCCATGGCACAATAAATATTCTGGGAGGGGAGGAAAAAGAGGTGCGATTCCATTCCTTTTATCAGATTAGCAATTCGGAGATAGAGCTTTTAAAAGTAAAACCTTATGACTTTGACACCAAAATCTTAATGGAAGAATTCAATAAATTTAAAATACAATATGCTATACTTTGGTCATGCTTATTTGCCAGCATGTTCATCATGTTAAAGGCACGCTAGATGATTAGAAATATGAGTCTGATCCTAATCATCCTGACGTTGGCCGAGATTCCATCCCTCTGCACCGTTCCGCCAGTAACCTTGAAAGGAAAAGAGATTGTCTGGTCTGGAAAGGTAGAACTAAAAAACGATATCATTATTCAGGAAGGCTCGACCCTCATCATCATGCCCGGCACCAAGATAAACTGCATCTATGATTACAACGATCAGGAGTTCTCTCCGAAGGAATGGAAGATCATCGTCAAAGGAGATCTTGTGGCCAGGGGCGAAGCAGATAATCCGGTGACCTTTAACCCTATGCCGCGCGGGCTCTCATCAATCAGGATCCCGGTTGATTCCAGAATAGAACAGATCGTCATTGCTCCACACAAAATCGACACGGAGGAGATTAAAAAAGAATTCTCGGCATTCAAGACCCAATACCTGATCCTGTGGACACTGCTTTTTGGCAGCATTTATTATGCAATTGTATCGAGGAAAGACTGATGATCACCAATACCACTTACAGATATATCATATATTTTCTCATTTTATGCATAAGCACGATCCCGTTCTGCGGAAACGCTTCGGCCCAAATAATTGAATGGGACAAGGAAATTTCAATCGACAATAAAACCTTGATCGACACAGAGAGCATTGTAAAAGTGAAGCCCGGTACCAAGATAAATTTTATCGGCTTCAAAAGTCGCTTAAATATCATGGGACATTTTTTAGTTAGCGGGAGCGAAAAAAATCCTGCCGTAATCTCAATCCCTAATTTAGTAGCCAAAAGCTCCCCTACTTCTATACGAAAAAAAGCCATTCTGAAATTCAGCGAAAATCTGAAAGAACTAGAGATTTATCCTTACAGCGCAGACACGAAAGAGATCGTGGACGAACTGAGGGCCTTTCGTTATCAATATGCGTTTGTCTGGACCGTCCTCATGGGAATCTGCTTCTATTTAGTTTTAAATCGAACCATCTACTGGTAAAACAAATTCACTTCTAGCGACAGTGGTGGCCGCGTAATCCAGATATATAGAACGCATAACTAAATTTTACCATAAAAATGAAATTTTTGTGATTCAATTACGAAGAATCTAAAGAAGGAGGTATAAAAATGATGAATGGAGTTGGAAGATGGGGCAAGTTTGGATGCGGTCATTTATCCGTTGTTCCATCCGCAATTGAGTTTAAGATCAGCGAAACGCTGAACGGATTAATATCAATCGAAGAGCTGCCAAGATCTTTTAGGTTGTTTAAGAAAGTGACTTTCATGACAGACGATCAAATCCCCCAATTTAAAGGCGGCGAATTTTTAATCAGGGCGATAACTAAATGGAGAGAAAAGATCGCTTTAAATTCCGATTTTCTGGCGCCTTTCGCTGACCATCTGCGAATTGGCGGCATAAAGAATGTTATCTTTAAATTTGCATTGAACATTGATGATAAGCAGGTTCTGCTGAAGATTGCGGGCGCTAATGAAGATACGCCGCCGATGAAAACGGAAGTGTTGTTGTTCGACTGTAATGATAATATTTAAATATAGAGACTTATTTGCATCCTGTCATTGTCCGCGCTCATTAATTAAAGTATAATTTAAATATGCCCGATCTAACCCCAATGGTCAAGCAATACCTGGACATTAAGGCAAAGCACAAGGACGCCATATTATTTTTCCGCCTTGGTGATTTTTATGAGATGTTCAATGAAGATGCCGAGATCGCTTCTCGTGAACTTGATTTAGTATTGACCGGCCGCGGACAGGATGAAAACAGGATGCCCATGTGCGGCCTACCGTTCCACGCGGCGGAGAATTATATTTCACGATTGATTGGCAAAGGCTATAAGGTAGCGATCTGTGAACAGATTGAAGACCCGAAAATGGCTCAAGTTTTAGTCAAGAGGGAAGTTGTAAGAATCATCACCCCCGGAACGGTTATTGAAACAAATCTACTTTCTGAAAAGACAAATAATTATCTTCTGGCATTGACTCTAGAAGGGGGCAAATTTGGTTTAGCTTATGTTGATGTTTCGACCGGTGAGTTTAAGATAACCCAGATTGATGACCAGGAAAAAGTATTTGACGAGATCAACCGGATCAATCCTTCTGAACTTTTAATATCAGACATGCTGAATTATGATCACAAGTTCAATATCCCCCTCGGGCCGAGCCTCGGGGCGAGGCCGAGCTCAAAATTTAACGATACTTATGATCTTCAAGTTTCCGAGGAAAAATTGAAAGATTTCTTCAAAGTTAAATCATTAAGTTCATTTGGGTTGGATGTGGTATGTGCGGGGTGGGGAGCGGCGGCGGCAATTCTTGATTATTTAAAAGAGACGCAGAAGTCATCGCTTGATCATATAAACCGGATCAATCCTTATCATACCTCAGAATTCATGTTTATTGATTCCAGCACCAGAAATAATCTTGAGCTTATACAAACTATTCGAGATAAATCGTATAAGGGAAGTCTTTTATGGGTGCTTGATAAGACAAAAACTTCTATGGGGGCGCGGCTTTTAAGGCAATGGATATTGCAGCCGCTTTTGAATATTGAAAAAATAAATAAAAGGTTGGAAGCGGTGGAGGAGCTTTTCTCTGACGCGATGCTTCGCTCAGAGCTTGGCCGGCAAATCAAAGAGATATCAGATGTTGAAAGGGTTACAGGAAGGATCGCGTCTGCTTCTGCCAATGCCCGTGATCTTATAGCGCTCAAACAATCACTTGAACAACTGCCGAAATTAAAAAACATTTTAAAGGAGGTTAAAAGTGGAAGATTAAAAGAAATACACGCTGCTCCAGATTTTTCCGAAATACGCGATCTGATCAGCAATTCAATATTTGATGATCCTCCTTTTGTTCTAAAAGAAGGAGGACTTATTAAAGAAGGTTATGATTCGGAACTGGATGAGGTAAAAATGGCGGCGCGGGAAGGGAAAGACTGGATCGCAAAACTTGAAAATGAGGAAAGGCTTCGTACGGGAATAAAATCTCTAAAGGTAGGATACACGAAAGTTTTTGGGTATTACATCGAGGTGACGAATGCGAATTTAGCTCAAGTTCCTCAAAATTATATTAGAAAACAGACGCTTGTGAACTGCGAACGATTCATCACCCCGGAGTTAAAAGAAAAAGAATCCCTGGTGCTTAACGCGGATGAGCGCATGAAAGAGACAGAATATAAGGTCTTCTGCGACATCCGTTCAAAGATTGCTGAACAAACTCCCAAACTTCAAGCACTTGCTCATATCTTGGCTCAAATAGATGTTTTGCTTTCGCTTGCCGAGGTAGCAGTTGAAAATCATTATTCAAGACCGGCAATATCAGACAACCAGAATATCAAAGTTGTTGAAGGACGCCATCCGGTTGTAGAAAAAACTATCGGTGGATATCAATTTGTCCCGAACAATCTGGAAATGGAAGAGGAGAACAGTCGGTTCCTTTTGATAACCGGGCCTAACATGGCTGGCAAAAGTACTTATATGCGCCAGACAGCGTTGATTTGTCTTTTGGCTCAGATCGGATCTTTTGTCCCGGCCAAAAAGGCGGAGCTTTGCATTATCGATAGGATATTCACCCGCATCGGCGCTATGGATGATATCTTTTCGGGGCAATCAACTTTTATGTTAGAGATGACAGAAGCATCTAATATTTTGCATAACGCGACAAAAAAAAGTCTAATAATTTTGGATGAGATAGGGCGGGGAACAGCAACCTTTGACGGCATGTCCATAGCCGCAGCCATTGCTGAATATATTCATAAAAATATAAAAGCTAAAACGATGTTTGCCACGCATTATCATGAAATAACCCAGCTGGCGGACAAGCATCCGGGGATGAAAAATTTAAATGTTCTGGTAAAAGAAGAGAGTGATCATATCACTTTCCTGCACAAAATTGTGGAGGGTCCGGCGGACCGCTCTTACGGCATCCAGGTGGCGAAACTGGCCGGGATGCCAAAAGAGATAGTTGACCGGGCCAAAGAAATATATAATACTTTAGAGATGGTGGAAAATGATATGGGTAATTGGGGGTGATCATGATGGCGGAAGGTAAAAAGGAAGAGTTCAAGGTTTCAGGCAGTGATGTGGTGGAGAAGGTGAAATCATTGATTCATGAGGGTAATATCAGGAGAATAGTAATTAAACAGGAGGGCAAGGTTGTCATGGAACTGCCAATGACAATTGCGGCCGTTGGGACGCTTGTCGCCCCGGTCCTGGCAGCTTTGGGCGCCTTTGCCGCGCTGGCGACTAATTGTACGATTGAGGTTGAAAAGAGAGCTTAGCTTACCGGCCGAATTTTTTCATGAATTCTGATTCGGTAAGGCGGATCATGGTCGGGCGGCCGTGGGGGCAGGTTGTGGGATTTTGCGTAGCATAAAGATCTTTTATCAACTGGTTCATTTCATCGATTTTTAACTTATCGCCTGCTTTAATCGCGCTGCGGCAAGCAACAAGTTTCCTGATACTTTCCTGTTTTGCATCAAGCTGGATTGTTTTTCCGATATTCTGCAGCTCCGAGATAATATCCAGCACCATAAGTTTAGCGTTTGACTTTACAGCCACATAGGGGACAGAACGAAGGATGTATGAGTTGTTCCCGAATTCTTCAAGATCAAAACCCAGCCCTTTTAAATAATCCATATTTTCATTTAGAATCGCTGATTCTTTTGGATTAAGATCGATTGTTTCGAGTATCAGCAACGGCTGGCTGTGCTCAGGTGATGATTTGCCGCTTAACCTGTCGTAAAGGATCCTTTCGTGCGCGGCGTGCTGGTCGATTATAACCAGATCGTCACCATCGGTTGAGATAATGTAGGTATTTTTGAACTGATAAATTGGAATTAAGGGCTGAATTGCCGTTATGTTTAACTCAATATTTGTCGGGCTTAGGACTTCTATACCTGATTCAAAATTGGTTATCGGAAGCTGGTCATTTTCCCAAACAACTCCGGGCTGGGAAATAACCGGCGAAATTTTATTATCAATTACTGCCGATAATGCTTCTTTTGTCGCGGCGGCAATCGCGTTCATCACCTCATAATTATTTGAAAATTTAACTTCTTTTTTTGTTGGATGCACATTAACGTCAATTTGTTTTGGATCAATATCAACAAAAAGAATTGCGATTGGGTAGCGATTTAACGGAATGAGTGTCCGGTAAGCGTTCTCAAGCGCGCGGTTAAGCAAAAAATTATGCACATATCTCCTGTTTACAAAGAAATTCTCATAATTCCGGTCTATTCTGCTTGTGGTCGGAGAGCTGATAAAACCGGAGACCTTTATGGACTGGAATTCAAAATTAACCTCAATCAGGTCCTTTGCGATATCCACGCCGTAGACTGCCGCAATCGCATCTTTTAATTTCCCTATACCGGATGATGATATAAGTTGTTTGCCATCGGATATCAGCTCGAAAGCGATTTGCGGATAAGCCATTACATATTTTGAAACAATATCGCCAATATGTCCCAATTCAGTGGCATCTGATTTTAAGAATTTCCTTCTGGCGGGCGTATTAAAAAAGAGATCCTTTATTATTACGGTTGTTCCTTGAGGCAAAGCGGCATCCTCAATATCTTTTAATTTTCCTCCTTCGACCTTTAACTGGCTTCCAACGTCCAAACCGGCTTCCCCTCCTTTAATCATGCTTCTAATTTCAAATCTGGAAACACTGGCGATAGAAGGCAGGGCTTCGCCGCGGAATCCTAATGTGTTTATATTGAATAAATCATCAAGCTTTGTGATTTTAGAGGTCGAATGCCGCTCGATTGAAATCTGTATTTCCTCTTTTGACATTCCGCAGCCGTTGTCGGAAACGCGTATCATCCTGGTTCCCGCATTATGGATCTCAATCATCGCTCTGGTGGAGCCGGCATCGATCGAGTTCTCAATTAATTCTTTAACCACCGAGGCCGGCCGCTCGATCACCTCGCCGGCGGCGATCTTGTTTATCAGGTCTTCGGGAAGAACTTTTATGCGTGAGCCATTCATTTTGCCAATACCTCATTCATAGAGCCGGTACGATATCCTTTAAGGTCAAGAGTAACATAAATATATCCAAGCTCTCCAAATCTTTTGTTTATTTTATCCATTAGATTATCTTTCATGATCCCGGGCAATTCCTGCCGCTCGATCTCGATCCTTGCCAGATTCCCGTGATGGCGGACTCTCAATTGCCCAAAACCCAGTTCCCTTAAATAATTTTCGGCCTCGCCGATTTTGACTAAAAGTTCAGATTTGATTTCTGTTCCATATGGGATGCGCGAAGCCAGGCAGGCATAAGATGGCTTGTCCCAGGTTGAAAGTCCCAGCTCTTTTGATAATGCGCGGATTTCCGATTTTGTTAGCTTGGCTTCCTGCAAGGGGCTTCTGATTCCCAGTTCTTCTTTTGCCTTTGTGCCTGGGCGAAAATCATGCTGATCATCAGCATTTGATCCGTCGACCACATAAGGGATATTTTTTTCTTTGGCGATCTCTATTAATTTTGAAAAAAGCTCCGTTTTGCAGTAATAACAGCGCTCATTAGGATTGCTTTTGAATTTTGGGTCATTTAACTCTTCGGTTTCGATCACCATGCACTTCGCGCCTAAATTATTACAAAGCTCAAGCGCTTCTTTTTTTTCATGTTCCGGATAAGTTTCTGATGAGGCGATAACCGCCAGGACATTTTTGGTCCCGATTGTATCAATTGCCGTTTTTAAAAGATAAGTGCTGTCCACGCCGCCGGAATAAGCGACAAGAACGCTTTTTAGCTCTTTTATGATATTTGTAAGTTTATCAGTCTTTTTCATTTAAGCAGCATGAGAAGTATCGGCAGAAATAAAATCGACAATAAGGTGCAGAGGGCGATGGATGATGAAATAAGATCAACATCGGACCTATATTTTTCGGCAAGCACCAGTCCCATAAAAGCGGAGGGGAGGGCGGACATGATGATCAAAACTTTACCCAAAGATATGTCAATTTTCAATATCATGACAATGATTGAGGCAATTGCCGCGCCCAGAACCATTCTTAAAACAGAAACTAATAAAGGCAAACCAAAGGATTTTATTTTTGTTTGGCCGAGCCTGAATCCGAGCATCAGGAGAGCGAGGGGGATGGTTATCCCGCCGAGCATATCTATTCCCTTTTGCAATGTCATTGGAATAGCTATACCTGATAAGTTTAAGATCATTCCCAAAAGGGCGGCGTAAAGAAAAGGCAGTTTGAAAAGCTCTAATGCGTCTTTTCTTTTGCTTATTATATAAATCCCGATCGTAAAAATATAAATGCCGTTAAAAAAGTCGTAAGCGATGGCGCGGGTAAGCCCTTCGTTGCCATATGCCAGAAGAACGACAGGGAATCCAACAAAAGCGGAATTCATGAATATGGAAGGGAGATAGAGGCCAAGAGGCAGTTTGAACATTTGCCTTAGAAAATAGATCACTATAAAGGTTAAAAGCATAACCAAAGAAATTGTGAAAAAGATCGGCGGTATCTCGGCAAGGATCAGTCTGTGCTTATAAAAGGAGGAAAAGAATAGGGCGGGGATCGAAAGATAAATTATGACATCTGATATAACCTGCGGTTCCGCTTTTTTGAATCGAGCGTATACGAAGCCGAGAAAAGAGATAAATAGAACCGGGAACATTATTTTTAAAATATCAAAAAAGTTCACTTTTTCTCTTCTTCAATATATAATCTTGCGGAGTTGGCGGCGATCGCGCCGTCGGCCGCGGCAGTTATAACCTGTTTTAAAGATTTGCCCCTTATATCTCCGGCGGCAAAAATCCCCGGGACTGAGGTCTTCATGTTTTCATCGGTTTTAATATACCCTTCTTTATCCAGATCGATTATCCCTTTGATAAAAGAGGTGTTTGGCTGGGAACCGACGTAAATAAAAACCCCATCAGCGGGAATATAATTTGTTTTCTGGGTTTGGACATTTTTTACTTTGATTTTCTCGATCCTTGATGTGCCGATGATTTCTTCGACCTGGGAGTCCCAGATGATAAATATTTTGGGATCATTTAGCGCCTGTTCAGCCAGTATATTTTCCGCGCGAAGCTTATTTCTTCTGTGGATAACAGAGATTTTGGCGGCGTAACGGGTCAAAAATAACGCTTCTTCGATCGCGGCATTTCCCCCCCCCACCACTACGATATTTTTCCCCTTATAAAAAGGCCCATCGCAGGTGGCGCAATAAGAAACGCCCCGGCCAATAAATTGTTCTTCACCGGGAATATTCAATTTTTTTGTTTCTGTTCCAGTCGCTACGATCAGCGCGCGCGCTTCAACAGACCGGCCGTCAATCTGCACGATTTTTCTGTTGTCCTTTATCGTTATCCCCGCAACATCACCATAATAAAAATCCGCTCCGAACTTTTTTGCCTGTTCTTCAAAATATTTGGATAAATCCATGCCGGATACGCCATGCGGAAAACCGGGATAGTTTTCGATAAGATAACTGGTAGATGCCATCCCTCCGAGCAGGGCTTTTTCGACAAGAAGGGTTCTAATCCGCGCCCGGCCGGCGTAAAGGGCGGCGGCAAGCCCCGCTGGCCCTCCGCCTATGATTATAAGATCAAAAAGCGGACCGTGGCTCTGGACAATGGCCTCAAGCTTGGGCAGGGTTTTTAATTCTTCAAGGGTTATCATTTTATTTCCTCTTCAGGGATTACGATCTTTGTTTTTCCCACGACCTTAAAAGTTTCATCCTTTAATGATATTATTACTTTATCACCGGTTAATTGGCTCCCTCTTCTTAAAAGCCTCGCATTATTTCCTAGAGTAATTTCACGCGTTTTTATATTATAAGAAGCAACATCGCTAAAAGCCCGGGCGTCATGATAAACAACCTGGACATCAGATTTAAAATAAATAGTATCATCTTTTTGCTTATAAATTAAATCCCGGGATAAAAGCTTCAAGCTGTTCGCCAATAATTTTATTCCACCTGAGGCTGACAACTCATCTTTTAAACTGTCCACTGTAAAATTCCGGGCCTCAAGCGTAGCCAGGGATTGATTTGTTATGTTCATAGTGCAGGGATTGCCGGAGATATTGACCTTTTCTAATGCAACATCCGCCTCCAGTTTATCGGCAAATCCGGATATTTCCCCCTTTTTAAGATAAATTCCGTTTGAGCAGATAATCTTCTCGGTTTTTAATTCCCAGTTCAGATTTTTCGCCCTGAAGAAGTATCCTTCCCCTTTTTTTAGGGCACGCGCCGGCAGGATAAAAGAAGATACATTTTTTGTTTCTTTTATTAGCGCCCGAACTTTCCTTTCGGCTTTAAGATCATAGCCGATCGGCTCTTTCAAGAATATTTCCTTCTTTACCATATCCCAGGTGACATAGGGGGAGATAAATTTTAGGACGGGTTTGCCTGATCTGAAAAAAGTGCCGCGGGTTTCGGTAAGAGTAGCAATGCCTGTTGTTTTATTCAGACTGCTGGTTTTGGCTTTTATTTCCCAATATTTTCTGCCGCCCTCTGATTCCTGGAAGGTGACACCCTGAAAATAAAGATCAAGCCGGGCTCTCTGTTCTTCTAATGTTTTGCCGAGATTCACAGTGATATCGGATTTCGGCAGGTAAAGCGCCCAGATAAACAAGAACAGGATAAAAATGACGATAATAAAAAAAATAAGCCCTTTTAAAAAGTTCATTTCAATATCCTTGTATCTTAAGGCGCAGGGCGGTGGTTCTTTCCCAGAATCCATTCCAGCCATCATTCTTCTTGTAATAACCCTCGGCCAGAAGAAGATGCAGGGCGGCCACCAGATTGTCAATCTTTATGCCCTTCTTAGCGGCATCTATGGCTTTGTCAACCTGATCCATTTCTCCATAGATCAAAGAAATGTAGCCGTAAGCCCAGACATTATAGGGATCGATGACCAGAACATTTTCAAGCTCGTTGATCGCTTCCTGCTTTTTACTGATAAAATAATAAGCAAAGGCCAGCCTGAAGCGAAGCCTCCAATCACCCGGCTTTTCCGTGACTTTTTCCGCATAAAATTTATAGGCGGCATTTTTAAAGTTCGGATCGAGCTCATTTACTTTTTTAAGCTCATCCCAGCCTTCAAGGATAGAGTTGGTGTAGGCGTAAGTGATCGCCAGGTCAAAGCGCGCGCCGGCATCTTGTGGATTATTGGCCACGGCCGCTTTTTTTTGGTTCACTTCCTGCTGCAGCTCTTTGGTTATCTGCCATGCCCCTGCGGGCAACAGCCAAATGACAACCAATGAACAAATAACTAATCTTTGAAATATATTCATTTCTTTTTGCCTAATATTTTTTCTATGATATTCGTGGTCGATCGACCTTTAATAGGCGGAATAACAACAACTCGACCGCCCAATCTTTCAACCAAGTGCCGTTCGGGAAGATCAGTAATCGAATAATCGCCGCCTTTGACATGGATATCGGGCTTGACAACCTTGATTAAATTATCCGGCCGGGTCTCGGGAAAGATCGAGACGTAATCAACGCATTCAAGGGAAGCCAGTATCTCCGCGCGTTCAAGCTCGGAAATATAAGGACGATCGTTGCCTTTCAGTTTTTTAACCGAACTGTCGCTGTTTACCCCGACAATTAAAACATCTCCAAGTTTCATGGCTTCTTTTAAGTACCGCACATGGCCGAGATGCAGAATATCAAAACAACCATTGGTAAAAACAATTTTAGCGTGCTCGCTTTTAAGCCGATTAACGATGAAACCAAGGTCTTTCCGGCTCTTTATTTTTCTGGTTGACGGCTCCCTCTCTTCTAAAGCTTCTTCAAGCTCTTCCCGGTAGATCGGTTGTGTGGCGATCTTGGTTACCTTTACGGACGCCGCAAAATTGCCAAGCATGGCCGCTTCAGTAATTGTTGCTTTGGAAGCCAAAGCCAGCGAAAGGGTGGCAATGACCGTGTCTCCGGCACCGGTAATATCAAACACTTCGCGCGGAATCACCGGAATATGTACGATCTTTTCATTCTTGGAGAATACAGACATGCCGTCTTTTCCCCGGGTGATGATTAGATGGTCGCAATGGGTTTGGGAAATGATGACCTTAGCCGCTTTAATAAGCGCTTCTTCATCCTTAATTTTAAAACCAGCCGCCAGTTCTGCTTCTAAAAGATTAGGGGTTAAAACCGTCGCGCCTTTGTATTTTGTGTAATCATCACCTTTGGGGTCAACTAAAACCGGTTTGCCCTCATGGCGGGCAATGGCAATTATTTCACGGCATGATTTATGCGAGACGATCCCTTTGCCGTAATCAGATATAATGATCGCGTCAATCTTATTGATCATTTTTTTTGCGGCGGCTAAAACTTTGTCCGCGAGTTTTTCCGGGAGAGTCGATCTTTCTTCTCTATCAACCCTTACCACATGCTGACTGCCGGCAATAACTCTGGATTTTAGAATGGTTGGCCTTTCACCGGTTATTATTATTTTATCAGTTGAAATCCCGTAATTTCTTAAAGCTTGCTTAAGCTTATCGCCTGATGAATCACGACCGATAAGACCGATAAGGCAGGGAATGCCTGAAAGGGCGACAATATTTGCGGCAACGTTTCCACAGCCCCCCGGCACGTGAGTGATTTTTGAAACATCGGCGACGACCACGGGGGCTTCAGGCGAGATGCGGGAGACACTGCTCCAAATGTGTTCATCAAGCATCAGGTCGCCGATGACCATTATTTTTCTTCCTTCAAAAAACGGGATCAGTTTTTTAAGATGCGCTTCAAGCATTTAAAAGGTCCTCCTCAAGAAGCGACTGATAGAGCAGGGGGATCATTATTTCATGGTGGCCGGTTAAGGCATAAGATTCCCCCCCCGGTCTGGAGAGCACATTTTTAGTTGGACGGTAATGCTGGATCATGTCCATATTTACAGTTGTGAAATTATTTATTTTATTTCCCAAATTTCTCGCTACCGTTAAAGCTTTTAAAAACACTTCAGGCAATAATACCGCGGATCCGATATTAAGGTAAATGCCGCCTTCAAGATTAGAGACTTCGGAACATAGAATTTGGAAATCATTAAAAGTCGCTTCACCTAAAGCTTTTGGATCTACTTTCGACGACATATGGATCGTGTCGGTGCCTATTGCGACATGAACAGTTGCAGGAATATCGAATTCATAAGCATTATAAAGAACGCTATGCTTGCGGTAGAGAGCTTTCATATCTCTTATCTTTTTGCCGAGCAGTGCGCCAAGTCCGCGCGGTTCGACAGTCGGGTCAGAAATCTCAGCGATGGCAACGTTCATGTCACGCTGTGTTTCCTTGACCATGCCGAACATGCCTGTTTTTAGATTTTCCGACACATCCTCTGAGGTTTTACCAAGAGTAGCCAGCTCAAAATCATGAATGGCTCCAGCTCCGTTCATTGCCACGCAGCCGACAAATCCTTTTTTCATAAGATCGATCAAGATTGGGGATAGGCCGACTTTAATAAAGTGTGCCCCGAAACCCCAGATTATCTTTTTGCCTGATCTTTTAGCTTTGATTATCGCGGCGATGACTTCTTTTAACGATCTAACGGCCAGAAAATCGGGAAGTGTATCAAGAAAATCAGAAAATTCTTCACCTTTTTTGCCTATTTTAGCTAGATTTGACAGGCTAACTTTTGTTTTTCTTTGTTTCGCAGAGTAAGTCCTTAGCTTTTTAAAATCCATTTAACCGCCTCCAGAAGATTATTGGCCGCATGATCAGGTTTTACTTTCAGGTCAGCTTCCCTCTCGCGGCCAGTCAAGACAAGAATTGTTTTGGTGCCGGCTTTCTGTCCGGCTTCGATATCGGTTGAGTGATCGCCAACCATAAATGATTTCGAAAGGTCAATGTCATGCCGTTTGGCCGCTTTTTTAATAAGTCCGGTGTGGGGCTTGCGACATTCACACTCATTGCGATAAGGATAGACTCCATGTTGAGGATGGTGTGGACAATAATAAATGTCATCGACATAAGCGCCATTAGAAAGCAGTTGTTTCTGAAGCGCCTTGTTTATGGATTGAAGCATATCTTCTCCGATTATCCCGCGCGCCACGGCTGATTGGTTGCTTATTACGATCACCTTGAATCCTGCCTCATTTAAAAGTTTTATTGCGGGAGCGGCGTGGGGTAAAAGTTTGAGATCCCGGTAATGGCTCAAGTATCCGGGATCTTCGTTTATGGTTCCGTCTTTATCGAGGAATACCGCTTTATTCACTGGGGAAAAAGCTCCCTTTCTATTAAATTACAAATTATATGGCCAATTGTTATATGGGATTCCTGAATGCGCGGGGTGTTTTTGCTTGGAACAATTATCGCAAGATCAACCATTCCCGCAAGAGATCCGCCGCCGCTGCCCAAAAGCCCAATGGTTTTAATACCCATTGATTTTGCCGTCTTGACCGCCTCCGCCACATTTTTTGATTCGCCGGAAGTTGATATCCCGACTAAAATATCACCCTTTTGTCCAAGCCCTTCTATCTGGCGGGCAAAAATTGTTTCAAATCCAAAATCATTCCCTAATGCTGATAGTATGGATGTATCCGTTGTCAGAGAGATTGCCGCCAGAGCAGCTCTATTTTTTTTAAATCTTCCGATAAGCTCAGCGGCCAGGTGCTGGGAATCGGAGGCCGAACCGCCGTTGCCGCAAAACATCACTTTTTTCCCGCTTTTTAGCGCCATGATCATGTTTATCGCGGCTTGTTCTATTTTAAGTGATAGAGTATTAAGAACCTCTTTTTTGGTATCTATGCTCTCCTGAAGGTCAGCTTTAATTGTTTCCAGCATTATATTGAAATTATAACATTATAGCGGCAGGCGGCGCAACCTCCCGAATTAAATCATCTAAAATCTAACCGTAATCAGATACGTTAAATCATATAAGTCTAACCGAAAATTGACATGAAGAAACGCGATTTTGAGCGGTTTTTTCGGTTGAGGGAATTGATTAGCAGGGAA
>Ga0315291_10004540_pt1 | contig 17655 bp, 23 predicted proteins | sample YL17G12_20_MG_FD_203070 | JGI IMG/M metagenome (GOLD analysis project Ga0315291, IMG submission 203070) | Sediment microbial communities from Yellowstone Lake, YNP, Wyoming, USA - YL17G12_20 | ecosystem: Environmental > Aquatic > Freshwater > Lake > Sediment | place: USA: Wyoming | collected...
AAATAACAGTATTAGCTAATCTTGCGTCAGCTGCCACCAAAGATGGCAAAAATGTAGTCTATTATGCGTTAGACTCTAGTGAGCAATATATGCGAAAGCGAATACATTCATTATTAAATAATAAGCCATTATCTGATATTAGACCAAATGCTGACAATAAATATATTGGCTTAGATATTCCCGCTAATATACTATTTGCTGCTCAACCACTAGACCCAATGACTCTTGAATTTGATATTGAGCTATGTGCCACTACTGATATATTATTTATCGATACTCTGAACATATTTGAGAATGGTAAAGGATCCTTCGAAGAAAAATTAAAAAGAAACATAGCATATCTTAATTCGATAAGCAAAAAATACAAACTCACAATCGTAGCGTCACTCAATGTGTTAACAGTACAAACATTCAGACCAGAAGACTGGAAAAAATTAGTGGGTGGTAATGTGTTATACGCCAATAATCAATACATCAACTTTAAAATATTTGATTCTAGGGCTGATTCCAATATCGAATATGAGATAGCAAATGTTTATATGCGCATAACTAAAGAAACAACCGATGTTTCAATGGAAAAGAAGCATAATATTAAACCATTGTATATAAAAAGCACAGGATTCGCACCAGAAGTAAATTTTAATCTAGAACAAAAACACTTTACTATAAAGGGTCGTTCTTATCCAAGTGATCCGACTGAGTTTTGGTTACCAGCAATTGAATGGATTGCTGCTGCAGTTAAAAAAACAGACACCATTTGTCTAGATATTGACCTTGACTATATCAACAGTTCTTCTGAGAAGAATGTATTACAGATGATTAAAGTGTTACCAGCTACATCTACTGTAATTTGGCGCTATGATATCGACGATGAAGATGTTCGTGAAATGGGACATGATATAAATAAACTAACTGAAGCTAAATTCAATTTCATATCAAACATCGATGTAAATAACACTAGATATATCGATTCAGATATTTATGACTAAACTTTTCATAGCTTAGTTCTAATTCTAATTGATTAGGATCCTTTTCGATTTTGGTTAGATTATCTACAGGAAATAGGATTTCCTCACCTTCTTCATCTTTTACTCCTAAGTCTATATAAGGCTCATTACCACCAACATCAACATAGTCCAATACCTTATATTCTTTTACTGGATCAAACTCATGCTCGGCGTGATAATTTATTCTAACTTTATCACCTACTTCAATATCATTGAATATACCCTTAATATAAAAATCATCGCCATATTTTTGAATATTCGGATCATCTTTTAATCGTAATTCTGTTCGTGTGCTATACTCTTCTTTATCTCTAGCTCTTATTACCTCTATAACATCATCATGATCCTCTGGCATATAGTCTATACCTTGTATATTCCAATTCCAAATCTCAACTGAATTTCTTTCTCTCAGATAGTCATTCAAATATCTGGACTTAACTGCGCGATTCTTTAGTATATAAGTTTCTTCATATTTTGAATAATAAACTCTACTAGGAAATGCGTACACTTCTTCATCCTCTAAATAACAAGCAGTATCTGAATCGGTATAACCATCACCATATTCACAATGAATAGCATCATCTCTACTAATTCTACCACCATTAACATCATCATCAACCATATCATCATTGCCTTCAGTTTCATCCAACTTTCTATAATTTCTCATATTTGAATGGTCAGACTGAAGTAGCCCAGTATAACCATTGAAAAATTTCAATGTATCCATATATGGGAAAGTATTATATCGAAAATGTGATAATGTACATGATAGGGTTTTACGATATAACCCGGTTTTAGCATCCGTTATATTATCACTATTGTCAAATGTCTGCTTAAGCTTAAATAACCAGCCATTATCTTTAGCATATTCTTTAAATAATTCTACATCGGATGAATCATGTGTGTATATTCTATCCATAAATATTCTACCATCATCAAGTGTCCAGATCAGGGCTCTAGCCTTAATTCTATACTCAATACCGGAAACTGTCGCTATATCATCTCCTTCTGAATCAGTATCCATTAAAATTAATAATTTAATCTTATCTGGATTATTAGTATAGATATTCAAATAAGCCTGGGCCTCCTCATATCGCATACAAGAATCACCCAACGTACCACTCTCACCAAGTGAATAGTTTCTATGATAGTAAAAATGCCTGATATCTTCACCGTGAACTAATCTAAAATCATCAAATCTTTTCTTGGATGATTTGAATTTATTAACATAGTCTTCAATATCAGAGTCTTTTATATCATTATATAAGTTGTATCTATCTGACGGCAACTCTTTTGCGGCATTTAATACCTTGCGAACCACTCGACCCCATTTACCAGATATTCGGAATTTATTATTCCATTTTGCTTCTTCATCATTCATATCTACCCGATCTGCCCTATCTAGTGGCATAAATGTAGACATATCATCCTTTTCTTTATCACTATCTAAGAAGCTAATATCCAAGTTGGGTATATCAGCTTCATTATCATTTAGGTATAATATATTATGATTAGCTCTATTATCTTCAATACTTCGTAGGCGATATAACATATCGTCAGAAATTTCTAACTTTGTTTCTAAAAATTTTTTATAATTATTCAGATTCATTAGCTTCTCTTTGTCTTTAAGTATTTTTTAACATCTTCGTAAGTAACCTGACCAGGATTTGTGAAAAGCTTATTCGCATCACCAGGCATATCACTAATTTCCTTCTCAGTCATGTTTTCTTTTTTAGCTGTAACTTCTTCGCCATAGATTGATTCTACTTTTTGTATCATAGAACCTAAATATGAATCAACACCTTTTTCTTTTGCTTTTTGCTCCATATACTCAAATGCTATTTCTTCGTCTTTAAAGTAACAAAGAACGAGAGCGTCCGTAATATAATGATCTACAAAAAAGTTTATTGAACCAATTTTACCCTGTGAATATGGCATTCGGCCGGTTTTCTCAAAGTATGTCTTGGCAAAAGCATCTTTATCATTAATATTAAACTTTCTACCAGATTTATCCTCAGTAGTAAAAGCCATACCTAAATATGCGGTGAAATATTTAGAGCCTTGTTTGATTTTTTGTATTGTTCGCTGACTTGCGACAAAATTAAAACTATCCTTCATATTAATCTTCTGTTTCTATTTCGAATTCTTCTTCCTCTTCATCACCAAAATCTTTATCCAACTCAAGCTTCAATTCTATAAGATAATCTTCATTAATTTTATCAGTATTTATATTCTTGCTTAATTGACCAACTATTTCTAGTGTATTAATATCATATTTCTTAAACACGATATAGGCCTCATCTACATCTTTCTGCTCAACTGATGCGGTTGGATCTTTAGATATAGCATCTGCTAACTTCATCATAACATAAAGATGATACATATAATTTTCATCTGAAAATTTGACAGTCAATGAATTATATAGTTTTGAATATTTACTAATCTCTGAAGATTCGAGCTGTAACCCTAATTCTTCAAAAGTTTTTTTAGTCTCTTCTTTCTGTCTAGCCTGCTCAGGTGTCTGTGGACTCTGTTTCTTTGCTGGCTTAGCACCAAACATAGCATCAACCTTTCCCTTCAATTTCTTTAAGGTGATGTCGATATATGTTTCTGGTGAATCATTGAATGGATCCGTATCCTCATTAACCGAAAACTCATTAAACTTTTTTAACTTCATAAATAGATATTATTTGTCTTGGTACTATATATTAAATAAGACATATCGAAAATTAATTGTAATTAAAATATATTTTTTGTATATTTACTGAGTATGGCTTATTACATAAACAATGCAAATATTTTTGATATAGTTTGTACTGAACAAGGCATTGAACTCATTAAAAATAAAATTCTAGAGTGGGAGAAAGTAGTAAATATAGAAGTTAGATACAAAGGCACACCAGATGAAGTAATACTAATACAGACTCTAATAGATACAAATCTACCTGACTCATATAGTAATGCGGTTATGTTAGATATAATACCAAAGAAAATATGCGTAAACCCAATATCCAATCAAGGTGATTGGTCGGCATCATTAGAATTAAAGGATTACATCGAAAAGGAAATAACAATGATATTAAGAAATAATAAAATAGATAAATTATGCCAATAGGATACTGCTGTATATGTTTAGGAATTAACGATGGTCGACGTAAGAAAGATGAAATATCAGTCAACCGTGGCATGGTTAGAAGAACTTTTGATTCCAAAGGTTTAAAATATGTATCGGAGTTAGCTGCACTTAATCTACGAGATACGTTAGAGGTTCTTAAGTGGAATAAATCCAATGGTATATATGTATATCGAATGTCAAGTGATTCATTTCCCTGGATGTCTGAATATGAATTTGAACAGTTACCAAACTGGTCAAGTTTAAATAAACAGTTAGTTGAGATTGGTAATTATGTTAAGTCAGAGAATATGAGAGTATCATATCATCCTGGTCCATTCACCGTGTTAGCATCAGAAAATGAAAGTGTTGTGAAGAAGTCTATCAATGAGCTGAATAAGCATGCTCAACTAATGGATTATATGCAATTAGAGCAATCTACTAAATATGCTATCAATATACATATAAATACAACTAGACCGACAAATCAATTAGCAGCTACAAGATTTTGTGATAATTTCGCGCTACTAAGTGAATCAGCTAAAGCACACTTAACTATTGAAAATGATGATAAACTATCACAGTATTCTGTTAAAATGTTATATGATATGGTTCATAAGGTAATTGGTATACCAGTAGTCTTTGACCAAATGCATTATAGATTTGGTCCAAAAGACCAAACTATGGAAGAAGCGCTAAAACTAGCAGTATCTACTTGGAAAGAAATGCCATTAACACATATGTCATCATCAAGAGTAATTGAAGATGCAAAGGCAAGAGCAACGGCTCATGCTGATTATCTCTATGAGAAGATAGAAACATTTGGTTTAGAATTTGACACTGAGATTGAAGCCAAAGCTAAAGACCAGGCACTAATTAAATATAGAAACGACTTTAAATAAAATAATATGTTTGAAAAATACGACTTTACATTCGGCGACGACTTTAAGAAAAGCTTCAAAGACCTATATAAAGGCTTTGATTACAAAATAGGAGATGATTTAGATTTAGGTGATGATCTTAGTTGGGACAACGATGATATGATGAAGTATTTTAAAGAAATGCTTTATAAATCCCACGAGATTCCGAATACAAAGGAAACACCAGAACAATTAAAAATGAAAACACGTCAAGCTAAAATTGACGAATTACTAAAATAATATATAATTCATGAAAATTTTACTATTCTTACTCGCACTTATTAGCACAACAATAAATGCTCAAAATGTATTACATGCTGGTGAGCCTGATTGGGCAGATTCAGCAGAACATACCGACGAGTCTTCCTTTCAGATGAAAGCGACGACTGCTGCGTGTGGCACACCATTTTTATCAACAGGATATCCAGCTTGGACAAATTATTGGGCAGGATGGATGGTTAAGATTATAAATACTAACGCTTGTCCGATAGTGATCAATAGCTTCGAAGCTAGATTTCAAGGTACAGCTGGATATAGAATTTATACAAAAGCAGGAACATTTATTGGCTTCGAAACAACTGCTGGCTCGTGGGCACTAGTTGGTAATTTAGCAACACTAACTGGCACATCAGTGACAGCACCAACCAGTATACCTATCGCAGTCAATGTGACTATACCTATAGGTGGATCTCAATCATTCTATTTAACTAGAAGTGATAATGTGATAGCTAATAGACATTTATACATAGCCGGCGCCGGAACTGCAGGAACCACAATCTATGCATCAAATGTAGACTTATCGATAACAGAAGGAGAGTATGTTGATCCTTATTTTGCGGCATTACAAGTTGGTACACGTCGCCCTAGCTTTGATGTATGTTATAGCATTGCTTGTGTATTACCAATAGAATTAGTTAGCTTTGATGGTTATAATAGAACTACATACAATCAATTATCATGGATAACAGAATCAGAGACAAATAACAAATACTTCACTATCGAAAGGTCAATTGATGCGCAAAATTGGATGGAAATAGATAAAATTGATGGTGCTGGAAGCTCTAGCTTACCAATACACTATGAATATAAAGATTTATCTTTCGTTAAAGATGCTAATAACTACTATAGATTGAAACAAACAGACTACAATGAGCAATATAAATATTCTAGCATCATTGTTGTTAGTAATAATCCAATCAAAACAGTGAAGAATAAAAAGACCTATAATATGATGGGTAATGAATGTGGTGAGTACCTATCACCTGGTTTATATATTGAACACATCGAATACATAGACAATACCACAGAAGTCAAAAAAATAATTATTAACAATGATTAAAAACTGGCTCAAGTTTAATGAACAATTCTCTTGGAAAGAATTAATACCAGAATCACTTACGCTCAAAAAGGCTAATGTAATAGCCACATATCAAAAGGGCAATGTTGTTCAAAATTCTGAAATGATAAATTTAATGTATTCCCAAGAAGGTGCTGATATACCAACTGATATGCAAATTGATATCTACTTTGAAAACATAGCACAAGATGGTGTTAATGAAGCAGTTAAATTGAGTGTAGACTTTGCATTAGGTGATTTAATGGTATCTGAATTCACAATAGAAAATGGTAAAGTTAGCGTAGTTGAATATACCTCAACTAGAGCTAAATTTGATCCATCAAATACAATTTTTGGCCTAGAAGAGAAGAGCTTACAAGACTTTATAAGATTGTTGAGTGGTCTAAGTAAGTCAAAACTAAAGAGAGAAGACTTCAATTTCTTAGATACAGATCCAAATAGCTATATACCAAAGTAACACTAAAAAAGCCCTTATTCAGGGCTTTTATTACATTATCGCAAGATCTATTGTCTTCTTTTCCAGATTAACACCCTTGACCACAACCATAACCTCATCACCTAATCTAATTACGTGTCCGGTATTGTGACCAACGACTCGATAGTTATCAGTATCGGGACTATAAACATCCTTACCGAGGTCTTTGAACCTAATCATACCCTCGCATTTATTTTCTACTATTTCTACATAAACACCCCAATCAACAACACCGGATATAACGCCCTTATATATTCTACCAATCTTATCCTGTAGATATTCAGCTTGTTTATATTTAATTGAATCTCGTTGAGCTTTAGCAGCAACTAATTCTCTTTCTGATGACCATTTAGCTGAATTTTCAACTTCAACTGGGTTACCTTTGGGTTTCTTATTTAAATAATCATCCAATAGTCTATGTGTCATCATATCTGGATAACGTCTAATTGGCGATGTAAAATGTGAATAGTGTATAAATCCTAGACCGTAGTGACCTATATTCTTAACGGTATAAGTTGCTTTAGACATAGAGCGAATAACAAGTGCTGATATCATATTTTCTTCAGGGGTACCTTTGATATCAACTAATAATCTATTTAAAGATTCTCTGATTTTATCAGGATTGTTGATATCCAGAGCATATCCGAAATTTTGAGCAACACCCATTAAAGCATCAAGCTTTTCTTGGTTTGGCTTATCGTGTATACGATACACATTGTTATATGAAGCATCCGATAATAGCTTAGCAACTGCTTGATTGGCCAGTAACATAAATTCCTCGATTAACTTATTAGCATCCTTCTGTATCTTAAAATATACATCAAGTGGCTTACCTTGTGGATCAAGTTTAAATCTAACTTCGGCTTGGTCTAATTCAAGAGAACCCTTCTTAATACGACGCGCTCTAATTTTCTTAGCCAGTTCGTCAAGCTTTAATACACCATTTGCTATATCACTAGCTTTTTGAAAGTCCATATCATTCAGTCCAGCTTCACCAAAAGCTTGAGCTACTTCATCTGAACTCTTACCAGCAGCTTCAATTAAAGCTTGAGCTTGTTCGTAAGCAAATCTATGATCAGAATATATTACAGTTCTACCATACCAAGTATCTAATATATTTCCATCTGAATCCATTTTAAAAATGGTCGAGTAGCAGAGCTTCTCTTCGTGTGGCCTCAATGAACACACACCATTCGATAACCTCTCTGGTAACATAGGTACACAACGATCAACCAAATATACTGATGTAGCTCTCTTTAGAGCCTCTGCTTCTATTTTAGAATCAGGCTTAACATAGTGTGTCACGTCAGCTATATGTACACCAATTTCAATGTAGCCTTCTTTAGTTTCAATAGAAAGAGCATCATCAAAATCCTTGGCATCAACCGGATCTATTGTAAATGTTAATACATTACGCATATCTCTGCGTTTAGCGTATTCACTAGGTGGGATTTCAAATGAAATCAATTCAGCATCTAGCTCTACATCTTTAGGAAATTCAACAGGTAAACCATATTCATACATGATGGAATTCATCTCTGTATTGTTATCACCAACATCACCAAGAATCTTGGTTATTTTAGCATATGGTGATTTAGTACCCTTCTTCCATTTAATCAAATTAACTACTACTTTCTGCTTATCTTTAGCATCCATAGACGCATCATTTGGAACAAAGAAATCGACAGACATCTTAGGACTGTCTGGTATAACAAATACCAAGTCTTTTGTTCTCTGCACCGTACCAACCCACTCAGTTTTAAATCTACCTATCACTTCCAGTACCTTACCCTCTAACTTAGTGCCATTTTTCATTATCTCAACCTCCACCGTATCCATATGTAGGGCATTTAGTGTATTCTTCTTATATACGTATATATCATCTTCAACACCCTCAACCTTTAGATACGCACTACCACTGGTTATAAAGTCAATCTGACCAGTGATTATATCACCCTCTTTAATTTTAATCATTCTATTTACTTTTAATTTTACTAGTTATAAAGACAAATGTAATTTTAGTTGGTGGTTTCACTAATTTTTCTTATATTTGTATAAATACGCACTATATTATATAATATGACACTGGATAGAATAAAGTCAATGGTTGATACAAAAATTAAAGTTGATTTTGCTAAATTTAGCAACGAAGAAATCATTGCAGAGCTATCAAGCCGCGTCATTAAGTATAAAGATATGTTAGAAAAAATAAACCCAGCTAAAGAAGCGGTCAAACATAAATATATGAGCGCATGGGTTGAATCAGCACAAGAAAGAATATTTGATATTTACGAGGTAAAGAAGCTGGAATCTAAACTAAAAATAAGCAGAATTAAAATATTAGAATTAATTGACTTAAAAAAACAAATAAACGGGTAATAAAAGAAAATATGAAAGAAAAAATTATTAAATTTTTAGAAAGAAATAACACTGCTATATCAGTTGCAATTATTGTAATATCAATCATTGCTTCTTTATTACTAACAATTAGTAGATCATAAAAAATGGGATCATTCAATAAGATAGGATTTATATCTGGTCTACCAATAGAGTCTGGTGATGATACGGTATTGGTCTTTATGCTTAAAAACAAGCATATGGAAAATGCTAGAGGTGGAGTAGTTTACTCTACTAACTGGTTTAAACCAGCATTCCTACCTGTATATGGTAGCTATGACGACTATGGCAAAATAGATGGTATAGCTAAAACATCAGCTACTAAATATATCGAAGATTTCTTTGGATCAGATATAGATTCAATCATAGAAAATATAGATGATTTATCAGTTGGTAGAGGCTCTGATGATATTAAAGTGGAGAAAAACATTGAACTCGTAAAAGACAGACTCACATTTGGCTTAGAACATAAAGAAGTATTCGACAAGATGTGTTCTAGTAAGCTTATTGGTTATACTAGCGATTATCTACCAGAATACTGGCTAGAGAAGATTGGTTTTGTAAAACAGACCGATAATAATGGCACGGAAAGATATAAAGAAACGTGGACTCACACAGCATTACCAGAAGGTTACACTATTCACTCAGATGGCACATGGGGCCATCTTATGAAAGGTTTGATAGAAGATAGAAATTTTTCTACATATCACCCATCAGAGCTAGAAGAAGCAATGTTAAAATTAAATAGCTCATATCAATCTCAGTTAACAGATGAGGATAAGACTAAATGCTCAATTGACATTATGTTGGAATTAACCAAAGAGTCCCTCAAAAAATTTGAAGAGGACATTAAAGAAGAGAGCGACAATAAGGAAAGGGAATGGTTATTGAAGATGCGATCATTCGGTGAGAATAAACATAAAGGATACGATACACTCAAAAGATTTGCTGATAAAATGGCTTTATCGGGTAGAGATAGATACAACGATGATGCTGAAGACGTAGTTAAAGTCGTTGATTCAAAATTAATTGCTGACTTTATACGCTTCAACTATTCAGTATCACATCTTAATGCAAAATATGCACCATCAAACTATGGTAGTCAATCCCAAGAATATGGATTACACTATGATATGTTAAAAACATATAGAAAAATCATTATTGATAAAATCAGCAATGATTATGATAATGAAGCTCTTGTTAATCGAATTAAATGTGAAGTTAAACAAGACGATAGAGAAGATACTTTAAGACTAATTATAAACGAAGAATAATGTATTTATTTGGCTCACAATTAATAAAGAAGTTGTTTCCTGATTTCCGCAATCCAAATGATACGGATTGGGTTACTAATGATCCTTCTAAATTGAAGCAATCTACTAAAGAAGTGGAATACTATTATATTCCACACACACCAGATAGAGAAATGACAGCAGATGAAATCTACACATTGAAGGTTTCGCATGCCATTTATGACATAAAGTGGAGCAAAACAATGGCTGACATAAGATTCTTACAAGCAAAAGGTTGTTCATTAGACACTTGTTTGTTAAAGAAATTTAGAGAGCATTGGAACATAGTACATAAGAGTAAAAATAAAAGAACTAACTTTAAAGTCGCAGAAGAAAACTTCTTCAAAGACAACGTAAAGAGACAAATACCGCACGATGAACTACACCTTATATTAAATCCACAACCAGCATACAAATTAATTGTAGATGGCGTAGAGCCGATAGAAGAGAAGTTTGACGCACTAAATAAAACACTAAAAGCTGATGTATGTCTTGAAGAAGCATATGTTCTAGCAATAGAAAGATATTGTGATAGAATGCCATATAGACAAGCATACTTTCATGCACAACAAGATCTAGTCACTAGACTTCACCCGGTTTGGCTAGCTGACTATGTAATTAAAAACTGGAATAATAAATTTTGGACAATTAAAAACAACAACTATTATGAAACTTACAAAGAAAGAATTGGTAGCTAAAGCCACAGAAGGAGATGTTAAATTCTTCGTTGATTTATACTACAACGGTAGCTACAACAAAACAAAACAAGAAAATCCATTCAAGGTCGTTTATGATCAGAATTGGGGAGATGGTAACGACTGGTTCGTAGCACTACACTTTACTGAAGAGAATATTAACGTATTATTAGAAGGGCACTATTCATCACACGGAGACTCTGAATTTACAGATGTATCATTGGCAGTACCATACGAATATACTGAAACTAGATACAAATCAGTAACTCAACAAGACATACGTGATATGAAACTTGATGAAGTAATCAACGAAGACGAAACTAAATAATGAAAACTGAAATCATACCAGTAATACACATGTTATCACATGAGCAAGTAATTCAAAATATTGAGATTTGCTTATCATGTGGTATTAAGAAGGTGTTTTTAATAAATCACGGACTTGATACTGAGCAGTTATTACTAACCGCATATAATGTTAAATTTGAGTACCCGGATTTATGGGTTGGAATTAATATGCTCGGAACAACAACTGAGCTAGCACTAAGTACAGATTTAACATTAGATGGGCTATGGTGTGATGCTACTATTTCACCAGAAAGAGCTAAAGCCGTAAGAAATTTCAAAGGAATGTTCTTTGGTGGTTTAGCTTTTAAATATCAACCACAACCGAGCGATCTACAATCGGCTTGTACTGATGCTAAATTAGCTACTGATGTAGCAACAACAAGTGGACCAGGTACAGGCAAACCAGCTTCTCTTAAGAAGATAACAGAACTTAGAGAAATGTTAGGTGAGCATCCTATGGCAATTGCTTCGGGCGTTTCAATTGAAAATGTTGAAATGTATAAAGGTATTGTTAATTACTTATTGGTTGCATCAAGCATCACCGATAAGAATGAAATGATTATCGAGAGTAAATTAATTGAGTTAAAAAGCAAATTAGATGAGTAAAATTATAATTTATACAGACGGATCATCTCGTGGTAACCCAGGACCAGGTGGATATGGTGCGGTGCTTATCGCAGGTGATAAACGAAAAGAAATATCACAAGGATACACTTATACTACAAATAACCGCATGGAGTTAATGTCTGCGATTGCTGCATTAGAATGTCTGAAAAATGATAATAATGATGTTACCATCTACTCAGATTCAAAGTATGTAGTTGATTCAGTAGAAATGGGTTGGTTGAAAAACTGGGTTATTAAAAACTTCAAAGGGATTAAAAATCCGGATCTTTGGAAGAGATTTATAATAACATACAAAAGACAAAATGTTAAGTTCATTTGGGTCAAAGGACATGCCTCAAATGTGGGAAATGAAAGATGTGATGTATTAGCAACAACTGCTGCTCAATCATCGAATCTAATTTTAGATGAAGGTTATCAAAAAAGTTAAGAAATTATGGAAAACGCACAGATAAATATTATTATTGGAATATCAGTACCAATTCTTCTACTCGGTGGATTACTCTATGTTACTTGGAAAGACAAAAGAGATAAGAGAAAAAAATCTTAATTAGTCATAGACTTAGTCTTAGACAAAGTCTCAGTGCTTCTTGATCTAATCCACTTATTTACAAAGTAGCCCACAAAGGCAAGAACAGTAACAATCAATATGAAGTTGAATGAGGTCACTCCTTCAATTTTTATTGATTGCGATAGCGTACCAAAAAAGCTGGTTATCCAGTTTCCTATTAAATTAGCTATTAAAACTGGCTTTAAAATTAGAGTAGCAATTAATGCTAAAATTATAATAAAACTGTTCCACCTACCCCAAATTCTCTTAACTGAGATATTATCACCTGATAATAACGCTTCTTGATTTTTTCTTAAATCTTTCATTATTTATATAATCCATTTTGGTTGAAATACCATCCGGTCTTTTCAACTAGTTGTCGCCAATACTCATCTTTTGATGTCATATATTTCTCACCAGCACACTGCAATAATGATTTAAATTCATCAAGTGTCAATGCTTTATCAATTCTATATTTCTCTAATTGTTCATCAACTTGTGATAATTTATCTTCGTATTCCTTAATTTTGAATTCTAACTGCTCCTGGTATGCCTGTTCAGATTTATTTCTACTACCTAGTAATGATTCTCTTTCAGATAGAATTTTTTCCAATTTTTGAACTTCTAACTTCTTAGCAGCAATATCTTTTTGCTGAAGATCTAACTGTCGATCTCTTTCTTCATTTTGCTTTTTAGCTTCCTCATATAGCTTTTCCTTTTGTTGTAGCTCAAATTCTCTTGAAGAGATGCGTGTATTCATATCATCAAGCAATTGTTGACGCTTACTGAGTTCAGATTCTAATGCAGAATTATCTGTTTGTATAATCTTTTCAACTATTTTAGTTTCAACCTTAGCTTTTGATAAATAATTATCTTCAATATATGGAATCATCTTTTTAGCAACTATGGCGGGTGATGGTACTTTATTACCCTTCATATAATCCAATAAGTCTTGTTTCCAGTCGATTTCCATAAAGAAATCAGGATTATTATCCACAATATCCTTATCTAGTTTGTAGATATCACCTTTAATGTTTACTTTGTAGTTTTCAATAAGCAACTTAGCTTTAATCTGCACTACTCTCTTATCTGCGGTGATATGTTGATAGTCTTTTAATACTTTGTGTTTCATTAAAGTTTTTAATTTGAATTTATATATTATATAGTATATACTTCATAAAATGTTTAATTTTATGCTCCAAATGCATTAATAAAGTTAGTTGACTATTTATCTTCGGTGACTTTTGTCTTCGTATCAATGAATTTACCGAAACCTTTTACGATATAGACCGGAATATCTATAAATATAGATGAGAATATTACAGTGAAGAACATTGAACGTAGCCCAGATGAAATATATTCTACATCAACGTGTCCCTCTAATCCAGCAAAAAGCATAAAAACAAGAAGTGTTATGATACCAGCAAACCACATTGAGTTATTTTTCCACCACTTCTTTTCAGATAAGTTGATAAACCAATCTAGTGTTTTTGTATGCGTCATACCATAAAATGCAGTGGATAGAATGATTATATAAACCCAATTTAAACCTATACAAAATCCAACCAACTCTGGTTGTAGACCTTGTTCCCATATAACCTCATATAATGACATCTCAATATATATAAAATTTTTTAAAACAAAATAGGGACTATCAATTATAACTTAAAAAATAACACTAAATATGCCAACATTAGGACTAAGTCAAATTGTTAAAAATGAAGCTCATGTTATTGAGCGTATGCTTAATACGATTTCACCAATACTGGATTATGTAGCCATTGTTGATACAGGATCAACAGATGGTACACAAGATATTATCAGAAATTATTGTAAGGAAAGAAATATACCATGTGAAGTAATTGATAGACCATTCGATAACTTTGAAAATTCAAGAAATGCAGCAATGCAATTACTTGGTCAAAAAACAGACTATGGTATTTGGTTAGATGCTGATGAACAAATAGTAGTTGATCCAAAATTCGATAAAAAGAAAATGGATAAAGACCTATATATGATCACAACCTATATTGGTTCTATGAAATATACCCGCAATGAGATGTGGAATACTAGAAAGCCATTTCGTTGGTATGGACCTTGTCACGAATTTATTGTTTGTGATGAACAAAATCTAACATCCGGCATTATGGAGGGTTTATCAGTCCAAGTACAGATGGATGGTGGTTCTTGGAAGGGTGATGTCTCAGAGAAATATCGCAAACATTCTCAATTGTTTGAAGATTATATTCAAAAAGATAAGAATAGTCGTTGGTTATTTTATACTGCTCAATCATTTCATGATTCTGCGTGTGTACCAAATAATAAGACTGAAAATGAAGAAAGATTAAGGCGTTCTTTAAATTATTATAAGGAGCGCATCAATAGAACTGATGGATATGAGGAAGAAAGATATTACGCACAATTTAGAGTTGGTACCATAATGCTAACAATGGAAGAGCCTTGGACTAAAGTTCAACAAGAACTATTGAAAGCATATGCTATGGACCCACTTCGTGCTGAGTCTATTAAAGTAATCATTGACTACTATCACCGAGTTGGTGAGTGGAATATGGCTTATTTATATTCTAAATTTGCTAAAACTACATTTCACGGCAATAACCCATATCCTAAAAAGATTTTATTCGTAGATGAGCAATTGTATAATTGGAGATTCCTAGAGGCTCATGCAGCATCTTGTTTCTACACAGGTAGAAAAGAAGAAGCTAAAACAACTTATCAAGAATTAGTCAAAACAATGAATCAAAATCCACAATCATTCAATGACCAAGATAGACAGAAAATTGCCACAAACGCACAATATTTCATCTAAAAATACTAGAATTAAATCAAAGCCTAACCGAAAGTTAGGCTTTTTTTATTTTTAAGAAAAATAAATTAATATATAATACTATGATTAAAAAGTGGAATCAGTATTCATTAAATGAAAGATTTGGTGTAGCCAAAGAATCACTCATATTTAAAGATGCATTAGCAGATATAATATGGGAAGAGCTTGAGGATTTCTTGGAAAACAATCCAAGAAAGTTGTTAATAAAAAAACTACACATAACATGGGATATGTTAAAGCCACATGTACCATCAAAATATAAAGAACTATGGTCTCGTTATCCAGTTAGAGAATTCAATGTTAAATTAAGACTAGATAAAGATTCCGCATACACCAAAGATATACCGGAGGATAAAACCGCGGTAACAGGTGGTGCGATGCATCATGTATCGAAAAGACAAAACTCTAAGCTTTTCTCACACATCATCGAACCGATACACCCATTCAAAGATAAATCATTATCAGTTAGATTAGAAGTTAAGATAGCGACAACTAGTGAATTTGAAATTGATGGTGATGATGGCACAGAGCTACTAACCGAATTAAAATCCACAATATCACACGAATTAAATCATGGATATGAATACTTTAAACGAATAGGATTTGAAAAAAACCTATCAAAAGGTATGGATACCTTTGTAGGTGTAGTAAATGTTAAAAATCCAAACCCCGAACTAATACCAGAAAAATTATTTGATAAGTGGGTAGAGTTTACATATCTACTATACTATAGTGAACCACATGAAGTAAACGCAATGAGCCAAGAAACTTGGGAATATCTCAATGACTCTGATATCGATCTTGATAATTCAGAAGGATATGAAGAATTCATAAAAACCACACCTGCTTGGGATCACGCAAATGACTTAACATCATTTGATCACGAAGCATATAATAAAGAGCTATTAAAATTAGCAGAAGGTGATGAGTCTAAATTACAATTATTAAAAGATTCTTTTGTAGCTAGATGGAAGAAGGATATGGAACATGAAAACAAATTAACTAAAGAAGGTAAATATAAGACAAAATATAATATGGAATATTTAACAAAAGCCAATATGTGGGCATTTACTAAGTATTTCAAAAATAGAATAGCCGCACAAGGTAAGCGACTTAAAAGAAACCTACACAGGTTAATTATGCTAAAGCATACTGATGAAGATATATTCTTCTATAAAGAGAAATAACTATGAGAAAATTTACACAAATAACAGAAGAGTTTGAGAATAAAAAATTCTTTCAAGCTAAAGCAGAAATAACTTTAGAAGTAGAGGCAGAGAATGAAGGCGAAGCAGGTTATCTGTTTGATAGTATCTTGGGCGGAATTAAAGAACAAGTTGATTATAATCTAGCAAATATCGAAGAAGTTAGTCAAATGACTGAGGGTATAATTGAAAAAGAGGAGAGATCGACAAGTAATGCTATAACAAAGCAGCTGCAAAGCAAATCAAAGAAAACTTCAAGTGAAATGAGAAGAGAGCTAAAAGAAGAAGGATTTAAAGATGATGAAATAGATAGAATACTCAAAATAGTATACGAAGATAGAGAACTATAATGAAACATATTAAGAAATATAATGAAGCTTTAACACCTTCTCAGTTTAGACCATTTGCTAAAATATGGCAAGATGAACCTGAGCTAAAGAAGCGATATGATGGCTTATTCCAAGAATATAAGAAGAAATATGATGGTGATAAAAATGCATACCGTATTTATCTACCATTAGTACAATCTGAGACTAAGGGTCCTATACAATCTACTATTGAAAAGTTTTTAGTTAAAAATGGTTATGAGATTCTTGACTATACTAAAGGTATATGTAAATTCGGGTCTGCTAAGAATCCATCTAAAATTGGACAAGTATTGACTCGTCTTGAAAAGGAACATCCAGAAGCTAAAGAATTAATGAAAAGTTTCGTTGAAGACGCTACAAGAAAAGTTCAGAATAAAGCTGACTTAATGGTTGTTATATCTAGACACCCATATGATATTGCTGGTCAAGATACCGGTAGAAAGTGGACAAATTGTAT
>Ga0315291_10004541_pt1 | contig 17649 bp, 16 predicted proteins | sample YL17G12_20_MG_FD_203070 | JGI IMG/M metagenome (GOLD analysis project Ga0315291, IMG submission 203070) | Sediment microbial communities from Yellowstone Lake, YNP, Wyoming, USA - YL17G12_20 | ecosystem: Environmental > Aquatic > Freshwater > Lake > Sediment | place: USA: Wyoming | collected...
TTGAGCACCCGGCGTGGCTGAAGGAACTGGGCGCGGCGTGCTACCACACCGGCGAGGACGGGGCCGTGACGATCGACCTGCGGCCGGACCGGCTGCGGGTCGAGACATTCTCGGGCGGCCCCGTGGAACCGGAGGCCGAGGCTGACGAGGAGGGGACTGAAAGCGAGGATGATTAGCCGACGTTCAGGTCAACCGCAGAGGGCGCGGAGAACGCGGAGAAAGACAGGAAGAATCAAACGGTGCGAAACTGCAAGTGGAACACGCAGGCGACAATGCATGCTGTTTGAAGGTGCTCTCTTTTCCTCTGCGTTCTCTGCGCTCTCTGCGGTGAATCTTCCGGCCGGAAGCGCGCTGTTCAAGCGGTCAGGACCAGGTTGTCGGCGTGGACGACCTCATCGTAGGTCTTTTCGCCCAGGACGGCGGCGAACTGCGTGGTCCGGAGGCCCTTAATCTTATTCACATCTTCCGATGAATAGTTCGTGAGGCCCTGGGCCACCGCGCGGCCCTGCGGGTCCACGATGGCCACCACGTCGCCGGTGTCGAACGTTCCCGCGACGGCCGCGATGCCCGAGGCCAGCAGGCTCTTCCGGGCCCGCACGGCCCGCGCCGCCCCGGCGTCGATGACGATTTTGCCGCGCGCCCGGCGCGCGAGGCCGATCCACCGCCGCCGGGCGGTCATCTTGCGGGCCTTCGGCAGGAACAGCGTGCCCACCGGTTCGCCCGCCAGCAGGTCCACGAGGATGTTGGCCCGGCGTCCGTTGGCGATGGCGGCCATTTCGCCGGCCTGGGTGACCATGCCGGCCGCCTGCAACTTCGTGGGCATGCCGCCGGAACCCAGGGTCGATTTCGTGCCGTCGGCCGCGGCCAGGACCTCGCTCATGTCCTCGACCACGTCGAAGCGGTCCTTGCGGGCCCTGTCGCGGAAAACGCCGTCCACGGTCGTCAGGAGCACCAGCAGGTCGGCCCTGAGGAGGTTCGTGACCATGGCGGCCAGGACGTCGTTCTCGCCGAAGCGGATCTCGTCGACGCTCACGGTATCGTTTTCGTTGATGATCGGCACCGCCCCGTACGCCTGGAGGGCCGCGATGCAGTTGCGGATGTTCAGGTAGCGCGAGCGGTCCTCCACGTCGCCGCGCACCAGCAAAATCTGGGCGGCGCGGCGCCCGTGGCGCTTCAGCGCGAGGTCGAACCTCATCATCAGTTTGGCCTGGCCCACCGCGGCGCAGGCCTGGAGTTGCGGCAGGGTGTCGGGGCGATGCGGCAGCGCGAGGTCGCCCAGGCCGGCGGCGATGGCCCCGCTCGAGACGATCACCACGCGGCGGCCCTGGGATTCCAGGGCGATCACCTGGTCGGCGATGCGGCCGATCTGCGCCTCGTCGAGCAGGCCTTTCTCGTTGGCCAGGACGTTCGTCCCGAGTTTGACGACGACCGACCGTACGCCGCTCATGAGGGCCTGACGGGTTTCGCGGGTCATGAACGCCTCCGACGGCTTAATCGCGGCCGTATGCGGCCGCGGCTCAACAAGGCACGGCGGCTAACCAAACTACGAATGGATTTCGATCGCGTGTCGCACCAGGTCGATGTTGCGGGCGGTGGCGCCCTGCATGCGTCGGATGGCGGCCCGGGCGGCCTCGCCCATTTGACGGCGCCGCTCGCCGTGCGTCAAGAGGTCCACCAGCGCCGCCGCCATGTCCGAATCGTTTTCCACCACGCGGGCCGCGCCGGTCTCCACCAACTCCGCCGACTCGACCGGAAAGTTGAACATGTGCGGGCCCCACAGCAGGGGCTTGCCCAGCGACCCCGGCTCCATGGGGTTCGACCCGCCCACGGGCGCCAGGCTGCGGCCGACGAAGACGATGTCGGCCAGGGCGTACCACTTCATGAGTTCGCCCAGGGTGTCGCCCAGGATGACGGGCGGCAGGGTCTTGGGGCCCTCCCAGGTGACGCTGCGCGAGCGGCGGACGACGCCCAGGCCCGAGGCCAGCACCGCCTGCGCGGCGGCATCGAAGTTCTCCGGACGCCGCGGAACGATCACCAGGCGCAGCCGCGGGAACGCCCGCCGGGCCTCGCGGTACGCGGTCGCCAGGACGTCCTCTTCGCCCGGCCCGGTGGATCCGGCCACGAAGACCTGCTCGCCCTTCTCGATGCCCACCTCGCGGGCCATCTCCTCCGCGCCGGCCGCCGTGTCGGCAAACGTTACGCCGTCGTGCTTCATCTGGCCCGTGACGCACAGGCGCGCCTCATCGGCCCCCAGCGAGAGCAGGCGCTCGCGGTACACCTCGGCCTGGACGCCGATGGCCGCGACCGTGTTGAACACGGTGGCCATGAGGCGGCGGATGCGGCGGTACCGCTCGCAACTCCTTTCGGTGATGCGGACGTTGACCGCCAGCGTCGGCACGCCCAGAAGGTTCGCCAGGAGGAAGAAGTTCGGCCACCATTCGGATTCCACCTGGATGACCGCCGTCGGCCGCACGCGCCGCAGGGCCAGCAGCACGCACGGCCCCAGGTCCAGCGGAAAGTAGAACACCGGCCGGTCCGGAAAGAGTTTCCGCGCCCGTTCCTGGCCGGTCAGGGTGGTGGTGGAGAGGACGATCTCGGCCTCTGGGTACGCCGCAGCCAGGGCCGGGACGAACGTGCGTGCGGCCTCCACCTCGCCGACGCTGATGGCGTGGACCCAGAACCGCTGCGGCTTGCCGGTGCCCCTGGCCTCCGCCCCTCGCCCCTCGGCCGCCTCTTTGTCATTCTGAGGCGCAGCCGAAGAATCTCGCCGTTGGCCCCCGGCCCTCGCTCCTCGGCCCCCGAACCTCGGCACCAGCCCCCACCGTTGCCAGAACCGGTTGCGGTACTTGCGGCGCGTGGCCAGCAGGAACAGGTACACCGGCCACCCCACCAGCGCCGCCGCGGCATACACGGCGTTCACGAGGAGCAGCCGGCCCAGATGGAGTCGCCTGCGTTTCATAGGCCCGGAATGTTATCAGCCGCGCGGCAGTTTTGCGAGAGTTTCCGGGGGATGCTGCCGTGCCGGGAATGCCCCGCTGCTCCCGCAGCGGGCTCGGAATGATAAGCATGCTCGCGGCCGGCGTTTTGCCTTGCATGGCCCTGGGGACGCTGCTAGATTGACCAGGGACGGCACAGCGACGGGCGGGCAATGGACGACACCCTTCTGGCTTGGTTCTCGCAGTGGTACGTGGGTGTCTTCTTCTTGTTGATGGGCCTCTGCGTCGGCAGTTTCCTGAACGTGTGCATCTACCGGCTGCCGGCCGGCAAGAGCATCATCTGGCCCACGTCGCACTGCATGGCGTGCCGGGCGCCGATTGCCTGGTACGACAACATTCCGGTCGCCAGTTACTTCATCCTGGGCGGCCGGTGCCGCAGGTGCGGGGCGCCGTTCTCGGCCCGGTACATGGTGGTGGAACTGGCGACGGGCCTCATCTGGTTCGGGTTCTGGCTGGCGTACTTCAAGGCCGGGCCGTGGGCGGGCCTGGAGGGACCGGGCATCCGCCTGGGCGCGGACCATCCGGGCGTGTACCTGGTGTACGTGGCGCTGGCCTCGGCGCTGGTAGCGTCGGGCGTGATCGATTACGACCGCAAGGAGATTTTCACCTCGGTTACGAACTTCGCCCTGGCGGTCGGGCTGGTCGGGTCGTTTGTGTGGCCGGCGGTCCAGCAGGTGGGCGCGCACGGCCACGTTTTGCCGGGCCTGACGGGCTGGGACCGGACCGATGCGCTGGTGGTGGGCCTGGTGGGTGCCGCGGTCGGGGCGGGCCTCATCAACGTGACGCGGTTCCTTGGGACGCTTGCCTTCCGCCGCGAGGCCATGGGCATCGGCGACGCGTACCTGATGGCCGCCATCGGCGGGTGCCTGGGCTGGGAGGCGGCGGTGCTGGTGTACCTGGGGGCGCCGTTCCTCGGCCTGCCGTACGGCATCTGGCAGGTGCTGCGTGCCCGCCGCGCGGCAGCCGGGCCGAAGGGTGAATCGCAGGAAGAGCCGGCGCCGCCGAAGGTGTGCCTGGGGACGTTCCTGGCGACGGTGGCGGGATTCGCGCTGCTGGGCGGCGCTTTCGCATGGGCCGGCCCGGAGTGGGGCCTGGGTCCGCGGCTGATGCTGCTGGCCGGGCTGCTGGCGTTCGGCGCGAGTTTCATCTTCCTGCGCGGCGAGGAAGAGCAGGGGATGGAGGGATCGCCGCGCGCGGCCGGATCGCGCGAGATGCCGACCTCGGACGCCCGGGAGGTGCCGTACGGGCCGTTCCTGGGCCTGGCAGCCGGCGTCATGATGCTGGTCCAGGACTTCGTGGTGGAGTACTTCCGGCCCGGCGTGGAGGCGATGTGGCACACGGTGGCCGGATGAGCCGCTTGGCGTTTGGCCGCGACCCGACGTGTCTGCCGCGGTCCCGGCGCGACGGGACGAAGGTGGAAGGGGCTCGCGGCCGCGGCAAGGCTTCAGATGGCATTTGGCGACAAATAAATACTGCCCGATGCGACGGATACAGAAAGGAGTCGGCGATGCAACGGCGTGAGATGCAGGGTTGGGCGAGGGCCCGCGCTTGGAGGCGGGCGGCGGTCGTGGTAGTGGTGGGCCTGGCGGCCGCCTGGGCGGCCGGCTGCGGCCAGCAGCAACTCGAGGAGCAGAACGTTGCCCTCAAAAAGCAAATCCAGGAGATCCAGGGCGTCAATGCGGATCTCCAGGCCCAGATGGACACCCTCCAGGCGCAGAACCAGGCCATGCAGTCCGACCTGGACCGTGCCCGCGCCCAAGCGGCGGCCAAGGCCGGCCAGCCGGTCGCGCCCGCCAGGTCGCAGCGCGCGAAGCCCGAGTTCGGCGAGGGCGTCGAGACCGCCCAGGTCGGCGAGACGACCACCATCACCCTGCCGGAGGCCATTCTCTTTGAGTCCGGCAAGGACGATCTCAAACTCAGTTCCAAGAGGATCCTCGACAGGATCGTGGCGGTCCTGAACAAGGACTACGCGGGCGACAAGATCCGCGTCGAGGGCCATTGCGACAACCAGCCCATCAAGAAAAGCAAGAAGTACTGGGAGGACAACTGGGACCTCTCCTGTAACCGCGCGATGACGGTGCTTCGGTACATGGTCTCCAAGGGCATCGACGCCAAGCGGGCGTACGCGGCGGGGTTCTCGTTCTACAAGCCGGTGGCGTCGAACGACAACGCCGCCGGCCGGACCAAGAACCGGCGCGTGGTCATCGTGGTGTATCCGTAGCGCGCCGCCGGGCACGTGTGAACCGCGCGGCGGGCGAGCCTGCCCGCCGCGCGCTATGGGCCTCGGCGCGGCGGGGCCGGCCGCGCACAAGACCCGCTTCGGCGCAGGGCACAGCCGCCCCCGGCTGTGCCTGTCGGTTTGTGGGGCAGGGTACCTGCAAAGGTCAAGAAGCCGGTGATCGTGATCGTCGATTACGGGATGGGCAACCTCCGCAGCGTCCAGAAAGCCTTTGAGCGCATCGGCCGCGCGGCAGAGGTCTCGGACAAGCCGGAGCGCGTGGCCGAGGCCGAGCGCCTGGTCGTTCCGGGCGTCGGCGCGTTCGGCGACGCCATGGCGGCGCTGCGGTCGCGGCGCCTGGTGGCGCCGATTCGCGACTTCTGCGCCGGCGGGCGGCCGCTGCTGGGCATCTGCCTGGGCCTCCAGGTGCTCTTTGACGAGAGCGAAGAGGTTGCGAGCGGCGGGGCCGCGGCGTGCGCGCCCGGGGCCGCAGGAACGGCGCGCGGCGGGCAGGTCGAAGATTCGACCGGGCGGACCCGCCGGCTGGACGGCCCTTCGGGCGGCGCGGCGCCGGCCGGGCAGGCGCTCGAAAAGGGCCTGGGTCTGGTGCGCGGCCGGGTGGTGCGATTCGGCCCTCAGGTGGTCGAGGCGGGCCTCAAGGTGCCGCACATGGGCTGGAACTGTGTGGCGGCGGCGCGCCCGTCGCCGCTGTGGGCCGGAATGCCCCAAGAAGGGGTTTACTTTTATTTTGCCCACTCTTATTATGCTTGCCCCGCGGATGAGGGCGTCGTGGCTGGGCGGACGGACTACGGCGGCTGGTTCGCCAGCGCCATCGCCGTCGGCAACATTTACGCGACGCAGTTTCACCCGGAGAAGAGCCAGGCCTGGGGCCTCGCCCTGCTTGAGAACTTCGTCACGCGGACGTAAGCACAAGGCGGCGAGCCGCGAGCCGCGAGCGACGAGCCGCGAAACGTAAGCCGCTGCTCCGGGCTCGCGCCTCATGGCCAAGGCACCGTATGATTATTCTGCCGGCGATTGACCTGATAGGCGGCCGGTGCGTGCGCCTCCGGCAGGGGGATTACAGCCGGGAGACGGTCTTTGACGAGGACCCCGCGGCCGTGGCCCGGCGGTTCGAGGCCGCGGGCGCCACGTGGCTGCACGTGGTGGACCTGGACGGGGCGCGCCTGGGCGAGCCGAAGAACGTCGAAACGATTCGCGCGGTGGTCTCGGCCGTCCGGATGTCGGTGGAGGTGGGCGGCGGCATCCGCACGACGCAGGCCGCCGCGGACCTGCTGGGCATGGGCGTGCAGCGGGTCATCGTGGGCACGCGGGCCGTGCGCGAGCCGGAGTGGCTGGCCGAAATCGCCGGGAAGTTCCCCGGCCGCGTTGCGCTGGGCCTGGATGCGAAGTCGGGGCGCGTGGCCGTCGAAGGCTGGCAGCGCCAGGCCGGTCGCACCGCCGCGGAGGTTGCCGAGTCGGCGGCAGGCCTGCCGCTCGCGGCGATTATCTATACCGATATCGCGCGCGACGGTATGATGACGGGCCCGAACGTCGAGGCCACCGCCGAACTGGTGAAGGCGACCCGCCTGCCGGTCATCGCCTCCGGCGGCGTGACGACGGCCGACGACGTCCGGCGCCTGAAGAAGGCCGGCGCGGCCGGCGCCATTATCGGCCGCGCGCTGTACGAAGGAAAGATGACGCTCGAAGCGGCGCTCCAGGCCGCACAAGGCGACGTTTAGAGCGGTTAACGGTTGGCTGTATTTGGATCTCGCGCGGTGGGCAGTCTTGCCCACCGCGCGGCAGGGCACGGGCGAAGCGCGGCGGGCAAGACTGCCCGCCGCGCAGGGCGCAGCGCCGGGACTTCGGCGGGCAGGCCCGAAGGGGAGCGCGCCCTCGAGCCCGTCGCATGCCCACGCAAACGGACGCGTGGGCATGCCACCCGGCACATTGGGCGGCGCAAGACAATCGAACTGGTTTGGAGGCGGCGATGGCCGACGTTCAGACTGAGCAAATCCGCAACATCGTGCTCCTGGGCAACTCGGGCGCAGGCAAGACGCTGCTGGCCGAGGCGATGCTTCACAAGGCGGGCACGATCACCCGCCTCGGGACGCCCGAGGAGGGCAACACCGTCAGCGACTTCGAGCCGGAGGAAAAGGACCGCCAGGCCAGCATCTTCACGTCGGTGCTGAACCTGAACTGGAAGGGCGTCCACGTCAATCTGCTGGACTCGCCCGGCTACGCGGACTTCATCGGCTCGGCGTTGTGGGCGATGGAGGCGGCCGATACGGCGGTGCTGGTCCTGAATGCCGCCTCGGGCGTCGACATCCATGCCCGGCGGCTGTTCCAGGCGGCGACCGAGCGGAAGATGGCCCGCTTCGTCGTGGTCAACCGGGCCGACGGCGAGAACGTGGACCTGGAGCGCCTGGTGGGCCAGATTCGCGAGGCCCTCGGCCCCCAGTGCCGCCTGCTGGCGGCGCCCGTGGGCCAGGGCCCCGCCTTCACGGGCGTCGTGAACGTCTTCGACAAGACCGAAGGGGCGGGGGCGCTCATGGATGTGGCCTCGGCCCACGGCGAACTGGTGGAATCGATCGTCGAGGCCGACGAGGCCATGATGGAGCGGTACCTGGGCGATGAGAAGATTTCGCCCGACCAACTCGCCGGCGCCTTCACGAAGGCCCTCCAGGCCGCCGCGCTGGTGCCCATCCTTTACACGAGCGCCCGCAAGGAACTCGGCGTCGAGGAACTCTTGGACGTCCTGGTGCGCTTCTCGCCGAACCCGCGGCAGGCCCGGCCGCGCACCGCACGCAAGGGCGCCGCCGCCGACGCCCCGGAGGTCGTCCTCCAGGCCGACCCGAAGGGGCCCCTCTGCGCCCAGGTCTTCAAGGTGGTGGCCGACCCGTACGTGGGCAAGGTGTCGTACCTGCGGATTTTCAGCGGCACGCTGCTGTCGGATTCCACGGCCCGCGTGGGCGACGACCGGCGCGAGACGAAGTTCGGCACCCTGCTGCGCGTCCAGGGCAAGGACACGCAGCCGATTTCGCAGGCCGTGGCGGGCGACCTCATCGGTGTCTCGAAACTCGACGACCTTTCCATCGGCCGCTCGGTCTCCGCCGGCCCGGACGCCCTCCTGATGCCCGAACCGCCGATGCCGGTGCCGATGTACTCCCTGGCGCTTCAGCCCAAGACGCGCGGCGACGAGCAGAAGATCTCCGAGAGCCTCGCCAAGGTCCTCGACGAGGACCCCACCCTCCGGACCACCCGCGACCGCCAGACGAACGAACTGGTCGTCAGCGGCATGGGCGACATCCACCTGACGACCCTCCTGGCCCGCCTCCGCCGCCGCTACCAGTTGGAGGTCGACACCAAGCCGCCCAAGATCCCGTACCGCGAAACCATCACGATCAAGGCCGACGGCCACTACCGGCACAAGAAGCAGACGGGCGGCGCGGGGCAGTTCGGCGAAGTGTACCTCCGTGTCGAGCCCAAGCAGCGCGGCGAGGGCTTCGAGTTCGTCGACGACACGTTCGGCGGGTCGATTCCCAAGCAGTTCCTGCCTGCGGTCGAAAAGGGCGTCCGCGAGGCCCTCGAACAGGGTGTCATCGCGGGCTATCCGTTCCAGGACGTGCTGGCGGCGGCGACCGACGGCAAGAGCCACGCCGTGGACTCCAAGGAAGTCGCCTTCAAGATCGCCGGCCGCATGGCCTTCAAGGATGCCGTCATGAAGGCCAGGCCGGTCATCCTCGAGCCGCACGTCAACATGTCGGTCACCGTGCCGGATGCCTACCTGGGGGCGATCACCGGGGACCTCAACAGCCGCCGCGGCCGCATCATGGGCATGGAGGCGGGGGCCGGCGGCGCGCAGACCATCAAGGTCCAGGTGCCCCTGGCCGAGGTGTCCCAGTACAACACGCAACTGCGCAGCATCACGGGCGGCCAGGGAACCTACACCATGGAGTTCTCGCACTACGAGCCCGTGCCGGCGCACATCCAGCAGGCGATCATCGATTCGGCCGCCAAGGCGAAGGAGGCGGAGGAGTAACCCCGACGGCCCCACGATGCCCGTCGCGTGCTTGTGCTGTGACTAGCCCCCTGCGTAAGCAGGGGGTCGTGAGCGCGTCGGCGTCGGTGCCGCCATCACGCCCGCCTGACGGGGGGGGCTGGTAGGCTCGGTGGCGCGTCGCCGTCGCAACGTCAACGCAATTCTGTTTGCCGCGGATGCGAACGTGGGGTATCATTGCTTCTGGTGCAACGGCTCAGGAGTGCCAGGAAAGATGTCCAGTCCGCCCGACCGCGAGAACGAACTCCCACGGATCATCGGCGACATCGTTGCCACGTATGGCCCCATCTCTAAGATCAACCACCTGGACGCGCGGCCGCTGCCCAGCCGCGACGCCGTGGTCGAGATCATCGAGGGCCTCCAGGAGGTTCTGTACCCCGGGTACTTTGGCCGCCGCAACTTCACCCCGCAGAACATCGCGTACCACATCGGCGACCGCATCTGGCAGGTGTACCGTGTGCTCTCGGAGCAGGTCTACCTGAGCATCCTCCATGACTGCCGCCGCAGCCACGGCCAATGCGACCATTGCGTGGACCTTGCGGGTGAGATTGCGCTGGAGTTCATGCGGCGGATCCCCCGCCTGCGGGGGCTTCTGGAGGGCGACGTCCAGGCCGCCTACGGCGGCGACCCCGCCGCCAAGAGCCTCGACGAGATCATCTTTTCGTACCCCGGCGTGGCGGCCATCACGGTCTACCGCATGGCCCACGAGTTGTGGGACCTGAAGGTGCCCCTCCTGCCGCGCATCATGACCGAGATCGCCCACTCCGCCACCGGCATCGACATTCACCCCGGGGCGACCATCGGCGAAAACTTCTTCATCGACCACGGCACGGGCGTTGTCATCGGCGAGACCACCTGGATTGGCGCGAACGTCCGCCTCTACCACGGCGTGACGCTGGGCGCCAAGAGCGTCCCGAAGGGCGAGACGGTGGACCTGCTGCGCAACCAGAAACGCCACCCCACCATCGAGGACGACGTGACCATCTACCCGGGTGCCACCCTCCTGGGCGGCGATACCCTCGTTGGCAAGGGTAGCACCATCGGCGGCAACGTGTGGCTGACGCACTCGGTGCCCCCGAACTCGGTGGTCATGATTGAGGACCCGGCCCTCGTGGTGGCCGAGAAACGCAAGGGCCGGCCGCCGCCGTCCAGGCGAAACAAGTGAACGCTTTTTTTGCTTGCGGGCGCGTAACTGCAAGCCTAGCATACACTTGGGTCAATTCGGCGGGATACGGGCATCTGGTAACTCATTGCGACTATCATTCATAAATAGGGGCTGCCCCATGGCCACCATGACGAAAAGGGAATTGACGGATCGCATTGCCGATGCCATGAAGCAGAGACGCGTTCTGGTCAGGGACATCATCCAGCGGTTCTTCGACGAGATGGTCGCGGAACTGGCCAAGGGCAACCGCGTGGAGTTCCGCGACTTCGGCGTCTTCGAGATCCGCGTCCGCAAGCCCCGCATGGCCCAGAACCCGCGGACCCTGGAGCGGGTGGCCGTGCCCGTGAAGTGCGCTGTGAAGTTCAAGGCCGGCCGCCGGATGAAAGAGGGGGTTCAAAAGGCCGTGACCCTGCCGCGGGGGGGCAAAGGCGATCGGTCGGTTTCCCCGAGCGCCGGCCAGGCGTCGCCGCCTCCCGCCTGATGGCGGCCCGGCCCGCGCGGCGCCCGCGGCCTTCGGTGCGGCGCCGGGCGGTCCTGCGGCCCGCGCCCTGCGGCCCGCGCCCTGCGGCCAAGGCGCCGCTTTCCTCGGCACGGAGTTACACGTGAAACGTCGCGAGCAGGCCATCCGGAGCCTTGCCCTCCAGATGTTCGACATGGCCACGCGCGCCTGGCTGGCCACGCAGCGCGAGAAGATGAAGGGCGGGTACGACCTGTCGGAGTCGGAGTTCCTGGCCCTCAACGCGCTGGATCGCGTGTCGTCGCTCTCGGTCGGCGAGTTGCGCGGGCACGTGGGGGTCCTCCCGGCCCAGATGTCGCGGGTCATCAAGGCCCTGGAGCAGCGGTACGATGAGAAACTGGTCCTCTGCGCGATCAACCCCCGGGACAAGCGCAAGATCGACGTCTCGATTACGCCGACGGGACGCCGCGCCGTCGAGGCCTTCCGTCGCGCCAAGATCGCGGCCCTTGTTGGCGCCCTGGGGCGCCTGGGCGACGCCGACCTGGCCGAATACGCGCGCATCCTGAACAAGATTGCCGACACGGCAGCGCGCCCGCGCGGGCCGGGGTAGCCGCGGTCGGCCTGAGCGGCCGCCGCCAAGCCCGCTGCGGGAGCAGCGGGGCACGTTCGGACGTGACCCGACGCTTCCGCGTCGGGCTCGGGGGCGGGCCGCCGCGGGCGCTCCAGCGGCCGGCGGATTCCCGGCGGACACGACCGACAGAAAGGAACCTCGCCGTGAACGTAGCCCTGGCCGGGTTGCCCCTGTCGGGTAAGACGTGCCTGTTTACCGCGCTGTCGGAAGGGGTCATCGATTCGGCGGCGAACCCCGCCCGGGCCGACCATCCCAACGCCGCCATGATTGCCGTGCCCGACGAACGGCTCACGTGGCTCGCCGAACACTACCAGGTCAGGAAGCGCGTGGCGGTGCCGATGGAGTTTGTCGACCTTCCGGGCCTGTCGCCGGGCCGCCCGGACCTGGCGGCCCAGAACACGGCCATCATGGAGCACCTGCGCCGGGCCGATGCGCTGGTGTGCGTCCTGCGGGCGTTCGAGAGTTCGCGCGTTCCGGGCAAGGTCGACCCCCGGGCCGACGGCGCCTCGCTTCGCGCGGAATTCCTTCTGTCGGACCTTGATACGACGCTCCGCCGCATCGAGAAACTCCAGAAGCAGGTGGCCAAGCCGACCGCGGACCGCGACGCCATGAAGAAAGAACTGGAGTTCCTCGAACGCTGCCGCGAAGCCCTCGAAGCCGAGCGCCCCCTTCACGAGGTCGTCCACACGGATGCCGAGCGCGCGATCCTCCACGGCTTTGCCATGCTCACCCGGAAACCGCTGCTGATGGTCCTGAACGTGGGCGAGGACCAGGTCGGCCACCCGGCCGACGCGGCCGCCCGGTACCCCGACCTGGGCGGGCCCGTGGTGGCCGTCTGCGCCTCGCTGGAGGCCGAGATCGCCCAGTTGCCTCCCGAGGAGCGGGCCCCCTTCATGGCCGAACTGGGCCTGGATCGCCTGCACGCCCCCGACGTGATCCGCCGCGTGCACGAGGCCCTGGGCCGCATCACGTTCTACACGGTGGCGGCCGAAAAGGAAGCGGCCGCCCGGAGCCTGCCGCGCGGCGCCACCGCCGCCGAGGCCGCCGCCGAGGTCCATACCGACATGGCCAAGGGCTTCATCCGCGCCGAGGTGGTCAACTTCGAGGACCTGCGGCGGGCCGGCAGCGTCAAGCAGGCCCGTGCCGACGGCCATTTCCGCCTCGAAGGCCGAGACTACGTCGTCCGCGACGGCGACGTCCTGCTCATCCACTTTTCGCGATAGGAGCGCGCCGTGCGGGCGGTCATCCTCAGCATCGGAACGGAACTCGTGTCGGGCCTCAGGCTGGACACGCACTCGCGCGACATCGCCCGGGCACTCATGGCCGTCGGCCTCGACGTGGCGCGCCACGTGACCGTTGACGACGTGCAGCGCGACGTCGAGGCGGCGCTGGGCGCCGCGTGCGCCGAGGCCGACGTGGTCGTCGCCACCGGCGGCCTCGGGCCCACGCTGGACGACTGCACGCGCGAGGCCCTCGCGGCCGTCATGGGCGAGCCGCTGGAGGAGGACGCCGGGGCCCGCGCGCACCTGGAGGCCTGGGCGAAGGCCCGCGGCCGCACCCTGAGCCCCTCCAACCTGCGCCAGGCCCTGCTGCCGCGCGGCGCCCGCACCATCGCCAACCCCGTCGGCACGGCCCTCGGCATCGACGCCCGTGTCGGCCGGGCCCGCGTGTTCTGCATGCCCGGGGTGCCTGCCGAGATGGCCCGGATGCTGAGCGAGGAAGTTCTGCCGGCGCTGCGTGCGGCGGGCGGGGGGCGGGTGACGCTGGTCCGCACCGTCCGCACTCACGGCATGCCGGAATCGATCGTCGGCGAGCGGCTGGCCGACCTGATGGCGCCGGGGCGGCGGCCCCACGTCGGCACGGCCGTCCACGGCGGAAGGATCGACATTCACATTTACGCCACCGGCCGGCGGGACGAAGTGGTGCGCCTCCTCGACGCCGACGCGGCGGACGTCCGCCGGCGCCTGGGCGATGCCGTCTACGGCGAGGACGAGGACCGCCTGGAGACCGCCGTGGCCGCGCTCCTGGCGGCCCGCCGCGCGACCCTCGCCCTGGCCGAGTCGTGCACGGGCGGCCTCGTGGCCGCCAAACTGGTCGCCGTCCCCGGCATCTCGGCGCACTTGCTGGAAGGCGTGGTCTGCTACGCCGACGAGTCGAAGGTCCGCACGGCGGGCGTGCCGGAGGAACTCATCGAGGCCCACGGCGCGGTAAGCGAGCCGGTGGCCCGCGCGATGGCCGAAGGCATCCGGGCGCGCAACCGCGCCACGGTGGGCCTGGGCGTTACGGGCATCGCCGGCCCCGGCGGCGGCACGCCCGAGAAGCCGGTGGGCCTCGTGTGGTTCGCCGTGGCCGACGCCGCCGGCACCGAGGCGGCGCGGGAAATCTTCGCGGGCGACCGGGCGCTCATCCGCGAGCGCGCCGCCAACCAGGCGCTCGCCCTGCTGCGGCTGCGCCTGATGCGGTTGCCCGTTTAGCCGCCTCGCTCGCCAAGTCGAGTCTTCGACTTGCAGGCGCTGGCCGTGGGGCGCGGCGGGGCAGGTTGGCTGCGGCACGCGACTACAGCCGGTCGCGGATGAAGATGCGGCGGATTTCGCGCAGGGTGTAGAGGCGCTTGAGGTCGCGGATGAGGCGGATGCGGCGGACGGCCGACTCGTCGAAGAGGCGCTGGCCGCCCGGCGTCCGCGCGGCCTCGGCCAGGAGGCCGTACATGCAGTACGCGCTGATGACCGAGCGGGAGACGCCGGCCCGTTCGGCCAGGTCGCCGATCCGGTAGAATCGGGGTGCGGTTTCGGACGCCGGTTTTGTCACGGACTTCCTCGCTCACGGTCGTTATCGGGCCGGCGGGCGGGCCAACTTCAATGAAAGGAGGCGTTCGTCGTGGGAAAGATATCACTAGGCGTCAATATGGAATTCGTCCGCCATGCGGACAAGCCCTTCGAGTGGGGCGCGGCCAAGGCCGCCGAACTCGGCTACGAGTACGTCGAGCCCATGGTCCACTGGGGCCGCGAACTCCTCAGCGAGGCCGGCTACTTCCACAGCGTCTCGATGCTGGACGACCCGCTGCGCGTGCCGGGCCGCCGGCATCAAACTCTCGGGCCTCTCGGCCCACACGCCGCTCACCAAGCCCGAGATCGGCACCGAGTACCTGAAGCAGGCCATCCGCTTCGCGGCCGAGTGCGGGGCGCCCGTCGTCAACACCGACGAGGGGCCCAAGCAGCCGTGGACCACGGCCGAGGAAGACTACTTCCTGATCCGCTACACCCTGACGGAGGCCGCCAAGGTGGCCGAGCCGCGAGGCATCCTCATCGGCATCGAGCCGCACCAGCAGTACAGCAAACGCCCCGCCGGCCTCGACCGTATCCAGAGGAGCCCCCGCAGCAAGGCCGTCGGCATCAACTTCGACACCGGCAACAGTTACCTCGGCGGCCAGGACCCGTACAAGTGGCTCACGCGCGTCCTGGACCGGCTGGTCCACCTGCACGCCAAGGACATCTCGATCCAGCAGTCGAAGTCCGAGCGCGGCAAGGTCACCGGCACGCCGGTCGGCTGCGCGTGCGGCGACGGCGTCATCGATTGGGAGCGGGTCATCGCCATCTGCCGCAAGGCCAAACGCGACATCGTCTTCTCCGTCGAGTGCGGGACGGTGGAGCAGGCCGCACGCAGCATCGAGCACCTGCGGCCGCTCGTCCGGCGCGCGGGGCGCAGGTAACGGTGAACGGCGGGCCACTGCCTTGTGGCACGGCTGGCGTGTCCAACCGTCGGGAACCCGGCGAGGGTTGACACGGCTGGGCAGGCCGGCCGTGCCACGTGCGCGCGAAAGGGGTTTGCGTGATGGCCAAGCATCTTATCGGCAGCACGCTCTGGTCGCTGGCGATCCGCGACACGGTCGAGGCCCTGGAGGCGGTGGCCGGGCTGGGGTTCCAGGCCGTCCAGTTCACGTTCATGAGCGACTCGGACCTGGAGCCGAAGCACTTCGCGCGCGTCCGCCGGACGCTGGAGCGCACGGGCCTTGCGGCGGCGGCCGGAATGGTCGGCTTCGACGGCGAGGATTACTCGAGCATCGCCGCCATCGGCCGCACGGGCGGCCTCGTCGACCCCGCGACGTTTCCGGAGCGCCTCCAGCGTTGCCGCCGCTGGGGCAAGGCCATGGCCGAGTTGGGCATCCGGCACGTGACGACCCACGCGGGGTTCCTGCCGGAGCCCGGGCAGCCGCACTACGCCGCCGTGTGCGCGCGGCTGGCCCAGGCGGTCGATGCGCTGCACGAGGCGGGCCTGACGGTCGGCCTTGAGACGGGCCAGGAGCCGGCCCGCGTTCTGGTGCAGGTCATGGAGGACCTGGGCCGCGATTTCCTGAGCGTGAACTTCGACCCGGCCAACTTCATCCTGTACGGCTCCGACGACCCCCTTGCGGCGGCGCGGGCGCTGGCCCCCGCCGTTTCCATGATGCACGCCAAGGACGCCGCGCCGTCCGGCCGCCCCGGCGAGGTCTGGGGCGAGGACGTGCCGCTCGGCACGGGCAACGTCGACTTTGCGGCGGTGATCCGGGCGCTGGAGCAGGGGGGTTTCAGGGGAGCGATCATCGTCGAGCGCGAGGCCGGCAACAATCGCCTCGGCGACATCGCGGCCGCCAAGACGTTGCTCGAGGATCTCCTGGCGAAGGGGTAGGGTGCGCCCCGGGCCGCGAGCCGCGTCCTTGGCCCCTTTGACGCGGGGCAAAACGGGTGTCAACGCAAAGTAGAAATGTCCGGTTTCCCGCAAAGTAGGAATGTCCGCTTTTTCTTGAAGGGCTGACGCCAGGGGTGGTCCGCGGGGGGATGCCAGGGCTCAGCGGCGGGGCGGCGGGGGGCCGCGGCCGTAGAGTCCCTGGGTAACTCGGAGGTCGCGGCCCCCCGACGCCCCCGCCGCCGCGTGGACGCCGCGTTGGGCCCGGCCGCGGTCACCTCATGCCAACGCAGATACCGGCCGCGGAACCGCAGTCGCATGGACCCGTCCAGCCGCTCCTCCACGATCACCTTCCCGCCCCGCAGGCCGCCCGTGATCGACCGCCGCTCCACCTGATACCGCCGTCCCCCGTGCCGCACCGTGTAATCGCTCGCCACCGTCCGCACCGTCTGAAGGCTCAGGATGGCCCCGAGGTCATGGCCGTTCAGCGGCCGGTGGGCGTCCACCGTCGAGGCCGCCGGCACCGCGAAACGTCGGTTGAGCATCGGCACGTACTGCGAGTCCAAGTACACGTTGGCCGCCTCGATCGTTCGCACACCCCGCAGCCGCAGTTCCTTCACCAGGCGGTCCTGGTCCGTCTGAAAACTTCTCTCCACCCGCCCCTTCGCCTGCGGCGACCCCGCCGGGATGTACTCGATTCCCAGTTCCCGCAACGCCCGTCCGAACTGGGTCTCGGCCTCGCGGCCCGCCAGGGCCTCCTCCCGCGTCGGCTCACGATTCACCCGGAAAATGCTGTCCCGGTCGGCGTACAGGGCCAGCGGCCGGCCGTGACGCCGCAGCCACCGACCCAGCGCCTCCAGGTTCGCCTCCGTCGTGTCGCGTGCGAAGAATCGCTTGACCTGACGGTTGGTGGCATCGTCGATCATCGAGACCAGGACCGGCTCGGCCACCCCACGCCCCTCGAACCAGGCGTGCTCGCTCGTGTCCATCTGCACCAGTTCCCCGAACGACGACCGCCGCGGTCGCCACAGGTGCACCTCCCGCGCCGGCCGCCGGGGCTTCCAGAGTCCCTCCGCGGTCATCCACTGCCGCAGCGTCTCGCGGCTGACCGCCAGACCGTCCTGCTCCTGGAGCTTCTCGGCGGCCAGCGTCGGGCCGAAGTCCCGATACGCCTTGGTCACCTGGGCCATCACGCGGCGCCGGAGAATCTCCGCCAGCCGCCGGTTCGACGGCCGACCTCGGGCCCGGTGCACCAGACCGGCGTCTCCCTCGGCCTCGTACCGTCGCAAGATCCGACGCACCTGCCGCTCGCACAGCCGCAGCCGCCGCGCGGCCGCGACCTGGGCCAGCCGCCCCTCGGCCAATGCCGCCACCACCTTCAACCGATCCCGTTCCTTCCGGCTCATCCGCAGTTCCACTCCTTGTCCTCCCTCGGGGGCAGCCCCGAAAAGAGGACAATTCTA
>Ga0315291_10004542_pt1 | contig 17648 bp, 13 predicted proteins | sample YL17G12_20_MG_FD_203070 | JGI IMG/M metagenome (GOLD analysis project Ga0315291, IMG submission 203070) | Sediment microbial communities from Yellowstone Lake, YNP, Wyoming, USA - YL17G12_20 | ecosystem: Environmental > Aquatic > Freshwater > Lake > Sediment | place: USA: Wyoming | collected...
CCTGCGCCATATCATCCGCCCCGGCATCACAGGGTGGGCCCAGGTTCGATATCAGTATGGCGCCTCGCTGGAAGAGTCGAAAGAGAAACTCCGCTACGACCTCTACTACATCAAGAACATATCCCTGTCACTCGATCTGCTGATCGTCCTGCACACAGTGAAGATTGTCTTGCTCGGGAGGGGAAGCCGCTAGTGGAAGCATTGAGCGTTGCGAACGACACAGCAATGTCAAATCCACGCTGGGCCGGGTCCTCCTCGGTCGAACCAAGGTGGGATTTGGCGTTCGTCGGAATCCTGGGGTATTTCATCGTCGAGTACAGTCGCCTGCCCGCAATGTACCCAATTCTGGTCCCGCTTCAGCTGGGGAAGGTGATGGTAGGTCTGAGCGTCCTGGGGCTACTGCTCTCCCCGCGGCATGGAGACAACACAACTCGGATTCGCCCCATCTACATTGCGCTCGCGAGCTTCTTCCTCGCCATCCTTCTTTCAATTCCGCTGGCGAGTTTCCCAGGAGACGCATGGGATGCTATCTACGACGTGTTCGCCGTCCTCATCAGTGGCCTTCTGCTCGGCCGAATTGTGATCACCCCCTGGCGAATGCGCGTCGCTGTGTTCGTGTACCTGGTGCTGAACCTCAAGCTAGCCCAGTTCGCTGTTCGAGGCTATCTCGAAGGGAGTTCCTATCGTAGTGCGGCGTCCCTGGCCGCTGGCGGCGTGGGAGGTGGTTCGACGGGGTTCTTTGGGAATTCCAGTGATTTTGGGGTGGCAATGTGCGTCGTATGGCCTCTGGCGGGGGCCCTCCTCTTCGCAAGGATCGGCAAGTTCGCCCGCCTTTGCCTCCTCATCTCTTTTGCAGCGTATTTTGGCGCGATCCTCCTGTGTGGGTCCAGAGGCGCCGTGGTTGGCGCTGCCGCTGCTGCTGCCGCCGCATTTCTGAAGAATCCCAAACGAATCGTGGGGCTGTTCCTGGTCGCTGTGGTTCTTGCCGGCTCTTGGTACCTCCTGCCTGAGGCAAGTAAGGATCGCATGCGGTCGGGACTTAAGTGGGAAGAGGACAAAACAGCGAGCCAGCGAATCACCTTTTGGAAAGCCGGCTTGAAGATGTTTTCGGATCATCCAGTGCTGGGCGTGGGCCTGGCCAATTTCCCGCCTTCATTCGCGACCCAGTATGCCCCGCCGGAAATGATTGGACAGAAGTGGGTTCCACATAACATTGTCATCCTAGCCCTGTCTGAACTGGGCTTGGTGGGAACCGTGCCCCTCTTTATCCTCTGGATACTCTTCTTTCGCCTAAATTCCCAAACGCGTAAACACCTGCTGGCTTGTGATCCAGCAAATCGTCAGAGTTTTGAGTACTGCATGGCGCTGGGATTAGATTTCGCCTTCGTGGGGTACTTCGTAAGCGGCTGCTTCGTGACTGTACTTTATTATCCACACTTTTGGGTCCTCCTCGGGCTCTCCGTTGGCTTGAGCCGGGCTTGCGCCCGCAAAGCCTTGGCAGGAGAAGCCAACGCGGATCCCATCCAAAGTCGGAGTCACGCGTGGCAGACGCCTTAGCAGGAAGAGTCGCAATGCTACGTTTCGTACCGCCTGCAGGAACGCCACTCGGGATCACCCAGGTTTTCCAGGCTGCGGGGCGCGCGTTTTACCGGAGTGACTGCGCTGAGGACAGTCTGAGACTCTTCGCATCACAGTTCCAAGTCCAACATGTCTTCGCTGCTTCTTCAGGCCGGGCTGCACTCTCTTTGATCCTCCGGGCGCTTCATCACCTGCGTCCTAATAGGGACGTGGTAGCAATTCCCGCCTACACGTGCTTTTCCGTTCCTGGTTCGATTGTTCGTGCTGGGCTTGTAATCCATCCGGTAGACATCAATCCTGAAACGATGGACCTGGACCACGCCCAGACGAAGGCTGTCCCGCCCGAGAGGTTGCTCTGCATCATTACTTGCAACCTTTTTGGCATCGTGAGCGACGTCCAGCGAATTCGGGAGATTGCGAGAGCCAAGGGGGCTTTCCTGCTCGATGATGCTGCGCAGGCACTGGGCGCCATCCGGGATCAACGGTTCGCAGGGACGAGCGGGGATGTGGGCCTCTACAGTCTCGGTCGAGGCAAATCACTTTCAACCGGAGAGGGCGGGATCATCGTTACCAACCACGACGAGATTGCGAATTCAGTCCGCACCGAAGTGGATGCTCTCCCAGCGCCTTCGCTCCGGCACACAACCCGACTGCTGCTGGGTCTGCTGGCTTATGCCGTGTTCGTCAACCCGAGGCTCTACTGGATTCCCAATTCGCTGCCGTTCCTGAAGCTGGGGGTTACCGAATTCGACCCCGGCTTCGAGGCATGCAGACTCCCAGCCCTGTCACAAGCTCTCCTGATGAAGCTGCTGGGGACGCTTGAGGAGATCAATCATCGCCGCCAACGCAACGCCCAAAGGTTCGCGGCGGCCGTCGCGGGCAGCTCCAGCTTCGCGATCCCGAAACCAGACACCGGATCGCTGCCTACCTACATCCGTTTCCCTGTTATTGCCCGTGACGAGAGAATTCGTGACCGTGCCGTAACTCGACTCCGGGCAGCGGGTATAGGCGCCAGCGCATTCTATCCCACGGCCATTTGCGATATTCCGGGCATCGGCAGGCACATGGCATTGCAGGAGTTCCACCAACCTCGGGCGGAGGGCCTCGCCCGGAGGCTGTTGACGTTGCCGACGCATCACCTTGTTACCGGAGAGGACTTGGAGCGAATCGCGGCAATTCTGAGGACTTGCTAAGCCATGCTTCGAGAAGTAAGTCGCATCGTCAAGCATACGGGGATCTACGGCCTGGGCGTTGTGTTGTCAAAATCTGTCGGCTTCATCCTTATCCCTCTTTACACGCATTACCTTAAGCCAGCCGATTACGGCACCCTGGAGTTGCTGGACCTCATCGCATTTCTTGCCAGCAACTTCTGCAGCTTGGGTGTTTTTTCGGCCGTCTTCCGGTTTTACGCGGCTTACGATCACGAGCAGGACAAGAAAGAGGTCATCTCCACTGCGCTGCTCTTCATCACAGGACTCAGCTTGCTGATCACCTTGACGATGATCGGCCTCGCGCCCCGCATCGCAGCGGCGGTCTTCGGCAACGCTTCCTATGCCCATCTCGTGAGGGTCACGTCCCTCACCCTGTTCTTCTCCAATTTGACGGAAGTGCCGCTGGCTTACTGGCGGATGCGGGAACGGAGTGTTCTCTTCGTAATGGTGGGGTTACTACGGACCGTCGTAGGCGCCGGCATGATGGTGACCGCCGTGGCGGTCCTCCAAAAAGGCGTGTTGGGTGCAGTCTATGCCGGTTGCATCTCGAACGCTCTGTTCGGCCTTGCGACCTCGGGCGTGATTCTTCTCGAAATCCCACGAAGGATCGTCTCCAGCAAGTTGAAGGAGATGCTGAAGTACGGCCTTCCCATTGTGCCCTGGGCCTTGAACCTTTACGTGCTGACCTTCGCGGACCGATTCTTCCTCCGCCATTTTGGCACGCTGGGCGACGTCGGCGTCTACGCACTGGGATACAAGCTGGCGATGATCGTCGCTCTGCTCGTCAGTGGCCCCTTCGCCATGCTCTGGCAGTGGCACCAGTTCGAACTGGCCAAGCAGAAGGACGCGAAAACGCTTTACGCGCGGATTCAGCTTTACGTTCTTCTCGCCTCGGCGTTCGTGGCCCTGGGCGTGGCGTTGTTCGCGAAGGATGTGGTGCGGGTGATGTCTCCGCCAAGTTACTGGGCCGCGTCGCGAATCGTACCCCTGATCGCATTGTGTTACGTTTTGGAAAACGTGCGGGCGGTAGTGATGAGCGGAATCCTCGTCAGACAGGCGACACGCAGTCTGATTTGGATTGGGGCGGTGGTGGCTTCCTCCAACCTGCTGCTGAATTATGTTCTCATCTCGCGCTATATGGCGATGGGAGCCGCCGTGGCGACACTGCTCTCTTACGTTCTTAACCTGGCGCTTTGCTATCGGTCGGCGCAGAGTGTCTATCCGGTCCGCTACGAGTACGCGCGCAACGCCCTGGCGCTCGGCGCGGCCAGCCTGATCTGCCTGGCCAGCCAGTGGATTGAGTTGCCGCTTCTGCCCTCCATCCTTTTGAATACTTCACTGATGCTTCTTTATGCTGTGATCGCAGCGTGGATCTTGAACGAAGAGGAGCGCACGATGTTCCAGCAGATCGGGGTTGCCATTGCCAGCCGCATGCGCTCCGTCCTGGCGCGTGCGGACTAAGGTGCGAGCGGGGAGAACCGCTGGGCATATGTTATAGAGGGAGAGATCGATGAGCATGGCTGCAATACTCCGCCGAACCCTGCGGCTGCTGGTTGTCAGCGCTCTCTATTACTCGGGAGTGCTGCCGCTGTGGTTTTGGCTGCGCAGGAGACTGGCGCGCGGGCAGGTCCTGGTTCTCGGGTTTCATCGCGTTCTGCCGGAGCAGGAATTCCGCCAGTCCTGCTCGCTCGAGGGGATTCTGCTTACCGAAACGACGTTCGCAGAAATGCTGGCGTATCTCAAACCTCGGTTCACTTTCCTGACCCTCGAGGAGTTTCTCGCCCTCCGAGCCGGGAACGGGAAGACCTCCCGCGCCGCCTGCCTCCTGACCTTCGATGACGGTTGGAGGGACAACTATCTGACTGCGTATCCGTGGCTTAAGAAGTTGGGAGTCCCTTCCACGATTTTCCTGGTTACCGGGATGGTGAATTCGTCGGAGACGTTTTGGGTGGAAAGACTCCACGAGGTGTGGAGGGATAAGATCCGGCGCGAGGAAATCCGGGGTTTCCTGGCGTCCGATCTGGTGGCACCACAGAATGGAGACTTCGAAGGCATCATCGAGTATTTGAAACACATGCCGGCCGAAAGGCGTGAACCGATCCTGCAAAGGGTGATTCCCGCGAGAGCGGTTGCAGAGCAGAAGGAAACCATCGACAGCATATTGACCTGGGAGCAAGTTCGCGCCATGAGAAATGACGGCGTGGATTTCGGCTCGCACACTCACACTCACCCGCTGCTCACCTACGAAAACGACGAGGCCATTGAGAGGGAGCTGCGAGTGGCGAAGCAGGTTCTCGAGGAGAGGCTGGCCCAACCGGCTCGAGCTTTTGCCTACCCCAACGGGACCTGGGATGCCCGGGTGAGGGAGCACGTGAAGCGAACCGGGTACGAATGTGCTTTTACCACCGAGAGGGGTTGGAGTCACCCGGACGAGGATTCGTACTCGATCCGGCGGGTGCTGTTGCACGAGGGGGCTGTGACGGGATTGGGCGGCCGCTTTTCGCCCGCGATGCTCTTGTGGACTCTGGTGGTTCGAGCTTGAGGAGGAGATTCAGGCGGTGGCAGCCTTTGTGACCGACGGAAACCTGCGGTCAAGCTTGGCCGTTGTCCGTGCTTTGGGGCGGGCCGGGATTCCGGTCATCGTGGGGGAGAGTCACCATCCCTGTCTGGCCGGAAGTTCGAAGCATTGCACGGAACGGTCTTACTACCCCTCACCGCAGGACGATCCCGCGGGGTTCCAGCGGGCGTTAGGTGACCTAGCTGCCAGCGGTCGATTCAACGTCCTGCTGCCCATGAGCGATGTGACCATGCAATTGGTGGCTGGCATGCGGTCTACGCTTCCCCCCACTGTGCGAATACCCATTCCGGACGAGCAAGTGATCCTGAGCGTTCAGGACAAACGATTCATGGTGCAGCAGGCCCGTCAGGTGGGCATTGGCTGCCCGCGGACGGTCACCTTGGAGGGAGGAGAAGACATTCAAGCTGTTGCCCAGGGTTTGAATTACCCGGTGGTGATCAAGCCCCGGTTCTCGCGATATCTCAATAACGGAGTCTGGGTGACCGGGCCGGTCGTTTACGCACGCGATCCCCAGGACCTGGTCGCGAAGTATGAAAGCGTTCACCGATTGATCCCCCATCCGCTGATTCAGGAGATGATTCCGGGAGAGGGGCGAGGGGTATTCCTTCTGATTTGGGACGGGGAGCTTAAAGCCGCCCTCTGCCATCGGCGCCTGCGAGAAAAACCTCCTTGGGGCGGTGTGAGCGTCTATTCAGAGACTGTCCCGCTGGATTCCGCCCTGGTTCAGCAATCCCTTGAACTCTTGCAGGCGATTCGCTGGCAGGGGCCCGCCATGGTGGAATTCAAGCTGGATAAGCGCGAGGGGCGGGCCAAGTTCATGGAAGTGAACGGCCGTTTTTGGGGCTCCTTGCAGTTGGCGATCGATGCGGGCGTGAATTTCCCTCTTCTCCTTTACCGATTGGCATTGGGTGAGAGCGTGCCTGCTCAGCGCGATTATAGGGTCGGGATCAAGAGCCGCTGGCTGCTGGGCGACCTGGATAGTCTGCTCATTCGCCTTCGGGGTCGAAATTGGCCGAACGGCCTGCCGGGAAGTGACCGGTCAAAGCTGAAAGCCACACTCGACTTCCTAAGGCTCTACGAGTCAAACTCGCGTTTTGATGTTCTTCGCTTTGGAGACTTGGGGCCTGGGTGGTTCGAATTCAAAGACTACGTGCGCGCGACGCTTCGAAGCCTGCGTCGTCGTTCATCCGTGGAGGTGTCATCCGAGGGGCGGAGCACTTAGCCGCTTGCAGATGCTTCTGGCCGGTTGCGCCGAGGAACTGACGAAGTTTGAGCTGGACTGGGCAAGGTACCGTGATCACCTGAGGTTGTTTTGCTGCCAATGAGGAAATACACGATCCTTCACACCATTGAGACCGCAGGGCCCGGAGGAGCTGAAACCGTGTTGCTGAACTTGGCCAGCCGGCTCGACAGCACTCGTTTTCGTTCGATCGTGCTTCTACCGGAAGGTAGCTGGCTGCCGAAGGAACTGCGCAATCACGGCGTTCCAACTTTCTCTATGGAACCAGGCAACCGTTACGACTTTGGTCTGCTTAGGACCATGGCGCGTCTGGTGCGGCAACAACAGGTAGATTTGATTCATTCACACCTCCCAGATCAGAATTCTTACAGTTGCCTGGTGGGACGGCTTACAGGTCGTAAGACTATTGCCACCTACCACGGAGCATTGCGTCCCGCTGATGTTAAGAGCCTCAAGGGCGCCCTCAAGCTACGTGTGGTTCGGCGTTTCGCGGCGGCAGTGGTCGTCGTCTCAAAATACCTTGAGGCGGCATTCCAGAACCTCGACTTCCCCGGGGACAAGCTCTTTTGTATCCCTAATGGTGTCGACGTTGACAAATTCGCCCGCGCCGAAGGCGGCCACCTGCGAAGAGAGCTGGCTTATGGGGATAGGCGCCCGCTCGTCCTTATGGTTGCCAATTTGAGGGAGAGCAAGGGATACGAATATTTCGTGAAGGCAGCTCGAATCGTAGCCGACTCAGGTGTGCAAGCCTGTTTCTTGGCTGTGGGAGAACTGCATGAGTCAATCATGCCGCGCCTGATGCGCTTGGTCGAAGAACTTGGACTTCGGGATCGGTTCGTTTTCCTGGGTTTCCGCGAAGACGTACCGGCGATTTTAAGGGATGTTGATGTTTTCGTACTTTCTTCCATCAGCGAGGGTTTCTCCCTGGCGACGGTCGAAGCCATGGCGGCGGGCAAGCCTGTGGTCGTGACAAGGTCTGGGGGGCCGCAGGAACTGATTGAAGACGGCCGAACCGGATTCCTGGTACCACCCGCTGACCCCGAGGCCCTAGCCTCCAGGATCTGCGAACTCCTTGCCGATCCGGCCCGGGCCGAAGCATTGGGCCAGGCTGCTCGGGCCAAGGCCCACCGCCTGTACTCCCTGGAGCAAATGATTCGCCAGTATGAGGGTCTATATATGCGAATCCTGAATTCGAGATAAAGGTATGGTCTGGTTGTTCTGGCTCAGTTTGGCGTTCCTGATTTACACACTGTTCGGTTACCCCCTTCTTCTTGCCCTGCTCACTCGATTGACAGGCAAGCTCCACCAGCGCGCGCCCATCTGGCCCCGGGTTTCGGTGATCATTGTCGGGCACAACGCGGCGAAGGACATCGAGCAAAAGATTGAGAATACTCTCGCACTCCGCTACCCAATGGACAAATGGGAAATCATCGTCGCCTCGGATGGATCCACCGACGCCACAGCCGACTTGGTGCGGAAGTTCTCCCATGTCGGAGTGCGACTCATCGGGATTCCCGAGAGAAGGGGCAAGCACTCTGCGCAGATGGTGGCCCGCGACGCCTCCTGGGGAGAGATTCTGGTCTTTACGGACGTGGGGGTGAGCCTGGAGCCTGGCGCCCTGGAGAAGATTGTCTCCAATTTTGCCGACCCTTCGGTCGGGTGTGTGAGCAGCGAAGATCGCATCACCCTGGGCGGGAACATCGACCTGGCGGAGCCCTCCTACGTGGATTTCGAATTCCGGCTGCGGCGGATGGAGTCCAAAGTAAAGTCCCTGGTCAGCGCCAGTGGATCGTTCTTTGCGGCCCGGCGCGAAGTGTGCGACGTCTGGCACCCTGATCAGTCCAGCGATTTCTTCGTTCCCCTCCACACCGTGGCGCGAGGACTTCGGGCGGTGGTCGATCCGGAGTCGATTGGCTTCTATGGCTTGGTGTCGTCGGCCCAGGCGGAGTTTCCCCGCAAGGTGCGCACCATTGTGCATGGGCTTGTCGTCTTCTTCTCGCATCTTGAGCTGCTGAATCCCGTGCAGTACGGTTTCTTCTCGCTGCAACTCCTGAGCCATAAGCTTTTCCGATGGCTGGTTCCCTTCGCTGCATTTGGCTTGCTGGTCTCGAGTCTATTCCTTTGGGACTCCGGGATCTTTTACCGCGTATGTGTGGTTGGGCAGGCAGCTTTCTACTCCATGGCCCTCGCAGGGCGACTCTCAAGCCGGCTCTCCCGTGCCAGGCCCTTTAGACTGGCAGGGTTCTTCGTCATGGGCAACCTGGCCACGCTCAATGCTTTTTTTTCGTATTTCGGTGGAGAGAAATTTGTTACCTGGAGTCCAACCCGGCGCAATTAACTCCGGCGCCGTCCTGGAGAAGGCCCGACTGGACTCTCCGAGCAAAGTCCGGGTATGCCACATCGTCTCGGGTGACCTCTGGGCCGGAGCGGAAGTCCAGGCGGCGAGCCTGCTTCGCGCCCTGGCTTCGAGGCCGGACCTGTCGTTGACGGTCATCCTCTTGAACCAGGGCCGCCTGGCGGAAGAAGTCAGAGCCTGCGGGCTTGAGCTCAAGGTCATTCCCGAGAACGCAAAGGGCTTCATTCAGATTTTCCGGGAGGCGGCGCGGTTCCTCAGGTCACGAAATATCCGGATCCTGCACTCGCATCGTTACAAGGAGAATCTGCTCGCCGTTCTCCTGGCACGCGCCTGCCATATCCCGCATATCGTGCGCACCCAGCATGGTCTTCCGGAGCCTTTCCAAGGGAAAAAGCACATCAGGCAGAGGCTGATGTCAGGGCTCGACCGCTTTCTGGCCCGGCACGCAACGGACCGCGTCATCAGCGTGAGCCCCGAACTCCGGGAGCATTTGGTGAAATACACCGACCCCGCCAAGGTGGTCGTGATTCCGAACGGGCTGGATGTGAACCATGTATCTTCGGCCTTGAGCCGCACGGAGGCGCGGGAGCGGCTGGGGATTCCCGCGGATGCGCCGACGATCGGCTACGCGGGCCGGCTGGAGCCCATCAAGCGCCTCGACCTTTTTCTGGCCGCCGCCCAACTTGTCGCGCGACAAGTGCCCAACGCGAAGTTCCTCCTCGTTGGAGACGGAAGCGAAGCGTCCCGGCTGCGGGAGATGGCTCGTGCCAGCAGCCTGCACGACTCGGTGATGTTCCTTGGCCACCGCAACGATATCTACGACGTCCTCCGCGCTCTCGACGTATTCCTGCTGTGTTCCGATCACGAAGGCCTGCCCATGGTGCTGCTAGAGGCCCTTCACTTGGGCGTCTCGGTGGTGGCCCGACAAGTAGGTGGACTGGGCGATGTCATCCAGGACGGGGTCTCAGGGGTTTTGGTGCGTTCTTCTGATCCCAAGGTTTTGGCCGCGCAGTGCGTCCACTTGTTAGTAGATGCAAAGCGCAGGAGGGATATGGCTTCCGCGGGGCGGGCGCGTGTATCGGAGTTTTTCTCTGCCGATCGCAATGCCACTCAAGTCGCCGCGCTCTACAGGGAGTTGTGCCAAGGGATGTGAACTCTCTGCCTCGAGGGCTCCGGCACGTGAAGGGCCGCACTCTCAGGCGTCGCCCGAGCGGTGAACAGGTTTCCCTCTATAACCTCGGTGAGGAGGGTCACCTGCGGGGCGAGAAATCGTGCGGGCGGACACCTCCTCGAAAGCGCAACACAGGCAGCGCCAGAAGCGCACACGCCCTCGCGAAGTAATAAAGATAATAGAGCAGGAAGGCGCGCAATGGGCGTGACACCTCTCCTCCTCTCGCTTGCCGATACGCTACTGTCGCGGCAGGAACAATGCACGCCAAGGACGCAAACGTCAGCAACCGAATGCTTGGGCTCAACATGGGGAAGAACAGGATCAGCAAGCCTGCGATCGAAAGAATGAGATGTAGGAATGTCATCAGCGTCGGCTTGGTAATCGCCAGGCGCTGAAAGTCGCCTAACATTCCCAGGCCATGCCACACATGACGCCGAAAGAAAGCCCTCAATGTCCTGGGCTCACCCAGGTGGATTGCCGAAAATGCGCTGGCCTCATAAATGCGGTATCCCTGCGATTCCAACCTCTCGCCAAGCTCCCGGTCCTCGTCGGTGACAAGGGATTCATTAAACCCTCCTGCTGAGCGGAAGACCTCTGTTCGGATAATAAAGCTTCCACCGTAGAGGTGCACATAACCATCGCGCGGGCGGCGGTGCAGCCGCCGCCATGTGTCTTCAATCCAGTGCGGCGATTCAGGCACCGACAGCCTGCAGACCAAGGCAGCGATATCGTACTGGGAGAATAGGAGAAGGGCATCCGTCAAGTAGCTTGGTGGCACCAGCATGTCGGAATCTATAAAGCTCAAATACTCTCCTTGAGCCACCTGAGCTCCATGGTTTCGCAGCGCGCCCACGGTTGCATCCGGGAGCTGAAAGATCCTTGCGATACCCCCATAATGCTGCAAGAGCATCTCGTAGGAGCCGTCCGTTGACCCGTTATCAACAATGACTAATTCAGCATCTCCATACTCCTGCATGGCCGCTATCACCGAATCCAGGCAGCGCTTGAGGTCTTTAATGGCATTGAATGCCGGTATTATGACTGATATGCGGGGCATCCTCACTGTTGTAACACCCTGCGCGAGCCTCGTCTTTGGATGGTTAAGAATCGCGGGCTCCCGACTCAAATCTCAGACTTGGGCATCCCAAGGGAACCTGCCGGCAGAACCTGGCACCATGCTATCCTACTGGGCGGGTGCGATGGACGCAAGGTGCTGTCCGCCCTGCCACGCCGGCATAACTCGCAAGGTCGGCGCGACGGCCTCGCGTGGAAGGAAGTCTCTCGACGTTTAGGCCATGAATTTCCTATCTAAAAGAACCAGGGTCAGAAATCGGAAGCCTCAGGCGCCGAACAGGCAGCGAGCCGCGCCCCCACAGAAGATGCTGCAATGCTTCTCTCCGTTGTGCGAGGTGTGGACCGGATGACAACCGCCTGGATCGTCGGGGACTGCTGGATACCGAAGGCTCCCCCGCCTGTCGAGTGGGTACACCATTGGGCCGAACAGCCACCGACACTGTTCATTGCCAACCTGGAGGGCTCAGTGCCTGCAAGCCCCCAGCGCGTAGGCAGGCGCTCTTTATTGTCACTCGATCCCTGTCGGCTCCGCGATCTCGCCGTCTCCAAAACAACCATTTGTGTTCTGGCGAACAACCATGTGACCGACTATGGACCTGCCGGAGTCTTGGCCACGCTGCAGGCCGTGCGGGAGGCCGGTATGCAACCGCTGGGAGCTGGAGCCACACTTCAAGAGGCCCGTCAACCTGTTATCTTGCAGGTGGGAGACAGGCGTTTGGGGCTGCTTGCCTATGCCGACTCTCGCGAGCACGTGGGCTCATGGGCGGCCGGGGAGACCACTCCGGGCGTCGCGCCCCTGTTCGCGGAGTGGGTCGTCGACGACGTCAGTCGGCTGAGGCACTCCGTAGACGACCTCTGGTTGTTCTTGCACTGGGGTCGCGAGTACATCAGGTTTCCAGAGCCGGAACAACGTGCATTGGCCCGTGAATTCGTAAGGGCTGGGGCTACACTGGTTGTCGGGACTCACCCGCACCTCCTTCAAGGGTGGGAGCGAGTGGAGGGTGCCTCCGTGTACTATAGCCTGGGGAATTTCATCTTTCCTTCGGTTCCTTACGCAGATGGAACGGTGTTTCGATGGGATTCAGTGTGTCGCCAGGGAATCATTCTGAAGGGCGTTCTGGAATCCAATGGATGGCAGTGGTCGCCTATTCCTCATAGGGCAGATCGCGACGGGAACCCCCGCAATCCTGGTCCGCAAGCCCGGAAAACGATATTGTCCACAATCGCTTGGCTCTCAGGGGCTCTGGACAACGCCTATCTCCAGCGTTATCCTTACCTGCTACGTAAGGAGTATTTCCTGTCACGGGTGCGTCGATTGATGATGATGGGATGGGGCGAGTGGTTGCGCCTTCCTCCTCGCTTGCTCAAACATTGGTCTGACCGCTTCCGTTCGTGAGCTAAGCCGACAGACCAGTAAGGTCGCCATGGGCCACTTAGCGGATCGCATTTACGCGCACAGTCCTGTTTGGGCCCAGCAGTTGGCGATCAACGTTTATGGCTGGTACCGCGCAAGGCGGCGTTTGGGGCCGGTTTTTGAACGAACTTGGCGGGCCTATGTCGACCGGGAAAGCTGGGCCGCTGACCGCATGAATGAGTTCGTCGAGGGCCAGTTGCGGCAACAGGTGCAGCGCGCCTATCGTGAAGTCCCCCATTACCGCAAGGCCTTCCGGGACCACGGCCTGACGGAAGAACAACTGGAACGGTTTTCGTCGCGTGACCTTCTGAAGCTTCCATTGCTTGACCGGCAGACCCTGCGCACCAATGCGGAAGCTTTGCTGACCGAGCAGGCCGCCAAGAGCCCTCCCGAAGTCTTCTCGACGAGCGGAACCACCGGCACGCCGGCGAGAATCTATTGGGATACGGAGACGCACCAGCATAACATCGCGGTGCGCGAGGCGCGCTCGCTGCGATGGGCCGGGGTAAGCTATCGTGATCCCCGTGCAACCATTGGCTTGCGGCGGATTGTTCCCAAGGCCCACAGCCAGCCGCCTTTCTGGCGATATAACCGCTGGGAATCGCAGGTCTATCTTTCGGCCTTCCACATTAGTCCCACCAACGTCCCGGATTATGTGCAGGCGCTGAACCGATTTCGGCCGGTCTATCTGGAAGGGTTTGCGACCGCCTGCTACTTCCTCGCCTCATGCATCGCCGAACGCGGGCTGACGCCCCACCGCCCGAGGGCCATTATCACGGGCAGCGAGGCGCTCCGGCCTGAAATGCGGACTGTTGTCGAATCAGTTTTTCACTCCCGAGCCTACGAGGAGTACGGGGCCGTGGAGAACTGTACCCTGGCCACGGAGTGCGAACGGGGTTCTCTCCATGTGCATCAGGACTTCGGATATTTGGAGTTGATCCGCCCCGACGGGAAGCCGGCGGGCCCGGGTGAAATCGGCGAGGTCGTGGGAACGGGCTTTGCCAACCGGAATCAGATCTTCATCCGATACCGCCTGGGTGACCTCGCGATGTGGGATCAGAACCCGTGCCTTTGCGGACGGTCCACGCTTCCGACGCTGCGCGCGGTCGTGGGACGTCTCGAAGACACGGTTGTGTTGGCGGACGGACGGCGAATGGCCTATCTCGATTTTCTGTTCAAGCAACTGCCGGGTATCGTTGAAGGACAGGTCATTCAGGAGGAACTGGACAGGTTTGTGGTGAATGTGCTGCCCTCGGGATCATACTCTCAGGCGGACGAAGAGGAGATCCGGCAGCGAGCAGCCCAGAGACTGGGACCGGAAATCAAGCTCGAGATCCGGAAATTAAGCACCATTCCCCGTGAACCGAACGGCAAGCTTCGGCTGGTGATCAGTCGTGTAGCCGACAAACCGGCGACGGGCTTTGTGAGTTACGACGGAGGGGAGAAGACCTGAGCCGTGTTGAGGAATTCGCCAGCCAGTTTCCTGGGGAGCCAAGGGGGTCTGCCCTGAATCACGAGGTGCCGGACCCATATTCCGCTGATAGAAAGCCGGTATCCAATCACCCGCTCAACGGAAGACCTTTGATGTACCCCAGACCGTGGGGAACTCTCGGGCGCGCCAGGAGCACCACCCAGTGAGTATCCACATACTATATACTATTCTCAGGGGTGTAACGCCGTTACCTGTGAAGTGCCCTTCATAACTTAATCCAGGAGAACCTAGCGCATGCCTGGTATCTTCGGAGCGGTCGGGTACTCCCCTGAGGTCTGTGAGAAGCTTAGACAGCAGTTTGAGGAGCCTTGGGGCTCGAGTGAGTCAGTGACTCTCGCGGGCGGCATCCTGGGGGGGCATGCGTTCTCTCCTCACACAGCTCTCCACCGTCTATCCAAAAGCCTGACCTTTGCCGTGGATGGAGAAATCTCCATTTACACGACTGCGGAGAGCGCCCCAAGTCAGCCTGGGATGTTGTTTAGGCTGTCCTCGGATTTGCTGACTCTGGGTCCCTCCTGCAAAGGGAACCTGGCCTTGGTCGATCCCCACTCCGGTTTCTGGTTTCTGGCAGCGGAATGGTCAGGCACCTTTCCCCTCTATTACCTCGTCACGGATCAAGGGTTGATCTTCTGCAGCCGGCAGAAACCTCTCGCCCACCTGTGCGGGTCACGTCCGGACCCCCTCGGTGTGGTTGAATCGGTCTGTTTCAATTACACGCTCGCGGGCCGCACATTTTTCCAAAACCTTCGACGCCTTCGTCCGGGTGAGGTTCTCTCCTACGACCCGGCAAGTAAAACCCTGACGTCACGCGAGACGAGCCAGGCTTGGTGCAAGAAACTGGCCGCGGACCTTGAGCCCAACGATATCGCTGATGAAGGCTGGCAGGCCCTCATGAAAGCCGTCAAACAGGCACTGCCGGCCAGTCAGCGGCATGCCGTCTTGGTTTCCGGCGGATGGGATTCGAGGATCCTTCTCGCTGCAGCCGTCTCGCAGACTCCTCCCCTTCCGCTCTGCGGATACACGCACGGAGATATCACCAGTCGCGAATTTCGAATCACTCAGGCTATGTGCCGATCCCTGTCAATTCCCTTGCGAGCTGAGCCCCTGGATGATCGGCTTTTTGACCTTGGACGCTTGGCTGGCTACTTTGCGCGCACCGAGAACATCGTCTTCTCCCATTGGCATCGTGCCGGCCGAGTTCTCTCCGAATCCGGCGTGAACTGCGTGTCGGCGGGAGTCTCCGGCGAAGTGCTGGGAGGTCGCTACGGCTACACCCAGCGTCTGCAAGGGTGGGCCAAGGCCGTATCGGTGGCGAGCGTCCTTCTCGGCCTGCCGACCGGCCACGTCCAAAGGAAATCTTCCCCTCGACAGGTCATTGATTTCTTCCGCGTCCAACAACTGTCCAAGCCCTGGTTTCTCTCGGACGACTTCTGGCAATCGATCGAGAATCCCACCGAGTCCGTGAATGCCGATATCGAGATGGATCTTCGACAGTTGCTCCAACGAGGGGTGGCGGACCCCGATCAGTTGGCTGAGGCTTTCATCCTGGAGCACTGGGGCGTGCAGTATCAGAGTGCTCAGATCCTGAGCTGCCGTTCGAGCGTCGATGTGGCGATTCCGTTTGTGGACCGGGACCTTCTCATGCTGGCAAGTGGAGCCCCAGCCCGGATCAAGATTCACAATTCGTTGAATCGAGCCATTCTGGGGCGACATGCTCGCCCCCTCCTGAAGTTTCCGTCTGCCGCGACGCTGGTCCCTGCCTCGTGGCCGATGCTGCTGCAGGAGATGTCGAGGGCCGTGCGCCGTACCTGCGAAGATTCGATGTGGAAGCTGCATTTCCTGAGCCGGGGGAGGGTCTCCCCGCCTCGTTTCAGTTGGGTCAACTTCGAGTTTCTGCGCTCAGGCAAATCCCTCCGCGCTGTCCTCGAGGATCTCTGCACGCCTTTATTCGACCGGAAGGCCTTGGGCAGACGAATTGAGGACGTCGTTCAAGGGAGATATCAGGCTTGGCTTTTTCCAGTGGCGGAAACGATGACAAGGGTATACACCCTGGACCTCCTCCTTCGCTGAAGGTCCTGGCAGAACCGGGTCACCAAAGCGGGCGCGGCTCTCGCAAGGAGGGGTCCGGGTGGACTCTTCGGACCCGCAGGCCCTCGCGGGCCAGTGTGCAAATCTTCTGAGGGACCGCGGGTGGAGGGCGCGCGCGTCACGGAAGCTTTCACGGCCGACCACAGCGCGGCCCAGGTGGCGGCCCTATACAGATTCTTGTGCGGTCTTCGATGAAGCTGCTCTGGTTTTCTCATTTCATTCCCTATCCACCGCGCGGGGGTGCATACCAGCGTAGCTATCACTTGCTGCGGCAGGCTGCGAAGTCACACGAGATTCACCTCGTAGCTTTCGATCTCCACAACCAGGGCCGCAGCTTTCTTTCCGAATGCCACTCGGAACTGGGGAAGTTCTGCGCGAGCGTTGAGTTCTGGGGAATGCCCATTCCGTGGAAAAGCGCACACTGGTGGCTCCGGCTGATGCTCAGCCCCCTCAGGTCCACGCCTTACAGTTGCCTCTCCTTCTGGTCGCCGGCGCTGGCGGAGCGGTGGACGCAAACACTCCGGCAGATTCAGCCGGAATTGATCCATTTTGATTCCATTGACCTCGGCCTCTTCGCTCCCGCTACGCAAGGTTTCCGCAAGGTCCTGAACCATCACAACTGTGAATCTGCCATGATGGAGCGCCGCGGCGATAACGAACCCAACCCGCTCAAGAAGCTTTTCCTTCGCACGCAGGCTCACAAGCTGGCCCGGCTGGAGGGCGAGCTTGGCCCTCAATGCGACGTCAACTTGGCGGTTTCGGAGCTCGACGCCCAGACACTCGGAGCCCGTGCCCCTGGCGCGCACTTCCACCTGGTGGAAAACGGGACGGACACAAGCTACTATGAACCTGCCGCCGGTTCGGAAGAACCTAGGAGCCTGATCTTTGCAGGGTCCCTGGGCTGGTATCCGAATGTCTCGGCGGTCCAGTTCTTCGTGCGGGAAGTATGGCCTTTGATCAAACGGGGTTGCGCCGGCGTTCGATTCTATGTGGCGGGGCAGCGACCCCCAGAGCCCTTGGTCCGATGGCTGAAACAGGACCCGAATATCGTCGTAGTGCCCAGTCCAGAAGACATTAGGCCGTGGATAGCGCGAGCGGCAGTCTTTGTCTGTCCGATGCTTGACGGAGGCGGAACCAAGCTGAAGATTCTTGATGCCATGGCCATGGGCAAGCCCGTCGTCAGCACTTCCGTGGGTTGCGAGGGTCTCCACGTCTCACCGGGCAAGGATATCCTGGTGGCTGACACGCCCGAAGACTTCGCCACCGCCGTTCACAACTTGCTGGAAGACCCGGCAACTCGCCAGCGCCTTGCCGCCGCTGCAAGAAAACTGGTCGAGGAACAATACGGTTGGGACGCCATCGGCCACCGCCTCGAGGAAGCATACGGCTGTGCCGTGGGTCACGAAGCTTGCCCGACTTAGCGGCGCGGCTCACGGTCGCGCAGGC
>Ga0315291_10004543_pt1 | contig 17644 bp, 12 predicted proteins | sample YL17G12_20_MG_FD_203070 | JGI IMG/M metagenome (GOLD analysis project Ga0315291, IMG submission 203070) | Sediment microbial communities from Yellowstone Lake, YNP, Wyoming, USA - YL17G12_20 | ecosystem: Environmental > Aquatic > Freshwater > Lake > Sediment | place: USA: Wyoming | collected...
AAAAGGACAGAGCGAGCGGGGCCGTGAGAAGCGAAAAGAGCTCGAAAAAAGGACTTTTTTTTTTTCGTCGCCACTGTCCTTTTTTGCTTCTCCGTCGTCCTCCCACCCCCGGACCTCCTCGAACCGCTTTTCTCTCTCGCGCGCGCGCCGACTTCGCGCGGGCACCGCAACACACCATGGCGGCCGACGGCCAGGGCTTCGCCATTTCGCTGGGCCTCAACCTCCTCTTACTCGCCGTCATCTACTTCCTGTTCGCCGTCCTGAGGGACGCGGCGCCGACAAAGAAATTCTACGCTCCGAGGAGGTACATGAGAGGCGGAGGGCCCGGAGCGGGCGCGAGCAGCAACTTGTCCTCGCCCGCGCCGAGCGCTCTGCGCCCCGGAGAACGGGCCGGCGGAGCCGCACACAGGGCGGGCGCGAACAGAAACGCCGCCTCGCAGACCTCGACGGGGTACAAGAGGCCCAAGAGGCTGCCGACGGGCTGGTTCGCGTGGATCGGCGTCGTGCACCGCACGACGCAGGAGGACGTCATCGGCGTGGCCGGGATGGACGCGGCGGTGTATCTGGCCTTCCTGAAGCTTTGTGAGTAGTCGTGTTTTTTATTTCGTTTTCAAGCTCTTGTTTTCGACTCTTCGGAGGAGGGAACGAAAAAAAGAAGAAAAACTCACCCTCGATTTTTTTCAATGAAAAAATGACAAATGAAAAAAAAACTCGAATTTCAAAACAGTCAAGGAGCTCTTCATCTTCGTGACCTTCTGGTCCCTCGCCACCGTCCTCCCGACCAACCTCGTCGGCAACGAGGTCGATAACCTCCGGGCGTCCGGGGTGCTCGTGCCGAACGAGTTCACCTACTGGATCCCGGCCGGAGCACCGGCGATCGCGCCGGAGACGAGGTCGACGTCGCTGTTCGGGATGGGCAGCGCCGCGTTCCCCGACTTTTACGCCAAGCAAGTGCGTTTGCTTATCTTTCTTTTTTCCCTCTTTGTTCCGGCAGAGAGAGGGAGGGAAAGAGATAAGGAAAGAGAAAAGAGCGGGAAAAAAGAGAAAAGAAAAGGTCTCTCATTTTTTGCTTTTCTTTCTCTCCCTCTCTCTCTCTCTCTCTCCCTCTCGCTCTCTCTCTCTCTCCAATACAAAAAACTCTCCAGGTCCCCCCTCCCCCCGTCGGCGTCAAATGGTGGAAGTACAAGGAGGGCGTCCCCGACCTCCCGCCTCCTCCCCCGGGATACGGCTGGCGCCGCGATGACGCCAACGCCCCGACGGCCTACGACGTGAGCGACCTCGACCGCCTCACGATGAGCAACGTGCCGCGCGGCTCCAGGACGTTGCTCGTGCACGCCGCCGCGGCCTGGGCGGTGACCTGCTACGCGTTCCGCCTGCTGTGGAGCTACTGCACGCTGGCCGTGTCCCTGAGGATCAGGCACATCACGACCGCGTCCCGAGGAGCCGAGACCCATTCTATTTTGGTGACCGACGTCCCTGGAGTCGAGGCCGGGTCGTTCGCGCGACGGCTCGACGAGACGGTCTTCCGGCTGCTGCCCGGGCCCGTCAAAACGTTCCTGAAACGGGCCGTGACGACGACGTTCGAGGTGATCGAACAGGGCGTTGCGGCAACGGCGGGCAGGGTCGCGGACGCTGTGATCGTCGGCGACGCGGACGCGGCGAACCCTCGGGCGAGCCTAGCCGGCGGCGTGCGCGGCGCGTGGAGGAGGAGCGAGGTTGGGAGCCGCGAGAGGGAGCAGCGGCAGCGGGCGGAGGAAGAAAAGAGAACTGCCGCTGCTGGCGGCGCTGCTGCTTCTGCTGCTGCTGTTGGCGCTTCTGCTGCTGGCCCCTCTTCTTCCCCTTCCGCCTCTCCTGCCTCTCGAGCTCCTGTCTCAGAGCAGGCTGCCCCGGAGCGCTTCTTCGACGTCATCGACCTCGACGCCGGCAGGGAAGAGGAAGCGGCGAGGATGCGCGAGGCCGCGGCGGTGAGCGCCGAGGCGCTGGCAGCGGCCGAGAGGAGAGCGAGAAGAGTGGATGACATGTCCTCTGTCTCTGCCCTAGCCTCTGCTGCAACCGCCGCCGCAGGGAGAGGCGCCAGCGACGCCGGGAGCAGCGGCGACGACCTGTCTTCGCTGCCGACGGCGCTGCGACTGCTGTCGTTCTCGCCGCGGCGGCTGCTCCGCGGGAGAGGAGGCTCTCCCTCCCCGGCTGATGCCGCTGCTGCTGCTGCTGCTGCTGTTTCCACCGCTCCGCGGGAGAACGCCCCCGGTGCCGCCATCGCAGCCCGGCGGCTCTTTGGATCGGCGGCGGCGGCGACGACGGCAAATGCAGCTGCTCCTCTGTCGCAGCAGCAGCAGCAGCTGCAGCACGACGCCGTTGCCGCCGCGGCCGCCGCCGCCGCCGTCGCCTCCTCCGCCTCGGCGGCGGCGGCCTCGTCCCAGCAGCAGCCGCGCGGCTACCTCGCCACGCTCCCCAAGGGCCCCCCGCCCGCCGCCAACCGCCCTCCCGTCGACGCCTCGGCCTACGTCGCCAGGACCGAGGTCGTCGCGTGGACGAAGGCGGCCGCCTTCCTGGCCGCGGGCGGCTCGCCGCACGCGCTCGTCGAGCGGGAGTTCCGCGAGCTGTTCCCGGGGCAGGTGCACTCTGTGTCGGTGGTGACGCGGTCGAGGAGGCTGGCAGCGGCGCACGACGAGTACGCGCTGAGGTTCAGGGCGCTCTCGGTGAGGGGGAGAGGCGAGAGAGAGGGAGAGAGAAGGAGGACAATGGAGGAGAAGAAGAGGGGGAAACTCACTTGGATTTCTTCTTTTCCCAAAAAAAATAATAATAATAATAAAGGACCTCTGCGACGACTACACCTCGAAGCTCCGCAGGCACGTCGAGGTGCGCCGCAACCGCGTCTCGGTGCTCCCGGCCAAGTACGGAGAGTGGGGCCGCGCCATGTACGCCCCGCGAGAGGGGCCGCGGAGGACGACCGGGAACGGAGGAGGAGGCACCAAGGACGAGCATTTCCAGCAGAGCGAGGCCGGCGACGTTGGGACGACGACCGCCGGCGCCGAGACCTCTTCGGGCCCGGACCAGCAGAAGAAGAAAGCTTCCTCTTCCTCCTCCTCTCGGGCCCTCAAGACAATCCGTGTCGATGCCATGGCCTTCAACGTCGCGAGGCTGACCGAGCTGGCGCGCGTGATCACGACGCTGCAGGCCGAGGGCGCCAAGAACATCGCCGCGGCCGCGGGCGGAAGCGGAGGCTCGGCGCAAACCGTGCTCCGCCCCGAGCCCGCCGCCTTCGTCACCTTCAAGACCCGCAGGGCCGCCGTGCTCGCCGCGGCCGCCCTGCTCCACCACGACGCCTCTGCCTGGCACGCCCAGCCGGCCCCGGGGCCGCGGGAGGTGCTGTGGGACAACCTGCGGCTCCGAGCGTGGGAGCGCTCGCTGCGGGCCGTCTTCTCGTGGACGTGCCTCATCACTTTCTCGCTCGCGTTCTTAATCCCCGTCGCAGCGATCCAGACTTTCTTGGAGCTCCCGGCCCTGGCCAGCGTGAAGGGCCTGCGGGCCTTTGTGGCGTTCCCCATAGTGCAGTCTGTGGTTCAGTGCATCCTCCCGCCGCTCTTCCTCAACGCCGCGCTGCTGCCCGTGCCGTGGCTCATCGGCAGGCTCTCCAGCCTCAAAGGAGCCCCCTCGCGGTCCGCGGTCGACTTCGCGGTCGTGCAACAGTACTTCACCTTCCTCGTCATCACCGTCTTCTTCGGGTCCTTCGCGGCCGGAAGCGTCCTGAACCAGGTCGCGATGTGGGCGCGGCACCCGGCGCAGGCGCTCGCGATCGTCGGCACGGCCGCGCCGCTGACGAGCCTCTTCTTCCTGAACTACGTCCAGTTCAACGCGCTCGCCGCGGCGCCCTTTGCGCTGCTGCGCGCCTTCCCGCTGGCCCTGTTCGCGCTCAAGTCCGGCGCGGCCTCGACGGAGCGGGCAAGGGCGAGGCTCTGGCAGGACCAGTTCGCCGCCTTCGGCCCGCTGCTGCCGCGCCACTCGCTGGTGGGGCTCGTCGGCGTCGTCTTCGCCCCGATCAACCCGCTGGTGCCGCTCATGTGCACCGTTTACTTCCTGATGGCGTCGATCACGGAGAAGTACAACATGCTCTACGTCCGCCGGGAGGCCTACCAGAGCGGCGGGCTGCTCTGGCCGCGAGGGGCCGACCAGGTGATGGTCTCGCTGGTCGTCGGCCAGAGCGTGCTCGCCTTTCTGCTGTTCGTCAAGGGGGCGCCCTGGGCCGGGGGCGCCGTGCTGCCCCTCGTTCCCATGACGCTGCTGTTCAGGTACGCCGCGACACAGCTCGTGGACAGGCCGTTCTCGGTGCTGAGCCTGCGGGCGGCCGTGGACCTGGACGCGGCGGACGCGGCCGACGCCGTGGCCGAGGCGGCCGAGCTTGGGTTTGCCGAGTGCAGCGGAGGAGGAGGAGGAGGAGGAGGAGGAGGAGCCGCTGCTTCCTCGCCGCCTTGGCCTTCTCCCTCGCCCGACTCCCCTGCTCCGGCCCCTCCTCCTGTCGTCACGGCCCCGGCGGCCGCCTCTACTTTGTACCGCCAGCCCGCGATGGAGTTCGACGCCGGCGCGCACGACGCGCTCCTTGCCGAGGCGCGGCACATCGACAGTGCGCTGAGGGACGAGGAGGCGCTGCGGAGGGAGCTTGCCGACTACAACAGGTTTGGTATCGTCCAGCATTCGGGTGGCGGCAACAACCAGCGGCAGGACAGCACGCCGCGGCTCCTGGGGGCCGCGCAGGGCGTGTGGAGGCCCCGGAGGCAGAAGCCGTCGGGGGTCGAGGACGTGTAAACGAAAGAGTGAGAGAAGAAAAGCTCGAGGACGGAGCGATTTTCGAAGATAACGAGTGGCTTGCTCTCGTTGCGTCAGAATTGCTCGAACGAAGTACGGAAGGCGTCAACGATCTCGTCGCTCTTTCTCTCTTTTCTTTTCGCCTTTCTTCTCTTTTCCGAGCGCTGACGAGCTAATACACAAATTCGAACCGCTCGCGAGCAAAGAGAAAGGAAAAGAAGCCGAATTAGCAGTAGAAGAAGCAATGGCGGCTCCCTTGCACGCCCGAGGAGGGATAGCGACGGCGACGTCGACGTCCTTCTCCCCCTCCTCTGCTCCTTCTCGCATCGTCGCCTCGTCCAGAGCTCGCGTTCCTGTCGCCGCCACTGCGCGCAGCCGACCGCACGCGTCGATCTCCGCGGTGGCCTCGGCCGCGCCGCAGCCCAAGAGCTCGACCTCCCGATCCCCGCTCGCCGACAATGCTCGCCGCCGATCGCCTTCTTCCTCCTTCTCGACCACCGAGACCGCCGCCGTCGCGCAGGCCAAGCAGTCGTTCACCACGACCAAGGGCCCCTTCGCCGGGGTCACCAACGGGGACCAGTTCGCCGCAGTGCTCAAGGCCGGTGAGTTGTCGTTTCTCTTTCTTCTCTTGCTTTTTTTTTCAAACGAGGGCGGACGACGGAGAACGAAGGAAAAGAGAAAGAGCGCGTCTAAAAAGGAGAACGAGAGACGGCACCGAGAGGCAGCAAAACTCACCTTTGCTTCCTGTCACCCACCGCCACCCTCCTCCTCCCCTCTCCCCGCCCCCGAAAAATCAGGCGCTGCCGCGGGCAAGATCCCCCCGCAGCTCGTCGACGGCTTCCTCGACTTCTACGGAAACTACCGCGCCGCCGTCGTCAACTCCGGAGTCCAGGGAGCCGACGAGGCCGAGGTCGCGCGGGTCATGACCGCGATCGCCGACCGCGTGCTCGACCAGTTCGTGCACCCCTACGAATTCCCGAGCGCGCACGAGCGGATTCTGAGCCCGTACGACTACTACGCGTTCGGGCAGAGCTACGTGCGCAACCTCGTCGACTTTGACCGCAGCGCGATGGGCCACCTCGACCGCTTCCGCGAGGTCGAGCGCCAGCTGGCGGCGGGGGACAACGTGGTCTTGCTCGCCAACCACCAGACGGAGGCCGACCCCGCGGTCTGGGCGCTGCTGCTCGAGGGCGCCGGGCTCGCCAGGCTCGCGAGCGACGTGGCCTACGTGGCCGGCGACCGCGTCGTGACCGACCCGCTCTGCAAGCCCTTCTCGATGGGGCGAAACCTGTTCTGCGTGCACTCGAAGAAGCACCTGGACGACGACCCGGCGCTCAAGGAGGAGAAGCAGCGGACCAACCGGCGGACGCTGGGGGCGCTGTCGAAGGCGCTGGGCAGGGGCGGGCAGCTGCTGTGGATCGCGCCCAGCGGCGGGAGGGACAGGCCCGACGCCGCGACGGGCGAGTGGGCCCCCGCGGCGTTCGACCCCGCGGCCGTCGAGCTGATGCGGCAGCTGTGCGCGAAGGCGGCCCCCAGGGGGCACCTGTGGCCCCTCGCGATGGATTCCGGGAACATGATGCCGCCTCCCCCGGCCACCGAGAAGGCGATCGGGGAGCGGAGGCTGACGAATTTCGTCGGCGTGGGCATCTCGCTCGGGGAGGAGCTTGACCTCGAGGCGCTCGTCGAGGGCATCGACGAGAAGGACCGCGAGGCGAGGGCCGGGGCCGTGGCAGCCGCGGCCTTCTCCGCCGTATGCGAGCAGTATGACGCGCTGAAGAAGGCGATCCGCGGCGGAGGCGCGACTGCGGACGGGGCTTACTCGCAGCCGTGGAAGAATTAAAAACAAACAGTTTTGACATTTTCCCCCTTTTTTGGGAGAGAGAGAGGAGGGGGAAAACAAAAGGGTGAGAGGAATTTTGAGTTCTTTTTTTAGAACAAAGAGAGAGAGGAAGCGTGCAATCAGTCAGTTGCCGCCGCTCCTCTCTCCTTTATTAACTATTTTTGAAAAGGAGAGGGAGAACCGCGAGGGAGAGAGAGGGAGGGGGAGAGAAAATAATTCGTGTGACTTGGGAGAGATAATACAAAACGTTTTTTTTTTCTTTGTTACTTTTTTCATCCCTCTCTTTTCTCACCGCGGCAGCGGCGACGTCCCTCCGTTGGTGCTGCTCTTCCTCCTGCTGCTCGAGGCCTGAAACAGCCTGCTCGGCGTCGCGGCGCTGGCCCTGGCCATGAGGCTGCGGAGCCGCAGGGCGGCCGGGGAGGGGCTCGCCGAGGCTGACGCTGCCCTTGCGGCGAAGGCGAACGCGGGAGCGGGAGAGGGCGCAGCGGCGTGGGAGGGGGAGGACGCGAAGGCCGGGGCGGCGGCTGCAGCCGGCGTCGCCGCCAGAGCGACCGCGGGAGAGGCCGGTAAGGGGCGAGCAGAAGGAGCGGGAGACGAGATCGCATTTTGAGCAGCAGCAGCAGCAGCAGCAGCCCGAGGAGCGGGAGGCAGAGGGAGCGGCGGGGGCAGCTGCTGCTGCTGCTGCCCGTTTCCTCCTCCTGCTCCGTTCCCTCTCTTCACAGCCCGCTCCACCGCCCTCGCCAGCAGCGCCCCGGCCCCAAACCCGGGCGCCAGCCTCGCCACCGCGGCCCTGAACGCGGCCCGGGACGCGTCGAGCTCGGCGCGGGCCGCGGACAGGGCCTCGCCCTCGGCGGCGAGCGCGTCGGCCTCGGCCGCGAGGGCCGAGGCGCGGCGCCGCAGGGCGTCCTCGGCCATGCTGCTCCCGATCGCGTCCGATCTGGAAACGGCGATGGCAGCAGGAGCAGGAGCAGGAGCAAGACTGTCGCCTGCCGCTGCCTCGGCTTCCCTCGCTCTTCGGGAAACCTCTCTCTCCCTGGCGTCGAGTTCCCTCTCTTTCTCTGCGAGCGTCTCCTCCTGCCCCCGCGCCGTGTCCTCGAGCCTTCGCTCCTCGGCGACGGCAGCGGAGCGCAGGGCCGCGCGCTCCGCTTCGAGGGCGGCCCGGGCGGAGACGGCGGCGTCGGCGGAGGCCGAGGCGGCCACGAGCCTGCGCTCGAGCTCCGACGAGGCCTTCGCCGCGGCGGCAGCCTCCTTCCTCGCTGCCTGGACCGCCGCGTGCATCTCTTTCGAGGAGGACGACGACGACGAAGCCGCTGCTGCTGCTTCGATGGAAGAGGAGCCCGAGGAGTCCACCGCCTTCTCGGCCTCAGCCAAGGCCGAGACCGCGGCGCGGAGGCAGGCGGCGTGCGCGCGGACGAGCGACCGCGCGGCGGGGCCGAGCCCCGCGCGCGAGCCGCCGTTGCCGTTGCCCTTTGCCGCCGCCCCCCCTCCTCCGTCGGCCGCCTCTGCCGCCTCCGCGAGCTCCGCCGCGAGCCGCGCGAGACCCTTGGCCGCTCCGGGCTCCCCGTCGGAGATGGCATCGAGCGTCCTCGAAGCGAAGCCACTGCCGTCGTCGTCGTCGGCGGCGGCGGCGGCGGAGAAGCGGGGGAAGAGCGGGGAGGCAAAGGCCCTGATTCCAGGCGTGCGGCGGGCGGAGGGCGCCGGGGCGGCGGCGACAAGAGCGACGCGCGCCGCGCGAGGGGTCATCGTCGTCGCCGTCCCCGCTTCGAGCTGAAGCCCCTGGCGGGCTCCTTCAGAGCGAGCGGCAGTGCAGTCCCCTTGCTGCTGCTTGCTGCCGACCCCGAACGAGAAGAACCCGGCGCCGCGCGCGCCGCTTTCGCCGCCGGTCCTGCCCCGCGCCAGCCTCTGCAGCCGCTCGTTCTCGGCCTCGGCCCTGCGCAGCGAGACCTCCAGGGCCCTGACCCTGCGGGAGGCCTCGGCGGCGCGGGACAGGGCCGCGTCCTTGGCGGCGGAGGCGGCGGCGACGTCCTTCGCCGCAGCGGTGGCGGCGGCGGCGGCGCGGTTCTCCAAGGCGCCCCTCGCCCTCTCCGCCGCGGCGGCCCCGGCCTCGGCCCTCGCCGCTGCGGCCCTGAGCTGCCTCGCTTCCGCTCGGGCCAGGGAGGCGTCCGCCAGCGCCATGGAGGCCGCCCTCCGCGCCGAGCGGAGGCAGACGAGAGAGGCGTGGACAGCGTTGGCCGTCGAGGCCGCTCGCCTGTCGGCCTCTTCTTCTTCGCCGCTGCCGTCATCGTTTTCGTGCTGCTGCTGCTTCTTTTCCCGGCTGCCGTTTTGTCCTTCCAGAGACTGCAAGGAGGCGGAGGTCGTGAGCTGGATTTGGCCGCGGACGCCGAGTTCTGTGGAAGGAGAGAGAGAGAGAGAGAGGGAAGGAGAGAGAAGGAGAGAGAGAGGGAGAAAGAAGAGGAGGTGAGGGAGACTAAAAAAAGGACGACCAAGAAAGGTGGCTCTCCTCTCTCTCTTCTCTCTCTCTCTTTTTTCCCACGCCACTCTGTATCCTCACCCTCGAGCGCAGAGTTCAGAAACCGCGCCGCAGAGGAGGCCGTGGCCGGCGTGGCGAAAGGGCGCCTGCCGCCGTTTGACTCGTTGCCAAGGTTGGCGACGTTTCCGTCGTCGTTTTCGTCGTTTTCGTCGCCGGCGAGGTGTTCGGCGGTGGCGGCCTTTTTTTTTTTGGATTTGAGTGAGTTGCGCTTTCCAGGACGAGGTGAGTGTTCTTTTCAGCGCATCGACGGGCAAGAGCCTGGCTATGTCTCTCTATTTTGAGGAGCTTGAGAGGGAATGCGGAGAAGAAAAGAGGCGAATGGCGAGCGGGAAAAAAGGCGAGCGTCGTCGTCGTCTTTTTCAATTGGCGTCGAGAGCAAAAGAATGGTTTCACCCTTCCTTCTCGCCTTTCCGGCGCTTATCGTTCCCCCGCTTGTCGTTCTCTTTACCTTGAGCGAGGCCAGGGCCTTGTCGCTGCGCCTCATTGGGTGAATAAGAGAGGAGAGCATCCTCCGTCTCTTTGTGTGAAGCGAGCGAGAGCGATGAGAGACGAAGAGGACGGCGTCGTTGTCGCCCGCAGAAAAAAAAACTCGCCGCGGCGGGGCGTCGAAGTGGAGAACTGAACGAGGCCGAGCCCAAGGTCTGCTCGGGGCTGCACAACTCGAAACAACTTTCCTCTCTTTTTCTTTCGAAGACCTTCCCCCCAATCACGCCAAAATGAAGACGGTCGCTGCTTACCTCCTGGTGCGTTCGCCGGAAGCCATCTTCAAGAGATGCAAGATCGTCATCTCCCCGGGAGCATGGCGCTGTCAACGTGGCGATTCTTGTCCTGAAGAGCCCGGCGCAGGGCCTGGAAAGGGGGGTCGCCGGCGTCGATCGCGCGTCGGCGGCGGCGGCTGCTCCTCCTCCTCCTCCGATCGGGGAGTGCTCTTCTCTCGCTCTCTCTCTTGCTTACCCTCCTCTTTCTCTGCCTCACTCGCGCTCGAATTCACATCAACAACGATCCCACAGGCCCAGCTCGGCGGCAACGCCTCGCCCAAGGCCGCGGACATTGAGAAGATCCTCTCGTCCGGTGAGTGCGAGTTTAGTGTTTTTTTGATTCCGTCCGCGTCGGCAAGAGTGGGCCGATCGAGCCGGCAGGGGTGATGGCCAGCCCCCCTCTTCGAGCCCGCTTCACCTCCTGGCCCCTCGCCTTGTGCTTCTCTGGATCGTCGGAGAACAGAGATCGGGACGTCATCAAAGCTTTGATCAGCACCGGCGACGTCCTCGTTGCATTCGACGAGGACGAGGACGCGAAGGGGAGAGAGGCCGACCGACGACGATGCTCTTGCCTGCTTGCTTGCTCTTGCTTGCCTTCTGCTTGCCTTTGCATCTCTTCTCCCGCCCCCGCCTCCAAGCTCAGGGGAACAGCTCTCGCCCTCCAGATGCCGCAACATCGAGGGCAACGTCGTCAGAGCTCCGTAGAGGTCAAAAGATCGCATCCCGCGCGACGAGCCGAGGCGGAACGCGGGCGCGATTGATGGCCTTTTTGACCAGCAAGCGGTCAAGCAATCGGCCGCCGCGACCGATCGCGTTGCTCTTCTCCGACTTCGACCTTGTCGCCGCCGCATCCCGCTCTTCCCGCTCTCTCCCTCGCGCTCTCTCCCTTCTCATTCCACTCGCCTTCTCATTCCACTCACCAAAAACCTTCAATTCCAAACCGACCGAAAAACACCGCAGTCGGCGTCGAGGCCGACGCCGAGCGCGCCGCCCTGCTGCTCAAGGAGCTCGAGGGCAAGGACGTCGCCGAGGTCATCGCCGCTGGGCTCACCAAGCTCGCTTCCGTCCCTTCGGGAGGCGGTGGCGGCGGCGGCGGCGGCGGCGGCGGTGGCGGCGGCGGCGGCGGCGCTGCCGCCGAGGAGAAGAAGGAGGAGGAGAAGGAGGAGGAGGAGGAGGGAGACGACGACATGGGCTTCTCGCTCTTCGACTAGAAATTTGTTTTTTTAACAAAAACATTTTTCTTAGTTTTCCTCGCTCACCCCCCCCCCCCAAATCTGACTGTCTTTTTTCTTCCTTCATTTGAAAAAAATGAAAGAGAGTGAGGGCTTAATGCGCTGGGGCGTTGTCTGTTTGTTTGTGTAAAGCTCGATGTGACGTTCGCTTCGGTGCCTTTGCGGCCACCCCTCTCTTTTTTTTGCTCAAATAATCTCTTGTTGCTTTTTTGTTTTTCTTTTCAGTGCTCTATTTCTCTCTCTCTTTGATTTTACAGAGTCCGCCGCGGCACCAGCCTCACGGCGGCGTCCACGAGCCGGTAGTTGAAGACGGCCCTGGAGCGCGGAGGCAGCGCCGCGAACAAGGGCGTCGTCGAACCGAGAGAGAGAGGCGCGAGCGACGGCGCTGCTGGCGTTGGTTCTTCTTCTCCCACTCGTTGCCTCGTCGGCGTCGCCGTCGCCATCGTCGCCGTCACCCCTCTCCTCACGACCAGCACGCCACTGACGTCGATCGCGGCGCCCGAGGCCAACGGCCGCGTCGTCAGCTCGACGCTCGCCGCGGAGCGCAGGGCGGCGAGCCACGGAGGAGGAGAATGAGAAGAAGAGGAAGAAGAAGAGCCGCCGGGCTCGCTCGCTTCTTCCTCTCCACATTCTCCGTCGTCGTCGCCGTCGCCTCCGGCTCCGGCTCGCCCCTCGTCCCCCGGGACGCAGTCCGTCCTCGCCACGACGCATGAGGCCTTGGCGCCCAGAACCTGGCAAGCGACGAACCCTTCCCACTCGCGCGCGTCCCTCGCCGCGGCCTGGAGGGCCGAGAGCGAGTCGAAGACGAGCACCGTGTTGTTTCCGTTCTCGCTTTCGTCCTCGCCTCTGTCACCTTCTTCTCCGATGGCCTTCTGGATCGCCTGCGCCGCCCTCCTCAGCCCCGTGGCGCCGCACGACTGCATCCGCATCGAGTCGGGCATCCACAGCGCGTCGTCGTCCCACAGGGGGACGACCTCGAGCGACGGCGGCGTCAGGGACGCGAGGCCGAGCTTCCTCAGGACCGCCTCGTGGTGCGGCCCGGACTCTGCCGTCGCGACCAGGACGACCCTCTGGCCGTCCCTGAGGCACTTGAGCAGCAGGTGCGATATCACGAAGGCCGCGTCCGCGCCCAGGGAGTCGGAGACGAGGACGAGGCCCTGGAGTTTCGGGGAGGAGGAAGTAGAGGTCGAAGGAAGGCGAGTTGACGTCGAGCCGATGCCTGCTCTCGTCGCTGCTGCTGCTGCTGCTTCCGCTGCTCCTGCGATGATTGCACCTGCAGAGCCGAGGGAGACGGGATACGGGAGCACTGCCGCGAGCGCGGCGTCCATCTTGGTGTTCGGATGGGGACGATTGCGCGAGTGCCAGAAGAGTCGAACGAGAAATTTTAGTAAAACTCGAGGGAAAAATATTGAAACGCAGATGAAACCGTTGCTCATTGTTTTTTCCTCGTTGTTTCTTCGCGAGGGGGGGGCTCGAGCACCCAGCACCCACGTCTTCGACTTCTCGGCGTGTCACTCTCTGCGCTATTCGCGTGATATTACTCTGCCCCGTGCGCGACGGCGAGAGAGAACAGAGAAAAAGAGCGAGAAAACCGGGAGGAAAGGAAGAGCGCAGACACATCGATGGCGCCGACACCGGCACCGGCTTCGGCGCGGAGCTCCCTGCTCCGCGTGCCCCTCGTCCCGCTCCCCGACGACGCGCCGCTTCTCGGTGAGCACAGAGCAAACGTTATAGCTTTGTCCCTGCGTTTCGAAACGGGCTCATCGGGCTCGACTCACCTCGAAAACGAACAAAAGCGGAAAAAAACTCAAGCAGGTGGATTCGACGACGACGATGACGACGACCTCGGCCTCGGCGTCGGCACTCGCGTCGCAGCGAGGCCCTGGGGCGCAACCCAGACGGCCGGCGGCCGCGACGACGGCGGCGCGCCCTTCTTTCGTCATGCACATGCTGAGGAGGAGGAGGAGGAGGAGGCCACGACGAGTGGAGGCGGAGGCCTCGGCGGCAGCTACAACAACGAGAGCCGGGACTCTGAAGAGGACACCTCGACGGCCGCCGGCCTGCTTGCGAGCGGGGGGCGCGCCCTCGCCGCGGCGCTGGCCGCGGCCGCCGGGATGCGGCCCCGCGGGGGGGGTCAGCGGAAGCAGGGTCATCCGGGCCGACGAGGAGGCTCCTTCCAGCCGACTCGGCGGCGGAACCGGAGCGAGGGCGGAAGCGGAGGGAGCGAGGGCGGAAGCGGGGGGAGCCGGGGGAGCGAAGAGAGCGTGCCGTGGTGGCGCGGGGGGTCGCACGCGAATCACGTCTTTACTCGCGCCGAGCGCGCCGCCGCCGCGGAGTTCGAGTCTGTGGACTACCTGCCGCCGGACTCGAGGGTCTACCGGAGGTGGCTGGCTGCGCAGCCTCACGGGTGAGGAGTTTTGTTTTCTTTCTTCACTTTTTTTTCGTTTTTTTTTCTTTTCACCTCGAAACCCTTTTTCGCTCGAAAACTCGAAAACTCAAAAACTCGAAAAATTGAACCAAAAAAAAGTCGCCAATGGGACCGCTGGCTGATGATGGGCCTCATCGGCGTCTCCGTCGGCGCCCTCGCCTCCCTACTCAAGGCCGGCATCGCGGTGCTCTCCGCGGCGAGGTTCCGGGGCATCACCCGGCTGCTCTCTTCCTCGGCCCCGGCCTCCACGGCCTCCTCCTCCTCCTCGGCGGCGGCGAGCCTCGCTCTGGCATGGCTCTACGGCGCAGGCTTCACCGCGCTGGCCTCTGCCCTCGCCGCCGCGCCCGTGATCCTGTTCGCACCGGCTGCAGCTGGCGCGGGAGTCGCCGAGGTCATGGCGGCCCTCAACGGCGTCGTCGTGCCGGCGGCGTTCTCGCTGCGCACGCTCGCGGCCAAGCTGGTCTCGGCGGCGCTCGCCGTCGGCGGAGGGCTTCCCGTCGGCGCGGAGGGCCCCATGGTCCACATCGGCGCGCTTGTGGGAGGCGGCCTCTCGCAGGGAACGTCGACGACGCTCAGGGCGACGTCCCCCTGGTTCGCGCGGTTCCGAAACCCCAAGGACAAGCGCGACTTCGTCGCCGCGGGCACCGCCGTCGGCATCGCGGCGGCCTTCGGCGCGCCCATCGGGGGCTTGCTGTTCGCGTTCGAGGAGCTGTCGGTGCCGTTCTCGGCGGCCCTGGCGGCGCAGATCTTCTTCGCGTGCGTCGCTGCCGTGCTCACCGTCGACACGCTGCGGTCGGCGGGGCTGGCCGCGGCGGCCGGCGGGGGCGGGGAGGGCAGGGCGCTCTTCGGCCTCTTTGACGGCGCCGCCTCGACGGTGCTCTTCGAGGTCCGGACGCAGCTGGCCAACCACGTGGCTTCCATGCTCCCGGCGGCGGCGATCGGCGTGGCCTGCGGGCTGCTGGCCGTCGCGTTCACGAGGGCGATCCTGCGCGTGGCGCTGTTCCGCAGGGACGGGGGCGGCAGCGGCGGGGGCGGGGGCGGCGGGGGAGGCGGCGGGGCGGGGCCGGCTGCGGCGAGGAGGAGCGACGGCCCCGGCGGGGAGGGGCGAAGCCCTCGGAGGAAGCCGAGCGTGAGGCTCGCCGAGGTCGCCCTCGCCGGGGCCCTCTTCGCCTCGGTCGCGATCCTGCTCCCCTTGCTCTTCGGGTGCACGAGGGCCGACTGCGTCCTGCCCGCGCTCGCTGGAGGAGACAGGGGGGGTGGCGGGAGCGGAGGCGGAGGCGACCCGTCGCCGCCGTCGCCGGCGTCCTCTCGAGCTCCGTCCGCGGCCGGCTCGCTGTTCCCGCCCCCTTCCATCTGCCCCGTCCCTGCCTGGGCCTCGGACCCCGGCGGCAGGAAGGGCGGGGAAGCCAAGTGGAGGGTCGTCGACGCCGACGTAGAGCCCTTTCTGTGCGGCGACAGGAGGAGGCTCCGGCCGACGGCGGGCGGCGCTGGCGGCGGGGACGGCCCGACGGGCGGCACGCCTCCCCTGCCTTCCTCCCGAAACTCCACCTCTGATGCCGCTGCTCCCTCCTACAACCAGCTCGCGACGCTCTCGCTGCTCTCGGGCGAGGGCGCCGTGCGCAGGCTGCTCTCGAGGGGCACGCACCGCGAGCTGGGCTACCTCGCGCTCGCGGCGACGGCGGCGCTGCACCTCTGCGGGGCGGCCTGGGCCGCGACGGCGCCCTTGGCTTCGGGTCTTTTCGTGCCGATGCTCGTAATTGGGGCCTGCGTGGGGAGGTTTGTGGGCTTGGCGCTGGTCGACCTGGTCGCGATGTTCGGAGGAGGTGCGTGTTTTCTTTTTGGAGTTTTTTTTGCTTTTTTTCCCGTTTCGGAGACCGACCAGAAGGGGGAGGCGGAAATCAAGAAAACTCAACCCTCTCTTTCTCTCTCTTTCTCTTTCTCTTTCTATCACAAAAGGCTCCCCCGGCGCCCCCCCCGGCGTCTTTCTCCCTCCGAGCCCCTGGGCCTGGGCGGACCCGGGCGCGTTCGCGCTGCTGGGCGCGGGGGCCTTCATGGGAGGCGTCACGCGCCTGACCGTCGCCGTCGCGGTCATCACGATGGAGGTCTCGAACGACGTGCGGCTGCTCTTGCCCTTGCTGGTGGCCGTTCTGGCGGCCAAGACCGTCGCGGACGCGGGCTGCGGCGAGCCGCTCTACCACGGTATGCTGTCCGTGAAGTGCGTCCCGTTTTTGGGGCCCGCGCCGCCGAGGAGCGCAGCGCCGCTCGACCTCGTCCCCGCCGCGGCCGCCGCGGCGTCTCCCGTGGCCTGCGCGCGGGAGAGGATGCCGGCTTCCAGCGCCCGCAGCCTGCTGCGGGGCACTCCGGAGCACGCCGGCTTCCCCGTGGTGAGGCCGACGCCTGCCGGGGAGGTCTTCGTCGGGATGGTCGCGAGGGAGCACCTCTTGGTCTTGCTGGGGCGCGCCGCGGCGATGGCGGCCAGGGCCTCCTCCTCTCCTTCGGGCGCCGCCGCCGCCGCCGCCGGCCTCTCCACCTCGACGCTGCCCGACGTGCCTTACGAGGAGCTCAACCGCAGCTTCGTCTCGGCCGAGGGCCGCGCGCTGCTGTCGGAGCAGCGGCTCGCGGTGATGCGGGGCCCCGCGGCGGAGCTGGCCATGAGCGGCCTCGGAGGAGGGGAAGCGGGCGAGCAGCAAGAGGCGGCGGCAGACCTCCCCCCCCCTGTTTCTCCGCCCCCTTCTCCCTTCCCCTCCTCGGAAGTCGACCCGGAGCTCGACCTCACCCCTTACATCAACACCTCGGCCCCCGCGGTCCCGCTCGGCTTCTCCCTGGGAAGGGCCTACGCTCTCTTCGTCACTCTGGGCCTGCGCCACCTCGTCGTCGTCGACGCGCACAATCGCGTGCGAGGGATCCTGTCGCGGAAGGACCTGTTGGGGTTCAGGCTCGACGAAGCCGCGGCGAGGACCGCGACGGCGGCGGCGAGGGCGGCGGGGGCGGAGGATGAGGGCGAGGGAGGGGGAGCGGCGGCGGCGACGCAGCAGCAGTGAAAATGAGCGGCGCTGCTCCCATGCTGCTGCTGCTGCTGCTTCCGTCGCGGGCTGAAGACGATGCCTTTCATGCGTTGAAATCGCATTCGCTGCAACAATTATTGTAGTGTCAAAACAAAGCGAAACAAAAAACGAAACTAAGCCTTGAGAGGGGTCAGTGGAGGAGGAGAGCACGAGGGGGAGGGGAAGGGAGTAATTTACTGAAGAGAAAGAAAAAGGCTTTGAACACACTGCAAAACCTTTTCAGTCTCTCTCCGTTTTCATTACTTTGCTCTCCTCTGCCGCGCGCTTTCCTCCTTCGCGGGTTGGAGCACGCAAGCACATTGGCGTGCGAAACAGCACCAGATCCCAGGCCTTCTTGCAAACTGGGAATCTCGGGGGGGAGGAAAAGGGAAAAAGAAACAAAATGCAGGGCGGCGATCTGGAGGAGGCCGGCGGCGAATTGCGGCTGCGGAAACAGCAGGCAGCAGCTGCCCCTCTTCCTCCCCCTCCTCGTCCTCCTCCTTCCGCTGCTGCCGCCGCCGCCGCCGCTTCGAAGAGTACGGACGACAAGAAGAAGAAATTGAAGACCCCGTCGTGGCTCGTGAATGCGAGGAGAGTCAACGTCTGGAGCGTCAAGGTAACAGAAAAACAATTTCCGCGACAGCTTTCTCGCTCATCGCTCTCGCTCGCTCTTATTGCTCCCCCTTTGCTTCGGACATCAACCCCCTCCCCGACCTCGAAACAAACAAAAACAAAAACAGACCCGGCCCCCGCAGTGGGCCGCCCTCCGCTCCCGCTGGCGCTTCTTCGAGGGCCTCTTTTTCTACCTCGGCCCGCCGCTCCACCTGCTGCGCCGGCTCTGGCCGCCGATGCTGCTCAACGCGTGCGTCTTCTCGCTCGTCGCCGCCGACCACCTCCTCGAGGCGGTCTCGTCGGCGGGGCAGCAGCGAGCTGCGGCGACGGCAGCGGCAGCAGCGGGAGGTAGGCACCTCCTCCAGGACCTCGGAGCGAGCGGCGGCGGTGGCGGCGG
>Ga0315291_10004544_pt1 | contig 17638 bp, 14 predicted proteins | sample YL17G12_20_MG_FD_203070 | JGI IMG/M metagenome (GOLD analysis project Ga0315291, IMG submission 203070) | Sediment microbial communities from Yellowstone Lake, YNP, Wyoming, USA - YL17G12_20 | ecosystem: Environmental > Aquatic > Freshwater > Lake > Sediment | place: USA: Wyoming | collected...
ATCCAATATCGGAACCTCGTCTTTGTCTTTGGGTGCTTCCGGAACTTTTGTTGGTTTTACTTCGGGAGCTTTTGGGGCTTCCGAAGCGGCTTTGCCGCGAGGAGCATCTGAACTTTGTTCAGATTGCACTGGAGTTTTAGGAGCTTCTGTTTTAGGAGTTGGAGCAACAGGAGCCGGAGGTACTTTAGTTTCTGTACCTGTTGGCTGTGCAACATAAGTAGGTGCAGTTGGAGCAACAGGAGCTTCGGGCGCTTTTGGTGGTGCTTTAGTTGTTGGAGCTGTTGGCGGCGCAACATAGGTAGTAGGTGCAGTTGGAGCAACAGGAGCCGCAGGTACTCTAGTTTCGGGTTTTTGAGTTTGAGCAATGAAGTCTTTTATGTTGGTTGGTGAAGCCTGTGATGTTGGAGTTGCAGTTCCTGTTTTTGGAGGTTGAGTTAGTTTTGGCGGTTGTGACGCTCCGATTCTTTCAACACTTGGCGGATTTGCTTCGTCACCATCTAAATTCATTTCTTTTATCATGTCGTCAATAGTCTTAGTTGGCTGTGTTGATTGTTTTACTTCAGGAGCTTTTGTTGGTTTTACTTCCGGAGCTTTTGGAGCTTCGGGAACTATCGGGCGTTCATTTATGTAGTTTACATGTTCTTGCTGAATTCGATGCACTGCATTCATAGACAATTGAATTTTGTGGTTAGTACTATAGTCCCATAATTGGCCATCTTTAAAATAGGCGCAGGCAGCAAGTTTTCCTTGATTGTCTTGTCCCTCATAGACATTGAATACTGGATTGCCTTCAACAATTGTATCTGTCTTCTCAATAAAAAATTCGGGTTGACCTGGCTGTGGCTGCTTTTTTACAGTTTTTGGTACTTTTTTGACCGTAACCTTTTCCGTTTCTTTTTTAGGATCATCTTGTGGCATTTTTACACCTTTTGGGTAGCAAACCAATTTAAGGCTTACTGTTTGCTAATTTCGCTATTATAATAATCTATGACACTTTGAATATCTAGTTTTGTTGTTTTTCCGCTGCCCAAATCTATTGGTGTTTTATCCGTAATTTGCCTTCCACTTTTACCTAACAATCTGCCGTCAGCAGTCACTATAACAGCCAGGTCGTAGGACTTATTATCAACTGTTAACGGTACTTTAATGTAGGGTCTAACTGCAGGTTGTAGTCGTGGAGGAGCTGAATTGTCTACCCAGCTTAGATCATCATCTTCGGGAACATCTACAAAACCACTATCGTTAGCTGGAGGACCTTGAGGAGGTAATTTACTTTCTAAATTTGATTGATTCCCTGTGCCATTATCATAAGTGTCTTCTGGTGGAGGGGGTCTCATACGTTGCCTTGGTGCTGGCTCAGAATCTTCAGATTCCTCTGGAGGTTCAGCAGATTCTTTGAACATCTTGTGCCAATAACGTTTTGCTGTGTCAGCAACTACTTTTGCCTGTTCTTTGACATTTCCGTATGCAACAGCTGCGCCAAATCCTAATCCAATAATGATTTCGGGCACTATTGGAACATTAGGTAATCCTGGAATAAATCCAAATGGAGCAGTTGATAGATTAGAAACGATACCATCCAAAGCTAGCGCAACGTTATGCACATTAGTAAATTGTAACGGTAAATAATTACCTATTACATTAAATTTATCTGCGAGATACATGCCTGCTGCGGTCAATACACCAACAGTAACATGTCCTGCATATTGGGCTTTGCTATACCGGTTAATATCACGAACTGGTTTTTCCTTGGAAATTTCTTCTCCTTTCTCGAAAGCCTGCTTTCCTTGCTGCAAGGCTTTCAATTTCTCAAATATTCGTGATTTAGATTCAACAAGAGATACGCCTTTTTCCGTAAATTTGCGCTGTAATTCTTTTTCGTAAGCATGCAATGCTGAATGGTATTTCTTAAGCAAAGCTCTGGCTTTCTTTTCGCCTTCTTTGTCTTTGTCAAACTTTGCAGTATGTAACTGAGTCAGTACTTGCTGTAAATTATACTGATTAGTGCTATCTATATCTCTAACCCAGAAATCGTGGTAGGCCATGCTGTAATCTTTATCGTAAACCAGAGTTCCTTCGTCCTTTACGGCCTTGACATCATTCACAAGGTCATCTATGGTACCTTCATTTGCTACTGGTTTTGGAGCTTCTTTTGGTTTTGGCTCTTCTTTTGGCTTTTTAGGGCGATGTATTTTCTTAACAACTTTTTTTGGAGCAGGTTTCGGCTCTTCTTTTGGAGCAGGTTTTGGTGCATCTTGTAGCATCTTAGTGTATAGACTTACATAATAATCAACTAATTCTGCATTCCAATTTTTATCAGTTAAATCTTTTTTGATTTTATCCGCAGAGATACCTGCAACAAATCTGCCTTCGATATATCCGCTTAGTACATCTAACTCATTCTGTGCATCCACTTCTGATTTGCCGTCGTTCTTTCTAGAAGTTACGTACTTTTCTGGTGCTGTCAAATTAGTGTTTGATTCATCTGTGCCTTCTTTGTTATCACCAGTACCCAACAGGTCATCTAAATTTCTAGCTGACTGAGCTTCTACTAGCCAGTCATCTACCATATCTGGCTTCCAGTTACCTTTGAGAAGTTCTTCTCTAATTTGCGTTGGTGTTAAGTTTAATGCAAAGCCTCGACTGATATAGTTTTTAGCGCCTTGTATTTGTTCAAGAGTGTAAACAACTTGCTGTTGTGGTTCTGGCTTGCCAACAGGCTCGCCCATGGCATCAACTGCGCTGGCACGTGGGATTGTGCTTCTGCTCCAGTAAGCTTCAAGTGCGTTATCAATGATTCGCTTCTTGTCGGGATCGCTAAGAATGGCGTAAGCTTTATTTATTCTCAGATATATCTCTTTAGCATTAGGGTCTTTATTTATGTCGGGGTGATACAGGTTCGACAGTTTTCTGAAAACTTTCTTTAGTTGTTTGCCAGTGGCAATTTCGCCAGGTTTGAAACTCGGATTTTCAATAATATGTCTGTAAGTATCTTTGAATGCATTAATTACTTGTTCAGTATTTTGCGGAGGATAATGAGGATCATTATTTAAATCGACAGTAAAAATGGCTAGAGCTTCTTTGCTGATTCCTTCAAGCTTATTTTTTGTCTCGTTTCCAACCATTTATTTATTTAAAAAAATAAAATAAAAAATTTAATCCTCCTTTAGGAAGTCATCTAAATCTCTGCTGTCGCTGTCGCTGATAGATTCTGTCAACTGTGCGAATACATTACGAGCCACGTTTGGATCGAACACAACGATTGCAGTTTTTCCTTTGGCTCCGCCGGTTTCGACAGCTCCTGAGATGCTTGCTGCTTCTGCATATTTGTCATCTATGCGTGCTCTTGCTGCCTTGTAGGCATCCATTATCTTGTTTACAAGTGCAGGGTTATTGCGGTATTTGTTCTGCGCAACTGCACGTAATATGTGCTCGGTTGTGTGCTTGGCTGGCTTTTGCGTTCTTAATTCTGCAAGTTCTCCTGTAAAGAGTCCTGCAAAGTCCGTATAGTATCCATGTATCGTTACGCTGCCAGTTAATGCAAGTGCTTTGAAATAGTCAGCTACAAATTCAGTAGCAACTACCATCGCTTTTTCGTACTCGCGCATTGCTGTCTGGAATTGCGTGAGCGCACCAGGTTTTGCCTTGCCCAAGGCTTCTTGGCTCAACTTCAATATGTCTTCCATTTCGTTCAATCTGTATGGGAACTCGACGAAATTTTCCAAGAATCCAATCATTCTGATTGTTGCAGAACTAAGCGTGTTCTTCAACTCGTCATCACTAATCTTGTTTGAAGGTAAGTTTTTCCATTCTTTTGTAATTCTGTCTGTCAAATCTTTGGCACTTTCAATTGGTTTTCTAGTACTTTCATTTGGTTTGTTGTCATCTTCGACATCAATGTTTACTATGTAATCGCCATCTAATACACCGGTTTTTGCGTATGCGTGTGATGCATATTGCAAGAAGCATTCTTTTGTACCTGCCAACTGGGTTTCAAGTTTACCTGTGTCAAGTGCGACTTGTGATTTTGCAAGTATTGCCTGACGGTTTTTCATTAAACCAATTTTTGATTGTATGTCTTCTATGTTTTTTTGGAATGAATTATCTCCTGTTTTTTTGTTTGCTGCTATCAGGTCATCTCGGGCACTTTCCGTATTTGTGATAACGGTATTGTAGTTGTCGATAGCTTGATTTAATATGGCTACAGGAGCGTCTCCTGCTAAACCTTTAAGACTCAAATACTTTACACAATTGTCAGCAATTGTGAAAGCTTGTTCGAGAAATACTACGGCTGCACCCTGTGTTATGGGATTACGTTGGTATATGGACCATTGAACAGGTAATTGCTTTTTTTGTTTGACTTCCATTTTTTCGTCCTCTTTGCAATATTGATTATTACTGCCTGATAGCAAAAACTCAGTCTTAAAAACCTTACGGTAAGAAAATCATTAAAAAATTAAATAAAAAAAGAAAAGAATTATCTTTTCTTTTCAGCTTTTGCCGCCCTGAATCTCAGAGCTAAACCCGTTCCGAACATGGCAATTGCAAGCACGAATGCCATCAAAACCAGGGCATTTGTGTCCAGAGTTATATTGCCTATTTTTGCTGTTAACGGGTTTGCAACATTATTGCCTGGAGTTATTGTGGTTGTTGGCTTTTCAGGCAGGTTTACAGTCATTGTCTTTGTTGCGACAATCGCTGTTCCTGAGGTTATTGATAGTGTTGCTTCCTGCTTGCCGTAAGTGCCTGCTTGTGGTGTCAAGTAAACATAGACTGGAATTGATGTTCCCGGAGCTAACGTCACTTCAGCAGGTTCTACACTGGTATCTGCCCAGTCTGCTGCACCTAAAACAGTCAATTTGTAATTGACATTTGTGCTTTCAGTATTTGACAATATCGCAGTGAATTTTATTTTATCTCCGATGTCTGCTGTGACTGAAGTCTGCGACAAAACTAGTGTTCCAGTACCTGCTGCAATCATGTTTTCGCTATCAGGTACATTAACCGCGAATTCTCCGCCGCAGTTTACCTGTAAAAGTGCAGTCAATTTTTCAGAATATTTGTCTCCATCGAACAAAACCGTGAACTCTATAGGATAAGTTCCTGCTTTCGATGTATCTAGTATGACTGCATTAGCTACCATATTAGCGTCATCTTCGCTGTCCAATGCATATTTTCCAGAATCTGAGCTTATTTTCAAGTCTGAATTCTTTACGGTTACATGGACGTCATCTTCATCAGTTTTTCCAGTATTCCAGACGTGAATTGTAAATTCTACTCCGGATCCGCAAGTTACTGGAGTTGGAGTTACTGCAACAGCTTCTATGAACACATCATGAGAATCTCTCTTGACCTGAACTTCATCTGTTGCCAGCACGGACTTCGTGTTGCCGTCTTCGTCTTCACCTTCAGCCCAGATTACCAGATCGTAAGTCTTTGATAGTGCTTCAGGGCTGACTTGCATTTGGAATTTTATATTTTGTGAATCCTTTGCATCTACGTCATATTCTTCATCCAATTCGAATTTGTCTCCGAGTCTGTCGCCCGTAGAATCCTGAAGCCATGCTTCAACATTTATGTTGCTCATGTCCTTTGTTATTTTATTGCTTAAATCGAATTCTATTCCTAATATGTCTCCAGGCATTGTTTCGTCGTCAGCGCCTGTTTTATCATCTATTGACAGGCTTTTTACAGTCAAAGAACCGTCATCTGTATCTTCTGTTACTAAGAACGTGATATCTTTGGTTGCGGTTAATTTTGTTAACGTTCCGCCGCCATTATCTTCCACAGTTATTGTAACTGTGTGTGGGCCAAAATCATCTTCTGTTGGTGTGAAAGTCATCTGTCCATTCACTGAATTTATCGAGAAGGTTTCCCAGTCCGTTGATTTTGTGAAAGTGAAAGTGTTGTCATCAACATCTGTTACTGTAACAGGAGCGCTGTAAGGGGCATCTACTTTCAATTTGACTGTGTCTGCTAGAGTTATTGTTGGTGCGTTATTTACAGCATTTATCTTTACGATAATATTATCAGCTACTTGAGTTGGTGTCTGGTCTGTTGCAGTGAATGTGATTGTTTCGCCAGGATCATTTACGTTGGCATTTGCAGAGAACGTTGCAACACCACTGTTGATGCTAACTTTAACATCTGTGTTGCCTGAATAGGTAAATGCAACAGAGCCATTTGCACCACTTACGTAAGTGTTCAAGTTCAGAGTGCCGGTGGCATCTTCATTGAATGTAACATCTGGCAAGCCAGAGAAACTCATTGCAGCTGAAACTCCTGTAAATGCCAGGAGTGTTAGAATCAAGGCTAACGGTACTAATATTATTTTATTATATAGTATATTCATTTCGCACCTCAAATTTTTGAATAAAACTACTGGAAAGTCATAAAAACCTTTGCATGACTTCAAGCCCTTTCTTTTGTGGAGAAACGCCCCCGAAGGGATTCGAACCCTCGGCCTACAGCTCTCTTCCTTCAATAGAAGGCTGTCGCTCTATCCAAGCTGAGCTACAGGGGCTTAAGTAAGCATTTTAAATAATATATTATAAAGTTATTCTAATGGCCAAAGTTGATATAAGTCTCCGGCGAATCTTTGTAAGACGCAAGAAATTTCCAACTCTTAGAATAACTTATGACAAAACCAGCAAAAGCCGGCCTGCATGGATCAAAGTTGATGGTTTGCCCAAAAATACTTGTTTTCTGGCTTTAATGATAAACGGCAAACGAGAGATTTACAGAATCTGGATAACTTCCAAATATAGTTTATTTTTACCTATTGGTGCAACAAAAATAGAACTGGAAAAATTTTACAATGAATTCTCCAGAGCTTACGACAAATTTATAATCAAAAACAATTTGACTGCAGCAAAATTTTTAGTTAGCAAAACAAAGGTACCAAAAACTGCGAAAGTTTTGGATTTGGGCGCAGGAACGGGCATTGCTTCTGAAGTTTTTGCAAAGGCGGGCTACAAAAACATCACTTTAGTTGATTTTTCAGCAGGTATGCTGGCAAAAGCCAGGAAAAAGCCCGCTTTGAAAGGCTGTAGGTTTATAGAAGCAAATCTAAAGAAATTAAATCTTGGAGAAAAGTTTGATTTGATAATAAGCAATTATTGTTTGGCTGACGAAGGCTACTTTGATGAGGGCGAGATGCCCGCAATCTGGGAAATGGTTGCAAGACATATGACTTCAGGAGCTGAGTTATCGATAATGGGCTATTACTATAAACCTCCAAGCAGGTTTTTTAAGAAGCTAAAATCCGGAACTCATTTAATTCGGAAAAACTATCGTGAGAGATATTACATCGGAGTTAGGAGATAATGGATTTTCAAAAGGTAGAGAAGAAATGGCAAAAGGCCTGGGAAAAGGCAAAACTTGGCGAGGCCAAAGTTGACAAGAAAAAAGAAAAATTCTTCATGATTTTTGCATACCCTGGAGTCTCAGGATTCCTGCACGTGGGCCATATGAAAGGCTATGCTTACACAGATATGATTTCAAGATATAAGCGAATGCAAAATTTCAGCGTGCTGTTCCCTGTCGGAGTTCACGCTTCAGGAAATCTTGCAATAGCTTTTTCACAAAAAGTGCAAAAAGGCGATAAAAACTGGATTGATTATCTGAAAAGAAATGGTACAACGGATGAAGAACTAAAGCATCTTACGGACCCGTACAAAGTTGTTGATTTCTTTAACCAAAAATTCGTGGAGAATTGGAAAAACTTTGGATTTATTGCTGACTGGAACAGGTTTACGGCCACGACTTTCCCCGATTACGGTAAGTTCATACAATGGCAATTCAAAAAATTAAAACAACTTGGTTTGTTGAGAACGGGGGAGTATTTTGCGCCTGCTTGTCCAGTACACGGACCTGTTGCAGTCGATCCTAGTGAAACTGATATTTCAAAAGGAGGCCACGCGGAAAAAGTCGAATTTACTATTTTGAAATTCAAATTTGGTGATTCATATTTAGTTGCGGCCACTTTAAGGCCGGAAACTGTTTTTGGTCAGACCAATCTTTGGGTCAATCCGACTGCTGAATACGAAAAAATTCAGGTCGGCAATGAAATTTGGATTGCCAGCCACGAATTCGCAGAAAAAATCTCAAGACAAAAATCTAATGTGAAAGTAATTGGCAAGATTTCTGCATCTGAGTTATTAGGCAAGAAAGTCCGCGCCCCAGGAATAGACAGGGAAATTCCAATACTGCCAGCTGAATTTGTTTCCATGACTTTCGGCACAGGAGTTGTAACATCTGTTCCATCAGATGCGCCGTATGACTGGATAGCTCTTGAAGATTTAAGAAAAAACAAGATATTATCAAAAAAATATCAACTGGATAAAGTAAAATCCATACCAATAATAGAGTCGAAAGGTTATGGAGAATTTCCCGCCGAAGAGATTTGCAAAAAACTAGGCATAAAATCACAAACAGACCCCGCCTTAGAAGAGGCAACTGCTGAAATTTACAAAGTTGGATTCCACACCGGCGTAATGAGAAAAACTGCTGGCAAGTATGCTGGCCTGCCTGTAGCGGAAGCGAAAGAAAAAATCGGTGCTGATTTGACGAAACAAGGCCTTGCTGATGTGTTCTATGATTTGACCGAAGAAGTAGTTTGCAGATGTGGTGTAAAAGTTTACATCCAAAAAATTTCTGACCAGTGGTTCATACGCTATTCAGACAAAGCCTTGAAGGAAAAATCAAAAGAGCATGCGAAGACGATGAATGTCTATCCGGAAGAATATTACAAAAACCTGCCTGGTGCGATAGACTGGTTCCAAGACAGAGCCTGCGTCAGGTTAGGAAACTGGCTGGGCACTAAATTTCCTTTTGATGAAAAATGGACCATAGAGCCAATTTCAGATTCTACATTATATCCCGCCTACTACATTGTGTCCAAATTTGCAAATTCTAAGAAAATCAAACCTGCTGAAATGACTGAAGAATTTTTTGATTATGTTTTCTTGGGAAAAGGCAAGCCAAAAAAACCTGTTTGGAAACAAATCCGGGAAGAATTTGAGTATTTCTATCCTTTGGATATAAACCTAGGAGGCAAAGAGCATCAAACAGTCCATTTCCCGCCTTTTGTTATGAATCACGTTGCAATTCTTGATAAAAAATTCTGGCCGAAAGGCATTTTTGTAAACTGGTGGATAACTGGCGAGGGCGGCAAGATTTCAAAATCCAAAGGCGGAGCACAACCCATACCTGGCGCCATAGAGCAGTTTACGGTGGACGGCTTGCGATTGTATTATTCACATGGCGTCTCGGCATTTGAAGATGCTGAGTGGAATGATGACACTGCAATGAGCTACAGAAAGCAGGTTGAGAGATTAATTTCAACTTTTGAAAGCCTTTCAAAGTTTAAGGGAACCAAAAAATCTGGTGTTGACGACTGGCTTATTTCCAAATTGAACACAAAAATAAAACTGACAACAGAGGCCATGGACAAATTTGATCTTCGCAAAGCAGTAGACCTTGCTCTATTCGAATTTTTGAGAGACGTGAGCTGGTATGAGAGACGCGGAGGAAATAATTCAAAAACCGCAAAAACAGTACTTGAAACATGGCTTAAATTAATAGCTCCATTTGCGCCGCACGTAGCAGAAGAGCTTTGGCAGAAATTAGGCAAGAAGGGATTTATCGCAGAAGCAGACTGGCCTAAAGCTGATGAAAAGAAAATAGATGCGAAGGCTGAGCAGGCTGAAGCGGCAATGTCAAAATTATCTAATGATATTAGGAATATTCTGAGAATCGTAAACAAACCATCTGTTAAGGCAATCTATCTTTATGTAATTCCGCCAGAACTTGAGAGACACAAGCAGGCTCAGGACTTTTTGGCAAAAGAGTTCAACGCAAAAGTGCAGGTATTTGCAGTCAATGATTCAAAGCGCTACGACCCTGAAGGCAAGGCTGGCAAGGCCAAGCCCGGCAAGCCAGGAATATTTGTAGAATGAAGAAATACGTCTTTAGGAGATACAGTTCAGAATACCAAAAATTTTACAAACTAGAAAAAATGCGCTTAAGAAAAGTTCTGAAGTCGGCGAAAATAGAACATGTTGGCAGTACCGCTCTCGCGGGTTTGGGTGGCAAAGGTATTCTTGATATTTTAATTGGCGTGCCCAAAAATAAAATTCGTAAAATCAAGGAAAAATTGGAAGATGCGGGTTATGAATTTCGTAAGAGCGCTGGCACCCCGGATAGATTATTTTTTAGAAAAGATTATTCATATAAAAAGAGCAAAAGGAGAGTTCATTTACATCTGACTGCAGTTAATAGCAAAGACTGGAAGGACTTGATTTCTTTTCGAGATTATCTAAAAAGACATCCTGAAGCAGTGCAACAATATGAACATATCAAGAAAGAAGCTGTAAGAAAGGCTCACGGCGAGGGTGAGATCTATAGGAAACACAAACAAAAATTTATTAAATATATTCTCCATAGATCAAAAATGCCTCTTCAGAAGCCAGGTACGAGGCATATTTGTTGAATAAAATGGCTTGGAAAGATGCATTAAAGGAAGGGCAGGAACTTGTTTTAGCTACTAGCTCTAAAGACGGCAAACCTAACGCCAATCTAGTTATCTCAAATGGTCTTGTTGATGATAAATTATTAGTAAGCGATTGCCAGATGACTACAACAATAAAAAATCTGCAACAGAACGGCAGAATTTGTGTTATTGCAAAGCATGGTAAAGAATATTACAGAATTAGAGGTGATGTCACAATTTATTCCTCTGGAAAATATTTTGATCTCGCAGTTAAGAAAAGCACTCCTGAATATCCCGTAAAGCACGCAATATTAATTGAAATCAAAGAAGTGTTTGATTTAGACAAAGGTAAAAATATTCTTTAGTGCCTCTTCAGGTTCTCTATTGCTTCATCTACTTTTAGCAGGTCCTCTGAGCCGTTTTGCATGTTTCTGAGCTTTATCTTTCCTTGTGAGAGTTCTTTTTCTCCCACAAAAACGACAAAAGGAATCTCCATCTTGTTTGCGTAATCCAAATTCTTTCTCAAATCTCTGCCAGCAAGGTCCAAATCAGTATTGATTCCAGCTTTTCTGAATTTTCCAGCGATTTCAACCGCTTTTTCAGTTGTTTTGATAGGAATTATGTAAACCTTGGTCTTTGTTTTGACTTTTTCTGCTTTCAAAACTTCCAGAAGCCTCTCAAAGCCTATTGCCAATCCAGTTGCCGGAACATCCTGTCCTGAATAGACTCCAATTAATTTATCATAACGTCCGCCGCCAGCAACACTTCCAATGTCTTCGCCAGCGTCAACCTCAAAAACAAGTCCCGTGTAGTAATCCAGACCTCTTACTAAACTTAAATCAAAAACGAAATTCTTGATTCCAAAATCTTCCAAACACAGCAAGAACTGCTCAATTGTTTCCCTGTTTTTATCGCAAATCTTTATTGTCTTGGAAATTGCGTACCAGCTTCCGCGTGCTTTCATTAAAGTCAGAATCTCATTAACGGATTCAGATGAAAGCATCTTTCGAAGCTCTTTAGCAACTTCCTCTGGGCCTATTTTGTCAATTTTATCTATAATTCTGAGAGTTCTTGTAACTTGTTTTTTTGATACGCCTGCGCTTTCAAGCAATTCATTCATCAAAGCTCTTGAATTAATTCTGAACGTGAATTTTTCCAAACCGATTGCTTTCATAACAGCTGATGTACAAGCCAGCAATTCAGCATCTGCCATTGGGTTTGCAACCCCGATAATATCGATATCACATTGTGTAAATTCTCTGTATCTGCCTCTCTGAGGCCTGTCGTAACGCCAGACCCTATCTATATTATATAGCTTCAAAGGTTTCGGTAAATTTGGATTTGAGCTAATGATTCTTGCAAGAGACGGCGTCTTTTCAGGCCTCATTACAACGTCTCTTCCGCCCTGATCTTTGAATTTGAATATCAATTTGCTTTCAACGCTTTTCTCTTTGAGCAAGGCCTCATATTCCAAAACGGGCGCATTCCAGGGAGCAAAGCCATAAGTTTCGAGGACTTTTCTGATTTTATCTATTAGTTCCAGCCTCAAAATCTCATCTTCGGGAAGGAAATCCCTCATGCCCCTGACAGTTTCAAGATTAATCTTGGCCATGTTTTCACCTATAGTTTCGTTGTTTTTATTGGTTTCCATTTTCTAACCTCGCTCTTGCCAGCTTACTCGCCAGCTCGACAGCTTCCTTCGGCGTTTTTGCAGTCTCAAACCTATATTTTTGTCTAGCATCCAAGAATTGGTTTTGTAGTTTTTCTGTCCAACCGCCGGAATTGGCTAGCATTACTACCGGTATCCTATTCTGATAAGCAACTGAGATTTCATTCAGCGTGCCAGACCCGCCATTAATGGAAATAATTGCATCACAGGCGAGAGGGAGCAGGTACTCCCTCAAACCTATAGCACCATAAGTTGGCACAAATACATCTACTTCCGGAGCTAAATCCTCTATCTTTCTTGGCACGCTCAAAACAAAACCACCAGCAGCTTTGCAACCTTTGGCGGCTTCTCTGACTAAGCCAGCTTGTAGCTCTACGCCGCCAACTAAGATAGCTCCCGCCTTTGCTATTTCTTGCCCTATTTCTTGAGCTATTTTCCGGTATTGCTCTATTGGCAAATCTTCGTAAGATCCTATCAAACCTATTTGTAGTCTTCTCATTTTGCACCTCCTAAAATGTCGTTAAGAAGTCCGTTGTACTTCTGACAAAGCTCCCTAACTTGTTGCACATTTTCGGGAACTATGCTGGCCCATTTCTCCAGATTTTCCCAATAAGGAATTATTTTGCCAGATTCTGTTTTTCTTCCGTCTATGCCGAAAAAGTCTCGTAGTTCTATCCACTCAAATAAATCGTAAGTGCGAAGCGCAACAGTTTGCTTAACTGCACCATTAACTTTGTTTATGGCTTGCGTACCCCAAACTCCGAGATAAACTTTTGGAATTTTTATGCTAGCTTTTTCTAGCATAGAAATAACGTCAACCAAAGTATTGCCCTCAAAGGCCCCAACGTCTGCCAGTGCTATTTCTTTGCCTTTGTATTTGCTTGCTAGCTTGCTAATTTGCTCTTCGAGGCTTGGTGCTCCTGGTCGCGAGCCTATCTTGGTTTCGTAAGTTTTTGGGTCAGTCAAGCGGGTCACGCTAAAAAAACCATTGACTTTGCTCGGATTTACATATACATCATCTAATGTGACCACTGGCAGATTTTCTTGTGATAGCAAATACTGCAGCAGCTTAGAGAGTGCATCTGCAGAAACAGATTCCTTAATTATGTTTGCTGGCACATACGCCCAAAATTCTTGCAAGAATCTATCTTCAAGAGCATCTATCGCAACTTTCTGTCCTTCATTTAATTTGTAGCCTAGCCTTCTTTCTAAAGTTAGAGCTAAGTCCTTACTAACTAAATAGGTGAAGGCAACCACGCGTTTTTTCGCCCTCTACGACTCCATCTTCTATATTCTTATCTAAGTTGTTTTTTTCCATTTCAATTCACCTCAAAAACTAAGGGGCGGCTGCCGAGAATCGAACTCGGTTCTAGAGCTCCACAGGCCCCAATCATACCATTAGACCACAGCCGCCATAATGCAAACTTGCGAGTTTGCGGAATTGAAAACTGTTTTGCAGTTTTCAATATTCTTACATCTGGATAGATGAAGACAATCACCACTTATAATATTACTTGAGCTAGAGAAAAGATTTCTAACAATGAAGGCAATCAGCTCTTTTTGCCATGATTAAACTCCCGATTGGTGAGTATAAAAAGCTTTTGTTTTGTTTACTTGAGTATACGAATGTCTTTTTAGTGCGCGGGCTCAAAGCTCTTTGTAGCTATCAGTTCTTCGTAAGGTAATTTTTTCCGAATGTTCCAGTTTTCATCAAAAAGACACCTAATTGTGCGAGAAATTTCTAACTCTTTAGGTTCAACTTTTGATGCGAGATACAAAGTATAATCTATCTCTGGTTTTTTAACGAAATACCAGCTTTTGTAAATTGCTGCAGAAGCCGCTGATTTTTCTTCCTCTGTTTTGCAAGGAGCATACAATCTTAAACAATCTGCAAACAAATTTGCAAACCAATTAAGCGTCATAAGACATTCTTTTGGTGTTACTTTTTTGCTTTTATAAAAAATCTCTACGTATGATTTTACTTCCTGAGGTATTTTAGGTATGACGTCAAGTTTAAGGTAATCTAAAAGCAATTTTCTGCCGGCCAGCCGCCTATTCGCATCTGATTCTAGCAGCGCATTTCGTATAATTTGTGACAACGCAAAGCCCATTTCGCCTGCCGCTCGTTCCTCATACTCCAACCAGAACTTGTTGATCCCGACTATTGGCGGGCTAGACAAAAGTTGTGTGCTAAAACCCTCCTTCCATTGTTCATAATGCATACATTCATGTGGCAGATACGATACTAATTCCTCCAACGACCCTTTTTCCAAGTAATCTTCTGATATCAGTAAATTTCCGATAGAGTGATCAAAAGCAAAATCCAAAGATGTGACGCCCGCAGGAAGCTGCACTGTTCTTATTTCTATTAGGTTTACTGGCAGAGAAAAGCGATTACAGTTTTCTGCCCATGATTTGTTAAGGGAGTCATACTTTTCTTTGAACATATCAAAACTATGCGAGATAACAATTTAAACTTATTTTACATTATTTAGCCATGGCCACATTAAAAATAGACTGTCCTGGACACGGAAACAGGAATCATCCGAAGCTGATGTTCATAGGTGAAAGACCTGGAGCCAAAGAATTAGAGACTGGGCATCCTTTTGTTGGCAGGGCCGGAAAATTCCTTGATAAACAGCTGGAAAAGATTGGCGTAAAACGTGCTGATTGCTACATAACTAACGTTGTCAAATCTTATGCTCCTGACAATAAACCGCCGACAGATGAAGAAATCAAGGCATATTTACCAATTCTGGAAAAAGAAATCGCTGAGGTAAAACCAGAAATTATAGTTCTATTGGGAAAGACTGCTGCGAAAAATGTGCCAATTAAAGCTCCTTACACCTATATCGAACTGCCACATCCATCTGCAGCAATGAGATTTACTAAACAAAGATTGAAATTCGAAGAGGGTATGCAAGTCTTGAGCAGATTATAGCCATAAACTTATAAACTCACAATTTAGTGGGAATTAAATTGAGAGTACAGTTCTCGATGTTATCGCTGAACCTAGTTCAGCGGGATAGCCGAACTCGTTCGGCTATAGTGCCTCAGATTTGAGGGCCGCGCAACCGGGTGTAAAAAACCATGGATTGTGCACTCGTTTGCTGTTTTCTTGATTAGGAAGTATAGAAAATGGAATTTAAAGAATTAGGTTTAGACCCTCAATTAGTAAGGGCTGTAGAAGAAATGGGCTATAAAGAGCCAACTGACATACAAAAGGCAACCATACCGCTGATAAGAGCCGGAAAGGATGTTTTCGGACAATCTATTACGGGATCTGGAAAGACTGCCGCTTTTGGTTTGCCCATCTTAGAGAAGATTTCTCACAAAGGTAAGATTCAGGTTTTAGTGTTAGTGCCAACCCGTGAGTTATGTGAACAAGTCGCAAAAGAATTCATAAAATTCTCAAAATACAAACCAGTAAGGATTACGACTGTGTATGGCGGAGTTGCCATCGGGCCGCAGATAAGGAACTTATGTGATACGGACATAGTTGTCGGTACTCCTGGCCGGATTTTGGACCATTTAAGCAGGCGCACACTAGATTTGCGCAATGTTTCATTTTTAGTCTTAGATGAAGCTGATAAGATGCTTGAGATGGGTTTCATAGACGACGTTAAGGACATCATAAGATACGTACCTAAACAAAGACAGACTCTGTTATTTAGTGCAACGATTTCATCTGAAGTTATGTGCATAGCTCAGAACCATATGATAAACCCTCAAAAAGTTGAAACTGACATTTATTTTGAAAAAAGCCAGTTAAAGCAAGTTTATTATAACGTGCCGGGGGGAGACAAATTTTCCTTGCTCGTACACCTGATGAAACAAGAAAACCCCACATTGGCAATTATTTTCTGCGCAACTCGGCGCAGAGTGGATATGGTAGCTAAAAACCTGCAAAAACACGGTCTTAACGTTTTACCAATACACGGCGGTCTGACTCAAGCAAGAAGAACTCAAATCATGGAATTGGTTAAAGCGAATAAAGTCAAAGGTCTTGTAGCAACTGATGTAGCTGCCCGAGGCCTTGACATAAGGAATGTTACACACATTTTCAATTACGACATACCAAGGACATCAAAAGAGTACGTGCACCGAATTGGTCGTACTGCGCGAGCTGGCGAAACGGGAAGAGCCATTTCTTTGCTGTGCGGGGAAGACCATGAAAACTTCAGACACGTACTAGCAGATAGGGAACTTGAAATCGACGTTGCTGAAATGCCAAACTTCCAAAAACTTCAATTTGAAGCCATTAGAGCAGAAGGGTCAAGATTTGGTGGTGGTCCGAGGAGATTTGGCCAAGGACAAAGACAGCACCATAGCCAAAGGCCAAGACACTGGCGTTAGAATAATTTTAGATTTTTTTCTTTAATTTTGGACCTGGCAGCTTGAGCAGTTCTTCTCGAACTGAATTTTTTTGAGCCCCGTACAGGCCGTATCCGACAGCGAGAGAAGTTAGATACGCTGGCAATACACATATTGGCGGAATAAGTTTCGCCACGGCTGCAATAGCGGCGAATACACCTACCACGATGGGCATACTGTATAACGCGCGCCAAGGTTTTATGCTACTGACTTTGTAATGTATCCATCTCGTCTCGAAAAGAGCATCAGAGTCATCTTGTAGTGCTATGTCCGTAAGTTTCATTACCAGATTTTCATTCTGCGTCAGAAAAATTTTATTTCGTTTCGGACATTTCACCATTTCATACACGAGCAAGATAGCGTGAGTCGTTTCATGATATGTGCAACCTTTTAGCTCTGCAGAATTAGATGTATTATATGTTCTAATTATTCCATTTTGCCAGTCCTGGCAACATGGATGTTTGAAAGGATCAAAACGGAAGCCCAACTCAAACTTTGGCTTAAAATCGCTTTCCAGGTAATCAAGAGCCTCGTTTAAGGCTTCTTTGTCTTTAAACAAATCATCTAATGTTCTGAATTTGTTTATGCAAGAATCATAATGCGACTCAACGTCGGCAATTGTCGCCATTAAATTTTGGTAAATGATATATTTTAAAGGATTGCCGACAATTATTGGTATGGTCGAGACTGAGAAATCAGCTGGCTTCATTGTTTTTAGAATTGAAAAGGGAATTAGAAAATATCTTTTGTTATACAAAAAAGCATCTGGAATCTACCGGGAAAGCTGGGGCTTTCCGAAAGGATGGACTGAAAAAGGCGAATCTGAATTAGAAACCGCGAAAAGAGAAACAGCTGAAGAAGCCGGAATCAAGGACTTGGAAGTTATTCCTGGATTTAAAGAAACTGTGAAATTTTTCTTTAAAAAAGAAGGAAAAATGATTGCAAAAACAGTTGTTTGGTTTTTGGGAGAAACAAAACAGGTAAAAGCGGAAGTCTCGTGGGAACACAAAGAAGCTGACTGGTTTGACTATGAAAGCTCTATGCAAAAACTGACTTTCAAGACTGACAAAGAAGTTTTGCAGAAGGCGGAAGAATTTATGAAA
>Ga0315291_10004546_pt1 | contig 17637 bp, 29 predicted proteins | sample YL17G12_20_MG_FD_203070 | JGI IMG/M metagenome (GOLD analysis project Ga0315291, IMG submission 203070) | Sediment microbial communities from Yellowstone Lake, YNP, Wyoming, USA - YL17G12_20 | ecosystem: Environmental > Aquatic > Freshwater > Lake > Sediment | place: USA: Wyoming | collected...
AGAACCCATGACACCACCAGAAGCAGCAGTCCAAGGACTGAAGTGTGCCGAACCAGGATGCTCCGGAACACTTCACATCAGGACATCCAGATTCGGTTGGTTCTATAGTTGTGAGCACTGGCCAGCCTGTATCGGAACGCTCCCCGCTAACAAGGACGGAAGCCCTCGGGGAGAACCTCGAACAAAAGAACTGCAAGGCTGGCGAAACAAAGCCCACGGAACATTCGACGTTATTTGGAAAAACGGCGATCTGACTCGCAGTCAAGCATATGCCTGGCTAAAACGGCAACTTGGGTGGGACTACGCTCCACACATGGCCGACATGACTATTGAGCAATGTCAAGAGGTGATTTGGGTGGTCAACCACGTCCCTCATGTCAACAACGAACCTCCGGATGGACAGGTGGACAATGGAACCAATTGAAGACATGCGAAATTTCAGTCTGCCAGAACTTGTTGAACATTTGAAGCACTCTCCTATCGATCTTTCGATAGGAACCAATCGTCTAAGACTTCGCCATTATTTGGAAAGGCTCGTGCAGTACGAGAAGTTTGCACAAGCTTGTAATGATGCCCGTGCTCATTTACCACATGACCTCCCGGATGATTGGTCATCGAGTGAGTTGGACATTCCTGCCAGAGCCGATACAAGTCGCGATCGTTCGGTCAATCACGCGCTGCACTGTGCACGGATCGTAGAACGAAATCTCGGTAACAGTACACCAGCTACCACTGCTGCTGAAGATTGGTGGAACCTAAAACTCGCTCTTGATGCCCGGGTCTAATGGGTGAGCCAACTGAAGAGCATGTTCGTGAAGCTCGCCGTCAGGAGCTGGAGCAAAAAGCTTTGACGATGGAAATACATGTTAGCCATGACCGGCGTTCATTTTGTGGGGCTTCCGGGCGTGCCGTAGGAGTCGAAGATCTTATCTGGTTTAATCTTGGTGTATGCTTTGAAGTGCACGGTGACTTGGACACCCTGCCGGATAAAGAATGGCCGTACCCAACTTCCAATGCACGGGTGACATGTGTAGAGTGCTTGCTGCTCATGCCCTTTGGTAACTATGTCAGACCACATTGTATCTAGGTCGTGGTTATGATTCCAGGGCAACATGTGGTGGTAGTTTCCCAATCCCACTGCACATTACGGGAGCGCGAGCGGGGTCTAGAGTTACGTGACACCATCCAGGTGTTGATGCCGGGGCCCACTGTTCTCCTGGTGCATCTATTCCGGGTTCCTATCGAGGAGAGCACTGTGGCGGGGCAGGTGCTCAAGACCGGCACAGGAGCAATCAACATCGACGCTTGCCGTGTTGCGCATCAATCGGAGGCAGATCGGGCATCGGCCACACCTCAAGGAGCGGCTACGAGTCGTTCAGGACGGCTGGCTGGCAAAAGCCAAGGTGGTGGGGAGCGTACCCCGTATGAACACAAACAAGGTGCAGGAAGGTGGCCCTCAAATCTACTTTTGGTCCACCATCCTGAGTGCCAGGAGCTTGGAACCAAGAAAATGAAAGTACCGTTTGGAGGGATGAAGCCAGGAGTTTATGCACGCGGGACTCAATTCTCTTATGGGGTCTATTCTCATGCCCCAAACGTAATACGCTACCATGAGGACGGCATAGAAGAGGACGGCATAGAAGAGATGCCGTCATGGCAGTGTCACCCGAGTTGTCCGTGTGGTATTTTGGACCGGCAGTCGGGGGATCGGAAAAGTGCCGGGGTTTACCCTACAAGCTACAGCCGTGGCGGCGGGTACACTCACGGGGACATTGGGAAGGGTTTCCAAGGTCCGCTTTACGAGGATACCGGAGGGGCTTCCAGGTTTTTTCCTCAATTCAAAGATCTTTCGGAATTGCTGGACTGGCTCGTTAGGTTGACGAACACCTCGGAGGCGCGATGAAAAAAACAATAGTAGTCACACTGATTGCCGTAAAGGAACTGGCCTGGTTCCAGTCCGCCGGAGAGCAATGACACCCATCCGCATAGCTTGGATTACCGATCCGCATTTGAACTGGCTTCCCGAGTTTGGTGCCAAAGAGTTTGGACGCTCAATTGCCAAGGAGCACAAGTTTGAACTCGTGCTAATTACAGGTGATATCGCGGAAGCCCCCACATTGCGTCGTTGCTTGGAAGGTTTTGTTGAGGGTTGTCAAACCGAAACTGCGTTCATCTTGGGGAATCATGACTTCTATAAGGGCAGCATCGCTGAAGTAGAGAAGATTGCTGGGGGCCTTGAACCCAACCTAAAATGGCTCGACAACTCAGATCCAGTTTTTCTTGACCAGGACACTGCACTCGTAGGGCAAGGCGGGTGGTACGACGGTCTTCTGGGTGATGCCGAGAAGTCCCGGGTCCTCCTATCGGACTTCAAGCTGATCCAGGACTTCAAGCCCCACTTCCATGAACGAACCTGGCTCTTCGAGCACGGGGGTCGTCAGGCCCTTCTGGACAAGCTCCGGATGCTTAGCAAGCAACACGCCGAGCTTGCCCGAGCCAAGCTTCTTGAGGCTGTGAAGCTCCGCAAACACGTAATCCTAGCTACCCACTACCCGCCATTCGCGGGGGCGTGTTGGCATGAGGGAAACCTGTCCGACTCCCATTGGATGCCCTGGTTCACCTCTGGGGCTATGGGGAAGATGCTGGGGGATGTGGCGGCGGATCACCCGGACAACCGCTTCCTGGTACTTTGTGGGCACACGCACAGCCCGGGGGTCTACCAGCACCTACCCAACCTGCTCGTGATGACTGGTAAGGCGGTCTACGGGGCCCCAGACGTGGCGGGCATCTTGGAGCTGCCTTTGCGGCACTGGATCTACCCGGACCGCTGTGACCGCTGCGATGATCAAGACTTTGAGAACACCACCACTCTCATCACATGCAAGACCTGTAATCGTACATGGTGGCGCGATAACGGCATATGGACGCTCGATCCTGAATCATGAGCGGACGCTCGATCCTGAATCATGAGCCATGAGCAGGTGAACTCAGATGAAAGGCTCCGGTTCGCTATCAAAGTCTCTCTCGTGATCGACTTTCCTCATACGGCGCATTCGGTCGATTATGCGCTCCCACGTAGCCGACTCTATCGCCATGTGAGGGTGAAACCGGGGTTTCGGAGTCACGAAAGACTCACTCTTCGGGCTCATCATCGGAAGGGCCATCTTCAGCATCATCGGAAGGGCCACCTTCGGGTTCATCAGATTCCTTCGCCTTCTTCTTTTTCTTGGACTTGGACTCTTTAACCGGTGCAGCATCGGGTGCACCACCAGCACGCACACTCTCCACTTTTTCGATGAGAGCAAGCAAATGGGCGGCGGAGTGCTTTACAACACCCGAATCTAAAGACACCGGTCCAGCCACAGCTTCCAATGCGGCGGCATGTGCTCCGGCATTAGCGACCTCTCGGTTGTAGGTGCAGGCGGCTTGAACACGTTCTTTCAGTTCAATCAATTCTTGTGGCTTCATACTTACCCTCTCAGGTTGAGACACTCTAGTTTAGCTATCAAATCAATATCAATCTGCCACAATAGAATGCTCTGCCCGTACATCTTCGTGCTTCTGAGCATAGGCCGCGACCAAATTAAAAACTATCGTCAAGCACACGACCGCTAATCCCACTGGACTCAGCGCTTTGGCGGGCTTGACTGTTGATAGGTTAGGCATTTCTAGAGCTGCTCGATGCTCGTACGTAACCACGATCTCCGGACCCGGGCCCGGATTCAAGTTGAAAGTCGATCCGGAACACAATGTGCAGAAGTGCCCGCCGTAGACGATCGTCTTGCAGTTGTGCGTTCGACAACGCGATGGCTTCGGGATCATGTGGCTCTTCTGCATGCTATTCCGATGCCTGGCGTGTCAAAAGTTAAGCTTGGCGGGTGTTGTAACAGCGGTCAGTAGTCGTCTCCAATGTCCAGCACAATCTGCGGAAGCAGGTCTCGTACTGTACTGTCCAAGCGCTTCACGGATTCGTGCGCTTCCTGGAGCCTACCCTTGGCAATCAGGTCCGCGATCTTTCTCATGTCTTTCACGTCCCGAAGCATGGTCCTTTGCCGCGAGCCGTAGACTTCATCCCGGTTGGCGAGGTACTTCGCGTAGTGTTCTTCTGCAACCCTACGTACGGCTTCCGCCCACGGCTTGTACTTGGCGTAGGTCTTGTCGTGGAGCGTTTGGATCAAGTTGGACACGGCGTTGAGTCGCTTTTCCGACAGCACTATGAACGTACCTTTAGACCACCAGCCACGGTGCTTTTCTTTGCGCAGTCCTGCCCGCTCAGCATCCGACACCAGCATATCGTACGCATTCACGATGTCACCGCTGGTCAGCGTGTCCGGGTCCGTACGCCCCATTGTCACGAGCATATCCACGATGTTCTGATTGGTCACCACGTGCTTTTTGGGCGCGGGGGTAGCGATACGGGTTTTGTCGTCAGCCATCCTAATTGCGTGCTCAAATGTGTCAGCAGGATTCATATAGTATCACTTTGATAACGAGTTGGCGATGACAGAGCGTTGACCAGATCCATCTGAGACGCTAGAACGACTTGCCAGCTTCCGCCGCTGAAATCGTTTTACCTCGTGAAGCCAGCAGCGGAGCCGGAACACGCGGTTCCGTGATCATCTCGCAGGGCACGTCCGCGTTGGCCTTCGGAAATCCCCAGAACCAGTTGACCGTTCCCACGCAATCGAGCTTGCAAAGCTTTCGGCTGATAGCGATGTGATCATCGCCTGAGTTTCCCCACGCAATCGGCTTGCCTTTGCAGGGCGGTTCGAAGCCGTTGGCAAAGACCAGCGCGACGTTGTCTCGGTAGCTGGCCCAGTTGTCAGCGAACTGGCTCCACGTGCCGTCACGGGGCTCCCAGCCTTCGGGTTGGGCCAGTCCTGTCATGGGCAGGTTCCTGGTCCAGCGCTGCTGTGTCTTGGTCTCCCGCTGCGGTTTCAGCCCCGCCATTCGGGGAGCCATAATCCCGACAACGTCTTGAACCGTCATAGGTTTTCTACGATCGCCGTTCTGCCATTCCTGAAACGCCAGCACGGTCTGGAGAATCGCTAAGTTGTCTGGCGTTGGAACTCCGCCGTTCCGCAGAGGCTTGCTGAACTCGTTGATGCTCAGGCGAGAGAACCGCTGCCTTGCGAGCTTGGTGTTCTGATCAGCAGGGATCGACAACCGTACAGGCGCGACCACCACAGGTACAGGTCCAGGTTCGGGAGTTTTCACAGTCGGAACAACAAACGTAGGCAGGACTGCGCTGTGTGACTTTTCGGCCTCTGAACGAACGCTCGCCAACACCATCAAAGTCAGAACAACCACGAATGCCGCCATGAACGATCTTTGCATAATACCTCCACCAACCAGTACTAAGCTGAGCTTGCTAAGAAGTGCAACTTTGCACGGGTGTCACACCTTCTGCATCAATGCTCCCCAGGATGCAGGCCAATGCAGAAACCTAGATGTTCTTCCTATTAAGATAAGACAAGGGAATTATTGCCATGTCAAATTTTGATTCAAATTCCCGCTTACTGGTGTAAGTAGCACCATGTCTATTACACCAGCCGCGAAACATGTAGTGATCTTCGGCTCCACCCCTACTGAAAAACAGGCCCTACTCTACTCTAAATATCCGGAATTTAGAGGGTTTTCCGATCAAAGCCTGGATACTGAAGTATTTGATGCAGCCATGCTTTTAACAATTATTTCGGGCTCCCCCCACGATCGCGTCTTGCTGTTTGCACCAAGTCGGCATGAGTCTTGGGTGCTAGATAGGTTCAACACCCTTATAGCTCTCGTATTCGAGAACTGCCGGAAACATCCGAAGCGACTAGAATACTCTAGATTTTATACGCAATTGTTCCAGAAAATCGGAATTATGGGCCGATTGCTTCAGTTGCACACGGAGCCCGAACATTGGATTTCGTTTGGGTTCTCCGTGGATGAACGATTACCCGAATGGATGCCAAAACGTCTGCTTTAGTCTTCAGGTGGGTCATCTGGCACAGCGATGATTACTGCTTGCATCTGTTGACTCATCCCTTTGAGCTTATCCAAGGCGGCATCCACCACAATATCAAGCTTACCTGGCACGGATTCAAACAAGATCACGTCTTTCCCAAAATACATGGCACAGACCCATTCGTTCGGATCCATGGTAGCGCGAAAATGAATATCGACCTCGGGTGAGATTGCCCGGGCGGTCTTCAGCAACTTTTTGAACTTCATACCAGAGGTATGGTACAAGTTCTTTTCTTGGTGCCGCTCCGACAAGGACGCGAAAGCTCTTGTACGCCAGGTGTTCTAGGAGAATCAATGGCCGCCCTCATGCTTCAAGTTCCCGCAGAGACCGCCCGTGTGCTGCACGAGCTGCCGGTCCCGGGCAATAAAGAACACGGTGATCCGCATATCACCGTCATGTATTTAGGCAAAGATCTACCGATTGAACGCATAGGCGAGATGTTGCCCGTGATCTACGAAGTGACCTCCAAAACACAGCCCTTCTCGGTGACCACGAGCCATGTCACGAACTTTCCTGGAGGCGATGACGGGGTGCCAGTGATCGCCCAAATCGACTCCCCGGCGTTGCATCGCTTCCGCGATAAGCTGACTCAGGCATTCGAGGCGGCTGACATTCACTACGATAACAAATTCCCGGAATTCAAGCCGCACACCACCCTTGCATATGATCCAGATCCCGATACAGAAGTAGATTTTGAGATCCCAAAAGTCACTTGGGGAGTTGCTGCACTAACCCTATGGGGTGCTGACCGTGGGACGGGTCGCTTGTTAGTTCAGTTCCCGTTGAGCTTATCGCAAGGGAAAGTGGCGGGCTCGGGTTTCCGCCGTGAAGCACTGTATCGAGCGGAGGTGCGTCTCTCCATCTGGAGTCAACGCAATCGGGTCGTTGGCTGATTCCTCAGTTCACTTTGATAGTTGTGACGCCGAAGCTTTAGTAAGCCTTTGGGTGCAGTAAGAGCACTTGGGGACGTGCTTATCGTGGATCGGGTGCCGCCATGCAAAGCCATCCGAACGCGGTTGAAGGCGTTCGCAAAGCGGGCCGTCACACCCAATGCCAATCCAATGAGCCACGGGTTTCCAAGAACTTCTGTACCACCACCCGCCGCCGAAATCTTCCATAGCTATGATTTTGCACAAGAAAATCCACCTAACCTACATGTGGGTCACCATTCGTCCTCAATGATATGGTCGTACACAGTTAGTGGTTTAATCCCTCGTAGGTGTGTGCCGAGCATAGGTTTCAACCTAAGTCGTGATGATTCTGAGACTTCGTAAATGGTATACCGCGAACACAGAACGCTGGTAAGATCTGAGACAATCCGCTCAATGGTTTTGGTTTCGCTAGCTGGGTTTAGATGACACCACCACTCCCCGCAAACCCCACAATTCCACATTGTGGCTGGTAACCCACGAGGAACTTCGCCCAAAACCTCTATAGCGTCGTTACCGCATTTCACGCAGTTTTGCCATACGGTTAGCCTCCCGATCATATATGTGTCACGGGCCGCTGCAATATTTAAGTTTAGGTCATCTAACAAGCGTGATTGAACACCTCGTGGGATATGTTTTGGGCAAACGAACTCATCAGGAAGTCGGGGATCTCGTTTGTAAGCAACGACCGCTGCACAAGTGCAGCCAAATCTGTCGCAGGTACTGGTGTGCTGAATGGAAACCCGTTTTAGGGTGCAGGCGAATGAAGGGGTTACCGTAAGGGCTGCTCTATTCCCGGTGAGGCTCACAAATGTCACTCTAGGATACCCTTGGGCACTTTTGGCCTCGGATACTTCGCACACAATGCCCTCAACATGTTGTAGTCCTATGACCCATAGCTCTCCAAATCTCGGGATTCGGTGTAAGAGGTCTGGCATGAGCCACCTTTCTTTTAGTAACTTTTCTTTGACAAGGGAAAGCCGCTTCCCTTAGATACACCGATGCCAGTGCAAATTCCACAGCAAGACGCTCAGCGAGCACTTCAAGCATTGGGGGTGACAAGCGTCGAGTTAAACGGTATTCGAGCGGCACCATTCCCACAAGCTCAAATTATGATGGCTGAGCTTAAAGTGAAGGCTAAGCGTGCCTACAAACGTTTCGCTCTAGAACTACACCCCGATCGAACTGGCGGTGACCAGGAAAAAACGGATTTTTTTGTTCTACTCGGGCATGTGCTGGCTGAGTTTGAAAAAGCTACGGTTCAGCCACCGCCTCCACGAATCCCGGTACCGGCACCAATGCAATGGGCTAACGTGCATTGGGTTAACACAGCAGCAGCAACGACTGCAACGACAACGAGAACCATAATTTTAGACCAGCAACAACGAGTGATCCGTATTGTGCAGATGCGCCCCAAATGATCCAGGAGAGAAGTGTGTGACTGAACTAGTTGATGAAGAGAAGGTCTGTAGAGATTGCACCAAAAAATTCCTACATTCGGTGGGGGACCAACGGTTTTTTACTGAAAGAGAGCTTGCTCAACCCAGCAGGTGTAAATCTTGTAGGGACAAAAGGCGGATGATGAATAGCCCTCAACAAACCCGCCCTCAACAAAGCCCACAACAGAGTCGCGCACCTCAACAACAGAGTCGTGAACCAATTAGAGAGTATGTATCCAGGCGTCCGGCCACGCCGCCTATGGAGCCCCCGCAACCTTCGCCCAAAGATGATGGTGAACGTCAAAGACGTAGAAACAAAAACCCCCGGGCGCACGATGATGACCACGAAGCGGATTGGTAGACTATGCAGCCATTATACTTTGGGGTGCTAGAACCGAAACAAGGCGGGCACCATCTGTATGGCAAAGATCTCCACGCTTTGCGAGATTCAATTTTGCCCGCGTCCTTGAAGTTACCCAATCTTGATGGAGGCTTCTGTGTTTGTGGGCAGAGTCAACCGCAGGGCGTAGCCCTTGTTCACCATCTGAACGACGTTACGGTCATGGCGATGTGGGACCGAACTGGGGACTCGCGACCCGGTAGCAGCAGTACGTTTGTCGTGGAAGGCACGCACGACTTCGAGGCCATGTGCAAGCACGCAAGCGAGGCGTTCCCAGGTATCTGGAAGCGCATCTGTTCCAAACCCGTGACTCTGGGAAGCATCTGCGAGAACGGTATGGTAACAGGGCTGCCTATGGCTGTTGCTGCCTGGTTAGCCGAACCGCCCGACATGGACATTCAGAGCATGGAGCTGTCGTCTTCGGTATGGGAGGCAATCAGCAGGATCAAGCCCGTTGCCTCTGATGTTACCACTAAGATTGCCTGGCTTCCTTCCGGTATCCCTGTTGATCGTAACGCCCTGTTGCCGCGCGGTTTTGTCCGGCTGCACGTGGTGCCGCTGCCTTCAGTTCAACAGGTTCGAGAGATGGCTGCGTTTTTCAACGTATTGGTGAAGCTGTGAGCGTTGAAGCAATGGTTCGACGAAGGAATGTCTCGATGACCGAGGAAGTTTCCAGACCCAAGACGTGCGTTGGCTGCCTTACCGGGTCGGACTGGGACTGCGTCTGTGCCGAGCAGGCCGTTACTTGCGAACGGAAGCAACAGCTCTGGGATTCTGGTTATGCGTTATGTTCGAGGTCCGTGAAGCGCACTGCTTTGCTGCTTGCTGCGGAGGCTGTGCAGGAGGAGCGTCACAAAGCAGAGCGTGCTGCTAGTAACCCCGCTATTTTGCCTGGCGAGATAACGCGCCTGTGGTTGGAGGCGCTCGCGAAGCAATTCCGTCTTGCAGAAGATGACCTTCGGGCACGGGCGGACCTTGAGCTTCCTGTCACTACGGAGCCGTACACACAGCGGATCGCTGCGCACACTCACGAGGCGATCTTCACTAGAACTACTCAGCGCAACGGCAGAATACAGGAGTGTGCATGCGGTGCCGGTCGCGGTGAGTATCGGGGCCAGTGGACAGAATGGATTGGTGGCCAATGACTGATCCATTGGGATGGCAAGATCGCACTGAAGAAGAAGACGAGGCCGCGCTGCAACGGTTTGTAGCGTTGATGCGATCTAAGCTTCGCGCGAATCGGCACAAAGCGCACTGGGATTCGGTGTCGGTCGTGTACTTGCGCGAGCGCGTAAACGAGGAGCTAGTCGAGTTGGATATGGCTACCAGTTGGGTAGAGGCTAGGCTCGAATGCGCTGACGCAGCAAACTTCTTGATGATGATCAGCGACAAACTGTTCCGAGCTATAGAGTAGAAAATGGCAAATGCCGAGATCAGTGTCCGTGTCATAAACGCCTCGATTGGGATGGGCGTTTTTGCTGAAGCGCCTTTCAGCCAGGGTGCTTTGGTTGAAGCCTGTCGCGCTCTACCGTTCCTCAACGCAGGGGTGCCAGACGACACGCTCTTTGCGCACCGGTTGGCTTGGTCCGACAAAGAAGATTGCGTCGCTACCGGCTTCGGCATGCTCTACAACCACTCCGAAGATCCGAACTGCGAGATGATACGACTGCCTCGTTACGAGACAGTGCCGGACCTGCTCTGCGTGGTCGCTCTGAGGGACATTGCTCCGAATGAGCACCTAACGATCAAGTACAAGTGTGCCCCTTGGTGGTGAATAAGGGCTCGCATAGCTCACTTGATGCTGACCGATGCTTTTGCTTCACAAGCCGACCCTACATCGGTGTATACCCCTCTATGCCTATCCGAAAAGCCACGCCATACCGTACCATTGTTCGGAAATTGCTAGATTCCAAGAAGCTGACCAAGGCTGAACATGCGGCTTTTTTGAAGATGGCCGATGAGTCCTCTAAAGGCCAAGAGCTAACACCAGCCCAGTGTCTTTGGATAACTAGGCTTAACACCAAGTACCTAGTCTCATGAACGAGGACTCGAAAACGAAAGCTTTCGTGAAGCTATGGGGTTCTGGAGACGTTCCAACGGCCCAAGTTTCTCACGGGTCTCTACGACCCGGCACCTATCCGGCGTTTGCCCTATTGGGGTGGCTAGAGGCTCGTAAGGGGTGGCCTATAGTGGGCTTACGTTTGGCTTTGGTGCCGGAACATCAACGAACCGAACAAACCGGCCTAACCATGGGCTTAGTGGTGTCCCCAAAAACGGAACGCCACGTTTGTTCTCTATTACAAGACTTAGGTTGGGATGGGCGGGTTTGGCCCTACAAAGATCATGGGTGGCCAGAAGGCACTCAGGATGAGACACCTATGCTTGGTCTACTCAAAACCGCGAAGTTGGGGGCCACTCTAGTCTTTAGACCCGACCCTGAGAAGGGCGTACCAACCGTGCCGATCTGGGTTGGCAGGCGCAATGGGCCATTCTTAACCGCACCCTTTGGTGAAATTACAACCGTGAAGTATCTAGAAGAGTTACGGGCTTTAGCAACTGATCAAACCCCATTCAAATCGGACTGGTGCTAAATTGATCAAGTTCTATGGCACAAAATCTGAATTTGGGTTCCTGTCAAATTTCTTCCACGCTCCGATTCAAATTGATGACGTGACCGCCCCCACGACGGAACATTTCTTCCAAGCCATGAAAACGCTTGTGGCTGAGGAACGGTTAGAAATACTTGCAGCCAGTACCCCACGGCAAGCGAAGCTCCTTGGGTCTAAATGCCAACTACGCGCCGATTGGGAGGATGTGGCTGGTACAACCGCCCTTCAAGCACTATTCCGTGACCACCACGGCGAGTTGGTCACGCTAGTAAAGGACCACTTGATGTTTGTGGCCCTTGTGGCTAAGTTCAAGCAGCATGAGGATTTGTACCATAAGTTGCTCCTAACTGGAGAAGATGAGTTGGTAGAAGCATCACCCACCGATTACTACTGGGGTGCCGGACAAGATGGATCCGGTCTCAATAAACTTGGCCGTATGCTTACCCTTATCCGTAAGGTGTCTAGGGATCGCCATGAAAAAAGCCATATCTAATGGTCAATGCCCACTCTCGGATGACGGCATGTGCGTGTCGGAAGAGGAGTGTCCCGGTTGTGACGAGGAATCTCGTGCATGGCTTGCCAAGCAAGAGGCAACTGATAGTGCTCGTATGGCCGACAAAATATACGTGCTGTATCGCTTGCTGATTTGCTCAGCTTGGGTGCGTACGTTTAAAGCGCTCAAAGTGCCCTTCATGGTAGAGGCGGCAGAAAAACGTGTGAATGAAGTTTGGGAACACGTCACTCCATGGGTGTTTGCGGAGTTCACAAAACATTGGCCAGACTTCTGGAATGACTTTGACACGAAGGACCATGACCTAACCTGCTTCACCAAGTGGGAGTCCGCTCTTTATCGAATATACAACAAAGCCGATGTCAATTAGACCTCACGAGGTTGCCAACGTTTGTTACGGCACCCGTTGAATCTTCCCGATATCTAATCAAATGCTCCTGTAGGTCAGCCATGGACGAGGGTGGTGTCTTACCATAGGTAGCACTAAACTGGCTAGCAAGCTCTGGTTCCCCAGGAAAGAACTTCAGATAAAAGCGGTAGGCCATGTCCGGAGTAGCGGGACCGAAATTGAATATGCGGTCGGCTCGTCCAGGACGAAGTAAGGCGGGATCTATTTTCTCTATGTGGTTCGTTGTCATGAATAGGATACGACCTGTAGAGGCTGACACCCCATCAATGGCGTTGATAAAACCGCTAAAGGACAGTTGGTCGGGGCCTACGACTTTATCACGTTGGACGAAGCCTCCATCTATATCCTCGATCAAAACGATTGCGTGTTCCGGTAGACTACACGTCAGCGACACAAGGTTAGCATCGGAAGTGGATGCCAAGTTGATGATATAAATGTCACGATCGAAAGCACTCGCGATAGCTACTACTAGAGAGGTTTTTCCGGACCCCGGAGGCCCCGCAAGCATATACCCTCGCTGATAGGGGATCCCGTGTTCAGAAAACCACTTGCTGGCTCCAAAGAACCACTTCAAGTCTGCTAAAAGTTCGTTCGCCGTATTGTCCGCGAGAACTATGGAATCCAAATTCCGGGGGACTTTTCGTTGAGCAAGCTGCCATTGGTTCCATTGAGACCGCAAAACAGCAACTCGATTATCATCTGGAGGGAAAGCGGAATGCCGTGCGTCAAAGATCAAATCTCGTATCACGTTCTTCGAGAACGTTTTAAAGACTATGGTTTCATGAAAAGCAAGTTCCCCCATAGTCCCTTCACCTTGGGTTCGGGTTCGGGTGAGCAAGATAAAGTGCCCATGGAAACGAAACAGATGAGTGCCGGGTGCCGGACTAAATAGAACCTCAGTCAGTTGCTTTTTCCTAGAGAACTGGTCCTCTTCCTTTTCCTGCGGGCTGTAACCGACGGGTCGGGTCCGAGTGCTGGCCGTCAATAACCGAGACCGTTTCGTATACTCGTGGGTACTTAGCCATGTCTGCACCCAGAAAAAAGCTGGGTCATGGTCCGATATGTCTACTATGGTGACGAATCTCCGTTCTATGAAGTGCCACAGATACTCAGGAAATTTACGCATGGCGGCCAAGAGGCCCGTAAAAAGTACGAGTACCAAGCCTCCTGACAAAAACTGATTCTCTAGTTGCCTACGAAGAAGATCCATCATAGGCGTAAGTTACACCGAATCCCCCAGGTGTTTCGATCATTTCTTCTGCTTGTTACGGGGTTGCTTTTTGATGTCGAACGCTCGCATTCTCTCACCGCAGCATGGGCATAACGGTTTGAACGCTGTCCGATTCTCCGCTGCGGGAGCTAGCTGCGTGACCAAATCAACCCAAACCAAAAAATTCCAGGCGTTCCCTACAAACCCGCCCTTCTTCGCAGCAACCTTATTACAGGCGGCTGTGCATTCATACGGCCAAAGCCCAAACATCCATTCCAGATAGTGCCGCTTACACCACCACCGATACGTCTTTCGAGCTTTTTTCGTATTGCTCTTCGGCATTATGAAAAAGCCAACCACGAAGATCCGTAGCGACACCACACTCAGAACATGGGTGCAAATCTTTTTTGCGATCAATCATAAAAGCCCTTCGATCAAGATTTCTGACCATCGAAACCATTCAGGAACACTTTGGCCTCACCGCCCAGCACAGGGATCTTCATGTAGGCTCGGTAGCATTTGAGTTCCAAAACTTCCCCGTCTTTGACGACTCCTCGTACCACCGTCTCCAGATGAACTTCAACGCGCTCTACAACACCGGACGCCCACCGGATATAGATGTGCTCCCCTTCACGCAGGATCTCTCCGGCCAAGCTGTCAAACTGACCATTATCGCTGGTGACAATCTTCGGCACGCATCAACTAACAAATCTGGTCACGACCCGTGCTGCCATTTTATGACCCTCAAACCGTGCTTTGACTTGTGCTTCAACTTGCGACTCCAACTCACGGGAGTTTAGGGCCAGCTCGGGATCTTGTAAAAGAAGCTTTCGGGCCATAAGCATCAAAGCTCCACGATCCTGTCCTTTGATCTGATACACCTCGAACAAACGCACCTGATCGATCTCCGGCTTCTTTAACGCATCAAGAAAACGCTTCTCAAAGGCTGGATCATCAGCATGGCTCAATAGGACTTCCCTGAGCCGCACAAGTCCGTCTTGCGACAAAAATGACACGGGTGTACGCATGGCCCATCCCAGGTCCAAGAGGTCCAGTAGTAGGTGGACCTCTTGTTCGGTGAGGCTACGACTGAGTGCTGCTGCGAACCCGGGTTCCGCGTGAAGCATTTCCTTAAGCACATTGCCAAGACCAAGGTCGTGAAGAAGCTCCACGCTCTTTCGTGGAGCCGGGCCTTCCAAGATATCCTCGACAAGGATCTTGCGAACCGCGTCCCAAGGCATTTGCTTGAGCTTAGGGGCGTTCTTGAGGATGCTCGTCCGCACATCGGGGGAGATTTTGAACCCGTACTTCGCCACGAACTTGATCGCACGAAGCATCCGGGTCGGGTCATCTGAGAACGTCTTGTCAGGGTCCACCGGGGTGGTGAGCATACGGTCTTCAAGGTGTTGTCGGCCACTGCCGAGAAGGTCCAGCACTTCGGCACGATCAGGTCCGTGCTCCAGGTCGAGAAGCCGCCAGAGCAATGTGTTGAACGTGAATTCACGTCTCAACAAATCCTCTTCGATGGTCGCGGGTTCGACCATGTGCGGCTTGTAGCCCTTGCCTGAGGGATCGCCGTAGCTCTCTTTGCGAGCGTTGGCGATTTCCAGGACCTCACCCTTTAGCTCGTGCCCGTCCAGGATCCACGAGTCCGCAATGGTGATTATCGCTACCCCGTACTGGTTGGTCGTCATATTTGTACGGGCAGGAATGACTCGTTGGAGTTGCTCTGCGAACCACGCGGAGTCTTTCTTACCCCCAAGGCCCACAGAATCGACCACAACGTCCACGTCTTTCGGTGGGAGGCCCATCAGGTGGTTTCGGACAGCCCCACCCACAACGTAGACGTGCTCTCCAACGCCAAGGCGTTTGGTTGCCAGGGATAAGAAGCGCAGGAGTGAAGTTATTTTTGTCATACTAACTCTACTGAGAAAAGGAAACGCTATGCGCCCAACCAAGCCACCACCGATACCATTAAAATCCCTAGTCTGGGAATACAAGACCGTGCCCGTGGATCCTAAACATGTATCCGATTATGAGCGTGCCCTAAACAACCTGGGCGAACAAGGGTGGGAACTTGTAACCATTATGCCAACAGTAACCCAGAAAGTATGGCACTTATGGGATAGTCAAGCCTCAAACCACGTTCTTTTGGTCCTTAAACGGAAGAAACTGACCCGCTAGCGGTTTGTGCTCATCCTTGCCTAAGCGGTGTAGTAGTCTACCACATGGCTGCCGATTTCGTGATCAACAACACCATCCGAACGCTCAAAAAACTGAGTGGGGATGCATTCCTTACCAAAGTGAGAGGTGTACGAACTCCGGATGCTCGTGGGATCATTGTTGGACTAGTTTCTCAAGGATCATCCGGCCACGCTTTCCTCATTCAACACGAAGGTCAAAAATTCCCCGCTATCTATTTTGCGAAAGATCTACTGCCAGAACCATCCTATTGGAAAGTCGCCTGGGCCAGGGATGGGATCACATACTTCAAAGAGTTCAATACTCGTGTTGACGCCGAGAACTTCTCAGAAGACGACCTGTATGGTGAATCAATCCTGATCACCGGTCCCTACTACGGGGCCAAAGAGTTAGAAGAGGGGCAAAGCATGAAAAACTTGTTTGACCACCTTATGGACAATGACTGATGCCTAAGAAAATGTGCGCTTTTAATGACGGGAAACCCGTCCACCAAGTAACCACTATTGTCAAAGGCAAGAAAGTGGTCGTTTCTAGGCGGCTTTGCCTAGAACACTTGGAACACCAACGTCAAAAGATGACCGACCTCAGGAAGACTAGAAAGAAGCTAGGTATATGTTCACGGTGTAAAAGCAAGGCGAGAAAGAAAGCTGATGGGACATTCAGTTTTCTTTGCCAAGCTTGTAGAGATTATGTCCGTGAACGGGAACGTGTGCTACGGGCCCAAGCGTAGAATTTATCTATCAGCCCGGTATTCCGATGCCTCACAACAAGGGTATGGACTGGGTCCGGCTTCCGAAGCGGATGTCTATTTATTTCAGGGACTCATTTGATTGCGTGTGGTGCCGAAGCGTGTTCCCTATAGACACCCTTGGTTACGGCCTTACGCTAGACCACTTGGACCCAGAAAAAGGCAACGAAGCATCGAATCTTGTCACATGCTGCGGGCCATGTAATAGTGCTCGCAAAGAACTCTCTCAAATCGAGTGGTGTGACCGACTCAAAAAACGTGGGCACAATACTCGTTCCATCATGAAACGAATCAAACGACAGACTCGAAAGTCTCTAAACATGCACGCCGGGCAATGGCTAGCTAGCCTACGCCGCCCAAATTACACCCGGTATGGAACTGGAACCAGAGATGCAAACTGATAGCGAAATGAATTCTGACGACGTTGGTGAAGGGGTATTGGAAGAGTCGGAGTTGCTTCTAGAATTAATCCGCTCCATTGTTCGCCGCCCTGAAAAAGTATCGGTTAAATGTGATGACGGGCAAGGTCCCGCGACATTACGACCCGCTACAATTCTGACCATCCATGTCGATCCGGAAGACCGTGGGCATGTAATCGGGAAAAACCATCAGACGTGGGGAGCTATCATACATCTCTTTACAAAGGCGGCATTTATGGATGGGCGAAAGATCCTCATCCAACTTGACGGACACGATTCACGACACGATTCACGACTCAGTAGGGGCAATAATTCCGCAGGCAAGGCCGATATCCCCGCAAATATGGGTCCTGTCCGCCGACCGTACCAGGTGGATAACAGAAGCCAGGCTCCTATTCTCCGATCCAGACCGCCCCGTATTGGTCGCTAATAATCTTTAAAACTTGTCCATCCGGCGTGTAGTACCGGCATGGACAAGATCCCTTGCGTACGCTGTGACGGTACCGGAGAAATCCCAGCGTTTCGGCACGTCAAATCTGGCGTGTGCTTTCGGTGCTGGGGTACAGGCCACGATCTACGGGCGGAACGGCAGGCGTTGGAAGCTTGTCTGAAGGCGGCCCGAGTAGAATATCGTAAGTTGAGCCTGTCTTTGAAGTCGGCAAAGGGGGAGCAACGAACCATGGCGGCGGCGGCTCTTGCCGCCCTAACCCGGCACGGAAAACGCCTGGCTCAACGCCTGGTCTTGCAAAAC
>Ga0315291_10004547_pt1 | contig 17633 bp, 21 predicted proteins | sample YL17G12_20_MG_FD_203070 | JGI IMG/M metagenome (GOLD analysis project Ga0315291, IMG submission 203070) | Sediment microbial communities from Yellowstone Lake, YNP, Wyoming, USA - YL17G12_20 | ecosystem: Environmental > Aquatic > Freshwater > Lake > Sediment | place: USA: Wyoming | collected...
CTGGCCTGTATTATTCAAATACCATTGATTACTAAATAAAGTATCATCCGGTTGTCCATACAGGTTCTCGAAATAATCTATTTCCGCATATTCAACCTCAGGTCTGTTTTCGTATTCAGATTTCATCTGTTTGAGGTCTGTTCCTTCTAGAACTTCAAGGATGTAGATGCTGGAGAGCTTATCAGATTTTAAAGCAGTCTCTTTAAATTCCTTAAAGAGTTTTTCCTGCTTTATAACATTGAATTTAGAATTAAGCTTATCTAATTCAACCAATCCCGTAGTAATCTTCTCCTGAGCTTTACTAAGAGTTATCCCTTTATCCACTTCTGGCTTCAGCTTTACAATCAATCTATCTGGAGCAAACACTGACTGATTATGATTTGCTTCTCTTTTCTCCATAAAGAGAGGGAATGCTACTGAAGGAATAAAGAAATAGATGTTTAAAACAAGTAAACCAATTGTAAGAAATAAACTTCTCTTATTCATAAATTTCCATTTTGAGTTTAATATTTCCTCTAATTCTTATTTATAATATAAAGCAAAATTGTTCCCAAAACGATTATTTTTTTACTTTTTTCTAACTTATTGATTATAAACAAGATAAAGGTTTTAAAATGTTGCCCGGTTTACATAAAAACGCAGGATTTTACAAAAGCCTATTGAGGAGGACATTTAATTTTTAGAGTATCATATTATTGATCAACGAATTACAAGATTCGCCAAGAAACTACATAGAGACGCATTACAGTGCGTCTTTAACATATTATCGTAGAGCGACCTCGCCTTTGTTGGGTTGCCAAAATGAAAGGACAGAACAGTGTTCTGTCCTTATAGTTTGAGTGCCCGTCAGCTTCCCTGACCCGACGGAAAAACCTCTCCCTTCCCTCTCATTAGAAAGTGGAGGTTAGGGTTGGGTAAAGTTTCTCTTCAGCAAAACAAGCTTGCTAAATCAAGCAATTACATCTGGAATGTAAAGCTTTAGCTTTGGTCCCGCCAAAGGCGGGACACTCCAGAGCAAAATGGAGCTTGATAAATCAAGCAACTATGATGTTATGGTATATAAAAAAGGGGCAGGTTAAACGAACCCCAAAAAACTTAGTCCTTCATTGACTCCAAGAATTTACCATTGTTTTTGGTCTTTCTTATCCTATCCAGTAAAAACTCCATAGCCTCAACTGAGTTCATCTCATTCAAGAATCTCCTCAAGATCCAGATTTTACTCAACTCCTCCTCCGTTAAAAGGAGCTCTTCTTTTCGGGTGCCTGAACGGTTGATATCCATAGCCGGAAAAATCCTGCGATCTTGAAGCCTCCGATCTAAGACTATTTCCATGTTTCCAGTTCCTTTAAACTCCTCAAAGATAACCTCATCCATCCGGCTTCCGGTCTCAATCAGGGCAGTTGCCATAATGGTCAAGCTCCCACCCTCCTCTATATTTCGAGCCGCTCCAAAAAATCTTTTAGGCCTCTGCAGAGCATTAGCATCCACTCCACCGGAAAGGATCTTGCCGCTATGCGGAACAACTGCATTATGCGCCCGGGCCAGACGGGTGATGCTATCTAAAAGGATAACCACATGTTGTTGATGTTCAACCAATCTCTTTGCTTTTTCTATGACCATATCCGCTACCTGCACGTGCCGGTCTGCCGGCTCATCGAAAGTGGAGCTTACCACCTCACCCTTAACTGAGCGCTTCATATCCGTCACCTCTTCCGGTCTTTCATCGATCAAAAGAACTATAAGCTTTATCTCCGGATGGTTGGCGGTAATGCTATTGGCCATCTTTTGAAGAAGAATGGTCTTACCTGCTTTAGGAGGAGAAACGATCAATCCTCTTTGCCCTTTTCCAACCGGGCAAATCAAATCCATTATCCGCATAGAGACTTCTTCAGTAACAGTCTCTAATTTAATCCTTTTCTGCGCATAAAGAGGAGTTAAGTTATCAAAAAGGATTTTATGCTTAGCCACCTCCGGATTTTCGAAATTCACCGCCTCGATTTTCAAAAGGGCAAAATACCTTTCTGAATCCTTGGGAGGCCTGACCTGACCGGAAATAGTATCCCCCTTTCTCAAATCGAACCTCTTTATCTGGGAAGGGGAGACATAGATATCGTCCGGACCGGGAAGATAGTTATAATCCGGAGAACGCAGGAAACCATAACCCTCTGGTAAAATCTCCAGGACCCCTTCTGCGAAAATAAGCCCGTTTTTCTCCGTCTTTGCTTCTAAGATCTTGAAGATCAGGTCCTGTTTCCTCAATCCTGCACATCCGGGAATTTCTAACTCCTCAGCCAATTGCAGAAGCTCAGATACGGTTTTACTTTTAAGCTCTACTATATCCATAAATTCTCCTCTTAAATTTTGTTTTGATTAATGTCCTCATACTTGAATTTTTATTGTTCACATTTAACTTGCTTAATAGAGGAAATATCCAAAAGCGGTCGATCTATTTTTTTAATGGTGATTTAATTTTTTCCTTAACCTCTTTTACCTTCGCATCCCCCCATAGCTTCTCCAGTCCGTAAAATTCCCGACTCTCCTCTAAGAATATATGCACCACCACATCCACATAATCTAAAAGTATCCATCTGGAGCTTTGATATCCCTCACTATGCCAGGACTTTATCCCCTTTTTCTCTAAGTTTTCGGTAATATGATCCGCTATCGCTCTGGCGTGCAGAGCCACCTCAGCTGAGCAGATCACGAAATAGTCAGTGATGTCGGTAAGCTTTCGAAGGTCTAAAATCTCTATCTTCGAGGCTTTTTTCTCCAGGGCATAACTGCCAACCAATTTAGCTAAACTCCGGGAAGAGATTTTCAACTTGAGCTTTTATTCCTCCTTTTGATTATTTAGTTTTAAAAGCTTCTGGTAATCCTGACCCAGAATCAAAGTATAACTTATATTAAGATAATTCCCCTCTAATTTCTCCAAAAGGATATTCTCCCTTTTCAATCCTAACTTTTCAGCTACCTGTTTGGAAATCCCTTTTCCCCCCATTCTATCCAGAAGTAGACTTTCTTTAACTAAGGAATCAGAAAAATCTTTTTGTTCCACAACCACTAAAAAATAAGGGTTCAAATCTTTTTCTTCTATTTTTAACTTTATAATCTCTGGATTAAGCCTTTGACCTGAGGCATTCAAAACCTGTATCCGTAAAGGAGCTGTCCTCAAACTACCTTCAGCTTGAGTTTGGGTTAGCCTTTTGACTGAAGAGAGCACAAATAGAATGGTTAATATCCCTAAAAGAGCTATTCCCAGATCCAGAAATCTGCTACCTTTTTTCTTCTTAGACCTTTTCCGGTAAAACCGGTAACTTTTTACCTTCCTTTTTCTCTTGAACATAATTTCAGGAAAAGATTAAATCCATCACTGCAGAAAGTCTATTAGAAAATCTATATAAGATAAAACCCGTTATAAGAAAGAACCAAATAAAGAATTTAAGGCGACCTTCCTCTCATCAATATCCATACTCTAACCAGTCAGGCATACTGGAATAATTGATGCGGAGTGAAAAATTTTTGCTCGGCTGATAAAAGAGCTGGAAATTGGGTAGGATAACACCTTTGAGATCCTGGCTGCCTCTATTGAGTAAAGAGAGAGGCTGATGCAGATAACCCAGTCCAACCCGAACCAGTAAAGGTTCGGAGATCTTATACTCTAAAGTATTGGTATAGAGTCCAAATGTTCCACCTTGCTTACCTGAGGAAAAGTAAGAAAAAGAATAGCTTTGATACATCTTTAGCCGACTGGGGTCAAGTAAACTTGCACCTTTTAATTTGATAGCTGGTTCGTCTAAACTTCTCTGCTGACTAAAACTGGTAGAAAAAAAGACTAAAAGTAAAACTGTAATTAGGTTTAAAAATAAGACCTTTTTCATTTTCCCCTCTTGCCAGAGCTTACTTAATATAATTTTATTCATTTTTTTGTCAAGCTTAATTTATCTACGCCAGATTCAATCTTCTTGTTTGAAACATATTCCTCCATCTGTTTTAATTCCAGAGTGGAGTTAATCCCTTCTGTTTCCCAACGATTTTTAACTAGCATGGCTTCTACTTTTTCACCTTCTTTTTTTAAAATCCTCATAACGTCAGTAAGATAATATTCCCTTTGCAGATTATCTTTCTTTACCTTTTTCAAAGCAGAGAACAAAGCTGGGGCAGAAAAGCAGATTTCGCCTGAGTTTATCTCCTTTATCTTTTTCTCCTCTGGAGTGGCATCCTTATCCTCCACGATCCTTTCTAAGCTTCCATCTTTTTTCCTGATTATCCTCCCATACTTTTTGGGATCCTCTAAGACAGCAGTCAAGACAGTGGCTTTAGTCTTTTTCTCCTGATGAGTTTTTATTAGGTCAACTATAGTCTCAGACCGGATTAAAGGAACATCCCCATAAAGAACCAACAGGTCTCCTTTGAAGTCAGAGAATAATGGCTCAGCTTGCATAACCGCATGCCCAGTGCCTAACTGTTCCTTTTGCCAGACGATCTCCACATTTTTACCTTTTAGTAAATCAATGACCTTTTCTCCTTGATACCCGACTACAATTGCAACTTTTTTTAGACCTAACCTTTGAACTGTATCTAAAACATAAGATAAAAGTGGTTTTCCAGTTAATTTGTGTAGAACTTTGGGGAGGTCGGACTTCATCCTTACCCCTTTACCCGCGGCTAAGATTACGCAACCGACCTTCTTTAAGTCAGGATTCATCTTTTTTTGAGCTTATTATTCTTATCGACGTAAACAACTTTTGGTTTAAACCTAAAGGCTTCTTTTTTTTCCATCCAGGCATAGGAGATCACGATTAAAATGTCCCCGACTTCGCCCAGCCGGGCAGCGGGTCCATTAAGACAGATTATTCCAGAATTTGCTTTTCCAGTAATAACGTAGGTCTCAAACCTGGCGCCATTATTTATATTAACTACCTGAACTAATTCATATGGGATTATATCTGCTTTTTTTAACAGTGCCTGATCTATCGTTATGCTCCCCTCATAATTGAGATTAGCATCCGTAACCTTCACCCGATGGATTTTCGACTTGCAAATCGCTATCATCATATATTTATACCTTTTAATTTGCTTTTAGTTTCAGATTATCTATTAATCTGGTCTTACCGAATTTCACTGCTAAAGAGAGAAGAATTTCCCCTTTAATTATTTTTACCGATTCCAACTTTTCAGTATCAATCAGAGCGATATAATCTATTCTTGCCAGTTTTTCCTTATAAATCAGCTCTCTCATCTTATTTACGATTTTTTTCGGGCTTTTTTCACCCGCTTTAATCAACTTCTCCCCCAGTTTTAGAGCTTGATATAATACCTTAGCCTGTGTCCTCTCTTCAGGGTAAAGATAACTATTCCTGGAGCTACAAGCAAGACCGTCTTTTTCTCTTACCGTTGGAGATACGATTATCCTGACTGGAAAGTTCAAATCCTCTGTCATTTTTTTGATGATAATCGCCTGCTGGGCATCCTTCTGTCCGAATATGGCAAAATCAGGCTGAACCAGATTAAAAAGTTTTGCAACGATCGTGCAGACTCCTTTAAAATGGCCCGGTCTGGAAGCTCCTTCCAATTTTTGAGAAAGCTCTTCTACTTCCATATAGGTGAGATAACCTTCTGGATATATATCTTTTATACTCGGGGCAAAGATAAGGTCACACCCTGCCTTTTGCAGCAATTCCTTATCCTTTTTCAAATCCCTGGGATACTTTTTAAAATCCTCTTTAGGCCCAAACTGGGCAGGATTCACAAAAATACTTGCCACCACCAAATCCCCCAACCTCACAGCCATTTTTACCAGACTCAAATGCCCCTGATGAAGCGCCCCCATTGTCGGAACATAAGAGATTTTTTTGCTTTTCCGCTTGAGGGAAAGAGCAAGCTCTTGCATTTTTTTAGGGGAGGAGATTAGGTGCATAAGGTTTTCGAGATAACTCTCCAAAAAAAACACTATTGGAAGAACTTCTCAGACACTTCTTGCTTCTCAAAAGATTTCAAATACATATCTCTAACTTGGTTACACGTCCTGAATAAACACCTTCCCTCAATTCCTCTGAAGACTGACCTTGAAATCTCTCTATTATATTTATTTTGTTGCGTTGTTTCTGATATTAAATAGAATGAAATATTAAAATCACATATATCACTAAATTTCAATAAAGAATTCCTAAATTGTGGTGTAATCTCAACTTCAAAAGCAAATTTTGGGAAACCTCTCTCATTAAACCAAAGGACATCAATAAATTTAACTGAATGAATTATGTTTGGATATGTAAAGTTTGGAAATTTGGAGAGAGTCATTATTTGTGCTAAAGGCTTGTTATCAAAAATAGCATTTTTATTTAGTGAATAAGTATCAAAACCCTCCATGTTCCCAATTTCCAACAACATACCTTGAATACTATAGTGAGTTTGCTCTTTTTCTTCGACTACGGTTTTAGGTTTTGGTAAATATGGCAGTTTATCTAAATACTCAGTTAGAGCGTATACACCTAACCCTACCCTGGTAAATCTTTGATCACGCTGAACCCTTTCTCGAATTGTTTTAAGAGGTGTTTGTCCTGTCAAGGAACGATATTTCACGATTTCTTTATATATTTTCCTGAGTGATGCAACATAATTATTGTTTAAGAGAACTCTTTCTATTGCTTCAGGATATGTCAAGATATCTCGTTTCATATCTCAATTCCCACTAATAATTACAAAAATTCTTCCATACAATATCATCATAATCAACAATTTCTCTACCTTTGCTTTCTTCTTTTTTTCTAATAGGCCTATGTATATATTTTTCCAAATGCTCTTTGCTCATTACTACCCAGTTATTAGTATTTATTTCATCTTCCTTTAACCATACATCATGTTTATTTATAATCGAAACATTGTATAGTTTACCCATGATACTTCCCTTTTATAATTTCTTACTTTCGTTAAATGTCATTTTTTCTCAAAAATAAATTCGTTTTGAAATTACCATTTCATATAATTTAATGTTACTAGCTCTCCTCTTCCGCCGGATATTTCTTGGCTTAAACATCCTCTATGAAACTCTTATCCTATTTTGAAATCTGTGGATAGGGATTTTTCCCGTCCAGTAAAGCATTGGATGACCATTAGCAGGACTGAGTCTAATCTTGTCGTCCATACATAACCTTTCCTTCTTTCGCATAAGTGACGATTAAGGATTTCTCCCCTTTCCATTCTTTAGGAGTTAAGGTTATAATATCCAATGGAACCATATACTTTTTAATGGTTCTTATCTCTGCATCTTTAGTAAGAAATGCTCTTTCAAATATATTTTTACCCTCAAAATCCTCTGAAACAATGACCACATCTATATCGCTTTCCTTAGCTGAAGTCCCTCTGGCTTGAGAGCCAAACAAAACTATCCTTGTGACTTTCAGATCGCTTTCTATTAAACATTGTTTTAAGAACTCGATTGCTTTTACAACTTTGCCCTTAGCCATTTTAAAGCCTCCTCCGAGCTTTTCAATATTGTCTTGGTGATTCCCTGATCGTAATCTTTCAACATTCTTTTTAAATCATCCGGATAACGAGTGGGGATACTTACCCGGTTTAGACTGAAAATAAAGTCGTACATTTTTTCTGGAAGTTTCAGTCTCATTTTCTCGATGAAATAAATAAGATTATGTATTTTGGGGGGAACTTGATGAAGAGCTTTAGTATAAAATCCCTTGAATGCTTTTTCCAGGGATAAATGACACATAAAAACTGTGTAAATATATCTTTTTGCTTTAAACATCGCTTTTGCAGTCTCTAAGTCATAATTTGCTTGATTGAACCATTCCTCCGGAGATTTCAATTTTTTATTCATTTTACCCTTTATATTTATATATAGCTTCTCTAACTTTATTAAAATTCTTTTAATAACTCTCCTCTTCCGAAGGATATTTTTTAGCTTTGACATCCTCTATGAAATTCTTACAGGCTTTTCTTATCTCTTTGGCCAGCTCGGCATATCTTCTTACGAACTTGGGTTTAAACTCTTCATATAATCCCAAGATATCATTTACCACTAAAACCTGCCCATCGCAAGCCAGACCTGCACCAATCCCGATAGTAGGAATTTTAAGGGAGGAGGTAATCTTTTTAGAAAGTTCTCTGGGTATACATTCCAAGACTATGGAGAAACAGCCTGCTTCTTCTAAGGCTTTAGCACTATCTAAAAGATACTGCGCCCCTTTCTCATTTTTCCCCTGAACCGAATATCCTCCAAATTTACCAGTCGATTGGGGAGTCATCCCGATATGACCCATCACCGGAATTCCTACTTCAATAAGTCTTTTGACGGTGCTAACCATCTGTGTTCCCCCTTCGATCTTTACCCCATCTGCCCCTCCCTCCTTTAAAAATCTCCCGGCATTCAAAATCGCCTCAGAAATTGAGGTCTGATAGGATAGAAAGGGCATATCACCAATCACCAGAGCCCTTTTAACTGCACTTGAGACCGCTTTAGTATGATAGAGCATCTGCTCCAGGGTAATGGAGAGAGTATTCTTTGCTCCGTAAAAGACCATATTGGCTGAATCTCCCACTAAGATAGAATCTATTCCAAGCTCATCCAGGATTTTAGCAGTGAAAAAATCATAAGCAGTTAAGATGGCAATCTTTTCGCCCCTTTGCTTCATCTTCTGGAAAGTCTTAACCGTAACTTTTTCTTCTTTACGAAGAGTCAGATCTTTATCGGCTGACATAAAACTCATCCTTCAACTGCAGGCACATAATACCTGGTCCCTTCTTTTTGTTCTTTGATTATATTTATCAAGTCTTCTAATTGTCCTGGCTTCCGCTGGAAGTCTAAATTGTCATTTTTCACTACCAAAAGAGGGCTTGAATTGTAATGAAAAAAGAAATGGTTATATGATTCCACCAGATGAGAGATATATTCAGAATCCAGACCCTTTTCAAAATCTCTTCCCTTTTCTTTGATTCTTTTAAGTAGAAACTCTGGTGCGGTTTGCAGATAAATTACCAGATCAGGTTTGGGTATGTCCTTTTCTAGTATGGGCAATATTTTTTCATACAAATAAAGTTCCCTCTCGCTTAAAGTTATAGAGGCAAAGATCCGGTCTTTCCAGAAAAGGTAATCGCTTATCATCCTGGATCTGAAAAGGTCCCTTTCCAATAGCTCTTGTTGTTGTTTGAACCTGGACAAGAGAAAATAAACTTGAGTTTGAAAGGCGAACCTTTTCCGGTCTTTATAAAAATCCATTAAAAAAGGATTTTTCTCCACCTCCTCTAATACCAAAGAAGCTCCGAACCTTTCAGCTAAAAGCTGAGCTAAGCTGGTTTTTCCAGCCCCGATTGCCCCTTCTATAACCATGTAGTTTAACTCTGACATTTCCTGCCTATTTTGATCCGTAGGATTTAAATAATTTTATCTCCTGAACTTTCTTAATATTTTCTAAAAGCCTCTTAGGAGTTAAATTCAAAACCGGGTGTTTCCATCTTACGCCTAACTCTATCAAAGGGATTAGAACAAATTTTCTTTTATGCAACTGCGGATGGGGAAGGATGAGTTTATCTTCTTTCATAACTATCCTGTCATAAAGTAGTATATCCAGGTCTATTTTTCTGGGTCCCCATCTTTTACCTTTCCTTCTGCCCATTTTTCTTTCTATCCCCTGCAGGGTATAGAATAATTCTAAGGGAGGTAGTTTGGTTTTAATTTTAACCACTGCATTTAGAAACCAGTTTTGAGCTTTAAAGCCCACTGGCTCCGTCTCGTAGATAGAAGAAATTTTTAGGATTTTAATAGACTTTAAACCTTTGAGCTCTTTTAAAGCCAGATTTAGACTTTTCTCTCTATCCCCTGAATTTGACCCCAGCCCAAGATAAACGATTGCCAATTTTCACACTTCCTTTATATTAAATCTATTTTCTTCTTTCGATCTCAACTTCGATATCATCTAAATTCCCCGGCACCGGCGGTATCTTCTTCCTTACCTTCACCGTAACCAGATCAGGTTTAAACTTTAGTAATACCGCATCCGCTATACGGCTGGCAAGCGCCTCTATAAGGGAAAAGTGCTCTCCAGTAATAATCTCGTTTACAGTCTGATAGACCTCCTTATAATTTACTGTATCTTTCAATCTGTCACTCTGCTCAGCTCTGGATAAATCCAAGGAGAGCTCCAGATCCACCTCAAATCTCCTGCCAGTCTCCTTTTCAGCAGAAGAAACCCCGTGAAACCCGTAGAAGATCATATTATGCAGTCTGATTATACCCATCTCTTTAGCTCCGGTACCTTTTCTGCCAGATATGGAAATGGTCCTTTATCCTTTCCCCTGTCTCTTTAAGCTTTTCTTTTGGTTGATTCAAGCTAAACCGGATAAAACCCTCTCCAATTCCTCCATATTCTATGCCTGGAGAAGCTAAGACTCCGGTCCTTCTCAAAAGCATCCGGCAAAAACCTAAGGATGAATACCTGCCAGGTATTTGAGCCCAGAAAAATGGCGTTGCCTTGGGTTTTTTTGCCCTCCAGCCCAAACCTAAAAGGATTTCTATCATCACATCTCTCCTAAATTTATACTCCTCCCGGTTCTTGCTTATTATCGACTCATATTCCTGCAGAAGAGCTTCAGCTAATTTAAGTATAAACCTGTTCTGCCTCTGGCTGAACAGTTTGTTCTGGGATTCCAGCCCGAAGAGCATCTCCCTGTTCCCGACTATAAAACCACAATCTAATCCTGAAAGTCCGGTGCCAGATGAAAGTGAATGAAATTCAACCCCCACCTTTTTCCCCTCTCCAACCTGCATCAGACTGGGAGGTAAATGCTCATCAAAATAGATCTCATTATAAGAGGCATCCTGCACTATCCTGATATTATTTTTTAAAGCTATCTCAACTAGTTCTTGATAGAAAAGAAAATCAGCTAAAGAACCGGTAGGATTATGAGGAAAATTTAGAAAGAAAAACTTACGCTTATCTTTACTTTGACCTTTTAGAGGGTTTAAATTCGGAAGATAATCGTTCCTTTCTAAAAGAGGAAGAACTTCTATCTCTCCTTCAGCTAAAAGGGTACAACCTTTGTAAATCTGACTGGAAGGCTCAGTTATGAAAACCTTATCCCCGGGGTTGATGAAAAAGAGGGATAATTGAGCTATAGCTTCTCTTTTGCCTGTATAGAAATAAATCTCGGTTTTAGGATTTAACAGAACCCCATATCTTTTTTTGAACCAGAAAGAAAAAATCTCTTTTAATTTTAAGATCTCAGAAGCTTCCGCATAACTGAAGTTCTCTTTAGTATAAAGCGAAGGCAAGACCTTTTGAATTGAATCAGGCAAAGAAAGAGCAGGATCGAATCGACCTAAATCGATTATCTCCACTCCTTTTTTATCCAGCCTCTTCAGAGTTCGATTGATATCGAACAAAGGATAAGGTGGAACCTTCTCCAGCCTTTCTGCTTTTTCCACTATAACTTTTCTCATATTCTTTTCAGCTTTTCTAATTTATCTAAGGATTCTTTTGATAACTCTTCTGTTTTCCCTAAAATTCTGCATAATAAATTAACCTTAGCTAAATGCTCTACCATCTCCAGGCGGCTATAAGCTTCGAATATATCTTTACCCAGGGTTAAAATCCCATGATTTTCAAGTAGGAAAGCATTATGCTTTTCAATAAAAGAAGATAAAGATTTTGGGACCTCCTCAGTAGAAGGAGTGGCATAAGCAGCTAAAGGAATTTCTCCTAAGAACATAATCACTTCAGGTAATAGACCTTGGGCTAAAGGGATGTGTGCAGAGGCAAAAGCTAAGGAATAGGGAGGATGAGCATGCACAACTGCATTGACATCTTTCCTTTTCTGATAGACGTACAGATGCATTAAAAGCTCAGAAGAAGGTTTTAAATTCTCCGAATTTGGATTCTGCGGACCGGTAAGTTTTTTCCCTTCCAGGTCAACTACAACTAAGTCTTTTTCCTTGAGCAATCCTTTATTTTTACCAGATGGAGTGACTAAAATTTGTTTATTTCCAATCCGGATACTCATATTCCCTTCCGATGCCACCACATACCCCTTAGCATACATCCTTCTCCCTATCTCGATTATTTCTTTTTTAGCTTTAAGAATGGAGCTCATATTTTTTCTGGAAGAATCATTAAGGTGTTAAACCGTCCCAATTCTAAGCCATAGGACTTGAAAGATAATAATAGCTACACTTTTCTTAGTCAAGCTAAATTTAACTTTGAAAAAGTTAGATGTACTTAAAATGGGTATTTAATATCTTGTAGTGCGATCTTTTCAGAGTCGCTAAGCGAGGCAAACCTCGCACTGCGAACTTATTCCTTAATTAATTCCTCTATCTCCTTTTCCAGAGTATAGATTTTAAATCTCAGATTTTTAAAAGACTCAGCCACATCTTTTTTTATCAGTTTACCGAATTCCTCTAAAACCCTCAAAGCCTCCTCTGCTCTTCTCAGATTTGCCTGAACAATCGTTTTTACATCTTTCCTCTTCCCCTCATAAAAACCCATACCCTTAGCTCCTAAATCACCCTGGCTATCCCGGTATCTCAAAAGCAGCTTCTGATCGAAATTCTCTTGAGAGATTTTAGTTATCCTATGTCTTAAATCTTTCAATTTTTTGGAAAGCCCTTCATCCTCCCAGAGAAATCGAGCTACCTCTTCCACAACCCTTAAACCTTCACGGGCACGATTCAGATTGGCATCAAGAATCCTGTAAATGTTTCTTTTATCTTTCATTCTGTTTTTAAATTTTACCTTTTGTAATTGACCTAAAATCTGTAGTTGCTCGATTTATCGAGCTAATAATAAGCCCAATAAATTGGGCAACTACAATCCTTTTTTGTCCTTCATCTTAATTTTCTTAACTATGAACCATTGTAGCTAACCAGCTTTCCCTGATCTAATACCGGGACTACTTTCAGGGAATTCAACTCAGCGCATATATATAAATCTTTCTCAAACCCCAATTCAATAAGATACCTTCCGTGGGAGGATTTTTTCAACATCTCTAAAAGATTATTCTTATATCCTTCATATAATTTTAAAGCCGCAAAAGCCGCATCATTTAACTGGTACTCTCCTTCTTTTAAGAAGGAGCTAACATATAGGCCACCACAGACTGCATCCTCTATGGCAAACTGGTCCAGTTTACCTGAGCAGATAATTGCCAGATCATTTGAGCTGGAAGAAAGATGATCAAAGGTTGACTGGAAATTGACAAAGGAGCCAACTATTAAAGAATTAGCATTTGACCCTTTTACAATCGCTTTAGAGCCATTGGTGGTAGCAAAGATCAGGGTTTTATCCTTGATCTTTTCGGCTTCATATTCAAAAGGAGAGTTCCCCAAGTCAAATCCTTCTATCTTTATACCCTCCCTTTCACCGCATAAAAGGGCAGAATCTCTGCCTATTTTCTTGGACAGCTCAATTGCCCCATCTATAGAGTTAGCTGGGATAATCCCCTTGCAACCGTTATGCAGAGCATAGGCAATGGTAGTAGATGCCCTTAAAACATCGATCACTAAAACGGTTCGATCTTTTAGTTCCTCTTCCTTGACCTCATTCGGAGTAAAAATAAGTTCTATTCTCATATTTTTTATCTGTGAGTATATTTTTTATAAAAAGGTGGTTTAATTATCACTGCCGCTGAGCTCTTACCCCGGATATTTATATCCAGTTTTGTCCCGATCTCGGAGTATCCTACCTCCACGTACCCTAATCCTATTCCCCTTTCTAAGGAAGGGGAAAATGTGCCGGAAGTTACCTCACCGATCTTTTTCCCATCTTTTTCTATGGGGTAATGCTGGCGTGGAAAAGCTTTATCAGAAAGCTCAAAGGCAACCAACTTTCTTCTTATCCCTGTCTCTTTTAATTTAAGGATTGGCTCTTTACCAATATAATCACCTTTATCTAATTTGACGACCCAGCCCAGCCCTGCTTCTAAGGGGTTAGTGGTTTTGTCTATATCGTTTCCGTAAAGCATATATTTCATCTCCAACCTTAAGGAATCCCTGGCACCAAGTCCGATTGGCTCCATCCCGAACTCTTTCCCTGCCTGCATAATTGCATTCCAGAAGTGCTCACCATACTCATTGGGCATATAGAGTTCAAAGCCATCTTCTCCGGTATATCCTGTTCTGGAAAAAAGTATCTCTTTCCCTGCGACTTTCCCCTTAGCTGCCCAGTAGAATTGAAGCTTTTTCAAATCAACAGTAGTTAATTTAGCCATAACTTTCTCTGCAACCGGACCCTGAATAGCCAAAAGTGCGGTCTGGTCACTTAAATCCTCTAATTTAACATCCCCGAAAAGATGACTTTTTAGCCAGTTGAAATCCTTTTCGATATTAGCCGCATTCACCACTAAGAAGAATCTATCCGGTAATTTATAGACCAGAAGGTCATCCACGATCCCGCCATCATCATAGCACATACTGGAATATTGCACCTGATAATCCGAAAGCCTGGAGACATCATTGGTGGTCATCTTCTGCAGAAAAGCAAGGGAATCTTTCCCCCGTACTTCGAACTCTCCCATATGGGTGATGTCGAAAAGCCCCACCGTGGACCTTACCCGGCGGTGCTCCTCCATTATCCCCTTGAACTGGATAGGCATCCAGTATCCGGCAAACTCCACTATCTTCGCCTTATTATCCAGATGGATCTTGTAAAAAGGGGTTTTCTTTATCTCGCTCATATACTATCCTTTGAAGACGTTTATAATTGCTAAATAACCTTGCTTTCTGGATTAAAGTTTTTCTAATCCAGACTAATCAAACTATTAATATAAATAAAAAAAACTTAAAGTGGAAAACTTTTTGAAAATTTTTAATAAAAAAAGGACAGAAGAATGTTCTGTCCTTACAGAAAACCTTGGGCGAACACGCAGGTTCACCCTTACCCTACATCATATCTGCTGGATGCTGTCTACTGTCTACTGTCTACTGCTTGCTTGTAGTTTTCTCAGTCTCTCCTTCGCATCCTCAACTTCTGGTATCCCCGGATCTGCATTTTTCCAGATGTCCAGAAATTCCTCATATTTTTCAATCGCCTTTTTGTTCCAGCCCGACTTCTCATAAGCCAAGCCCAAAAGATAATAAGCTTTCACCGACCAGACTGGAAAATTCGCCCTGATATTGTCATATCTGGAAAGTGCCTTCTCCAACTCAGCTACTGCCTCACCTAGGTTGCCAGACTCCATGTAGGCTTTAGCAAGCTGAAACCGGACCCAGAAAACTTGAAACAAGGACTCCTTTGCTGCTTTTTCTAGGTAAGTTATAGCACTCTCTGTATTCCCCTTAGCTAGCTCAATAACGCCTACAACCCGCCAGTAGCTATAAATCACGGAGGGATCCTCTTCCTCAATATCTTTTTTCAAAACCCGGGCAACTTTTTCAGCCTCTGCAATCTCTCCGCTTTCCGCCAGAATACAAGCGTAGACATCCCGCCAGACCACCGAGTTGTGAGGGTACACTTTTTTAAAGATCGCCGGCCAGACCTCCGCCTCCTGTAAGACCAGATCCAGCTTCTTCTCCTCCGCATAGATAGTTGCCTTTAAGAGATATTTGAATGCGGTGTGTTCTCCTTCATCCTGCTCCATTCTATCTGCGGCAATGCCGTGGTCCAGAACCTTAAGGGCTTCTTCGAGTCGCCCCTGATAAAGAGGGATATAAGCAAGATAGGTTCTTCCCTCCGACCGAATGCCTTTTTCACCACAGGAGGAAAGTGTCTGGTAACAGCTTTCGGCCTTGGCATACTCCCTCTTAAAAATATACATATGCCCTAATTTTGCTAATGATTTATAGAAATCCGGCTTGATCTCCAAGGCTTTTTTGTAAGATTCAATCGCCTGGTCTATCTTACCGTTGTAAGCATAAAGATCAGCTCTGCTGTCATAGGGGTTGGCTTCATTCGGTGCTAAAGATATATATTTGTTTATCGCCCAGATAGATTTATTAAAATCCCCAATACGTTCGTAAACATACGATAGTTCGCTATATACAAACTTGTAAAGAGGGTCTATCTCAATCGCTTTGTTATAGTAACGAACAGCTTCCTCAAACTGTCGCCGAGATAAATAACATCGTCCTATCCAATTAAACGCTTCTTTCTCATCAGGAAAGCGTTTCACTATCTTCTGGAACTCCTTTATTGCCCGAGGATAATTTCCCGACACAACTGCATCCCAACTTCTTATCCAGTATTTTTCCTTTTGGCCTACTTTATCTGAGTATTCCACTGCTTTGGCGTTCATTTTTCTGCGCTCAGGACCCCATGTAACCATAGCCAACCTAAAATATGCCATAGCGAAGGTGGAATCAAACTCCAAAGCCTTCTTGAAACTTTTCTCAGCGTCTGTGTAATAAGCCTTATAGAAGTAATCAAGTCCCTCCAGATAGTAACGATATGCTTCGGGTGAATGGGTAGTAACATCAGCCACCGGTCTATCCACCTCCTTTCTCGCCTGCTCGGGCAGGCTTAAATCGTTCTTTATCTCAGCACTTAACTTGTCAACCACCGAGAAAAGATCTTCACCTGTTTCTCCAGTGACGCGTTGAGTGCTAAAATTCTTCCAGTTGTGGCTTCAGATATATCCAAGGTCAAAACTATATCCGGTTTAGTCTGGAGTATTTTTCCGGTCAAAATCCATTTCACTTCAGCTTTCTTGGCAACATCTGAAGCCACGATCTTATCTATGATTTTCAAGTCTTCTTTGCCCAGAAGTTTCAAAATATCATATAATCTTTGTCTACTCACTACCCGCATATATTGCGATTCAGATAGGTCAGTTATCAACAGTGCAGTGATCATCTGGGCAATTCTATCTTTATCCTCAGGATCTTTCAAATTCTCAAAATACATTATAGCTAAGGAATTTTCTTTGGCTACTGCCCCCTTTTCTGGAACTATTTCAAATTTGAAGGGTTTTAGAATCAAGAAAAGCAAAACCAGGATAAAAACCACTGAGGCAGGAATTACAATCGGAAGAACTTTCCTTTTGGGCTTGGGAGCAATAGCCTCTTTAGGAATTTGACCTGTCTTCATATAGTCCAGACCCTTTCTCTCTCTTCTTAAATCTGCTAATAACTCATCTATATGCTGATACCTTTCCTCCTTCTCTTTTGCTAATGCTTTGTAAACCATATCCTCTAACTTGGCTGAAACCTGGTTGTTAAAACGAGCTACTGGCTGAGGGTCTTCGTTAATGATAGAGTAAATAATGGCTGCCTGATGTTCCCCCTCAAAAGGTAGGTGTCCAGTTAAAAGATCATACAGAACAACTCCAAAGGAAAAAATATCGCTTCTCTGGTCAACTTCCTCCCCCTGAGCTTGTTCTGGGGACATATAGGCAAGTGTCCCTAAGGTTGAGCGAGTTTTAGTAAGCTTGGTGGCTCCCTTTAACTTTGCCAATCCAAAGTCCATTATCTTAACCTGCCCCTCTTTGGTAACCATTATGTTATCTGATTTTATATCTCTATGGACTATCTCCTTCTTGTGAGCGGTAGTTAAACCTTCACATATCTGAATCCCGATGTCTAAAACCTTCTTTATAGAAAGCGTCTCTTTTTCTATTATCTGTTTTAAAGTCCTACCTTCGCAGTATTCCATCACTATAAACATCTGCCCTTCAAATTCATCGATCTCGTG
>Ga0315291_10004550_pt1 | contig 17630 bp, 21 predicted proteins | sample YL17G12_20_MG_FD_203070 | JGI IMG/M metagenome (GOLD analysis project Ga0315291, IMG submission 203070) | Sediment microbial communities from Yellowstone Lake, YNP, Wyoming, USA - YL17G12_20 | ecosystem: Environmental > Aquatic > Freshwater > Lake > Sediment | place: USA: Wyoming | collected...
GATATCAACTATGAGAGTGTTTTTAGAGGCAATTAAAGCAGCTAAACTGCCCTTTTTTGCTGTAGCTAATAAAATGGACCTGATTCCTAAAAAAGCAAAAAAAACGAGATTGAGGGAAGTAGAAAAACAGTTAGGGTTTAAACTTGTGCCTGCAGCAATCATTTCTTCCATCGGTCTGAAAGATATTATTAATCAGATTAATAAACAATTTAAAAAGGGGAAGAGAATTGCGATTTTGGGAGTTTTTAATTCCGGTAAAACTAGTTTAATTTCTCGTTTAACTAATCTGGATTTAAAAATTAGCGATTTACCAGGCACAACTTTAGAATTTACTGAATATCGTTGGAAAGGATTTATTTTAATTGATACCGTTGGTCAGGTTATTGATATTAATAAACCTTTAATGGTCAGCATTGATTTTTCTGGTTGTAAAACTTTATCTGAGAAGATTAAAAGAGCTTTAAAACAAGATGCCGAAGGAATTTTGGCAACTTTAGAAATCGCCGTGCCTCAAATAGAAAAGGTAGTAAAAATTATAAAAAAACAGATCAAATCTGGTCACAAAATTATTACTACTGGAGCTGGCGGGTCTGCTTTAGTTGCTCTGGAAATAGCTGGACAAGGTTTAGAGACTGGTTTACCTATTGTAGTTGTAACTAATAATCTTAGCCAAGCCCAACCAATCAGTTTTGCTAAAGGAGTTTGTGAAGAAGAAGCAGGTTTATCTCGTTACATTAATTTTATTGTTAATAAAGGTGATATAGTTATAGGTATTTCCGCTAGCGGAGGCACAGGTTTTGTTTATGAAGCTTTAAGACAAGCACAAAATAAAAAAGCTATTACCATAGCTATTACTGAGAATCCTGATACACCTTTAGGTAAAAACGCCGATTTTATCATAAAAAGTAATGCTAAACCAGAAGGCCCATCATCTTCCAAAATTCAAGTAGCCCATCTAGCTATTGGTCATGCCTTAATTTTATCTTTAGCTGATGAGCGAGGAATTAATGCCGATAATTCCATTTCCTATATGCTACCGGAAAAAGTCGCCACAAAAAAGATGGGAATAAAATAAGGATTACCTTTTTCTCAGAGACGACTCTTGTAAGAATAAGGACTTGACTTAGTTTTACTTTGCTCTATAATTACCCATTAGGGTAATGGCAGGAAAGATAAGGAGGTGTTCGTTATGAGGACTATTTTCAGGACACGAGATGCTCCTTTTTCATACGGGCAAGAGCTTAGAAAAGCTCAGAATGTTGTTGAAAAAGTAATAAAAAATGGCAATAGAACATTGATAAAATACATTAAAGTTGTAGCAAAGTTAAGAACTCGGGGCAATGATTTATTTGTTGCCCGGATAAAAAAGATATCAGATTTGGTAATAGAGAATCAAACGAAAGAAAAGATTAGAATGATAAATCTCTATTTCTATAATTTAGATCCGAGCGGAGCACAGAGATTTATAGAAAAATTTGAAAGATCCGAAGGGAGATAAAATGCAACTTAATAAAAAAAATAAAATAACCCATCCTGCTATTACCCCATTCCCTTAGGCAGTGATGAGTTGACAAAAAAAAATAATTCTGTATACTTAAGTAAGTTAATAAAGTTTCCCAAGACCTTAGGCATCCTCACAAGGAATAAGACCTAACGAGGAATCAATATCAATTTAAAGATATTTATCATTTGGTCTGTGGGAAACCACAGATTTTTAATTTAAAAATATGATTACCAAAGATAAAAAACACAAAATAGTGGAAGAATTATTAGAAAACATTACCAAAGCTAAAGCTATTTATTTTACTGCTTTCTCTGGTTTAGATGTTGCAAAAATTAGCCAATTAAGAGACAATCTTCGTCAATTAAATACAAAAGCGAAAGTAGCTAAAAAAACATTAGCTGATTTGTCTTTTCAAAAGGCTGGCTTTAATTTAAATATCTTGAATAAAAAAGATCAATTTAATAATTCAATAATGTTTGGATTCGCCTTCGGCGATCCGATTCTATCAGCAAAAACCATCTGGCAATTTTCCAAACAAAACGAAAATTTGAAAATTCTTGGTGCTTTGATGGATGGTAAAATGTTAAAAACAGAAGAGGTTATTCAATTAGCTCAGATTTCCTCTCGGGAAGTGCTCTTAGGTCGATTAGTTGCTTCCCTAGCCTCACCAATAAGAAATTTCAATTATGTGTTGAATGGTAATATTAAAAAATTAATTTATACTTTACAAGCTATTCAAAATTAAAAATTAAATAAAAATATGGCAGAAGGAAAAAAAGAAATTACTATTCCTGAAAAATTTAAGGAAATAGTGGAAAAAATAGAAAAATTAACTGTTTTAGAATTATCAGATTTAGTAAAAATACTGGAAGAAAAGTTTGGCGTTTCAGCTGCTCCTCAAGTTATAGCTGCTCCAGCAGGAACTAACGCTGGTGTTAGTGAAGAAGGAGATGCAAAGGCAGATAGTGTTTCTGTTATTTTGAAAGATGGTGGACAATCCAAAGTCCAAGTTATTAAAGTGGTGAAAGAATTAATTGGTTTAGGTTTAAAAGAAGCCAAAGATTTAGTTGATGGTGTGCCAAAACCAATTAAAGAAAATATTCCTGTGGTTCAAGCAGAAGAAATTAAAAAGAAATTGGAAGAAGCAGGGGCAGTAGTGGAGATAAAGTAACAGTCGCTCGTCTTCATTTGATATAATTAAGAAAAATTGGGCGTATAGCTCAGGCTTGCCCTCCCACCTTTGGGTGATTAGCTCAGCGGTTTAGAGCGCGTCGTTCACATCGACGAGGTCGCTGGTTCGATTCCAGTATCACCCACCCAAAGGTGGGAGGGTGAAGTTAGACCTGTCTGCCGGCAGGCAGGGCGCTACGTTCACATCAAGAGGCCTCCCGTTCAAATCAAGATCCAGCCACAAAGTGGATAAGTTGGGGATAGAAAATTAAATAAACTTTAAGATCTAATTTTTCTCTCAAATACAGGCCAAAAACAATCTCGTTAAAAGCGGGATTGTTTTTATTTGCTTGACAGGTGGGAGAGCAGGAGTATAAAATGGAAGAAAGTGGAGCAATGTGGATAAGTGTGGGGATAAGTTAATTTTTTGGGGATATGTTTATTGGAGAATATCATTTCACTATTGATAACAAAGGAAGAATTGCCATTCCTGTTAAATTAAGAAAAGAATTGATGAAAGACGGAGTTCTAACTCGTGGTTTGGATAATTGTCTTTTTCTTTTTACTTCTCAAGATTGGGAGCAAATGGCAGAAAAAATTAAAGGTCTTCCTTTGAGCCAGGCTAATTCTCGGGCTTTTGCCAGATTAATGTTGGCAGGAGCCATGAATGTAGAATTAGATAGTCAAGGCAGAATTTTGATTCCTGAATATTTAAGAAAATATAGTGATTTAACAAAAAAAATTGTTTTAACTGGAATTTATAATCGTTTAGAAATTTGGGATGAGAAAAATTGGGAAGTTTATAAACAAAAAACAGAAAAGGAATCAGGTGACATTGCTGAGAAATTAGGTGATTTAGGAATTTAATATGCATATACCAGTTCTTTTAAAAGAAGTAATCGAATATTTAAATCCACAACCAAATGAAAATTTTATTGATGCAACTATTGGCGAAGGTGGTCACACAAAAGCCATTCTCGAAAAAAATGGACCAGATGGAAAAGTTTTAGGCATTGAAGTGGATCCTATTCTTTATCAGAAAGCGAAAAACATAATACACAATACAGAAAGATTGATTCTGGTGGATGATTCTTACGTCAATATAGAAAAAATTGTAAAAGAAAAACAATTTCAGCCAGTAAACGGAATTCTCTTTGACTTAGGTATGTGTTCTTGGCAGATCGATGAATCCAAAAGGGGATTTTCATATCTCAAAGACGAACCATTAGATATGAGATTTAGTCCCAAAAACATTCTTACCGCAGCTGAAATAGTGAATTTTTGGAAGGTAGAAGATTTAGAACAAATTTTAAGAGACTATGGAGAGGAAAAATATGCTAAACGCATCGCTTTAGCCATTAAAGAAGCTAGAAGGAAAAAGAGAGTTGTTGGCACTCAAGAATTAGTAGAAATTTTGAAAAAAGCTTTACCTAAGAATTATGATGATTATCGACTTCATCCAGCTGTGAGAACTTTTCAAGCTTTGAGAATTGCAGTGAATAACGAATTAGAAAATTTGAAAATGGGGTTGACTCTGGCTTTTAAAATATTAGCACCTCAAGGAAAAATAGTAGTAATTTCTTTTCACTCTTTAGAGGATAGAATAGTAAAATTCTTTTTTCGCGATAATGCTAAACAAAATACTCTAAAAATATTAACTAAAAAACCGATTACTTCTTCTCAAGAAGAAATCAAAAATAATATTCGTTCTCATTCAGCTAAACTTCGAGCAGCCATTAAACTTTAATAATTTAGCAATAAAAAAAATGACAATAATCCACGATTATTCTAAAAAAACTCGAACTATCGTTCTTCAATCATCCCGAATTTATCCTCGGCATCATCGTTTAACGATTAGGTATTATATTGATGAGATAACTAATCAATTCGGGCACGCTAAAACTATTGTTTTAGGTGGGGCTTTAATAGTTTTTGTCATTTTTGCTTGGTTAGCTATTTTCAGCACTAATATTTCTTTGGATTATCAAATATCATCTTTTAAAAAAGAAATTCAAAAAAAAGAAGATTCAATCAGTCTCCTTCATGAGAAAGTTTCTTCAGTTATTTCTGATGATAAGATAAAAGAGTGGGCAAAAGAAAATGGATTTACGGATGTAAAAGCAATGAATTATTTAAATCTGAGTGAAGGTAATTTAGCTCAAGCTAATAGTAACTAATTTTAAAGAGGAGATTGATTTATGGCTAGAAGGAGATTTCTTTTTCATCAAAGAAAAGATGATAATTATCAAAAAAGAGTTTCTTTCGTTAGATTTATCTTTATTATTTTTTTTCTTGTTTTGGTTTCCAGGCTTTTTTCTTTACAGATAAAAAACTATTCTGATTTTACCAAACAGGCAGAAGTTATTCATGAGACTACTGCTGTATTAGCTCCGGACAGGGGCTTAATTTATTGTCAGGATAAAAATAATAATCAGATTCCTTTAGCCATTAATAAAAAATATTACACTCTTTATGCCGTTCCTAAAGAAATTCATGATTCTCAAAAGATTAGTCAGGAACTTTCACAATTAATTTCTTTGTCATACGATGAAATTTATAGTCATTTGAATAAACCAGATGATCCATACGAATTACTTTTAAAAAAGATTAATGACGATGTTCTAATGAATAAAATCAAAGAGGCTAAGTTAGAAGGCATTTATATTACTTCAGAAAATTATCGTTATTACCCCTTAGGCAGCCTGGCCAGTCAAACAGTCGGCTTTGTAGCAGAAAGCGATGACGGTAAAATAAAAGGGCGATATGGTTTGGAATTGTATTATGATGAAATTTTATCCGGTGAGTCAGGAGTCTTTCAGGGAGTAAGAGATGCTTTTGGTCGTTTGATTCGTTCTGTTTTCTCGCAGGAAAAACAAGTTAAAGAAGGCGCTGATATTGTTACCACTATTGATAAAAATATTCAATTTGCTGCTGAAAAAGCTTTAGAGGATTTGATTAAAAAAAGACAAGCTATTCAAGGATCGATAATTGTGATGGAGGTTAAAACAGGGAAGATTTTAGCTCTCGCCGATTATCCAACATTTGATTTAAACGAATTCTCAAAAATTAAAGACTATTCTATTTTTCGTAATTTTGCTATAGAAGAACGGTATGAGCCTGGTTCTATTATTAAACCAATGACTATGGCTGCTGGTTTGGATACTAATGTGGTGACTCCAGAAACCACTTACGTTGATAAAGGTTATTATGAAGTTGGGGGATATAAAATAGTTAATTTCAATAACGAAGTGTATGGCAAAGCAAACATGACAAAAGTTTTGGAACGTTCTATTAATACTGGTGCCATTTTTGTTGCTCAAAAATTAGGCGTTGAGAATTTAAGAAAATATTTCAAATTTTTTGGTTTTATAGATCGAACAGGCATTGATCTTCCTAATGAAATAACTGGAGATTTATCCAATTTGGAATATCCCAAAGCTAATCCTACTTATTTAGCCACAGCTTCTTATGGTTTAGGCATTGCGGTCAGTCCCATTGCTTTACTCAAGGCTTATGCTACGATTGCTAATAAAGGGGAAACAGTCACGCCATATTTAGTAGAAAGTATCAATGATGATGAAGGTAGCCATTCAAATGTGATGTTGTCAGAGCCAAAAAGAGTAATTTCCGAGAAAACAGCAGAGACTTTAACTAATATGCTGGTAAGTGTTATTGAAAATGGTTTTGGTGGCAATGCGAAGATCAAAGGTTATAGTATGGCAGGGAAAACAGGAACAGCCCAAATTCCTCTCACTGGGAGAAAAGGTTATTCTAATGATGCTATTCATACTTTTGCTGGCTTTTTTCCAGCTTCAAACCCAAGGTTTTTAATTTTAGTTAAGATGGATAGACCACAATGGGGAGCAGAAGCAGCCAGTTATACTGTAACCATTGCTTTTAGGGAAGTGGAACAATTTTTGATAAACTATTATAATATTCCTCCTGATGAAAATTTATGAAACGTAAATTTATTCAATATATTTTATGGTTTTTAGCTAAATTAACTCTTTGGCGTTATAAGCCAATGGTGATTGCGGTGGCTGGTTCTACTGGCAAATCTTCAACTAAAGAAGCTATTTATTATGCTTTAAGGAATGATTTTCAGGTGGAGAGATCTACTTCTAATTTAAATACAGAAATTGGATTGCCTTTAACCATTATTCAAGGCGATGATGCCAAAAAGAATATTTTTTTATGGTTGAAGAATATTTTTCAAACCTTGAGTTTAGTTGCGATCAAAAGAAAAGATTATCCTAAGATTCTGATTTTGGAAATGTCAGAAGATCAGCCTCATTTAATTTCTTATTTAGCAAAATTATGCCGACCGAAAATTGGAGTAATTTCTTGGATCGGAGAAATTCCTGTTCATGTAGAATTTCATCAAAGCGCGAAGGTTTTGCAGGAAGAAATTCAAAATTTAGTCAGTTTTTTACCTCAAGATGGCACAGCGATTTTAAATTATGACAATTCCTTAAGTTTAGAAGCTAAAGAAAGAACCAAAGCAAAAATAATCACTTATGGTTTTAATAATAACGCTGATGTTAAGATTTCCGATTACTCATTGATTATGGATAAGGATTTAAGTAAAATTGGCATGACTTTGCGTTTAGAATACCAGGGTAGTTATGTACCTCTAAAATTAACAGGTGTTTTTGGTCAACCTCAGGTTTATGCTTTGGCTGCAGGAGTAGCTGTTGGTTTAGCTTTAGGCTTGCATCTGGTAGCTATTAGCCAAAGTCTAGAAAATTATAAATTATTGAAAGCCCGCACCTCTTTTCTTCAAGGTATCAAAAGTACTTGGATTTTTGAGGATACTTATAATTCTAATCCCGATGCTTTAAAAGCGGCTTTAGATATTTATCATGATTTAGTCCTGGCTATCAAAAAAGAAAATCTATATCCTCTCAAACGTCGGGTTTTAGCTTTAGGCGATATGAGAGAATTAGGCAAATATAGTGACGAAGCTCACCAACAATCAGCCTCTCAAATTATAGGAAATGCTGATATTTTAATTGCAGTTGGCAAGAAGATGAAAATTACTGTTGAAGAATGTTTAAAATTAGGTTTTTCTCGAGAAAATATTTATTGGTTTGAAAATTCTTTTGATGCTGGCAAAAAAGCCAAAGAATTAATTCAAGCAGGGGATTTATTTTTAGTTAAAGGTTCAAGAGGTATTCATATGGAGCAAGTAACTTTAGCTATTATGCAAGAACCAGAAAAAGCTCATGAATATTTGAGTTTTGAAGAACCGACATAAAACATAGGATTCGCTCTATAAAAAGTTACAATTATTTAAACTATGGAAAATATGAATTTTTCTTCAGAAGAACAAAATTTAATTCCTGAAGATGAGATTAAGTATCAATTCTCTCGTTCTTCAGGTAAAGGCGGCCAAAATGTTAATAAGGTTGAAACCAAAGTAGAAATACGTTGGAATGTCAATAACTCAAAATTCTTTTCTGAAGAGGAAAAAGAAAAAATAAGACAAACTTTAGCTTATAAAATCAACCAAGAAGGGGATTTAATTATTCGTTCTGAAGAAGAAAGAAGCCAACTTAAAAATAAAAGAATTGCTTTAGAGAAATTACATGAAATGATTGAAGAAGCTTTAAAAATAAAAGAGAAGAGAATTCCTACTAAACTTTTAAAATCTACCAAGGAAAAAAGATTAAAAGAGAAAAAATTAATCAGTAAAAAGAAAAAATTAAGGCAGAAGAATTCTAGAATTGAAGAAAAGTAAATTTTTTGTTATTATCTATAGTGCTAAAGGCGCTATCGTCTAGTCCGGTCTAGGACGCGTCCCTCTCACGGACGAAACATGGGTTCGAATCCCGTTAGCGCCACTTTGACAAAAAAGAAGAAAAAGATTAAAATTATTAGATTATGTTAAATATTAGTCTTTAATTGGGCAAAAGGTCGAAATAAAAGATAAATAAAACATTAAATATGGAAGATATTAAACTACCGGATGATTTAAAAGAAGATGAATTAAAAAATAAAGATGAATCAGAAGAAAATAAATCAAAAGAAAATAAATCACAAGAAAATAAATCACAAAAAGAAAAATTAGAGGATGAATTAAAAGACTTAAATAAGAGGGAACAAGAAATTCTTGAAGAAAAAAGACAGTTAGAGGAAGAAATAAGAGAAAAAAGCACAATAATAGAAACCTTAGGCATAGAGATTAGTCTCATCAGACAGCAAAAAAAGGAAATAAAAAGAAAACTTGCTGGGTTAACATCAGGTGGAGACACTAATGCAATAGAACAAAATCAGTAGTTTTAGAGGTAAAATTCTCTAATGAAGAAATTGACTTTAAGAAATAAATTGTACATCTGTTTTTTATTAGGTTGCTTTTTAATTTCATTCTTATTGGATTATTTTGTTTTTAAAAAATCAGCGCCGAATTTTCCAGTTATTTTAAGAACTAATGATTTTGGCACCAATTTTTTGGCGAATAGATACGCTATTTGGCAAATTCCAGTTTTAGGAATAATTTTGATAAGTATAAATTTTTTGCTTTCACGGTTATTCCAGAATACCAAGAAAAACTTGAATCAAGTACTCTTTTTTGCTAATATAGGAGTTGCGATCTTGATATTTTTAATTAGCTTTCAGATTTACATTTTAAATAGGTAAAAATTATTTTATTTATGTTAGCTGTTATAGAAACCGGAGGAAAACAATATTTAATTTCTCCTCAACAAAGAATTAAAATAGAAAAAATTAAGAACGCCAAAGAAGGCGAGGAAATTATTTTTGATAAGGTACTTTTATTAGTGGATGATAACAATAAAATTCAATTAGGTAAACCTTATCTTGAGGGAATAAAAGTCAGCGCTCAAATCGAAAAATCCGGGAGAGGCAAAAAAATTATTGTTTTTCGTTATCACTCAAAGAATCGCTATAAAAAGAAAAAAGGTCATAGACAGCCTTATATGAGAGCTATAATAAAAACAATAACATAAAAATGGCGCTCCAGCGCCATTTTTTTATTGATTTTATTGAAGAGCGAATCCTTTTCTTTTGAGCGACATTATGAAGCCAAAGATACAAATATACAAAGCGAATGAGAGGAAAGCCGGAACTGAGCAAAGCGACATTCCGGAAGGTTTCCCGAAATGAACGAGTAATATTTGTCTTTGGCGGAATATCAGGAGCGAAGGAGAAAAGGATGAGCGATTGTTATTTCCTGCCTTCTAAAGCATTAATCAAAGTTTCGCTGTCAGCAAATTCCACTTCACCGCCATGGGGCAAACCACGAGCTAATTTTGTGATTTTAATATTCAATTTTAAATCTTTGATAGTTTTCTCCAAATAATAAGTAGTTAAATTACCTTCTGAAGTGGGACTTAAGGCAAGAATTATTTCTTTAATTGGTTTTTTGTTTTTGAAACTTTTTTTAGTTCTTTCAACTAAAGGAATAATATTTATCTCTCTTTTTTTATTTTCATCGATATCTGAGAGTAATTCTCCTAAAATATGATAGACTCCTTTATATTTGTTAGTTTTCTCAATGGAAATTAGATCAGTTTCTTTTTCGACAACACAAATAATCGAATGATCTCTTTGAGGATTACGACAAATTTCGCAAAGAGCTTCCTTTTCTCTTTGTTCAAATGGTAAAAAACAATCAATGCAAAGTTTAATTTTAGTTGATAAATTAATAAAGGCGTTGGAGAATTCAGTTTGTTTAGTTTGAGGTTGGTGTAATAACCAAAAAACCAATCTCATGGCTTGCCGAGGTCCAATACCAGGAATTTGAGAGAAGATCTTAATAAAATTTTGGATTGGTTTTGGTAGTTCCATATGTCTTACTCTCCTTCTAATTCTTCTAATTCTCCATATTTTTCTTCTTTTTCTAAGTTTCGGAAACTGGCTAATTGTTCATTAAAGTAAAGGGAAATCTTTCCTAAAGGTCCATTACGATGTTTGGCAATAATAATATCAGCAATATTTTTTCTTTCTGTTTCCGGATGATATTTATCTTCGCGATGAATAAAGAGAACTACGTCAGCATCTTGTTCCAAACTTCCTGTTTCTCTTAAGTCAGAAAGCCTGGGAATAGATGGTGACCTTTGCTCTACTGCTCGAGAAAGCTGAGAAAGAGCCAAAATTGGAACATTTAATTCTCGAGCCAGGCTTTTTAAAGAACGAGAAATTTCCGAGTATTGTTGCACTGTACTTTCTCTAGTCGAAGTAGGAGTAATTAATGTAAGATAATCAACTATAATTAAACCTAAATTGGTTTCTGCCAATAATCTTCTGGCCATAGTTCTCATTTGCATTACTGTTGGTGAAGGAGCATCATCAATAAAAATTGGAGCTTCAGATAATCTACTGAACGCATCTTGAATTAAAGAAAAATCATTAATTTCTCCTTCAGTGGAAAGACGGCCTGTTCTTATTTTCCAAAGATCAACCGTCGATTCAGCAGCAATCAATCTATCAACTACCTGGTCTCGAGACATTTCTAAACTAAAAATTCCTACTGGAGTTCTCTCTTTTAAAGCAATGTTTCTAGCAATATCCATGGCTAAAGAGGTTTTACCAATTGAGGGACGGGAGCCAAGAATAATTAAATCTGATTTTTGAAGGCCAGAAAGATAATTATCCAAAGTTTCAAAACCAGTGCCTACTCCGCGTAATTTTCCGCCGCCTTTATGAAGTTGATCAATTCTTTCAAAAGCTTTAGTTAATTCATTTTTTAAAGCGACGAAATCTTGAGAAACTGATTTTTGAGAAATAGCAAAAATAACTTGCTCAGCTTTATCTATAACATCATCGATATCTTCTGATTCATTCCAACCCAATTCAGAAATCTTATAAGAGGCGGCAATCAAATCTCTCAAAACTTTCTTCTGATGAATAATATTAGCGTAATGAATGATATGAGCGCTGGTAGGCGTTTTATTTACTAAGGAGGTTAAAAAACTGGCACCATCTATTTCGTCAAGTAATTTTTTTTCTTCAAGACGATTGGATAAAGATAAAATATCAATGGGAGCATTTTTGGTATACAGATCAAAGATAGCTTCATAAATATAGCGATGTTTTGGCAAATAAAAATCATCTGGAGAAATAACATCCGCTACTTTTACTAAAGCATTATTATCAATGATAATAGAGCCTAAGACTGATTCTTCAGCTTCTGAATTTTGCGGCGGCATTTTATCTTGAGGGATAGAAGTCATAATTTCTTTATTACTTTAGGACCTAAAATTGTATCTTCTACTTTGAACCCGGCTTTTTCTATTTTTTGGCGTGTTTGATCAGCTTGAGGCCATTGTTTATTTTGACGCGCTTTCTCTCTTTGAGAAATTAATTTTTTAATATTTAAAGGCAGAGAAATAAGTTTTATCTTATCTAATCGCAATCCAAAGATTTTATCAAATTCCAAAACTAATTTATAGACAGTTTGAGGATTTATATTTGTTGAATCGTAATACATTTTAATCAATTTCCAAATTACTGCTAAAGCTTGGGGGGTATTTAAATCTTTGTTAATGGCTTCTTGAAATTTCTTTTGATACTTAGCAATTTCGAGAGTTTGATTTTTTCTTGTTTTTTGTTTTTTTGAAAACCATAAACAATCATAAACAAAATTATATAAGTTGTTTAAACTTTCTTGGCTAGCTTTCAAAGCTTCTAAAGAAAATTCCAAAGGAGTGCGGTAATGAGAATTAAGAACAAGATAACGAAAAGCTAAAGGAGAATAATCTTTTTTTTCTAAATTACTAAGGAGAATAGTATTGCCTTCTGATTTTCCCATTCTTTTTCCGGGTAATTTTAAAAATTCTCCATGAAGCCAATAATTGATGAATTTTTTATTTGTGACTGCTTCGACTTGCGCAATTTCATTAGTATGATGAATAGAAATATGATCTATGCCGCCGCAATGAATATCTATAGTGGTTGCTTTTTTAGGGAGAAACTTTTTCCCCTTAAAAGCATTACCAAGGAATTTTAAATTAATCACTGCGCATTCAATGTGCCAGCCAGGAAAACCAATACCCCAAGGAGATGGCCATTCCATTTGTCTTTTAACGTTTTTAGAAGAAAATTTCCAAAGGGAAAAATCAGTAATATTTTTTTTCTCCGGAGAAATCTCTATTCTCGAACCTGCTTTTAGCGTTTGGCTCAATTTTTGAAAATTCATTCCAGTTAATTTGCCATAATCTTTGAGTTTTGAAGTATCAAAATAAATTCCATCGGAAGTGCGATAGGCAAAACCTTTGCGTTTCAATTCCTGAATTAATTGAATATCTTCGTCAATATAATCAGTGGCTTTGGCGATAATATCAGGCTTGAGGATATTTAATTTTTGAATGTCTTTGAAAAAAGCTTTGGTATAAAAATCTGCAATTTTCCAAGCAGATTTCTTTTCTTTTTTCGCTTCTTTTTCTATTTTATCCTCACCAGTATCAGCATTAGAAGTCAAATGTCCAACATCAGTGATGTTTAATACATGCTTCACTTGATAGCCATTGAAAAGGAGAGTTCTTTTTAAGATATCTTCGAAAATATAAGTTTTTAAATTGCCAAGATGGGCATAAGAATAAACAGTTGGCCCGCAAGTATAAAGGCCTACTTTTTTATTATGTAAAGGTTTAAAAATTTCTTTCTTGTGAGTAAGAGTATTGTATAATTTTAGCATCTCGAAAAAATACATTAGAGGAGTTTCTTCTTTCTTAAGTACAGATATACAAGGAGAGAAGGGATAAAGGCAATCAGTAAAACAATTAAAGTATCGTAACGAGAGTTAACGAAAGGTAAATAATGAGTATTAGTTTGGTAAAGACTGATTACTAAGATAGTAGGTAAAGTGACGAAACAAATAGTAGTATATATTTTGGTTAAGACGTTAATTTTATGCTCCATAAGGGAGTTATTGGTATTTTCCAATGATTCCAAGGTATCTTTGAAGTTTTCAATAATATTTTCCACTCGTAAACTATCACCAACTATATCATCAAAATAAATTTTTGAATTTTCACCAAAAAGTCTTGGGCCGCGTCTGTCTAAAGAAGCTAAATCTTCCTTGAGATATCGGAAGATTCTTCGAAAATTTAAAATATCTCTTTTGACAAAAGATAAAATAGGAATAACTTCCTGCTGTTTATGCTGAAAGATCTGCTCTTCAATGAGATTAATTTTTTCTTGAATATGAACAAGCTGTCTCGCAGCAAAATCAAGATAATGTTCAAAAATAAAATGGAGCAATTTAACGGTGTCAGTAAGATGCTCTTTTTCGAAATCTTTTTGGTAAATTTTTTCGGTTAATTCTAAATGAGTTTCACATACTTCGTTATAACTCACAGTTACCAAAACCTTAGGAGAAATAATAATATTTAATTCCCAAGGCAAGGAAGTTTGCTTTTTGGAATCCCAATTAGGAAAATGAGTTACCAAGAAAAGATAGTTTTCGTAAACTTCAGCTTTATTTCTTTGAGTCAAGGTTTCTAACTCCTTTAAAATTAATGGATGGAAACGGTAATTTTTTTGCAAATACTCAATATCTTCTTTATTAGGCGAAGTGATATCTACCCACGTAATTTTTCCTTTATATATTTGGCGCATAGAAATATATTATTAAATTTACCCTATTAGTTTACCATGAGAAAATGATTGAGGCAACTAACTTTGGGATTAAGGAGTGGAAAAGGAGGGGACAAAATTACTTGTTTTCTAAAAGACTGTTAAACTCGCGCTTCTTAACAGGCTCGGATATGTTGTCACAAAAACACGCTATCGTCCCTCCCAGCGAGCTCCTTGCCTCTTTGCTCGGCCTCGCTCTCTCACTCGCTTTGCTCGTTTGGACCATGCCTGCCCCGTCTGCGCGGGCAGGTCGGCCTGCGCTACGGTTTTTGTTAACAACATATCCTCGCTCTTTTAAAAAATAAAAGAGGAGATCATAGAACGACCTCCCCTATAAAAATATTATCCATTCATCTTCTCACTTTACTAAAAAAAACAAAAAGGTGAATATAATAGAAACTATTATTAGGAGCGCCTTAAACGCTCCTTTATCTTCATCAAATTCTATTATCCTATCATCCCAATATATCCAATCTCTGAATTTTATGAGAAGATATCCAATTCCGGTTGCGAGAAATATGGCTATAACTATAAAACCTAAAATTCCGACACAAGCTCCGAATTTTATTGTTATAGACGCTGAGGGAGCGAATGGTGCGATACGTGCTAGAAAGTCATTCCAGATTAAATGGATCCAGGAAAAAAATTTAATACCAATCACTACTATAACAAAAAAAATGACAAGAAAAGAAAGAATTCGATTAATAATTTCTCTTAACATTTATTCTCTTCACCTCCCAGAGAATTTATTTATTAATAATATATTTTTCAAACTACAAAATATCTCACTATAAGACAATATAAGTATAGCATATATCGAAATAGTAGTCAATAGTGGATTCACTTGATTGATGCATTTATTTCTTTATCACGATCATCACGAAAAAATAGAAGCCCTTTATATGAATAAAAACGAGGGTAGTTGCCGAAAAAAATCGGGATAATTTGACAAGATCTTATATCTATGATAATATAAAAATATTGAACATTGAAAATTAGGTAGTAATATGAACTAGATGACTACCAAAGAGATTTAGAATATTTCAAGAAACTAGGATTTAAAGATTATCTAAATTTACGGACTTTTTAAATTATTTTTAAATTAAAGGAGGTGGTAGAGATGATGATTAGTCGCATTCCTATTGGTTTTAAACTTCATGAGCGTGATTGGGAAATCATTCAGAATTTTAAGAAAGATTTTCCAAGAACATTTTGTTTCTTGAGGGACTTTCCCAGAACTTTTGTTCTTGAGGTATCGGTTAGAATGGAGGATTTGGAAGAACTTAGAAGAGAAGATTGGAAAAAATTAGGAAAGTATGAGCTTGATGTCTCTGAGGAAGGAAATCAAGCAAACGGTCTCTCCATAGAATTTAGGGGAGGAGAAGAAATAGTGCCACGATGGGATAGTGGACGTTTTGCTATGGCTAATGCCGGGGAGGACCAAAATGCTCTCTCTTGGCTAAAAAATTGGGCCAGGGAACGGAAAAAGCTCATTGATGAGGTAATCAATGATGAAGTAATCAATGATGAAGTAATCAATAAATTTACGTGCTGACTTTATACTCGATTTGGCTGGGTTTTCAATCCCAGCCTTTTTATTTCTTTTATTTTAATTTTTAACCTTTTTAAGCAAACTCTTTTCTCTTGCGACCTTATAGATCTAAGCCTAAGAAGCGAGTCTTTAATTTGCGAAGAACTCAAAGGGTTTATTTTCAGAATAAACACATCTCACTATAACAGAATTTGGAATTTTATTTCTAAATAATGAACTTTATTTAGAGGACGAGGGAGGTTACTAAGAAAATCGTCGCGCAGGCCGAGCGGGCATGGTCCGAGCACTCAAAACATTGAGTGCTCGGGAGCGAGGCCGAGCGCGAGCACTCCGACCACGCTGGGGTCGGAGATAGCGTATTTTCGAAGCAACCTCCCGAATCCTCATTAGCACTCTTGACATTCGACTGCTAACGAGTATAATGGATATAGAAATAAGGATCACCTTGTTTCTCGCTTTGCTCGAAATGAAAAATTTTAATTCCAAATTAAAAAATCGCCAGAAAGAAATTTTACAAAAATTAGTAAAATCCTATATTCGAAGAGGAGAACCAATAGCTTCCCAATTTTTAGTTGTTAATTATAATTTTGATGTGAGTTCAGCAACAATTAGAAATGATTTTCAAGAATTGACCGAAGAAGGGTATTTATATAAATTTCATATTTCCGGCGGTAGAATACCAACCGATAAAGCTTGGAGATTTTTTGTTCAGATGATATCAGAAGATGATGATATTGTCATTCAGTGGAGAACAAGATGGGAAAGAATATTAAAACAAAAAGTGAAACTAACGAATGATTGGGAAAAAGTTGTTAATTTTTTATCTGAAGAAAGTCAGTCTTTAGGTTTTTGTTATTTGAAAGATGACAATGAAGTAAAAAAAAGCGGTCTCAAGTATATTTTCTCCAGCTTGCTTAAAGATTTTCCTTCTTCTCTAGATTTAATTCCCGAAATTGCTGAATCCCTGGAAAATTTGGATACTCGAATTAAAAAAGTAAGAGTTGAAGATGAACCATTAGTTTTTATCGGTCGGGACAATCCTTTTATTAATTCCGATGAATTTAGCGTTGTTTTAGCTAAAACTCATCATTCAAACAATATTTTAGGGATTTTAGGCAACAAGAGAATGCCTTATGATAGAAATATTGGGTTATTAAGCGCTTTGACAGAAAGAAGATGATCGGGAACTAAAAAATTATGAATTCATAAATTATGAAAACTTAAAAACTATGGAAGAAAAACAAACTTCAAAAGAGGAAACAAAAGAATTAACTAAGTTAAAAGAGGAAAAGAATAAATATTTAACTGATTGGCAAAAAGCAAGAGCAGAATTAATTAATTATAAAAAGGATGAAGAGAACAGATTAAGAGGAGTAATTAAATTTGCTAATGAAAGGCTGATTAAAGAGTTAATTGCTGTTTTAGATAGTTTTGATTTAGCAATGCAGAGCTTAGAAAATTCCGATGACGAAACGGCAAAAGAAAAGTATTTAAAGGGTATCTATTTAATCAGAAATCAGTTAGAAGATTTAATGAAAAAAGAGGGCTTAGAGGAAATAAAAGTAGAAAAAGGCAAAATACCAGATTTAGCTTGCGAAGAAATAATTTCTGAGATAGAAACTTCAGAATTTCTTCCAGGCAGTGTAATAGAAATTTTTCAAAGAGGTTATATTTTCAACGGCAAAGTTATTAGACCGGTAAGAGTGGCGGTCGCAAAAATTAAAAATTGACAGCGAAGCTGTCATCGCGAGGGCGAAGCCCGTGGCGATCTCAGTAGATTGCTTCGTCTCGATAAATCGGGACTCG
>Ga0315291_10004551_pt1 | contig 17628 bp, 20 predicted proteins | sample YL17G12_20_MG_FD_203070 | JGI IMG/M metagenome (GOLD analysis project Ga0315291, IMG submission 203070) | Sediment microbial communities from Yellowstone Lake, YNP, Wyoming, USA - YL17G12_20 | ecosystem: Environmental > Aquatic > Freshwater > Lake > Sediment | place: USA: Wyoming | collected...
TAAATAAAGTTGTTTCTGAAGTGTTTTTGGCAATTGGCAAACAACTTTCCTGCCAATTTTACATTTGATATTTTCGAGCGGAAAAGATAAAACATCTGTTGCCTTGTCTTTGTCACGAAATTTTTTATTAAGGCCGCGGATCTTGCGGTCGCTAACAAAAAAAAGCCCAGCTTGGACAGACTTTGAAATGCCTATTTTATGCAAGACGCGCAGAGCCGCTTTTTCCAAGTAAGTTTTGGCGACAGGACTGTTGCCTTTAATCACTAATTCGACTAATTTGTCCAATTTGACCAATTTGTCTAATTCGAAAATTAATTACCTAATTGTTTTTTTACCTCTACCGAAACCACGTCTCCGGTTGCTTTGCCTTTGACTTTGCCCATCACCGCTCCCATCACTTTGCCAAAATCTTGCAGGCCCGTTGCACCTACTTCTGTGATTGTTTCTGAAACAACTTTGTTTAATTCTTCTTCGCTCATTTGTTCAGGCATATAGGAAAATAAAGTTTCCATTTCTTTTTTTTCTTTATCCGCCATTTCCACATTGCCGCCTTGAGTAAACCCTTCGATTGCTTCTTTGCGTTTTTTGATTTCGGTGGCGACTAATTTTTGAATTTCTTCATCGGAAAGCTTTCTGGAAGTACCTTCACGCGTGCGTACAGCTATTTCTTCATTTTGCATCGCGGCAACAAGCATCCTTAAAGTAGAGACTTTGAGTTCATCTCTATCTTTTTGCGCCTGTAATAATTCACTTTCAATCTTTTCTTTCATATAACTCTCTTTCCTTAACTCGAAACTCTTCAACTCTTCAACTCTTCAACTTCCCCTACATCCCCTTAACCCTTATCCCCAGCTCTTTTAATTTCCTGATTTTGGAGGCTTTTTTGCGGATAGCAATTTGGCGTTTTTTGAGTTTGGAAATTGGGCGTTCGTGAAAGCGCTTCTTTTTGACCTCTGTGAGTTTTCCTGAAAGTTGAACAGCGCGATTAAAGCGCCGCGCCATCACCTCAAAAGGTTCGTGTTCTTTTTTCCTGACGATTACCATAAATTTCACCACCTTTCTAAATTAATATTAACGAATTTCTGCCCAGATGTCAAACAATTTTGCCATTTGCGATTTGCCATTTGCCATTTACACCATCCCTTCACGGCATTTTCCTGAAAGCAAATGCAAATGCAGGTGTTCCACCAGTTGTCCCCCGCCGTGCCGAACATTGAAATGAAGTTTGTAGCCTTTTTCAGCAAATCCCAAATCTTCTGCCAACTTTTTTGCGACCGAAACCATCTTGGCAATAATTAGCATTTCCTCGCCGGCTAAATCCGCTACAGAATCAAAATGTTTTTTGGGTACAACTAAAATATGGACATCGCATTTGGGGTTGATGTCATTAAATGCCACCACCTCCGCGTCTTCGTAAATAAAATTTGTAGGAATTTCTCTATCAACAATTTTGCAAAAAACATCATTGTCAGCCATTTGGCCTCCTTGTTAAAATTCTTTGTAACACATCTGGTTTGTCAGTTCCAATATAATCTACGCCCAAGCCAACTGCCCGTTTCATTTCCTCTTCATTATTAACCGTCCAAGTCATAATTTCAAAATTTTTCTTGTGCGCTTTCTCGACAGTTTTGGCTGTCAAAAAATCTGCGCGCGGGCATAAAAGTTTTGCTTTGACCCTGCTGGCCAGCCACATCGAAGCTCGGTCCCACGCCTTAAACAAAAAACCGGTGCGAAGATCGGGAAATAATTCATGGCACTTGTGCAGGACTGAAAATAAAAAGGAAATGACAACGGTTTTCTCGATCATTTTTTCCTGCACCAAAAGTTCAACCACTTGCTTTTCCGCAAAAGAAACTTTTATTTCAATAATTATGCCGACATTATTTTGTTTTGCCAAATCCAAGACTTCGCCCAAAAGAGGAATTTTTTCCCCCTTGCCCGCATCAAGTTTGCGTAATTCTGACAAAGTGGTTTTGGCAATTTTACCTCTGCCATTGGTAGTTCTTCCAAGGGTTGGGTCGTGCATTATCACCAAATGGCCATCGGCCGAAAGCCGCACGTCGCATTCGATAAAATCCGCGCCTTGTTTTATGCCAAGCTCAAAAGCGCGCAGGGTATTTTCCGGCTCATAAAAAGAAGCCCCGCGATGGGCTACGATATAAGGTTTTTGCATAATTTTGAAATTTGGAATTTGGTTATTGGAATTTATTTGATATTTGGTGCTTGATATTTGATATTTAACTTTTTATCCTTTCACTACTGCCAGTGGCCTTAATCTTGCCACGCGCTTTGCCAAACCGACGCCTTCCGTAACTTGCGCCACTTCGTCAATGTCTTTGTAGGCTCCGGGGGCTTCTTCTGCCGCTCCCGCCCAAGAGCTGGTGCGCAAATAAATTCCCTGCGCTTCCAATTCTTCTTTCAATGTTTTGCCGTACCAAGTGCGTTTGGCTTGCGCGCGTGACATTACTCTCCCCGCGCCATGAGCCGCCGAGCCAAAAGAAATTTCTTCTGAAGAATCCAAACCGCACATTACATAAGAAGCGATGCCCATATTGCCCGGCAAAAGTACAGGTTGGCCGACTGATTTGAAATCATCTGGAATTTCACTCCGAGCCGGCCCAAACGAACGGGTCGCGCCTTTGCGGTGCATCACCAAATTCTTTTCTTTTCCATCAATTATATGTTTTTCAAGTTTTCCAATATTGTGCGCGATGTCATAAAGCAAGGAAAGTTCGCCAAAACCAAACTTTTCCCAAATATTTCGAGTTAGAAAAGTTAAATATTGGCGATTGGCAAAAGCAAAATTGGCCGCTGCCGCCATTCCCGCAAAATAGTCTTGGCCTTCGGGCGATTCAAAAAGAGTGCAAGCCAATTCTGGATCAGGAACAGAAATTTTGTATTTAGCCATTGCCAAACGCATTACGTTGAGATAATCGGTAGCGTGCTGATGGCCCAAGCCGCGCGAGCCGCAGTGAATGGCGATAGTTATTTGCCCTTCAAAAAGCCCGAAAACTTCTGCCGCCTTTTTGTCAAAAATCTTTTCCACATATTGCACTTCCGCAAAATGATTGCCCGAGCCCAACGTGCCAATCTGGTCGCGCCCGCGGGTTTTCGCGCGTTGCGAAACTTTAGTTGGATCAGCCATAGAAAGACGCCCATTTTCTTCAATGTGCGTAATATCTTCAGGTTTCGCAAAGCCCTTTTCTAACATCCATTCCGCACCTTCTATCATAATTTCATCCAGCTCCGCATCAGAAAAACGAACTTTGCCGCCTTTGCCAACACCCGAAGGAATGTTCTCAAACAATTCATCGGCAATTTCTGGCAGTCGAGGTCGAACCTCGACAAGCGTTGCGGTGGATTTTAAAAGCCGCACGCCGCAGTTGATGTCGTAGCCGATTCCGCCCGGCGAGATAATCCCCTCTTTTTGGTCAAAAGCCGCTACTCCGCCAATAGGAAAGCCGTAGCCTTCATGAATGTCGGGCATAGCAATTGAATATTTTTGAATGCCAGGCAAAGTCGCGACGTTGATTGTTTGCTCAATCGAGAGATCTTCTTTGATTTTTTCCAACAATTTTTCAGATGCCAAAATCCGCGCCGGCACTAGCATATCCGAACGAAAACTTTTAGGAACCTCCCAAATGTAGTCAGAGATTTTGTTTAGCTTGATCATCTTTTCAAATTTGTCCAATTTGCTTATATATCAAAAACAACTGTGGCTTCCCATTGGCCGTTTTTATGTTCAACTTTTAGATTGGCATAAGTTGCCGCTTTTAGCTCTGCGGAAACCTGCTCTACTGGCAGACCGTAAACTTTACCTGCGACATTAAATCCCTCAACTTTCAAATCAAAACTCCACACAAAAACTTTTTCAACATTATAAAGATAGATCAGTTCGCTTAAAAAATTAACAACTAACGACTCGTTGTCAAACCCTTCGACAGCAATTGAAAATTCACGGCCTTCTTGGCGCGCTTTTTCTGGAGAAACTTCTATTCCGCACGAGCCAACGGCCATTCCCAAACCCAGCGAAGAAAGCAATTCTTCGCGCGTGCTCCCCCATCCTTTGACTTTGAAATCGGCAGTCGTGCCGATAATTTTGTATGACATAGAATCAGCTTATAGCTTATAGCTACCACCTACAACCTTTCCTTTACCATCTCCACGACTTTTTTAAAATACGGAGCGGGCTCGTGCTCCCATTCATCAAGCATAATTTGCATTTCTTTGTTGTCGCGGAAAAATCTGCCCGCAAATGAAAGCGCCAGCCTTTCCGCTTCCTCATCTTTTTCACAAGATAAAATTAACCGGTAAAGAACCGGCACGAGCGCCGATCCCTCTTTGGTTTTTTTGGAAAGGATCGCCACTGCAAATGTTTTTGAAATATAATCTTCGGAGTCCCAAAAGTGTTGGACTAAAGGCAAAAGCGCTTCGAGCGTTAAATCTGATTTGGCAATCGTTTTTCCCAGGCCCAGCGCGACCATCGTGCCCGAATCTTTGAATGATTGCAAAAAGGCGCGAATTTTATTTTCTGCTTCAGCCGGATTGCCAGATTTAAGAAAAGCAACTGCTTCCCGAGCGATATCTTTCATAAATTAAACTCTTTCTCCCTCCATTCTTCCGCGTCATCGTCCCATAAATACATCTGAACTTCGTTAACTGTTTCACTTTGGGAATAAATATATTCAACCTGCGCGCCTTCAGTCCGGCGGTGCGATAAAACTTTTTTCTGTTCAACTCTTGGATGGACATTGCGCACCAATTTCATTTTGCCAGCCGGGCTTAAAAACTCCAAAATTTCCGCTTCGCCCGCAGGTTCAAGCGCTTCTTTGCGATGCGACAAAACCTTGCAGGAAGATTTTATCCGTTCAACAATTTCATCCCATTTTTCTTGAAGCATCGGTGACCGATTACTGATATCTACTGATCCCGAGTACTCGGGACCGATATTTTACATTAATGAAGAAATCCTTATCAGTACTTATCGGTAGAAATCTGTAATCAGTCACACCGCTGAACTCGAGGTCAAAGCAATTAATATGGTCGTTGCCATTCCCACAATCGCCCATTTTAAAAGCTCAACCGACCAATGCCAGTTGTGCGACTTGCGAAAAACAAACTTTATCGCATTATTCATATTGCTCCTTCAAAGTTTAAAATTAAAAAATAAAAGTTAAAAATGACAATTCAAAGTTCAAAATTTTTAATTTTACACTGTATTTTTACATTTTGCTTTTTAAATTTTGAATTTGCTTTTACCTCGCGCACGCAAAACCGTCGTGCAATTTAAAATTCCGCTTAATTTCGGAAGACGCAATATTCCCCACCACTTCCATTTTATCCAAATTCCATTCTCCCAATCCTGCTTCGGCTCCCATTTTTAAATAATCAACGCAATCGTAATTTACTCCCATCATCTCGGCGCAAAAAATGTCCGCCGCCAAAAAATCTGTGCTGGCGATGGCAATTTTCCAATCAACTTTTGTACCGTCGCAAGGCCCGTTGCCTTCCATCGCTTCCCAGCCATCTAAAATTGTTAAATCTGGATGCAACCTTTTGCCCACTTCAAATAAATTTTTATGCATTGCAGTAATGGATTGGTGCATCAGCACTTTTTGGTTGGCTTCTCCTGCCCAGATTGGGCAGCCCATTATGACATTTTTCCACCCCAAGGTAACAATAACAGTGTCATGTGTTTTTGGAAGCGTTAGCGAAATTATATAATCGGCAGACAAGCAGGTTTTGGAAAATTTTATCTCAACATCTTGTTCAAAATCACGATTAAATATTTTTAATGTTTCGAAATCATCTGCGTTCAAATTAAAAAGTTCAATATTATATTCTTCAACCAATTTATCATAACCGAATTGGTGGAAAGCGTGCATTTGGTCTCGGCAAGCACCAGAGCCTTCCGCCACCAAAATCTTTTGCGGAAAAATATCTTTGAAAAAATCAAGCGCGGCACGCACCGCATCAATGTGAGTTACAGAAAGAGGGTTGGATGGGCAGACAAAATTTGGCTTTAAAAGAACTTGTAAATCTTCAATTTTCTTTCCTTTTTGCTTTGCCTTTGAATCAACAGATGCCCTTATTTCATTTGAGAGTTGATTTAGGACTTCAGAAACTGTTGACCTTCGATTTGTTTTTCGAACTAAAGAAATTTTAACCATTTATATTCAAATATCGTCCAAATATCGAAATTCGAATATCGAAATCCTAAACAATATCGAATATCGAAATTTTCAAACGGAATCAGGATGATACTTCTCTTTTTGGAATTTCAGATTTATGATTTCTAATTTGTTTCGGATTTCGAATTTCGTGCTTCGAATTTATTATTACACTGCCAGCTTCTTTTTTATCAAATCCAAATATTTTTTCAGCGCGATTGTTTCCTGCACGCCGTCAATCATATCGCGCAAAATGACCGATCCCGATAAAGCTTCTTTTTGGCCAACAATCAGCGCGAATGGAATGTTTTGTTTGTTGGCAAGCTTGAGCTGGGCGCGGATTGACTCTTTGCCCATCGCGCTCGTGGTAGGAATACCTTCGCGCCAAAGCTCCGCCTCCATTTTGAGGGCAAGTTTTTTTGCCGCGTCTCCCAAAGAAATAACAATTACCTTAGGCCTCAGAGTTGTTTCGGGAATGGCAACCTCTTGGGTAAGCATTTCATGGATTAATCTTTCAACGCCAACAGCAAAACCAACGGCAGAAGTTTTGGGGCCCCCCAGCATTTCCATCAAATAATCGTAGCGCCCGCCGCCGGCAAGCGCAGACTGCGCGCCCGCTTCTTTGCCAAATATTTCAAAGACCGTATGCGTGTAATAATCCAAACCGCGCACCAAAAAAGGATTGAGATCGTATGGGACTTCCAAATCGTCCAAAAATTCCAAAACATCCTTAAAATGGCGCAAATCTTCGGAAGTTAAATAATCAACAATCTGCGGAGCCTCTTCGAGCAGTTTTTGGACTTGCGGCGATTTCGAATCCAAAATCCGCAGCGGGTTGCCTTTGAGTCTCTTGCGATCCTCTTCAGGCAAATCAACTTTGTACGGCTCAAAATATTCAAGTAATTTTTCAAGATATTTTTTGCGCGAGGTTTTTTCGCCAATGGAATTGATTTGGATAGTAAGGTTTGAGAGTCCCAAATCCCGTAAAATTTTCCAAAGCAGAGCGATAAGCTCCGCGTCGGTGGTGGCGCCGCCGTCGCCGATCACTTCCACTCCCGCTTGGTGAAATTGGCGAAAACGCTGCGCTTGGGGACGGTCATAGCGAAACATTGGCCCGAGGTAATAAAGTTTAACAGGCTGGGGCTTGACTTGCATGCCATGCTCTAAATAAGCGCGCACAACACCCGCTGTACCTTCTGGACGCAGAACAAGTTTTTCCGCATCTTCGCCCTTAGCAGTAATCTGGTACATTTCTTTTTCGATAATATCAGTCGCTTCGCCAAGTGAACGGACAAACAGATCTTCTTTTTCAACTAGCGGAGTGCGAATTTCCTCAAAGCCTGCCATTTGAAAACTGCGCGCCAGTACTTGCTCAACGTAGCGCCAATTGGAAGCAACTAGCGGTAAAACATCGCGCATTCCCCGCGGAGCTTGAAAGCTAAAATCTTTTTGTTCATCCATTTGCCCTCTCAAATTATGAGAATATTATTAGAGGTATCATATTAAAAATAACATAAAAATTTACATTACTCAAGCAAATTCTAAATAAAAATTCGAATATCTAATATCGAAATACGAAACAATATCGAATATCGAAATTTTCAAACGGAACCAGCGCGTTATTCCTTTTTTTGGAATTTCTAATTTCTGATTTCGAATTTGTCAGCCCTACGTTTAATCTCTTTGAGAAATAGAATATTTATTCTCTTCTCAAAATAGATTGCACTTCGGCTGATCATCCGAAGGATCGATTTCGATTTTCGAATTTAGAATTTCGAAATTAATTCTTTCTAATCGCTCTCTTCACTCCTTGAATCTTAGGCAACTCTGCCAAAAGTTTTTCTAAATTTTCCAATGAGTCCACTTCCGCGGTGATTTGAATTTCGACATTGCCTTCCTCATCAGCTTTTGAATTGCGCACGCCAAAAATGTTAACGTTGTTTCTGGCAAAAATTCCCGAAATATCATACAAAAGCCCGACGCGGTCTAATGCAAAAATTGTGATGGGAACACGATAGACATTTTGAATTTTTTGCCAATTCAGTTCAATTAAACGCAATGGGTCAAGCCGAGATAAAGACTTGCAGCCTTTGCGATGAATGGCGATTTGTTTTCCCGAAGAAACGTACCCCGTAATTTCATCGCTGGCGATAGGTTTGCAGCAAACAGCCAGCGAATATTTTATGCCGCCCAGCATTTTTTCTGCACCCCAAGAATCTGCGCTTAAATATTGTTTAATTTTCCGCCTGCCCAAAATTTCCTTTTCCAGCCCCAGCCGGCGCAAAATTTGCGTTGCGGAAAATCTGCCTTCCGCCAATCCTACCAAAATTTCTGGAGCGGTTTTGACTGAAAAAGAATCGCGCAGTTTTTCCACTTTTGCCGCATCCAAATCAAGCCAATTCCCTTGCCCCAAATGCTCAAGCTCTTTATTGATAATATCCTCGCCCGTTTTTGCCAGTTTGCCAAAATTCTGCTTGCGCAAAAAAGCGCGGATGTGCGTGCGCGCTTTGCTGGTTTGCGCGATATCTAGCCAGCCGCGATTGGGATTTTCTTTTTTGCTGGTGATGATTTCGACAATTTCACCAGATGAAAGTTTATAATCAAGCCCAACCATCTGCTGGTTGACTTTGGCGCCCGCGGTGCGGTGGCCAAGGCTGGAGTGGACCTCATAAGCAAAATCGAGCGGAGTCGCGCCTTCGGGCAAATCGTACAAATCGCCTTTGGGAGAATAAACAAAAATTCTATCGCCAAAAAAATCTATTTTGAGAGTTTCTTCGAATTCTTCCGGGGCAAAATCTTTCTGCCTTTCGGCAAGCTCTTTAACCCAGGACATTTTGCCCGGCACTTTTTGCGCTATCTTTTTTTCAGAATAAAACCAGTGCGCCGCCAAGCCAAATTCCGCTTCTTCGTGCATTTCGCGAGTGCGAATTTGTATTTCAACAATGTTGCCTCCCGCCGCGAAAACCGTAGTGTGAATCGAACGGTAGCCATTGGGCTTGGGCATAGCAATATAGTCTTTGATTCTGCCCACCAATGGCTTCCATAAACTATGGACTATGCCCAAAACGCGATAACAATCTGGAATAGAATCAACAATTACCCGCAAGGCTACCAAATCATATATTTGTGAAAAATCGTTATCGTATTTTACCAGTTTTTTATAAAGCGAATAAAGATGTTTTGACCGGCCGTGAATTTCCGCTAAGACCCCTTCTTGCTTTAAAGATTTACTAAGAATTTTTTTAACTTCGTTGATGACTTTTTCCCTTTCTTTAAATTTGGTTTGAACGATTTTTTTGGTCCGTTCGTATTCTTCTGGATAGACATTTTGAAAAGCCAAATCCTCCAATTTTCCGCGCATTGAACCCATATTGAGGCGTGAGGCGATGGGCGCGTAAATTTCCAAAGTTTCTTTGGCGATGCGGTAGCGCTTGCGCGGAATAACGCCTTCGAGTGTTTGCATATTATGCAGGCGGTCGGCCAATTTGATGATGACCACACGGACATCACACGCGGTTGCCAAAAACATTTTTCTGTAGGTTTCCACTCTCGCCCGATTTTCTTCATCGGCAAAACTTTCTTCAGTGATATCGCGCGGAAAGCGCACCTTGCCTAACTTGGTCACTCCATCAACCAAAAAGGCAACTGCCTTGCCGAATTTTTTTTCAATGTCTTCCAAAGTGAAAGCCGTGTCTTCGGCAACATCATGCAAAAGCGCCGCGCAAATCGCGTCACAGCCTAATTCCATTTCAGCGACAGTTACCGCAGTCGAAAGCGGGTGGATGATATATGGTTCCCCTGTTCCGCGCTTTTGGCCATCGTGAGCCCGCGCCGCAAATTCAAAAGCTTCCTTGACTTTTAATCTGCCAGGCTGCGAAAAGCCTTCAATTTTTTTCAAAAGATCGTTGATGTTCATTTTCTTCTTGACAAAGTTGGTTTTTCAAGCTATTTTTGAATTCCAAAGCTTTGCAACTTAAAAAAAATAACAATGAGTCGTGATACTCATATTTTACTACTGAAAAAGGAGGTGTTCAAATGAAAATCAGGACTCTCGAAGAAATTTTTAAAGCTAACCAAAAAATATTTGGCGAAGATTACAATAAAATTAGAGAAATAATCTTGCCGGAACAAATCGAGTTAGAATTAGAAGATGACGAGATGCCGAGTGTAACTTACGGACAGTTGAAAGTGATAATTCATACCTGTGGAAAAATGCGCGCTTTTTCTATTCGCAATAAAACTAATCCCTGCCCTGAAAGTATCAAAAAACCGGAATGGCATATCGGTTCCCAACTGATTATTGCATTTGACAACGAAGGAAAATAAAACTTTTGCCGTAAAATCTCGCCAAATGCTACCAAATGCTACCAAAACCCCTGTTTTCATAAACAGGGGTTTGCTTTTTTTATAGACTTCTTCTTTACGGCCTTCTTTCCGACCTCACAAATTTATATCACTTATTCCGCGATAGCAGCATAAGTGATATAAATTTTGTTTTCCTTGCAAACCACCGTTTTCTTTATCTTGCTATCTTGGCGACTTTGGAGTGCAAAATAATTTCGGAATCTTTGGCTTCAATTTCAATGGTGTCGCCTTCGTGGAATTTGCCAAGCAAAAGGCCGTCTGCCAGCTGGTCTTCAATCAATTCCGTGATCACTCGGCGCAGAGGGCGCGCACCGTTGTCTGGGTCGTAGCCTTTTTCCGCGATCTTCGTACGCGCTTTGGGCGTCACCTGCAATTTCAAATCTTTTTCAACCAAACGCGCCTGCAGTTTGCCAATTTCCACATCCACAATTTTGCGAATATTGTCTGGAGTGAGCGGTTTGAAAATAATTACCTGATCTAAACGATTTAAAAATTCGGGACGGAAATGCTCTTTCAGCGATGACATAATCGTGCCCTTCATATCTTCGTATTTTTCCGAAGCGAGCTGCTGCTGAGACTCCGAAAGAGTGTTAAAGCCCACCGCGGCTGAATTAAATTGCGACATCCCGATATTTGAAGTCATAATCACAATTGTGTTGCGGAAATCAACTCTGCGGCCGCGCGCGTCCGTTAAAGTTCCGTCTTCCATAACCTGCAGCAAAATGTTGAAAATTTCCGGATGGGCTTTTTCAATTTCGTCAAACAAAACAACTGAATATGGTTTTTTGCGGATGGTTTCGGTTAATTTGCCCGCCTCTTCAAAACCAACATAGCCGGGTGGCGCACCGACGAGGCGCGAAACGTTGTGCCGCTCCATAAATTCCGACATATCAATTTTTACTAAAGCATCTTCTCTGCCAAAAACGACTTCCGCCAAAACTTTAGCTAGTTCAGTTTTGCCCACGCCGGTTGGGCCTAAAAAGATGAAGGAACCGATGGGGCGTTTGGGGTTGGCTATGCCCGAGCGCGAACGTTTGAGAGATTTAGCAATAGCTTGAATCGCTTCCTCCTGCCCGATAATTTTCTTTGATAATTCTTCCTCAATTTTTAGATATTTCATTGCCTCGGATTCAATCAAAGAAGTAACTGGCACGCCTACCCACGCCGAGACAATTTTAGCGATGGCTTCTTTGTCTATGGCAACTTTTACTTCGCCGATTTGCTTCTTTTTTGCCTTTTCAATTTTTTCCTGCTGGCGCAATTCTTCGGTGCGCAATTTGGCCGCTTCTTCATAATTTTGGTTCTCGACGGCTTTATCTTTTTTAGTAATTAACGCCGATAATTTTTCCTGAAGTTTTTTAACATCGCTCGAATCAAACCCCGCTTTGATTCGGGCGGCGGATGCCGCCTCGTCAATTAAATCAACCGCTTTATCTGGCAAAAATCTGTCTGAAATATAACGCGCAGAAAGTTTGGCGGCCGCTTCGATGGCTTCATCTGTAATTTCGACTTTATGGTGCTCTTCATATTTGGAGCGGATGCCTTTCAAAATTTCAATTGTTTCTTCGATGGTCGGTTCCGAAACCATCACCGGCTGGAATCTTCTTTCCAAAGCCGGATCGCGCTCGACGTGCTTTTTGTATTCATCCAAAGTGGTGGCTCCAATGACTTGCATTTCCCCGCGCGCCAAAGCGGGTTTCAAAATATTGCCCGCGTCAAGCGAACCTTCCGCGCTACCTGCTCCAACAATGGTGTGCAATTCATCAATAAATAAAATAACATCGCCGGCTTTGACAATTTCGTTAATGACGGTTTTGATCCGCTCTTCAAATTCGCCGCGAAACTTTGTGCCGGCGATTAAGCCAGTTAAATCCAATTGCAAAACTCTTTTTTCAAGCAAAGTTTTGGGCACATCGCCCGCGATAATTTTTTGCGCCAAACCTTCCACGATGGCCGTTTTGCCCACACCAGCTTCGCCAATTAACACTGGATTATTTTTGGTGCGGCGATTGAGTATTTGTTCGATGCGCTCAATTTCTATTTGCCTGCCAATCACCGGATCTAATTTGCCCGCTCGCGCGCGTTCTGTCAAATCAGTTGTAAAATAATCCAAAGCGGACGTGCCGGATTTGCCTCTGCCGACTTGGGCTGTTTGCATGCCAGGAATCTGATCCAATCCCATCATTCCCGGTTCGGGAGCGGGAGAGGAAAAAAGTGTTTCGATTTGCATGCGCAACTGGTCAACATTAACCCCTGTTTTCGCAATTAATTCCCTTGCATGGAAGGATTCGTGCATCAAAAGCGCCAGCAAAATATGCTCTGTTCCAACATAAAAATGTTTAAAATTGAGCGCCACCGCCATCGCCATTTCCAAAACTTCCTTGGCGTCTTTGGCCAATGAAATTTTGCCGAGATTTTCTGAAGATGAAGAAACGGACGTACCTGAACCAGAGATCGAAAGCAGCAAATAAATTTTTTGCGCGGTGATATCGGCTTGAGTCAAAATGTCCGCCGCCAAGCAATCTTTGTTCGACAAAAGTCCAAGCAAAATATGCTCGGTGTCAATTTCCGCGGCGCCGGTTTCTTCCGCAATTTTCTGTGCGTTGATCAGCGCCCTTTTGGCATTATGCGTAAATTTTTCAAAATTATCGTTCTTCATCGCTTTTTTTATTACTCATGTTTATTAATAGTAAATACAGATTTACAGATCAACTACTGATACTACAGATTTGGAATTCGTCATTTGCCATTCACTCTTCAACTTTTCAACTCACTCGAAATCCCGACGTTTTTGCAAAGCAAAAAGCCGGGATCCCGATTTCGCAAAGCGAACATCGGGACTCGAAGCTCTTCACTCGTCACTTTACATTCTTTCCCTTTTCTTTTTTCTTCCCCTTAGCCCCCTTCCCCTTCTTCTCCACCTTTCTCAACACCTCTTCCACCCCTCCCTTCACTTCTTCCATCTTAACTTTTTTGCCTGCTTTTTTCTTCGCAACAGCTTTTTCCTTTTCCTTAAGCTCTTTTTCCAGCTTCGCCAAGACTTCTTCCGAAGCTTCCACAATGTCCAGCTTCCAGCCGGTTAATTTTGAAGCTAAACGAACATTTTGGCCTTGCTTGCCGATGGCCAAAGACAGCTGGTCCAGCATTACATAAATATATGCCTGCACGTGCTCCTTGTTAGGAACAACGCGGGCGATTCTTGCCGGCGAAAGAGCGTTTTCGATGTATTTGAGAATATCGTCCGAGTACAAAACAATATCGATTTTTTCATTGCCCAACTCTGAAATGATGGCTTGGACGCGAGTGCCGCGCTGGCCAACGCAAGAACCGACAGGGTCAACGCCCTCAACAGTGGCGCGCACCGCCACTTTGGAACGCACGCCAGGCTCGCGGGCAATGTTGACAATTTCCACCGCGCCTGCTTCGATTTCGGGAACTTCAACAGTAAAAACATACTTAACCAAACCCGGATGGGAGCGCGAAACGACAATTTGCGGGCCGCGGGCAGTTTCTTCCACCCTCACTAAAAATATTTTGAGCCGCTGGCCAATGTAATAACGTTCGCCTTGCACCTGTTCCGCAGGAAACATTACCGCGCTCGCCCTTCCTAAATCAATCACGATATTTCCGCCTTCGATGCGCTGAACTGTGCCTTGCAAAACTTTGCCTTCTTTATCTTTATACTCCTTAAAAACAACATCGCGCTCGGCTTCGCGCAGGCGCTGAATGATAACCTGTTTGGCAGTTTGCGCGGCAATGCGGCCAAAGCCCTGCGGCATCGGTTTTTCTATCTCAACAGTCCCGCCAACCTCCGCTTTCTTATCTATTTTTTTGGCATCAGCAAGCAATAACTGCGCTTCGGGGTTGGCCAAATCTTCTTCCGCCACAACTTCAAAAACTTGCCAGATCTTTGCGATCTCGCCGGTATCGGGCGAAAGGTCAACACGATAAGATTGGGTGGGCCGGCCGTAATCTTTGCGATATGCAACGGCAAGCGCCGCCGCTACTGTTTCCAACACCTGCTCCTTAGGGATATTTTTCTCGTCGGCAATCTGATTGATCGCCGCCATAAAGGGGGAAATAGTCATGTTTACTCCAGCGAACGAGCGTACAAGCGTACGAGCGTTCAGTTACTACTTTAATGATTCGATAAATTTATGCAACAATGCACCAACTTGATTTCTAATATCATCTAAATGTTTATATTCATCTTCTGCCAAATATTTTAAATCAAAGGCTAAAAATAAATAATAATCAACTTCAGCTAATGAACCTCGCGCGATATTTAAAAAATTTAAAAACTCTTTTCTGCTATTTCTTGCATGGCCTTCAACAATATTTGCAGGAACGGACATTACTGCTCTTAGTAATTGAGAAGTTAATGCAAATAATTCTTCCCTTGGGAAATTTCTTGAGGCTTTGTAAATTTCAATAACTAAAAAGTGAGCTTTCTGCCAAACATAAAGATCACGATATGTTCTGACTGTTTTCTGTTCCATCCCCCTCCCACGCTTGTACGCTCGACCGCTTGTACGCTTGTACGCTTTATTTTAATAAACGCCGGAATCATTTCCAGCGTACATTTATAGCATATCAGAATTCAAAACAATGTCAACAAAAAAGGAGCAATCAATAAATTTTGACTGCTCCGCTTTTTTATTTTCAGTTAATTATTTCATTTTCATGCCCCGTTAGCTCATGAATTCCTTTCTCAATTGCTTCAATGATCTCGTCCTCAACGCCAGGCACATTCAAATCAATGAATTCAATAACTTTTGCGCCGCACAACGCAAGATCTTTCACCGAGATACCGCTGCCTGCCAAACAAACCAAGTCCACTTTTTTTTCTTTAAGATCCTTGTGTAAATTAGGAAGTTTTCTGGGGTCATTGGGGGGCACCCAGCCAAACTCTACGTTAAAGGATTCCGCAATTTTTTGCACAAGCGAGTATTGTTTTTGGCCAAAAGCGAAAACGATGTCGGTGGATGCCAACTTTTTTAAATAGCGAAAAATTTTATCTAAAACTAAAAAGCTTGCATCAGTTTTTTGGTCAGAGCCGATTGCTATTCTAACTTTTTTTTCTTCCATCCCCTCACCTTCCTTTCGGTAAATTTTTTAAAGAATCAAATAAGTTTTCTTGCGCTTCTGCCACGCTGCCAAAAGTAAAAATTTTACCCGCGAATTCTTTTTTAATCTCCAAAGGAAGAGGCGCGCGGTAATCAATCAAAGCAAGATAATCCGTTTTGCGATGCTTGAGCTTTTTTAAAAAAGCCTGTCCGTCTTTTACATACTGGTCAGCGAGATTGTTAATCATCCCAAATTCAATCATTCGCGAGTCTTCGTCGCTGTAAAAGCACAGAACGAAAGCAACTTTGTCCCAATTTAGAATTTTCGAAAGCAACGAGATTATGTCATTGCCGTAAGGAATATCTGTGCCAACTGCAATATTTATTTTTTCATCCATTTTTTCACCTCCTTTATACTTGATAAATTATTAAAATACATTTAAGCGCTACTCTTTACCATACCCAAAATCCCAAAATAATTCAAATTTAAAATAAAAAAACCTGGAGCAAAAATTTGCTCCAGGCATTATTCTTTTTTTTATTCATTTTTTTATCTGGTCAAGGAGTTTTTGGAGTTTTATATTATCGTGAGAAGTTTTAAGAGTAGTGAGCCAAAGCGCCTGCATCATCATAAAAAAGACAGCCGTATCGTCGTTTTTCCCCATATACGCAGTGATACAGCACACATTGCAAAAATTCACAAAAAGATATCCATTGAAGGTTCTGCGCAATTGCTTTAGCGTTCGTTTGAAGCCAATTTGCAGATGATCATTCAACGTTATTAGATTGAGGACAAGCGCGGCAACGAATAGAATGATGATAAACCAATTCGGCGGTATTCCTACAATCCTTACCAGAAAAATGTTATTGAGAAAATTTCCTATATCCGCCATTTTTCACCCCCTATCCGACAATCCCACAAAGCGTTTTGAGCATTTCAACCAACTTTTCTTCTGCTTCAATAACAGTTTCAAGCTCATAAACTTTGCCTGCGAAATGTTTGCTTATTTCCATTGCGAATGGAGATAAGAAGTCAATCAGAAAAATGTAGTTGGCTTGGCTGGCACGTAATTTTTGCATTAAGCCCGCCAAAGGTTGATATTGCATAATGCCGAAATTCTCAATTTTGTTGATCTCGGCAAAATCAAGAGCACTCCCGTCCATTTCATGAGAAAAACAAAAAACAATTTCAACCGGCAAAGTTAGGCGCACTTTTTCTAACAATTCCACTAATTTATATTCAGTATTATCCGATCCCACAGCAATTTTTATTTTTTGTTTCATAAAACATTCCTCCTTTTTTGGAAAATTTTGAATTGAATATTAAGTTCCAAATTATACCTTATCTTACCCCGCGCCTTTCCTTTTTGTCAAGTCGATGGATTCCCGTTCCGACGTAAAGCCGAGAATCTTCGACTTCCGCGGGAATGACAGAGTGTATCGATATCCGGTCTCGATACAATATTGTCAGATTCAGTTTGCAACAAACCTGTATCGAGACCGGATATCGATACATTTTAATATTAATTTTCTCTTGACAAATGATTGTTGTTTTGATAAGGTTTCACTACGATGCGAAAAGATGCAAAGCATCGAATTTCTTTAAGGGGGTGAAAAGAATGAACCTTAAAAGAATAAATGAGCACGCCAAAGTTTGGCTTGCAGGAATCGCCGCATTGTTGGCTTTAATTATTTTATTCTTTCTATTTATATCTGCTAACGTGTTGGCATTTTTTGCGAAAAAAACTTGGCACTTTCTCAAAATCTGTGCAAGAAAAGTTTGGTCCTGCGTCAAGGCAATGATTAGATTTTATTTCAAAAAGAAAAAAATCATTGACAGATACACAGATACAATTCTGGGATTGGCGGCAATTGTTTTGGGAAGCTCCGCCTGGATTGCCAATATAATTTCAACAATGCCTCACAAGGGTTACGTAAAAGGTTTGCTAGTAATCGGTCTGTTTTTCCTGATGTTCACCGCTTGGGGACTGGGAAGCGGAATTTATATTGCTTTGACCATCTGGATA
>Ga0315291_10004552_pt1 | contig 17628 bp, 14 predicted proteins | sample YL17G12_20_MG_FD_203070 | JGI IMG/M metagenome (GOLD analysis project Ga0315291, IMG submission 203070) | Sediment microbial communities from Yellowstone Lake, YNP, Wyoming, USA - YL17G12_20 | ecosystem: Environmental > Aquatic > Freshwater > Lake > Sediment | place: USA: Wyoming | collected...
GGCGGCCAGAACAACACGCTGATCATCTCCGCCTTCCGGTGAGCCACGAGCCACCAACGGCCGGTCTCCTGTCGGGCAACGTCGCGGCTTGGCCGCAGTTTCCCTTGGGGGCGGGGCCTTTCCCCGTCGGCCCCGGTGGTTTTCACGAGCCTGCCGGGCGGGTAGAATGCTTCGGCCATGACGATCGATCTGCTGGGACAGCCGGGGGCCATGTTGGCCTGGATATGGCTGCGACATAATTGGGCGGCCTTGGCCATCGCGTTGACCTGCGCGTCGCTGGTTGCGTTCGTGGCGCTGGTGCTGGCCAAGTACGTTCGCATCTGCCTGAACATCTTCGTGGACACGCACCCGCCGCTGTCGATGGCCCCCCTGGACTTCCAGCCGCTGCACGGGGAGACGGTGCGATTCCGCAGCTTCGACGGCACGTCGCTTCGCGGCATGCATCTGAACACCCCCAGCCGCCGCGCGTGCAAGGGCACGATCGTCTTCTGCCACGAGTTCCACTCGGACATGTACAGTTGCGCCCGCTACGCCCGGCCGCTGATCGAGGCGGGTTTTGACGTGTTCACCTTCGATTTCCGTGGCCACGGGGACAGCAGTTCCAGCCGCCGGTACCACCCGTTGCAGTGGCCCAGCGACAAGGAACTGGACGACGTGCTGGGCGCGTGCGCCTACGTCGAGTCTGCCCTGGCGGGCGAAGGCAGGCCCACCGGAATAGGTCTCTTCGGCATCTCGCGCGGCGCGGGGGCGGGGCTGCTCGCCGCGGCGAGCGACCCCAACATCAAGGCCATCGTCTGCGACGGGGCCTTCAGCACCCGCGAGACTCTGGTGGCGCTCATGAAGCGATGGGCATACATCTTCGCCCGCGTGCGGCTGGTATACGAGAACCACCCCGACGCCTTCTGGCGGCTCTTGGTGTGGTTGCTCATGCGGTTCGCCCAGCCCAGGCTGGGCTGCCGCTTCCCCTCTGTCCGCAAGGCGCTGAAGGAAATGCAGCCGCGGCCGATATTGTTCATCCACGGAGACAAGGACAGCTACATCCGCACCGAGCAGACCCGACTGCTCTACGAGGCGGCGCCATCGCCCAAGTACCTCTGGGTGGTCGAGGAGGCCAGGCACAATCAGTCAGTGGTCGTCGAGCCGAGGCAGTATGCCGCGCGGACGATCGCGTTCTTCCGGCGTCACCTGGCCGGAGAGGCGGTGGACGAACGCCTAATTACCTCGCCCGCGGAGATCGAGGTGGCCTGAAGCGGACGAATGAACGCGCACCTGCCGGCGCGACCCGTCCCCGACGTGTCGGGGCCCCGCCAAGTTGCGAGCATGGGGCTTCAACGAACGCGCCTTGCCAGTGTCCGGGTGCGATCGGCGTCCGTGCGAGAGACACACCCACTCAGCCCCGGCCCCCCGCCTGATGCCCTAGCTGGCAGGGGCCTCCTGCTGGGGGGCGGCCGGTCCGGCGGGCGTTGCCTGGCGCACCGCCGCTGCCTTGGACGGCGCCTTCCTGCCCAGTGAGGTCAGCGTCATCGTGATGCGGCGACCTTCGCGCCGGGAATCCTGATCCACCTTGCTGACGTCAGAAAGCGCCTCCCTGATCCTGGCGAAGACCTTCTGTCCCTCTTCAATGTGGGCCAGTTCCCTGCCTCGGAAACGCAGGGTGAACTGCACCTTGTCTCCCTGCTGGAGGAACTCCCTGGCGTGGCCGATCTTGATCTGCAAGTCATGCTCGCCGATCTTGGGGGTCATGATCCGAATCCCCTTCATCTCCGTCTCGTGCCGGCGACTCTTGGATTTCCGCTCCTTCTTTCGCTGAGCGTACTTCCACTTGCCGTAGTCCATGATCCGGCAGACGGGGGGCTTGGCCAGCGGGGCCACCTCGACCAGGTCCAGATCGGCCTGTTGGGCCTTGGCCAGTGCCTCGCCTATCTCCACGATGCCGACCTGCTGGTTGTTCTCGTCGATCAGGCGGACCGGGGAGATCCGTATGCGCTCGTTACAACGGAGGTTCTGTGCGATGGTCTGTCTCCTGCATGAAACCCGCCGGCGGCCGCGAACGCTCCCACACGGAGGCCCGCTGCCGGCGCCTGCCTAAGTATCCTCTCACGACGCCCTGGCTGCCACAAGGCTGGCCGTGCTCTTTGCGTCGATTTCCCTGCGGAGCGCCGCAATGAAGTCGTCGATCTTCATGGCGCCTGCGTCTCCTTCCGTGCGGCAACGCACGGCCACGGTCCGGCTTTCCACCTCGCGCTGGCCTATCACGGCCATGTAAGGAACCTTCTGGAGGCTGGCGGAGCGTATCTTGGCGCCGATCTTCTCGGACGAATCGTCCAGCTCCGCGCGGATATCAGCCCGGGCCAGCCTGCCGGCCACCTCGGCGGCGTAGGGGTTGGACTTCTCGCTGACCGGCAGCACGGCCACCTGGACAGGCGCCAGCCACAGCGGGAAGGCCCCGCCGAAATGCTCTATCAGGATGCCGATGAACCGCTCCAGCGAACCGAAGGGCGCCCGGTGGATCATGACCGGCCGGTGCGGTACGTTGTCGGCGCCGATGTATTCCAGCTCGAACCGCTCGGGAAGGTTGTAGTCCACCTGGATGGTGCCAAGCTGCCAGTCCCTGCCCAGGCAGTCCTTGACCACGAAATCGATCTTGGGCCCGTAGAATACCGCCTCGCCGACGCCCTCGGTATAGTTCATGCCCAGCTTCTTGACGACGTTGCGGATGTTCTCCTCGGCCAGTGTCCAGTGTTCGGCGTCGCCGACGTACTTGTCCTCGCCCGGGCCGCGCAGCCCAAGCCGGACGCTGTACTGGCTCAAGGCCAACGTCTCCAGGACCAGTTTGACCAGGTCCACGCAGGAGGCAATCTCCACCTCCAGTTGCTCCGGTGAGCAGAAGATGTGGGCGTCATCCTGGGTGAACCCGCGAACCCGATGCAGGCCGCTAAGCTCTCCCGACTGCTCGAGGCGGTAGACGGTCCCGAACTCCGCCAGGCGGACGGGCAGGTCGCGATAGCTGTGCTGTTGGGCCTTGTAGACCAGGATGTGGTGCGGGCAGTTCATGGGCTTCAGCAGGTAGCTGCCCTCCTGGCCCATGTCGATGGGAGGATACTGTGAGTCCTTGTAGTAGGGGTAATGCCCGCTGGTGCGGTAGAGGTCCAGCTTGCCGATGTGCGGGGTGATGACGATCTGGTAGCCGCGGCGTAGCAGTTCACCTTGCAGCCAGGATTGAAGCTGCATCCGTATCACCGCGCCCTTGGGCATCCACAGCGGCAGCCCCGGACCGACGCGGTCGCTGATCAGGAACAGCCCGAGCTGCTTGCCGATGACGCGGTGGTCGCGTTTCCTGGCCTCCTCGATGCGGTGCAGGTGCTCGGCCAGCTCGGCAGGCTTGAAGAACGCAACGCCGTAGATGCGGGTGAGCATCTTGTTGGCCTCGCTGCCCCGCCAGTACGCCCCGGCGGCGGTCAGCAGCTTGAAGGCCTTCAGCCTGCCTGTGCTGGGCAGGTGCGGCCCGCGACAGAGGTCCACGAATTCGCCCTGCTGATACAGGCTGGCGCGGAAATCCTTGACCTCCCCGCCGCGGCGGAGGTGCTCGTCGATAAAGCCCCGGATCATCTCGGCCTTGTATGTGCTCTGCCCCGCCGCACCCATCGCCGCAAACAGGTCCTCCTGGCCGACCTCGCGGCGGACGACGGGAAGGTCTTCCGAGACTATTCTCTTCATCTCGGCCTCTATCCGCTCCAGGTCCTCCTGGCCGATGGGATTCGGCAGGTCGAAGTCGTAGTAGAAGCCGTACCGGAAGTCGTTCATCAACGCCGGGCCAATGGCGTACTGCACCCCCGGCCCATAGAGGCGCACGACGGCCTGGGCCAGCACGTGGGCGGCGGAGTGGCGCAGGATCTCCAGGCCGGCACGGTCGCTCTCGGTGATGACCCTGAACTGGTGCGACCCGCCATCCAGAGAGGCGCTCAGGTCACAGGGCCTGCCATCGATCTCGGCCCCGACGGCGGCCTCAGCCAGTCGCGGCGAGATGTCGCGGGCCACCTCCAAGGCCGTAACGGGCCTGTCGTACCGGCGGCTGCTGCCGTCAGGCAGGTTCACGGTAGTCTTCATGGGTCCATTGCCTCCGGCCCGTCGGGGACTGCTCCCGGAGGAACGCGTGGAAAGGACAAAACCGGTGCGCCAAGGTCCGCAACGGCCCACGACGCGCCCCGCCGGAATGGTCCGGGGCGGGCCATTTACGACGTCGTCGTGGTGATCGCAATCGGCATAGTTGGCGTACCGGTTCCTATTAAGCTTGATCCTGAAAGCAGCCTATTCCCGGCCGTCCGTACTGTCAATCGGCATTTGCGGCTTGCGGCTATGCCTGTTCCCTGGCTCCCGGTACCCGGACGCACGAAGCTCACCAACGGCGGAGGCCCGGTACTTGTGCCCCTTAGCGCCCACTTCCACTGGCCCTCGCACGGAGTGGCGCGCCGCCTAGGTCGGGCGGACTTCCCTGGCCCGCTTCTCGGCCACGGCGTGGCTGATGCGATCGCGGAGGGCAGCCGCCTCCTCGTACTTCTCCTGCCGGACCGCCTCGGCCAGGGCCTGTCGCAGCTTGCGGATCGGATCGACGGGCATCTGGGACTCAATGTCCTTGGCCATCGCCTCGAGTATGGCAATCTCGCTGGACCCGTCGTAGGCGTCCTCGCGGCCGAAGCCGCGCAGCCCCTGTATCTCCCGCATGCCCCTTCGCACGGCCGAGAACGCGGCCCTCAGGTCGTTGTCCCGCAGCGCCCGGCGGCTCCGCGCGCGGGCGCACATCATCAGCACGTAAGGCCGGTACTGCTCCAGCACGTACTTGTCCACCGGTTCCTTGGCGTAGTGCAGGCAGAATTCCATCAGCCGCAGGTTCCTCAGCGTGTCCCCCTCGACGGCGTCGAAGTCCTCCAGGACGTACTCGGCCAGGTACCGGTGGTAGTACATCACGCCCTCGGCGCGCAGCAGCTCGCAGGCCTGGCTATCCAACTCGAAGCCCTCGTCTCCGCCGTGTTCGATCCGGTACTGTTCGAGGGAGTGCTCGTAATAGTCCAGCAGGCTCTCAACACCGTGCGGGCGAAGCCCATCCGGCCGGCCGGTCGCTTCCATCTGAAGCAATCCCAGGTCCAGACGGAGTTGGATCTTGTCCTTGCCGTCGCGCCCGCGGATTCTCCTGGCGGTCACCTGCCCCGGCTCATAGGGCCAGTCATCAAGGATGTCTCCAATGTCCGGCCTCACAGGCTAGTCTCCTCTCCTAATTGTACAGGGCAGACCGGGCGGGTCCAACAGGCACGTCAACAACCATCTCCATTGCGCCCCTACCCTCGCCCCCCACAATGGATAGTGGATGCCCTTGACAGGACTCCAACCTCCAAACCCCTCGCGCCACAGGCCCGCGGGAAATCGACGGACTCTCTGCCTGCCCCCGCCGCCGGTATTGATGCCCGCCGGCGCCGCTAGGATTTCCCGCCATACGTTGCCGGGGATTTCGCCTTCGCCCTGTGTGCGTCTACACACTTTCCTGTCAGAGGCAAGGGGAGAGCCCAATAACCGTGACCGTTGCTTTCGTGTGAGCCGCCGGTATGGTTGGACATTCCTTGAGGGCCGCTGGAAGATGACCGGGCGCGAGAGATTCCTGACTGCTATTTCCAACGGCAAGCCCGACCGCCTGCCCTGCCAGGTCCACGGCTGGATGGACTACTACCTGAAGACCTACCTGGGCGGGTGCGACCAGTTCCAGGCCTACGAGCGATTCGGCATGGACCCGGTCATCTACGCCGGTCCTGTCTTTGAGTACTCACCGGCCGACTGCGCCAACTGGCAGGCCATCCAGGAGGAACTCCCTCCACCCCGGCCTGACGGGCGGCGCTGGCGTAGGACCGTCACCACACCTGGAGGCACGCTGAGCTGCGTATATGAGGCTGACCCCTACACGACCTGGATGGCCGAGCCGCTGATAAAGTCGCAGCGAGACTTCGAGATTTGGATCCGCTACGATCCCGCTCCCATCCGCGTGGACTGGGAACCGGTCATCCACGCCAAGCGTCGCATCGGCCAGGGGGGGATCGTGCGCGGCGGCTATTACAATTTCGGCCAGGGAAGTTGCTGGCAGAGTCTCTGCATGCAGATGGGCACGCAGGAGGCCATCCTGGCGGCCGTTGACGACCCGCAGGGGGTGCACCAGGCCCTGGAGGCGATGCTCGCCAAGCAACTGCGCGTGATAGAGCTGGGCGGAAGAATCGAGCTGGACCTGGTGGAGACCGGCGGCGGGGCCGGGTCGAACACGGTCATCAGTCCCGCCATGCACGAGGAATTCTGTCTGCCTTACGACCGGCGGCTCCACGAGGCCCTGCACGCCCAGGGCGCCACGGTAGTCTACCACCTCTGCGGTGGAGTCATGAAGACGCTGGAGCTAGTCGCCCGCAACCGCGCCGACGGCCTGGAGACCATGACCCCGCCTTCCATGGGCGGCGACTGTGACCTCGCCGAGGCGCGGCGGCGCGTGGGCGGCAAGTTGTTCTTCATCGGCGGCTTCGACCAGAACGCCGGATTCGAAAAAGGCAGCCCCGCTGGGGTCCGCCGGATGGTTCACGACCTGCACGCCTGCTGCCCCGAGGGCGGGTACGTCTGCTGCCCCAGCGATCACTTCTTCTTCGGCGACCCCGCCAACATCCAGGCCTTCGCCGACGCCGCACGCGAGTGCGCGTACTAACCCGCGCCGATTTCCTCCCGCTTTTTCGGTCCGGGCGCGTTTTCCCTTGTCGGGCTTCATGGTAGAACCTAGCATGGTGGCCGAATCGGAATTTCCAAGAGGCTTCAATGAGGCATTTGGCGGCCGGTGCGGCGTGTCTTGCGGCATGGGGATGGATGTGCGTCTCGCAGGGTGCGACGGAAACCAGGCAAGCGGAAACCGCCACCGCCCCGGCTGCATCATCGCAAACTGCCAAGGCGGGCTGGGACAGCGCCTTGGAGGCGGCCACCAGGACCGTTCAAAGCTCCGACCGCTATCTGCACCACAGCAAGCTCAAGCGCGGGATGACCGGCTACGGACTGACGGTCCTGGCCGGGACGGAGGTGGCGCGATTCCAGGTGGAGATCCTCTCGGTGATGGAGCGCTGGCAGCCGCAGCAGGACGTGATTCTGGCCCGGCTTTCCGGGGCAAACCTGGAGCGGCTGGGCCTGGCGGCGGGGATGAGCGGCTCGCCCGTCTTCGTACGCGACGCCGACGGCAAGGACAAGCTCATCGGCGCGGTGGCCTACGGCTTCATCGGCTGCAAGGAGCCGATGTGCGGCATCCAGCCGATCGCGCAGATGCTGGCCATCGGTGAGCGAACCGGACAGCCCGAAGGCGACGAGGCTGATGCATCCGGCAACGAGGGCGCTTCCTTCCCCGCCTCCTGCGGCGACGAATGGCTCAAAGAGGCGCTCAGCGGCAAGGAGATTGGACTGTCCGACGTTGCCCGGTTAATGCAGGCCAAGCCACTGGCCGGTTTGACCGGCGGGCCTGCGCTTGCACCGCTGGCGACCTCCGTGGCGATATCCGGTCTTGGACCCAACGCCATCGCGGCGCTGGGTGAGTGTCTTCGCCCGATGGGTTTCCTTCCCGTCCAAGCCGGCGCCGCGGGCGCCGAGCAGCGAGGAGAAGCGATGACCGCGGGGCTGGCGCCGGGAGCGGCCTTTGCCATCCCGCTTGTTACCGGCGACGCCGACTTCTCCGCCATCGGCACGGTGACGGAGGTCTCCGGCCGGAAGGTGCTGGCGCTGGGGCACGAGGTCTCCGCCGAGGGCGACGTGGAGTTCCCCATCGCCCCTGCCTACGTGCACGCGGTGGTCCCGGGACTGATCCAGAGCTTCAAGCTCGGTTCGGCCGCCGAGGTGACCGGCACGCTGCTGCGCGACCAGGCAACGGGGGTCAGCGGGCTGGTGGGGCGGAAACCCTCCATGGTCCCCATGACGGTGACGGTTGAATGGACCGATGAGGGCAGGAGCCAGCACTACGAATACAACATCATCAGGCACCGCATGCTGACGCCGATAGCGGCAGCGTCGCTGGTGCTCAACACCTCCGAGAACTGGCGGATGCTTCCGCCCCACCACACCGTCCGCCACTCGGTGGAAATCGAGTTCGCCGGCCTGGGGAGATTCCGCGCCGCCAACTCCACCAGCGGCCGTGACGTCAGTTCGGCCGCTTCCGACCTGCTTCGCGCAATCGTTCCCATGCTCAACACGTCCCTCGGCCCCCCGGCCAGGGTCGAAAGGATTGACGTCAGGATCACCATCGAGCCGGTAGACCGCTCCGCCGAGATCCTGGAGCTGCGCCCTGGCGGCAGCGTTTACCAGCCCGGCCAGAAGATCACCGGGACGGTGGTGCTCAAGCCCTACCGCAAGGAGCGGGTGTCCCTGCCGTTTGAGTTCGCGCTGCCGGAAGACCTGGAGGATGGCACTTATACCCTGACGGCCTGCGATTCCCGCAGCGCCTTGCAGCAGCGGATGGCCGAGATGCCGCAGCGTTTCGCCCCGCGAACCGTTCGGGAGCTTTTTGAGTCCCTGGGCGAGTCAGTGCGGATGCGCGGCGACTGCCTGTACTTCCGCCTGCCGCTGCGGCGCGGCGGCCTTGCGGTGGGAAGCGGGGAGCTTAACGACCTGCCCGACAGCCGACTGCGGATCATCAACGAAAGCACCAAGCTGGACGTGCACTCCTTCAGCCAGGCCAAGGTCGAGGCGGTGCAGACCGAGCAGGTGCCTGAGGGATCAGCCAGCGCGGAGTTCCAGGTCCGCCGCAAGGGCGGCCAGATCATGACAGACCAGCAAAGGAACCCATAGATGAGAAAGTTCGCAGCGTGCGCCGCGGTGTCCGTCTGCGCCGGCTTGGCGCTGGGTGTGACGCCGGGCGAATGGACGCACGCCACCGAGGCCGACTTCGCGGACGGTGAGTTTGCCTCCACGGTGGTCAATTCCCTCGGGGAGATCAGCCTGTCGCGGCAGGTGACGATCCTGGCGCCCTCGTCGGCGGCCCCGGCGGTCGTCTCAGCCGTGGCGCCGGCCGGAAAGATGATCTACTTCGCCTCCGGCAGCGGCAGCGCGATCTACCGGATCCGCGAGGGCAAGACCGAACAGTTCGCCAAGACCCCCGGTGCGATGGTCTGCTCGCTGCTGTGGACCGGCAGGGAGCTTCTGGCCGGGGTGGGCGGGCAGGAGGCGGGCATATACACGCTCGACAGGCGCGGCGGCGCCAAGTGCCGCTGGTCGGACCCCAACGTCAAGTACGTCTGGGCAATGGTTCCCGGCGAGCGCGGAACGGTCTACGCCGCAACCGGGGCGGAAGGCGCCGTCTACGCCGTGGACAAGGAAGGCAAGGCCCAAGCCGTCTATCGCACGGGCCAACTGGCCAAGAACGTCCTGTGCCTGGCCCGCTCCAAGTCGGGGCTGATCTATGCAGGCACGGACGAGAATGGGCTTGTGATCGAGATCGACCCGGCCGCCAAGACCGGCCGCGTGATACTGGACGCCGAGGAGAAGGAGATCGCCGCCGTCGCCCCGGATGAATCCGGGGGCGTCTATGCCGCGACCTCCGATGCAGCCAAGGCCGCCGAGGAAGGTGCAGTGGAACCTGCCGCCGCCAAGGGGGGCAAGCCGCAACCCGCGACCGCACCGAGGAAGGAACCACCCAACACCGGTCCGGCCTCCCGCCCCGGCCTATCGCCCAGGGGCTTCCAAGCCGCGATAGAGCGCGCCTTAAAGACCTCCACGACAGGCAAGGCCGGAGCAGACACGCCGTCCATGCGCTCCGATCCGGCGGAACTTGCCGCAGCGACGAAGCCGCGTCCGGCGCCTGCCCCGGCCGCCCGCCCGCCGCGGGCGCCACCGGCAGCCGCACCGGAGGAAGAGGCCGGAAACGCCGTCTACTACGTCCGACCGGATGGGCTCGTGACGACCGTCCTCCGCAAGCCGCTGACGATCCTGGCGATGAAGCTGCACGAAGGCAAACTCATCCTCGCGACGGGCAACGGCGGGTGCATCTACTCCACCTCCCCTGATGGCCAGGACGTCACGCGAATCGCCGATACCGACGCCAAGCAGGTGACCTGTCTGGCCGTCGCCGCCGACGGGCGTATCGTCTTCGGTGCGGCCAACAAGGGATCCGTCGGGGCGTTGGAGAAGGAGCTGGCCAAGGAAGGCACCTTCACCTCCAAGGCCCTCGACGCCAAGCAGATCGCCAAGTGGGGCACGGTCCGCGTGGAATCATTCGCCGGGCCTGGCGCAGCCGTCGCGGTCGCCACGCGCAGCGGCAACCTCGCCGAACCGAACGACAACACCTGGAGCCGCTGGTCGAACGACCAGCCCGTCGGCGAAAGCTTTGTGCCCGTCAGCAGCCCGGCTGGGCGCTTCCTCCAATACCGCCTGAAACTCACCGCCCAGAACTCCCCCCCGGTCGTCCAGGCCGTCGGGATCGTCTACCAGGTGGGCAACCTGCCGCCGGTGATATCCTCCTTGACGCTCAAGGCCAGCGGCGCCTCCCGCGAGGGCGAGCAGGAGTCGCCCGACAGGCCCCAGGCCTTCCGCCACCTGGCCATCACCGCCAGCGACGCCAATGGGGACAAGCTCACATACTCGCTGTTCTTCCGCCAGGTCGGAACCGAATCGTGGATAAAGATCGCCGACAAGCTGGAAGCGCCCAACTACGTCTGGGACACGCAAAGCGTCGGCGACGGGACGTATCAGTTGCGGGCGGTCGCCTCCGACAGCCCCGCCAATCCGCCGGAATCGGCAGCCGAGGCGTCCCGCATCTCCAGCCCGTTCGAGGTTGACAATACCACGCCTGCCATCTCCCTGGCCGCCAAGATCGAGAAGGGCGCCGTTGCACTGTCCGGCCAGGCCGTCGACGCCGGCAGCAGGATCGTCTCGATCCATTACGCCGTCGACAGCAACACCGACTGGACGGCAGTGCTGCCCGCCGACGGCATCGCCGACTCGCCCAGGGAGCGCTTCGAGTTCCGCCTCGACGATCTCCAGGAAGGCAGCCACCGCATCGCCGTCAAGGCTGCTGACCTTTTCGGCAACACCGGCTATGCCACGGTGACCGTGACGATTGGCAAGTAGGTCCCCCAGCAAGGGTCGCAGGCCAGGAGAGTGAATCGCGATGCGCATCGGCGTCTGCGTGTCCGCCAGACAGCTTGTCCCCGAAGTCACCGGGCTGGACTTCCTGGAGGGCACCGTGCCGGAAGTCCTCTGCCCCCTGGAGCCGGAGAGCGCCTTTGCGGACCGCCTGGCGACGGTCAAGTCAATGCCCCTGCCGATGGAGGCGGCGAACAGGCTCTTTCCCCGGCAGCTCAAGACCACCGGCCCGGACGTCGATCGCCAGGCGCTGGACAGGTACATCGCCACCGCCTGCCGCCGGGCGGAGCGGATCGGAATCAAGGTGATCGTCTTCGGCGCCGGGGGCAGCAGGAATGTCCCCGAAGGCTTCGACCACCGAGAGGCCCTCGGACAGCTCGCCGATCACCTGGGCCGCTGGGGCCTGATGGCCCAGCGGGCGGGGTTGGTCATCGTGCTCGAGCCGCTGCACCGCAACGAGACCAACATCATCAACTCGGTCTCCGAGGCGGCTGAACTTGCCCGCCAGGTGGATCAGGCCAACATCCGCATTCTGGCCGATACGTATCACATGGGCAAGGAGAACGAGGGCGTCGAGGGTATCATCGCCTCCGGGGCGGGCCTGCTTTGTCACGTCCACTGCGCCGACCCGGCCGGGAGGGTCCCGCTGGGCTTCGGCCCGGCCGACCACCGCCCGTACTTCCGCGCCTTGAAAGACATCTGCTACGACGCCCGCGTCTCCATCGAGGCCGTCTGGCAGGACTTCCCCGCCCAGCTCCCCGCCGCCGTCGCCGCCCTGCGCAGGCAGATCGATTCCGCGTAGTTGCGGCTTCAAGGGCCCCTGTCCATCCAATGCCCCAATTGGCGGGCAAGAATTCCTCGGAATCCTGCAAACACTTCCCCTCTTGGGCGCACTGTAAAGGAGGAACAGCGTGTTCCAGGCAGCCAAGACGAGGCTTATCATGGGAAAGTTTACTGGCTGACTTGGATGGGGCTTCTTGAGCGACCATTTGGGCCAAGTGTGGGAGCAGTCCGTATCGGAACTGACCAGACTGGTTGCAGGAATGGGGTGTCAAGGCGAAACAGGACAGGATGTATTGCAGGACGTTTACCTGGCCGCGATGCGCAGCAAGGCCGGGCAACTGGCGCCACCGGAGCTGCGCTGCTGGCTTTTCCGAACCGTCATCAACCGGTGCCACTTGGAACATCGACGCCACGGAATATTCGCAAGGGCGGTGCTGGGCTGGTTCCTGCGGCGCCCCCCGCGTGCCGATACCGGCAATGCGGCGGACCACGCCACCCAAAGCGAGCAACTGTCGGCAGTGCGCCAGGCAATGGAGAGGCTGGAGGGTCCTGAGCGGGCCATCCTGGTCATGCGCTATTTCAATGAGATGGACAGCCGGGAGATCGGCAAGGTGCTGGGAACGAATGATTCCACGGTACGCACCCGATTGCGACGCGCGCGAATGAAGTTGGCCCAGGAGTTGCGGAAGGCAGGCCATGAACATCAATGAGGACCAATGCCGCCGGGTCAGGGAACTGCTGGTGGACTATGCCGACAGGCAGTTGTCCACGGACCAGGCAAGAGAAGTGGGCGAGCATCTGGAGCGGTGTCGGCGGTGCGGGCAACTGCTGGAAGAGCTGCACCGCAGCCTGGACCTGGCGCAGAGGGTCTGGCGGGAATCCGCTGCGACGCTCGCACCCGGTGCTTTCAGGGCTGCTAAGTCGCGCAGGCAAGCGCTGCCTTGGAGGAGATACGTTGCAGCGGCCGTGGCGGTTGCGGGGTGCCTGGCACTGGCCGCGGCCAGTTTCATGCGTCACCGCGCCACAAAGCGGGAGGTCGCCGGATTCTCGCAGATCACCCCGGAGGAGGCGGAGCGACTTGTTCGTCGCGCCGAGTCCGCCGCTCGGCTATTGGCTTGCGCGGATATCCTCGAAGGCCAACCCGGGATGCAAGACTACGCCCGCGACGTTCACCGCTACGTCGCCCAAACCTACGGGGGAGCAGAAGCACGCAAGCTGGAACCCAAAGAACCAGTCTCAACGAGGAGAACGCCATGAAGATCAAACACCTTTTGCAGCGAGCGGGGATGCTGGCAGTCATCGCAGTCCTGTTGATCCTGACGGGCAATAGTCGTGCGCAGCAGACCCACCCGGCGGGGAAGACGCCGTCGACGGCGCCCAGCGTGGAGGTCGAGGTGGTCAAGACTCCCCTAGTGATGCAATCGGGCGACCCCAACCTTCGCCAGTGGAAGTGGGTCGCCTCTTTTCTTGCCTTCGCCCCGCATCTCATGGGCAGGGATCTGGGGGATTGCCTTGTTGAGATGGTTAATGCAACGCCCAGGCAGGCATTGCCATCTGACGAGGCCCGCACGTTCCTCGCCTTCGAAGGCACCCGCGCCATTTTTATCTACCCATTGGTGGCACCGGGACTACGACCTGCGTTCGGTGGGCCTCACGACATGACCGCCTTGGACAAGCAGCTCGAGGAGGTGAAAGCCTTACCCGAACAGTTCCGCATGTTTGTCAGGCAACGCGACGCCTTGGCCAGGCAACTCGACGACGGGAACGCCTTAGCCGGACTCGCCCGGCACACGCCACGACCTGGATTGGGCGGACCCACACAAGAAATGAGGTACTGCGTGGCTTTGGCAATCCGGATAGTGGCACCCACGGCCGAGAAGGCCGAGGCTTACGCCAAGGCCCTGATCACCGCCTACAACCAGGGCGCTGTCGAACCCATTCGGAAAGCCACGGAGGCACAGATGGCCGCGGTGAGGGCTCGACTGTCTGAGCTTCCCGCCACGCTGGAGGAGGCGAGAAAGGCCGTAGAAAGCGTGGAGGAGCAATTGGCCCGGTATACTGCGGTCCCCGAGGAAAGTGAGGCGGCTTTGCGCAGTAAGCGGCTCACGTCAGAGATTGAGCACGCCGGGCTGCAAGCGCGGGTCGAGGAAATCGACAGGCTCTTGAAGGATTCCCTGCCACAAAGCACCCGAGAACACCTTGAAGACCGGAAGGCGAGCACGCTGCTTGAGTTAGCTGAGCTTCACGCCCGTGCGAGGGCGACCGGTGGGGTACTTGAGTTATTTGCAGCCGAGAGCATACAGCGAAGGCGGTTGGAGGACAGGGACCACCAGGTCTTGAGTGCCTACGAGAAGGCCATCACTGCGATGGAGCAGGTACAGGGAACCATTGGGAAGTTGCAGGGATTCCTGGACTCCCCAGTGTGCCAGCCAATGCAGGTGCTGGATAGCAAGATCACTATACACCCGATTGAGTGGAAGGAGTCGCCTGTGGCACCTTCTGCGCCGCAAGGCGCACCCCGGCGCGGCGCTCCTGCGCGACGCGGGTACTTCGAGGAGCCTCCGCCCCAAGGCCCGGGGGAATAGCCGAATCCTCGCGCAGGCATACGCGCCCTAGGCGGTCTTTAGCACGTTGATCAGGATCCACAGCCCCTTGTTCAGCAGGCTGTCGGGGGTGGTAAGCGGCGGGGCAAGGCGCAGGACGGTGTCCTGCGTGCAGTTGATCAGCAGCCCGCGGGCAAGGCAGGCCGAGACGATGTCCTTGCCGGGCTTGTCCAGCTCGATGCCGATCATCATGCCCTTGCCGCGCACCTCCTTGACGCAGCCGATCCGCGCGCGCCGCAGCGCCGACATGAGCTTCTCGCCCTTTTCCGCCGCACGTTCGACCAGGCCTTCGGATTCAATGACCTGCATCGTCGCCACCCCTGCTGCGGCACAGAGGGGATTTCCGCCCATCGTGGAGGCATGCTTGCCGGGACCGAGCACATCCTGGTACTTCGGTGAGGCCACCATCGCCGCTATCGGCGCCCCGCCGCCCAGGGCCTTGGCCAGCGTCATTGCATCCGGCGTGATGCCGTAATGCTGATGGGCGAACCACCGCCCGGTCCGCGCCGGGGCGGTCCAGACCTCGTCGCAGACCAGCAGGATGTTGTGTTGGTCGCACAGCTTCCGCAGGCCCTGCATGAACTCCGCGGCAGGCACGTTCACGCCGCCCTCGCCCTGGATCGGTTCGACGAAGATGCCCGCCGTCTGGTCGTCGATGGCCGCTGCGACCGCCTCCAGGTCGCCGAAGGGCGCCTTGACGCTGCCCGGCAGCATCGGCTCAAAGCCGGCCTGGTATTTCTCGGACGTCAGCGACAGCGCCCCCATCGTCCTGCCGTGGAAGCAATGGTCGAAGCTGATGGTCTTGTAGCGTCCCTGTCCCGCGGCCAGGCGGACCAGCTTCATCGCCGCCTCCACCGCCTCGGCCCCACTGTGACAGAAGAACACCTTCCCCCCGAAGCCCTTCTCGGTGATCCTTCGCGCCAGCTCCACCTGCGGCTCGTTGGTGTAGAGGTTCCCGTGGCACAGCAGTATGCCGGCCTGCCTCCGGATGGCCGAGACGACCGCCGGGTGGCAGTGCCCCGTCACGCCCGCCCCGCCGAAGCCCGCGAAGAAGTCGATGTATTCATTCCCGTCGGCGTCCCATATCCGCGACCACTTGCCGCGAGTCATCGCCACGGGCAGCCGGCCGGCGTAGTTGGGGGTCAGGTACTTGGATGTAGCCTCTACGATCCGAGCTTGTTCGGACATTGCCTTGCTCCAGTGACGCTGCCGCCGCCATCCGCGCCCCGGCCGAGGGGGCTTTGGGCGCCAGCACCATGCAGAGGCACTGTTTCTACGACACCCCCATCGCCGCGTCAAGCTCAGCAGTCGCCGCCCCGCGCGGCGCTTCTCAAGTCGCCAACGACGCTGCTATACTCGCAGGCCGCAGCGGCCGCGCATCAACAGGACGTGAGAATGTCGGACGCGGAACGACACGACCAGAAGCGAATGACGCTTGGGGAGCACCTGGATGAGCTTCGCAAGAGGCTTTTCTACGCCCTGGGCGGGCTGGCGGCGGCCATGGTGCTCTCCATCGCCATGGGCCGCCCGATTCTGCACCTGCTTCAGCGCCCCTATGAGCTGGTGATGCGCGAATACGCCATGGACGACCGCCTGGCCGTGCTGTCCACAACCGCGGGCATCGGCGTCTACTTCCGCGTGGCGATGATCGCCGGGGTGATCCTGTCCTGCCCGTGGATCTTCTATCAGTTGTGGATGTTCATCTCCGCCGGACTGTACCCGCACGAGCGGCGGTACGTCACTGCCGCCGTGCCGGCCTCGGCGACGCTGTTCGTCGCGGGGGCGGCGTTCTACCTCTTCGTCATGGCCGTGCCGATGCTGCGGTTCCTCATCGGCTTCGGCAACTGGCTGGGAGTCAAGCCCGTCATTGCGCTGGACGAGCACATCCACCTGATGACGATGATGATGCTGGTCTGCGGGCTTGCCTTCCAGACCCCGCTTGCGGTGCTGATCCTGGCCAAGATGGGCCTGGTGACGCTGGCGACGCTCAACCGCTACCGCCGGCACGTCATCGTGGCGATCCTGATCATCGCCGCGGTGGCCACCCCCTCGCCCAGCCCCCTTGATCAGATCGTCCTGGCCGTACCGATCTGGCTGCTGTATGAGCTGGGTGTGTTGCTGGTCTATCTGCTGGTCCACAGGAAGGAAAAGCTCCCGGGAGGTTGATTGCAACTCCGCCCGACAATTCGCAATTCGCGAATCGCGATTCGACTACATTCGGCGGTTGAAGGCAAACCTAAGGCTTGCCCTGGTCCTTGGGGGCGTCCTGGCTGCCCGGCTGCGCCTGGCGGTTCTGGTCGGTGGGTGGTTGGGTCTGGTCTTCCTCAAGTTCCTTCTTGACGCCCTGTAACTCTTCCTTGAACAGGCGCAGGCCCCTGCCCAGCCCGCGGGCCAACTCTGGCAGCTTCCTCCCGCCGAAAAGCAGCAGGACAGCCAGCAGGATGAGAATGACCTCAGTGGGACCGATCTGATTGAACAACGCTAGGATTGCCTGATCCATAGCATTTAGGGTAGCAAGACTGGCCGCCGGCCACAAATCAAAATGCCCCCATCAGGCGCCCCGTCGCTTCACTCTGCGCTCCTGTCGCCGTTCAGGCCGAACATCTTCCGCAGCAGGTCCAGCGACTCCAGGCCGTCGCTTCTCTCCGCCTCGTCCGAGAGGCCCTTCAGGAACGCCAAGGGCTGGTGAAGGACTTTCCTGCACAGGCTTTGGGCGAAGACCTCCATCTCTTCCCGCCGCCTCGTGCCAAGCGCACCGCCGTAGCGCTTCAGCTCCTGCTGCACAAGGCGATCCGCTCGCTGCTGCAACAGCTTGATCGTGGGCACCACCGCCAGCGAGCCAAGCCACCGGCAGAAACGCTGGACTTCCTGTTCCACGATGGCCTCGGCGCGGGGCACTTCCGCCAATCGCTGCCGGACGTTGGCGGAGACCATTCCCTCAAGGTCGTCGATGTTGCAGAGCCGAACGTTGGGGGTGGCCCCAAGGGCGGGATCGATGTCCCGCGGCATGGCGATGTCGATCATCAGCACCGGCCGGCGGCTGCGCTGGAGCGCGGCGCCCAGTTCCCCGGCCTTCAGCACGGGTTCCGAGGCCCCGGTGGAGCTGATCACA
>Ga0315291_10004553_pt1 | contig 17624 bp, 16 predicted proteins | sample YL17G12_20_MG_FD_203070 | JGI IMG/M metagenome (GOLD analysis project Ga0315291, IMG submission 203070) | Sediment microbial communities from Yellowstone Lake, YNP, Wyoming, USA - YL17G12_20 | ecosystem: Environmental > Aquatic > Freshwater > Lake > Sediment | place: USA: Wyoming | collected...
CGGGGCATATTTCTCGATGGGACAGTTGCTGAAAATATGAACGTATCCGAACAAGTCATTCCGGCGCTGCTGCTTACGGTTCTTGCCGGCCTTTCTACGGGCATTGGAAGCGCCATCGCCTACTTTATCAAAAAGCCCAAGATAGTATATCTATCCTTCTCGCTGGGCTTTTCGGCGGGCGTTATGATTTACATCTCTTTTATGGAGCTTATGCCGCAGGCGATACAATCCCTCGGCAAGTCCTGGGCGGTGCTCTCATTTTTTTGGGGTATAGCTGTCGTTGCCATTATAGATTTGCTGATACCGGAGTCGCAAAATCCGCACAGTCTGGCTCCGCCGGCAGAATGGACAAACGGCGAAGAAACATGTGAGCTTAAAACCGAAAGCTCAAGACTTAAAGCCGGACCGTCGGCCGCCCTTATGAGGACGGGAATGTTCACCGCGCTGGCGGTCGGCATCCATAACTTTCCGGAGGGCCTGGCGACATTCGCATCGGCCATTAGCGATATTCGACTGGGGATATTTATTGCAATAGCGATTGCCATTCATAATATTCCGGAGGGAATCGCTGTCTCGGTGCCTATTTTTTATGCCACCGCAAATAAAAATAAGGCGTTCTTCTATTCTTTCCTCTCAGGATTATCAGAGCCGATAGGTGCTATTGTCGGTTACTTGATATTGCTGCCTTTTCTGACGCCGGGCCTTCTGGCGGCCCTTTTGGCGTTTGTCGCGGGCATAATGATATACATATCTCTGGATGAGCTGCTGCCTCTGGCCCATCGTTATGGCCACGGGCATTTGGTCATTGTGGGGATAGTTTTAGGGATGGTTGTTATGGCGGTGAGCTTACTACTACTATAGAAGTCCAAAACGTAAAACTCAACCCCAAAAACCTCTGTTCGCATACGGTAACCTTCAGTTTTCACTTTTAATTCACCTTAACTGGAATGTTAAGAACAATGCATAGGTGGTTTGTAAGTATCTGCCAGAGTTGAGGTTAAGAACATCAGCCATTACAAGCAAGCCACCTGGATTTGCGGGAAAATTCTCGGGTTCGATATGTTTTTGTTGACTTTTATGGGACGATGGCGTATATTTTTCAGAAGAAAGACATATCTTGACGATAATAAAGAAGTTCGTTAGGTTGGCGGGGAATGGTGTATTTTTTTCCCGCCGATTGTTTATCAGACGATAACAATTTAAGATTCAAAACTAAGCGTAAGTTATTTGGAGGATATGAAAGTGAGAACCAAACGCATAATGGTAAAGCTGCTTGTGGTCCTTTTAGTGTCGGCTGTAATGGTACTAATTTCCATTAAGGCCGGCGGGGGTGGGCTTGAGCCAAACGCACCGCCTGGGCCGACAATGCACACACTCGAGGACATCTATACCGCCGTTAGTTCGGCCAGTTTTAGTGGTAGTCAGCCGCCGCCAAAACCACTTGCGTTTGATGCCTTTCTGAAGATTGATGTAATCCCCGGCGAAAGTGTTGACAGCAAGCACAAGGACTGGATAGAAATCTTGAGTTATTCGCACAATGTGAAACCAATGGTCCTGCCTGACTCTTTTTTCGATGTATTCACGGTTGTGAAGATTCTGGACAAGGCAAGCCCGAAGCTGGTCTTATACTGCTGCAAAGGCACGCATTTTAAGGAGGTGCTGCTCGAGCTTTGCGACCCGAACAGGGCTTCTTACAACATCATGCAATACAAGATGAGCGATGTGATTGTTTCCGGTGTTAAGATTCGCGAGTCCCCTTTTGTCGGTATTCGTGAATCACCTACCAGAGTTATTCGCGAATCTCCTTATGAGTGCTTGCCGCTGGAGGAAGTTAGCTTCAACTATAGCAAGATTGAGTGGACGTACACCACGCCAGATGGCAATACGGTCCGTACCAGTTGGGATGCGGTAGCCGGCAAAGGTGGGTAAAGGCCGCAATCTAAAATGAAATCCGGGCGTATGTTCCGCAGAAAAATCTTTGGGAACTTTAGGCCGAGCGGAGGTAAATCATAATGACTTTTCGAGCGTTTATGCTCGCGGGCGGGTTGGCGACGTTATTGGCAACGGCAGTTGTCTTGGCGGAGAATATCGACCCTTATGAGGACGGCTCACAGTTTGGGGAGAGTTAAAACAGTAAGGAGGACGCAAAAGTGAGAACAAAAAACATAACGGTAAAACTGGTTGTGGTTATCGTGGTGTCGGCTATTATGGTCTTAATTTCCATTAAGGCCGGCGGGGGTGATCTTGAGCCAACTGCACCACCGGGGCCAACCATGAAGACACTCGACCAGGTTGAGCCGAGGATACCCATCAGCCAGGCGGATATTCCCAAGACGATAAACACGCCCGGCTCCTACTACCTGACGGAGGACGTGAGCTCAGCCGGAAACGCCATTATTGTTGCAGTTGACGATGTAACGATTGACCTGGCTGGTTTTGCCCTGGTCGGGCCGGGCTCAGGCTCGTACTACGGCATTTATATGAACGCCCGCAGCAACGTGGAAATCCGAAATGGCACAGTTCGGAACTTTTTGTATGGTATCTACGAGAACAACGGCAGCGGCCATCGGGTCATCGATGTCCGTGCCATATCCAATAAAAGTGGGGGCATTTGTCTTTCTGGCAGTGGCCACCTCGTCAAGAGCTGTACAACGGGTAACAACGGAACTTCGGCTACCAGCACGGTTTTCGGTATCTACGCCGGCTCCGGCAGCACGGTGACCGGCAACACGGCCTACTACAACGGAACTTCGGCTACCGGCACGGTTTACGGTATCTGTGCCAGCTCCGGCAGCACGGTGACCGGCAACACAACCTACAGCAACGGAGATTTGGCTACCGGCATGGTTTTCGGTATCTACGCCGGTACCGGCTGCACGGTGACCGGCAACACGGCCTATAGCAATGGAGTTGGAGCTACTGGCACTGTCTACGGCATCTATCTTTTCGGGAATTGTCTTGTGGACCAGAACACAGCATATAATAACGACGGGACGAATATGAATAAGCCCGCCAGTTGCACCTTCGGCGTGAACCACACTCCGTGATAATTAAAAAGCGGTAATCAGCCCCCGCTCCTGTCTTCCGACAGGAAGACGCTGGGGGTATTTTTGGTATGTGTTTTGTTGGAGATACGACAATGAACCGTAAAAAGATGCTGCAATTGCTCAGTATTCTGGCGGTATTGGTATTGATAATAAGCTCGGCATCGGCTGAGAATATTGACCCTTATGAGGACGGCTCGCAGTATGGATACGGTGAAAATGTCGGCTGGTTGAATTTTGAGGCGAATCAGGGACCCGGCGTAACAGTAAGCGGTGAAAAACTGACCGGTTTTGTCTGGGGTGAGAACATCGGCTGGATAAATCTTTCGCCTGTCTATGGTGGTGTTTTCAACGATGGGGCAGGAAACTTAAGCGGCTATGCCTGGGGAGAGAATGTCGGGTGGATAAATTTCAATCCACAAGTTCTGGGTGATGATGCTCATTATGGGGTTACTATCGACAGAGAGGGGAATTTTAGCGGCTGGGCCTGGGGCGAAAATATCGGGTGGATACATTTTCAGAGCGTTGAGCCGGTGCCGTATAAGGTCAGGGCATGCGTGGTTACCCTCGAAGATGTGGCTAACTTCGCTATATTCTGGCTTGTCAGCGGTGATTGGCTTATACCTGCGGATTTAAACCAGAGCAGCAACGTTGATTTTGTTGACTATAGCATCTTAGCTTCTTACTGGCTTGATTACTGCCCGGACGGCTGGCGGTTGAAGTTGATTCCGCGTTAGTCTGCTACATGCTTGGCTTATCTTTTTGGGGTGAATTTGATTTCTTAAACTCGAGGATTTCCAGGTATCCTTTCAATTGGACCACGTCTTGGGTGCGTTTGTTGCGCTGCATATAGTCAATCGCCCTTTGCAGGATAGAGACCGCCTGGTTGCGTGCAAACAGGAAATATATTTTCGGTTTCAATTCTTTGCGGAGCCGACGGTTTAAATTCAAATTGCCTGTCTTCAGCGAAGACCTCCTATGGGTCAGGAGGATTTTCTAATTTCTCTGCAGAATTTACCCATAAGCTGCATTGCGCTGTTCATTTTTTCTGCTGAGCCATCCATTTTTGCATAAGCGTCAACAAGCTCCATCAGCTCTGAGTCCGGCTGGACCTGACCATAGTGATGGGCAACATTGACAATAGCGGCGTCAAGGCCGTATTCTATCGCCTTCGCCAGATATGCCCTGCAAACGCCGATCTTGCGGCCGGGCAAGTCGCGGACACAGTTACTGATGCCGAGCGAGCAGTGCACGCCCTTCATTGCAGGGTCGCTTTTGATTTTCTTTATGGTCTCGAAGGTCCGGTAGGTATAGCCGGCGACGTTCGGCTCCATCGGCATATCTATCGCCAGCGGAAATACGGTCGAGTCGAAGAATATCTCGCCGGGTTTGAAACCATACTCACCGACCGCCCTCTCGAAAATCCGCTTTGCCAGAGTATAAAGCTGCTCGACCGAGTGCGAGCCGCCCGGCCCGCTCGGCGCCTCTTCGCTGACCAAAAGGCCGACAAACGCAAAGTTAAAATCCTTCTTGAGGGGCAGGATTTTGTCCATCGTATAGACCTTGACCGAGTTTATAAGCGGCGGCTTTGAGATTGTCGATTGTCGATTTTCAATTTTCGAATTTCGCAGAGCGGTACCGTACCACTCTTTCAGGCCCGCTATCAAAACATCGGTGCTGCTGCTATCGACGCAAATCGGAACGCCGTTACCCCACTTTTGGACAAGTCTTGCATACTCAATCATCATATCAACGGCTATTTGCGGATTATCCTCGCCGAAGGCATCGAGATTGACCGCTATATAATCGGCTCCGTCAGAGACCTGCGATTCAATCAAGGCCTTGATGTAATTCAACGGGCCGCTCGGCAGCGAGTATGCACCGTGCCCAAGTTCACTTAGCTGCTTCATTATTGCGCCCGTCTTCGGGATAGAGGCGTGTATTGACTCACCGATTGTAATCACCGGATTTTTCATCGTATGGTCCTTCGCGAACAGATAATTCAGAATCGAGGAGCTGTGCTCCAGCGCAGAATTTCTGGGCTTATTTATTATGTCCCGTAATCGCTCAAGGCCGTCTTCTTCGGCGGCTGCGGCCTGGTAAATCAGCTCGCCTACGCAGACCCGCTCGAGATTATTGCCGCAGCGGCCGTCAACGGTCGCGTCTCCGCAGGGGGCGTTGTCCATCCTCTTTTCGCAGCCGCCGATTGTGCACAGGCCGAAGTTCTCCGGCAGGAAACAGTCGCCGCACTCCTCGCAGTCAAAAACCAGGTACTTAAACGCCTTCTCGCAGGCATTGAACAATTTGTAGATAGCGCCCTTTCCTTTGTCCGTCGCCAGTGCCGCCATTATCTTTTTGAATATGTGAAAGCCGCGATAGTCCGGATTCAGGAAAGCCCTGTGGGAAAAGTTGAAGAACCTCTGCTTTAGCTTCCTGGCGGGCTTTGAAAGCTGCACTTTCCTGCCTGCCTGGTCGTATAAATAAAATCCATCCTTCGCCGGCCAGCAGAGATTATCTTTGAATTTCTCCCAGTCGGCACCGATTTCAGCCGCCCTTTGCAGTATCTTAACAAACATTCCAAAATCATAGACGCCGCCTATATCGACCCCCGCCGCACCGAGGGCCTTGTACATCGCCGCCTGCTGGGCCGCCCGCTCGATATGCTCGTCGATACTTTCGGAATGGACCCTGGCCAGAAGTTCATCGCTTACGAAGCAGCCGGGCAGCTTAATATCGTGCATTAACCTGGCTGCCGGCGTGATAGTGCTCAAAAGATAGACATTTCCTATGATTGGCGTCTCCAGGTTGTTGTCTTCGAGGTACCTGAAAAGCTCAAGCGATTTTCTCCAGTCCCACCCGACCTGCGTGATAAAGAATTTCGCCCCGCACGCAATCTTCTTCTCCATCTTGTAATACTGCTGCATCTGCGAGGCCTCGCTGTATTTGAAGGGCGAGACGGCGGCACCGGGGAAAAATTGGTGGACCCGCTCCCACTGCTCGGCGGAGGCCTTGATGTAGGCGTCGTTATTTATATTGCCGACCAGTTTCAATAATCCGATTGAGTCCAGCTCGAAAACGCCTTTGGCCCCGATGGGCTTATCGCCCGTCAACAGCAAAATGGTCTCCGCTCCCGCATTTTTGTAGCCGGCAAGCAAACTGACTATGCCGTGAGTGTTGTGGTCTTTGCAGGAGATGTGCGGCATAAAGTCCAGCGGGCCGCACAGGTCCTTGAGTGTCAGCCGGGCGAGCACGTCAGCCGGGTTGATATTGGCAAGCCCGCCGGGATTTTGAGGCAGGGTAACGCCGGCAAAATCGAATCCCGCAGGTATAACGCCTGCGCCGGCACTATAATCCCGAAGAAACTTCTCGATAGGGGCAAAACTGAACCCCGGCCCGCCGACCAATTCCACATACACAATGAAACCGGATTTGTCTGCCAGTTTCTGTCTTAGACTTTTGGACGACATCGCTGAAATAACTCCGTAAGATTCTGCCGTCTGCTGCAATTTGAGTTCGACAGGATACCAAATATGTCGCCCGCCCGCTAATCTTTTTTATTTATCACCTGCATTTGCAAACACTTATACAGCAGCCGGCGATTTCGCGGTTGCCGGCTGATAAAATCGTTTGAAGGGCTTTATCGCCAGGCAGTATTTGGTATTGTGGATAACCTGTTGATAACTCAAGGCCTGCTTCGCTGTTATAACTTTCGCTGCCATCAAGAATCCCGACCAAAGTTAGGTGCATTTTTACCAAAATTTCTCCTGTCCCCTCAAAAATTCGGCTTTTGGCTTGTAACATCTTTTGAATAAAGAGGTTATACTCATCATAAAACCCGCAGGTCGTGATTAGCCCGCCTTTGCCTGTCTCGCGGCAGCCAATTGTCCGGGTTTTCCCAGATTTCCAATCGGCTGTCGAAAAATTGTATTGTCGGTGGATAATTCGCAAAAGAAGTCCTTTGCTGGTATGGAAATTGCGAAGGTTTGCGATTTCGGATTGTAAGGCGTCCGTGCGTTATTTATACTTGGCGGCAGTTTCTTTTTCTGAGTAAATGGTTACATAGTAAGCCCGTTCGCCTTTGGCGGAAATAAACACCAATGAAAGCACTTAAAACCAGTTTGATAACGATGCTGCTTTCAGCTTTCCTTGCCGGCCAGGGTTGTAAAGCCCCCGCGGATAAAGCCCTTGCATCCCCGCCAGCTCTGTCGCAGGACAAGGCCGCCTGGAGCGAACCCACCTGGGGCGAGCAGGCCGAAGGTCTGCAGTGCCGACTGCGCCCCAACAGGCGCGTCTGGCAATCACGCGAAAGACCGGGTTTCAAATTGGACATCCGCAATCGCGGCAAACGGATATTTGCCTTCTTACCTTTCCACCAATTGCAGCTCTGCCGGATTCAGTTCGATGGCAGGTGGTATCAATGGCCAAGCCCCTTTATGATTGACAGCCCGGTTTGGCCGCTATCTTCCGGTGCCCAGTTTGACAACATCGCGATAACGTTACACGAGCAGCTCAAGATAAAGCTCTCACCCGGCAAACACGTTGTCCGCGTGGGATTTGCTCTCGAAGGAATTGAGGTTGTAAGCAACCCGACGGGAATAGAAATTTTGCCGCCGGGCCAAACACCTAACCGGTAACAGTTTGTCTTGCGTTTGTGGTTCTTTTTACCGGCCCAGCTTTGTCGCTAAAAAATCAAAGACATCGTAGAGAAGGAAATCGGTATGAGGGCTTTCGAGCAAACTGAACCAGACATACAAAATCCTGCCGCCGCCGGCAGGCTCGGCATAAGCAATGGCGTCACCAAGACTTTTTCCCTCGCCGTCGTGCAGTTGCAGCAGCGACATGTGCTTCGCGTTGCTCTCGGCAAAAAACGGTCTCCAGCGAAGGTCGCCCGATGAAGGAAACGGAAACTGCTCGGGGACGTGCGGCAGAAGCCGCTGCGGCTGCACAAAATCCAGCTTGACATCCTTTGGCGGATTCTCCCACCCGCCTCGCAGGGTCAGGCCGAATTGACTGCCGCGATTTACCGCCTGCCCGGTTTCATTGTAATAAAAAGGCCACGGAAGCGCGGGCAAAAATACAAGACACCCTCCAGCTTTCAGATACGCACCCATCGCCTTATCTACGTCGCCGGTCTTACTCACGCTGCTGCGGTAACGTTCGCCGCCGCAGTAAAGCAGAAGGGGATACTTTTGGGCCGTTAAATTCCCTTTTGCTGCATCGTCCCACGTCAAAATCTTCATACCGACGCCGATATCCGAGAGCCACCAAAAGGCCGGCGAATCTGCATCAGGCAGCACCCCGATTCTGATTCCTTCGAACTTTTTGCTCAACCGGGCTTTTTGTTCGCCGGTGAGCGCCTCAGCGCCAGAACGGGGGCGGACAGCGCGTTCTTTGGATTTGAAAAGCTTGGCATACTCGCCGGTCATCCCAATGTACTGCTCTTTGTATTCTGCCGATGGTTCTACCTCGCTTCCCTCGTGCCATTCGTTGAAGCTCGTAACAAGTATCCAGTGCGGGTCGGCCTTGATTGCCTCTTCCCATTGCGCGCGGTAAAGCTCCCCGTTGTATCGCTCCACGGCAAGACCGGGTTTGCGGATTTTCGTATCGTCATAGCCGGGTATCACCGTTATTGCGCAAATCTTTCCCGCCCCGTCTGCCAATTTCACCCAGGCAGGATAAGTCTCTGCCGCCCACTTACGCGCGGCAGTCGGGTCCCGACCTTTGAGAGGACCGGCGGTGTTATAGGTATGAAGACCATCGAAGATATGGGCCGCACCCCCGCTGAACTGGTCGCCAATCGCTACAAAGCCGCCCTGGTAGTTGGCATTGACAATTTCGATGGCCTCAAGCCAGCCGGCCAGCCCGAGCTCCTGCAGCGCCCGGCCATACACAAACACAACGGGTTTATTGTTGATTCTCAGATGAGCCGGGTGTTTGCCGTATTTATTCAGCGCCTTGACAATGTCCTCCGCCGCTGCCAGGGGCGTCTGCGGCCTTGGCACAGTTTCATAATAAATGCAGGCGCTCAGCCCGTGACGCTGGCAAACGTCGAGGATTTTTGCCATTGCCGCGTCGCTGTAATCACCGTGGCCCCACCAGCTCACGATAAACGTGTCGATGTTCGCCTGCCTGGCCCATCTGCAGTGCTGGTCTATCACGTTTGGGTCGTGCGAATCGTATGCGCCGAGCGCCGGGTAGTGGGTGCTCGCCTCAATATTCTTGTTCGCCTGGTCAATTTGGCCCCAGTGCACCGTTCTGCCCGCGCCGCCCGGCCCATTCGGGATGCCATACCAGGGATAATAGAACGTCATAACCCTGCGGGGGACCGCACCCGCCTGTCTTTCAGCGCCCTGGCGCGAACCCTCGGCACTTGATTGGGCATAGCTCTGGAGCGTAACTGAAAGGGCAACCAGTGCAGGCACAATCGCCGCCAGGTATCTTATTCTCTGCATCCTGCTCATTACTAACCTCCTGATTTAATCGACCACATCGACGGCCGCAGACTAATACCCTGTGACAAATGAACGGCCTGCTCCAGCAATCACAATTACTTCACCGGACAGCCAGTTCATAAATATTGACGCTATAGGCCGGCACATCCAGCTTATCGGAAATCCCGCTAATCGCCTTCTCCTCAATCACCACCTTTGGCTCTTTCCCCGGCTCGTTATACGCCATCGGGTCGCTGTGCGCAATCACCCGCAGCCTTCCCTTGCCCGTAAGTTTCGCCCCCTGCAGCTCAATCGGAAGCTCATACTTCTGTTCCGTAGGATTTACAATGCCGATAGTCAGCGCCTTTTTGTCCTTCACCCACGCCGCTGCAACATCCAATGGATAGCTCTCACCGCTGACCGCCACCGGGATCTGCCCGAAGTGGTTCCGGTAGAGTTTCAGTGCCAATCCTGTCGTCTCGAAAGCCGCATCGGTCTTGGTGGTCTTTATGGCCCCAATGACGTTGACGGTCTGGGCGTAGTTGGCCATAAACACGATGTCGCTGTTGCGAATCATTTCCTGAAGCCCCGCCGCGACGCCCAGCGCATCCCGCATAAAGTATCGCGTCCCCAGCTCACCATACAAATGCTCGCCGTACCAGTAATTCCACTCATCTATCGCGACGCGGATGTCCTTACCCTTGAGCGAATCAATCCGCTTTCGGTAATCGCGATGCGCTGTAACTATCCCGCGGACCGCATCCGGCGCCTGCCGAACGTGCTCCATCACCGATTCCTTCGCTCCCTTATAGAAGTGCTCGCTCATAAGGTCCATATAGCTGGCGCAATTCTTGAGCATCCCTTCCGACCACGGCCCAACCGCCCCAACCGCAACCAGCTTGACCGCCGGGTCAACCTTCCGCATCGCCCCGGCAAACAAATTATGCTTGCGGACATAATGCCCAAGTGACATATACCCTAACTGCCAGCCGCCGTACATCTCATTGCCGATGCACCACCATTCGGCCCCGTAAGGCTGCTTGTGTCCGTTCTCCGTTCGCCACTTGCCCATCGGTGTATCGGGCGAACCGTTGGCGTATTCAACCTCCTCTGCCGCCGAGTGGTCGTCCCCGAAACCGCTGTTGACTGTAATTAACGGCTCCGTCCCAACCTCACGACAGAACACCATAAGTTCATCGAGGCCGAAGTCGTTGTGTTCAAGCCCTTCCCACGCCGGGTTCTTCCGCGGCGGCCGCCTGTCGCGCTCGCCAATCCCATCCCGCCAGTCGTAGCCGCTGGCAAAATTGCCGCCCGGCCAGCGATATATCGGCGAGTTCAGCTCCTTCAATAGTTTCAGCGTATCCGCCCGCATACCCTTGATGTTGTCCGCAGGCATAAGTGACACCGTCCCTATTCTAAATGTCCCTTTGCCGCCGCCCGCAATTTCCAGTCGCCCCTTGTCGCTGCCGCCGCCCGATTTGAAACGCAGCGCCTTCGCAGCATACCTGGAGCCGGGCTTTCCGATTACTATAATCTGCCGGTCGTCTTTGCCCTCGCCCCATACCAGGCTGACGCTTACCTTGACCGAACTGTCACCGGAAAGAATTATCCGGCCCGTATATTCCTTCCCTTTGACCAGCCCAAGCTCGCCCTGCTGTATCCCACACGCCGCCCCCTCAGCGGACACTTTAATCTCCGGCGTATGCTCGCCGACAAAAGGATTGTCCTTCTTCATCTTGACATTGGCCGCATCCCCGATAATCTTCCACGGCGACTCCTTCGCCCCCACAGGACAGTAGAACTTGCGGTCCTCCAACATCTCCGCCCATATCCCGCCGTAAATGCACCGACCGAGGTGCTCTATAAACTGCCCGTAGATATATTTCGAAACCGGCTCGCCGGTCGCACTCGCATCGATTTTCACAGCCGGCTTCATCGTCCTTGTGGAAATAAGCTCAAGACTTATATCGTCAAACCACGCCTTGCCTGTCGCCAGCCCCCACCCGCCAAATAGACAATTTACCCCCGCGCTCTCATTGCCGCCGGAGTCAAACACTACCTCCACCTGCTTCCAGTCGCTTGTGCCCGTAATCGCCGGCGTCTGCGTCGGCTGAATGTCGTGCAGGTTCAGTAGCGCCCCTTTGCCGGTCCCGGCCGCCACATTTTCCGTCCTAATCCACCCGGACAATTTGTACTGTGAGTGCGGCTTAAGAGCGATAGTCGTCTGCCAGCTCGCATCCGCCCCTGCCTCTGAACCGACCATAACGCACTTACCGCCCGTGCGCCCGCCCTCGACGAACCTGAATTCCGCCTGTCCGCCCCACGTCTCTGTCTTCCATCCCGCAGGCGCACCGCCGTCCCCCTCTTCAAACGACGGGTTCTTTATCAGGTTGGCCGATTGTTCCGCAGCCGCTGCCTGACCTAAATAAATAGCGGCGAGCAAAAATGTAACAGCAATGCACATCGAGCGATTGAAATAAATCCTGAACATGTTAGACCTCCTTTTCTTTTATGTTTTCCTTAACAAGGAACAATATCAAAGACGACATTCTATAACAAATCGCGCGAAATGCAATCCAATAGCTTTATTGTCAGGACATAATATTTTGGTGTTTTACGAACTTGCATGGCAGGTGGTTTCGCGTTAGACTATTATGCCTATGATTAACATAAACGAGTTAAGACCGGCGATATGCCAGTTATGCAGGCATCTGAAAGTCAGACGGCTGGACGTATTCGGCTCGGCGACCACCGACCAGCTCACTGCTGATAGCGATGTGGATGTGCTTGTTCAGTTCGAACGCGGCCCGGGTGATTTATTTAACCGCTACTTCGACCTCAAAGAAGGGCTGGAGCAGATTTTTAGCAGGCCCGTAGATGTGGTTATTGAGGAATCGCTGAAGAACCCCTACTTCAAACTCGCAATCGAGCAAATGCGGAAAAACATCTATGCAGCTTGATGTGAAAAAATATCTCTTTGACATCCTCGATGCGGCCGGAAACATTGAGGAATATACACATGACCTTGAATACACCAACTATCTTGCCGACAGTCAGGTCCAGGCTGCCGTTGAGAGGAAGTTCGAAATCATCGGTGAAGCCCTGAATCGAATCAAAAAACTTGATAGTTCCGTGCTGGAGAGCATTTCAGAACACCAGCGGATTATTGGCTTCAGAAATGTCATAACTCACGGCTACGACGCCCTCGATACCGAGCTTGTCTGGGATGCCGTGCGCAATCACCTGCCCACGCTAAAAAAGCAGGTCGAATGTCTTCTAAATGTTTAGCACCAGTGCCAACCATTTTTGCAAGTATGGGCTATACCTGAGACAAGGTCTGAACATTACCCCTATCCGAAATGCAACTCCACAATATCCTTATCGTTTAGGACGTGCGTTCTCTGGGCGTTCTGGCCGGCATAGACGCCGGTGCCCCATATTCTCGCAAACTTCAGCTTCTCAACTAAGTCGCGGTGTATGGCCATCGCCATATCCATCACCGTTGACCCCGCCGGCAGCGTAAACGGCTCACGCATATCCGCGGGCTTGCCCGGCGGCTTCGCGTAAATCCGGATTATCCCCAATTGCCCAAACAACGCCGCCGGCAAAGTGTCCATCCCCGCACCCGTCTTGACCGATACCTCAATAAATTCAAAAGGCCTCTTGCACAACCTCTTTACGGCTTCAAGAGCGCCCGCCTGCGCAATATCAGACTTCGTACAAATACAAAACATCCTCTTCCCTATCGCGTTGCCCTGACTGTCGAACGCCGGCGTCTGCCCATCGACAAGCAGACTCCGCGACTCCAGAAAATCATGACAGACGCGAATTTGCTTGCGCACATCGCCGGCAAGGTCAATTACCACGCAAATCACATCGCAGTTGCGGTATGTCCCTACCTGCCCCGGCGCAACATACTCAGCGGTAATCGGCGGCATATCGATAATTTGTATCTGAACATCCTCGAATTTCATCATCCCGGGCACCGGCGCCGCCGTCGCAAATGGAAAATCCGCAACGTTGACCTTCGCATTGGTCAGCGCCGCAATAATCGAACTTTTCCCGCAGTTCGGCAGCCCCAGAAGGACAATCTGCCCAGCCCCGCTTCGCGGCACGTGGAAAATATCCGTGTGCTTGCCGCCCTTTTTCTGTGTCGCCGCCTCCCTGAGCTTACTTAGCTTTCGCCGAAGGTCCGCCTTTAGACCATCGGTGCCCTTATGCTTCGGCATCACCGCAAGCATCCGCTCGACCGCGAGGATTTTCTCCTCGTTCGTCGTAGCAGTCCGAAGCCACTGCTCCGCCTTAAAATACTCCGGTGTCAAATTTGCAGGCATCGTTAGAAAGTCAAAAATCAAAAATAAAAATGCAAAACTACAATGCGAAATTCAAAAAGAACAATACAACATTTTGGACAAACGTATCACACTTGTCACTCCTGTGCCCCACCTTGTCATTCCCGCGAAAGCGGGAATCCACAAACAAACTATCTTAAGAATGTGCTCTGCCAAATCATTGTTGAAAAACCTATTCAAGGCAGCTAAGCATTTTGCATTTTAATATGTGATTTTGATTTTTACATTTTGATATTTACATTTATTCGGCTACCCGCGATGCGATGAGGTCTCCCACCTCGCTCGTCGAGTGTCCCATTTTCCCCGCCGCAAGCGATTTTAACTTATTGGCCGTTACATACATAACCGCCTTCTCAACCGCATCCGCTGCTTTTTCTTCGCCGAGGTTGCTTAGCATCATTTGCGCCGCGCAAATCGCCGCCAACGGATTGATAACGCCCTTGCCCGTGTATTTCGGCGCGCTTCCGCCTATCGGCTCGAACATACTGACGCCTTCGGGATTGATATTGCCGCCCGCCGCAATACCCATCCCCCCCTGAATCATCGCACCCAAATCCGTGATAATGTCGCCGAACATATTGCCGGTAACTATCACGTCAAACCACTCCGGGTTCTTCACAAACCACATACACGTCGCATCGACGTGATAATACTCCCGCTTGATGTCCGGATATTCCTTCCGCCCCATCTCGTGAAACGCCCGCTCCCACAAATCGTATATATACGTCAGCACGTTCGTCTTGCCGCACAGTGCGAGCGTATTGTTCTCGCCTCTGCCGCGTGACTTCTTGCCGTATTTGCGGGCGTACTCAAACGCATATTTCAGACACCTATCGACCTGAAATCGACTGTAAACCGCCGACTGCACCGCAACCTCCTGTGGCGTCCCCTTCATTGTGAACCCGCCCGTCCCTGTGTACATATCGCCGGTGTTTTCGCGGACAACCACAAAGTCAATGTCGTCAGGCCCCTTATTTTTTATCGGCGTCTCCACCCCGGGATACAGCCGAACAGGCCGAAGGTTTATATACTGGTCTAACTCGAATCGCAGCCGAAGCAGTATCCCCTTCTCAAGTATCCCCGGCGGCACATCCGGCTGTCCAATAGCGCCAAGTAATATCGCGTCAAACTTTCGCAGCTCCTCGATATCGCTGTCAGGCAGGGTTTCTCCGGTCCTTTTATATCTTTCAGCCCCGAAATCAAAATTCGTCAAATCGACCTTGAATTTGAACTTGCCCGCAGCGGCCTTTAATACCTTTACCGCCTCGGCTATCACCTCCGGCCCAGTGCCGTCACCGGGTATTACGGCAATCTTATACATTTTCAAATCCTTCCTTCATTTAGGGGTCAGGTGTCAGGGTTCAGGGATCAGACCTCATTCCGCTTTTCTATAGATTTGCGTAAGCCGTTGAGCATCCGACCGATTTCCGACGTTTTTCCCAATAACTTTTCCATTTCAGCGGAACTAATATAGTTCAATCTTTGCGCTATTTGAATATGGGTTTCTAACTCTGCCAGAGAACTATAAGCTATGGATAGATGTTGAACAAATTCTTTGCTATGTTTTCTTTCTCGTCCTTCAGCTATGTTTGCTGGTATCGACACAGCAGCTCGTTGTAGCTGGCCTGCAAGACCATAAACTTCACTTTTCGGGAAATTTTTTGTTTCCTGATAACACATTACTACCAAGTCCATAGCTTTTTGCCAGACTTCAAGGTCTTTATAGCTCTTAACTTCCATGTGCTTTCTCCTTCTGGAAACTTGTCACTGTTATTTGATATGTCCCGTCACTTTTTCTTTTTTTAAGCCTATATGCTGTAACCTCAAGCTCATTCCAATCTTGGCTGACCGCCAATAACACTCTGGCCAAATCTATAGCTTGCTCCTTATGATAATTTTAATCCAATAGTTTTGATATCAGAAACATTCTTATCGGTTCCTTCTACAGGATATATTCTCTAACATCGTACATTTGGATTTACAGTTATACTTTTAGAAGATAACCTTGACATTTTAATTCCTCCAAATTATGTCTCGTATTTTTATTTATTCATGTTTTTCCCATCTTAAACGTTTATCGTGACCCCTTGATAACCAACTTCTACTCCCTGACTACTGACCCCCGACCCCTGACTACTGACCCCTGACCCCTGACCCCTGACCCCTTTTAATATGCTCTAATAATCCGCCGTCGTTGATTATATCGAGAGCGAAATCAGGCAGCGGACTGAACTTTATATCAATACCAGTTGTCCTGTTTTTAATCAAGCCGGCTTTGTAATCAATTTCGACCTCATCGCCGTCCTTGATTTTCTCCGCCGCCCCCGGTAGTTCAATCACATAGTATCCGCCGTTGATGGCATTGCGATAAAAAATCCGCGCAAATGACCCCGCAATTACCGTCTGCACCCCTGCCCCGCGGATTGCCCAGACCGCGTGCTCCCGCGATGACCCGCAACCGAAATTTTCGCCCGCCACGATGACGTCGCCCTGCCGGACTTTTTTGACAAAACCCGCATCCAGTCCTTCCATACAATGCCTGGCCAGCTCCTTTTCATCATCGGTATTAAGGTACTTCGCCGGTATTATCTCATCCGTATTTATATGGTCGCGTTTATACACTTGTGCCTTTGACATAATTATCTCCATAATTTTAATCGCGGATTACGCTGATTTTCACGGATTCTTTTCCTTTGAATTAACCAGTCTTTTATAATCCAGAGACTTCTGACCGAAATTAAGTAATAGACCTACTTCAAAATTTCCGGCTTTGAGGTAGTTTATGACCTGCAACTTTTCGATTTCAGTTATTTCTTTAATCGCCTTAATTTCAACGATGACCTTACCTTCGACAAGATAGTCGCAATAAAATTATTTAACCTGTTCACCCTTATAAAAAACCGGTATTTCTCTTTGCCTCTCAAAGTTAATTTTTTGTAATTTAAATTCTACGGCAATCGCTTCATCATAAACGCTTTCAAGAAACCCGCTGCGGAGAGTTTTATGAACATCCATAGCGGCTCCTATAATTTTCTCTGTCAAATCCTTATGTAAACAAGTCATTTCTTTTTTTAATCTGTGAAAATCTGCGTTAATCCGTGGTTAAATAAATTCTCTTTTCGTTGTCTTTTTTTTAAATCTGCGAAAATCTGCGTTAATCCGTGGTTAAATGTACTTCCTTGGGTCGGTTAGTTTTCCTTCTATTGCACTTGCCGCCGCTGTAGCCGGGCTTGCGAGATACACTTCGCTTTTTGGGTCTCCCATCCTGCCGACAAAGTTGCGGTTTGTAGTGCTGACGCACTTTTCTCCCGCCGCGAGCACGCCCATAAATCCGCCTAAGCACGCCCCGCAGGTCGGCGCAGCAATTACGCACCCGGCCTTATAGAAAATATCGAACAGCCCTTCGTCATTCGCTTGTTTCCAGATGACCGGCGTCGCGGGCACAATTATCGTCCGAATCGCAACCTCTTTTCCCTTGAGGATTTTCGCAGCAATCCGCAGGTCCTCAATCCGCCCGTTCGTGCAGCTGCCGATGTATGCCTGGTCCATATTCCTGCCGCGACATTTACCTATCGGCACAGCGTTGCTCGGCAGGTGCGGCAGAGCAACCATCGGCTCCAACTTCGAGCAGTCGAACTCCTCGACCGCGACATATTCGGCGTCGCTGTCGGATTCATAGACTCTGTAATTCTTTTTGTCTCTTAAATGCTCATTGAGATATTTCTTTGTGACCGCATCGAAACCGATTATGCCGTTTTTCGCGCCGGCCTCTATCGCCATATTCGTCATCGTCATTC
>Ga0315291_10004556_pt1 | contig 17616 bp, 16 predicted proteins | sample YL17G12_20_MG_FD_203070 | JGI IMG/M metagenome (GOLD analysis project Ga0315291, IMG submission 203070) | Sediment microbial communities from Yellowstone Lake, YNP, Wyoming, USA - YL17G12_20 | ecosystem: Environmental > Aquatic > Freshwater > Lake > Sediment | place: USA: Wyoming | collected...
TTCGCGAGTGGATGGGCATGGGCATCGTCCGCCGCTTCGGGGCCGTCGTGCGGCACCGCGACCTGGGGTTCGCGGCGAACGGGATGGCCGTGTTCCGCGCGGCGGACGCGCAGGCGGACGAGGCCGGGCAGCGCCTGGCCGCGCGGCCGGAGGTCAGCCACTGCTACCGCCGCCCGCCGCTGGAAGACTTTCCGTACAGCCTTTACGCCATGGTGCACGGGCAGAGCGAGGACGAGGTCCGCCAGGCCGTGGCCGCGATGGCAGCGGAGGCGGGGTTGACGGATTACGATGTGCTCTTCTCGGTCACCGAGTTCAAGAAGGCCTCGATGCGCTACTTCGTCGAGGACCGCAGCGCCTGAGCCCCGGCGCCGCGCGGCCGGCGGCGCGGCAGATGGGCGGCCGGGCCATCATCCCTCCGCCAGAACGGCTGCGGCCACGGCGTGACCGAGGGCCCTGCACTTCTCCAGGTCATCGGCGGTGGGCTGCCACTTGGCCAGAACGCCCGGGGCGGCCGGCGGTATCTTGCACGCCGCCAGGTGCTGCTCGATGAGTTTGACGCCCTCGCCGCTCCATCCGTACGAGCCGAAGGCGGCGCCGATCTTGTTCTTGAACTTCAGGCCCTTCAGGTCCTCCAAGAGGGGCATGAGGCTCGGCAGGAGGCCGTTGTTCAGCGTCGGCGAGCCCACCAGGACGGCCTTCGAGCGGAAGACCTCGACCAGGGCGTCGTTGCGATCGGCTGCGGCCGCGTGGATAATCTTGTGCGGAACGCCCCCGGCCAGAAGCCCGTCGCCGATGGCCTCGGCCATGCGGCGGGTGGCCTGCCACATGGTGTCGTAGAGGATGACGGCCCGCTTCTCGGGCTTCTGGGCGGCCCACTCCTGGTACCGGCGGACGATCTGAAGGGGGTCCTGGCGCCAGATGACGCCGTGGCTCGGGGCGATCAGGTCGACCGGCAGGTTCAGGGCCAGGACTTCCTCGATCTTCTTGGTCACCAGGGAGCTGAACGGCGTCAGGATGTTGACGTAGTACTTCAGGGCCTCCTCGTAGAGTTGCTCCTGGTTCACCTGGTCGTTGAAGCGGAACGCCGAGGCGTAGTGCTGGCCGAAGGCGTCGTTGGGCATGAGGAGGTTGCGGCCCGTCAGGTAGGTCAGCATGCTGTCGGGCCAGTGGAGCATGGGCGCCTCGATGAACACCAGGTCGCTTGAGCCGATGTTGATGCGCTCGCCGGTCCCGACGGGTTTTAGGTGCCACGGCTGGTGATAGTGGCCGGGGATGCTCTCGGCGCCGCGCTTGGAGACGACGACGGTGGCGTTGGGGCACAGGCGCATCAGGGGCGGGAGGCCCCCGGAGTGATCGGGCTCGGCGTGGTTGGCCACCACCAGGTCAATCCTGGCCGGGTCAATGATCTGCCGCAGGCCTGCAAGCCACTCCTGGGCAAACGGGTCCCACACGGTGTCCACCAGGACGTTCTTCTCGTCCTTGATGAGATACGAGTTGTACGTCGTGCCGCGATGCGTGGAGAGTACGTGGCCGTGGAAACGGCGGATGGCCCAGTCCACGGCGCCGACCCAGTAAACGTTCGTGGCCAGTTCGGTGATCATGACGCTCCCTTTCGCTAGAGCGGTTCAAGATTGCGTATTGGCGCGGCGGGTCTCCGTACCCGCCGCGCTCACGCTGGAAACCACGGCATCGCGGCGGGTGCGGAGACCCGCCGCGCAAACACCCAAGGTTAAACCGCTCTAAAGCCTGCGGCTGCGCGCCCGGGAAGGCGGGAAGCGCGGAGCGCCCTCCGGTCTCCGCGCTTCGGCTGCGCGCCGCACGCCTAAGGATAGCGGCGCGATCAGGTCAGGTGAAGTCCTGCCGGCCGCGCGCGCCTACTCGGCCTCCCACTTGTAGAAGTCCTTGATGATCCTGACGGCCTCGGAGGTGCCGATGCGCGTGGCGCCGGCCCGCATCATGTCCTGGACCTGCTTAAAGCGTGAGAGGCCGCCGGCGGCCTCGATTCCGGCGCGGCCGTCGGCCACCAGGGTCAGGAGATGGACGTCGCGCACGGTGGCCCCGCTGCGGCCGAAGCCGGTGTGGGTCTTGACGAAGTCGGCCCCGCCGTCGATGGCCAGTTTGCAGGCCCGCGCCTTCTCGACGTCCGTCAGGTAGCAGCACTCCAGGGTCACCTTGAGCACCAGGCCGGTGGCCAGTTTCCGGAGGGCGGCGATCTCGTTCTGGACGTCGGCGTACCGGCCGCTCTTCATGGCCACCAGGTTGATGACCATCTCGATTTCGCTCGCGCCGGCCTCGATGGAGGTGCGGGCTTCGTCGCACTTGGCGGCAAGGCCCGAGTAGCCCTGCGGAATGCCCGCCGTGCCGCAGATCGCGACGCCCGTTCCGCGCAAGAGCCTCGCCGCATAGCCGACGGCATAGGGCGCCAGGCAGATGGCGGCCAGGCCGTACTGCGTGGCCTCCTCGCACGCCTGTTCAACGTCCCGGAAGGTGTGGTCCGGTTCGAGCACCGCGAGGTCGATCATCTTGGCCACGGTCTCAAGGGTCAGTTCGTCGGTTGTCTGTCGCTGCGTCATGGCTGTCCCCTTCCCGTTCTCGATTCCCAACGGCACGCAAACGATACCAACCCGCCACCGGCGGCTAATCGATGCGCACGACGCCGTTCACGGTCCCAAAGGGATTCGCCACCTGCGCCGGGGCTGCCGGGTCGCTGACCCAGACGCCGTCGGCGACGAACTTGTACTGGTAGGCGCCCGGCCCCAGGGGAAGTCTGGCCCGGAACGAGCCATCGCGATACTTGGCCATCCGCTGTTTCCGGGGATCCCAGCGATTGAAGTCCCCGGCCAGGTAAACCCGCTTGGCATCCGGATAGCCGCTCAGGATAAACGTGATCTCGCCGCTCTGCCTGTCCGCAACAATCGCCATCGCAAACTCCTTTCATCAACCGCCGGGCACCCCCGCGGGAGCCCGTGTGTTGCGCCTTCCCGGCCAGCCCACGCCGGCCCCCGGCCACGCGCCTCCTTGCTTCCAGGGATAGTAGACACCCGGGCCGAAAAGGCCGCAATGGGGGTCTGCCGCAACTTCTCGTGCAGGGAAATGCCCTACTTGCCATCGGGGAAAACCCTTATGGCAAAGGCCGTGCGCCGCGGAAATCAGGGCCCCGGCAAGAGGCAGGACCAGAGGCGCAGGGCATGGCCCGTCAAACGGGCCACGCTGTGCGCGGCGGGCAGGAATGCCCGCCGCGCGGTGATCGGCCGGGTTGCGTTGTAGAATCAGGCCCCGCCGCTCAGGCGCTGGGCCCATTGAATGGCGTGCTGGAGCAGTTCGGTGGCGCCGGAGAGGTTGAGTTTTTCCTTGATGTGGCCGCGATAGGTCTCGACGGTCTTGGGGCTCAGGTGGAGCCTCCGGGCGATCTCGGTGTTGCCGAAGCCCTGCCCGATGAGTTGGAAGACCTCGAGTTCGCGGTCGCTGAGGCGTTCGGCGGGGCTCAGGCCGGCGGCGGGGCGGCCGTCCACCAGGAGGTGCAGCAGGCGCGAGGCCATGGCCTCGCTCAGGTAAATCTGTCCGGCCAGGATCCGCCGGATGGCCGTGACGACCTTCTCGGCGGCCTCTTCTTTCATCATGTAGCCCCTGGCGCCGGCCCGCAGCGCGCGCTCGGCATACATCGACTCGTCGTAGACCGACAGGACCAGCACGGGCAGCCGGGGATACCGGACGCGGATGTCCTTCAGGAGTTCCAGGCCGCTGGAGTCCTTGAGCGAGAGGTCGACGACGGCGGCGTCGGGGGCGGCGGCGGCGATGGCCTTCAGGGCCTCGGCGGCGCTCTCGGCCTCGCCGCATGCCTCCATGTCGGCCTCGTGGCCGAGCATCTGGACCAGGCCCTGGCGCACGATGGGGTGATCATCGACGATGAGGATCCTGGCCTTCCGGGGTTGGGTGGCGCGCTTGGTCGTCATGGGTGTTGGGAGCCTTTCCGTTTCTCCCGACCGGGCTTCTCGGCAAGGGTGCAGACGACGCGCGCGCCGCCGCCCTCCGGGCAGTCCAGGCGGAGCGATGCGCCCAGGAGGTCCGCCCGGTACTGCATGATGCGCAGGCCCATTCCCTTGCTGGGTTCTGGCTGCGCCGGAAGCCCGATGCCGTCGTCTTCCACGGATAGGATAATGGATTCGTCCGACCGTTCAAGGCGAATCGTTAGGTGCCTGGCTCGCGCGTGCTTGGTGGCGTTGTTGACGGCCTCCTGGGCAATGTGATACAGGTGCGTGGCCACGGTTCCATCGGAGACCGGAATAGACTCGCCGCACTCGAAGCGGCACGGGATGCCGAAGAGGTCCTCGACGCGTGCCGCAAGGTCGCGCAGGGCGTTCATCAGGCCCTCTTCCCTCAGTTCCACGGGACAGAGGCCGTGCGAGAGCGCGCGGGCCTGCGAGACGCATCGGGCCACCAGGTCGGCGATCTGGGCCGCCTGCTCGGCCTCGGCGGCCCCGGCCTCCTCGAGGCGCCGCGAGAGCACCTTCGACAGGAACGCCACGCCCGTCAGGTTCTGGCCGAGCACGTCGTGCAGGTCCTGGCCGATGCGGTGCCGCTCCTCGGCCGAAATCTCCAGGATCTCCCTCTCCAGGGCCTTGCGCTCCGTGATGTCGATGCCCAACTTCAGCACGGCCTGGGCGCCGTCGGCCTCGGTAAACGGGTACCCCCACACCTGGAAGGTGCGGCCGGCGGGGTCGGTCGTCTGCCATTCGCGGACGGCGCCGGCAGCCAAAATGACCGGCACGCGGCACTCCAGGCAGGGCCTCTTGCGATTGCGCATGACCTCGTAGCAGGGCCGGCCGGCGGGGTCCCCGAATATCGTGCGGAACGTCTGGTTGGCGAACGCCACCGAAAAGTCCGGCCGCACCAGCATGATGAAGCCCGGGATCATCTCCAGGACCGAGAACATCCGCTGCCGCTCGTCCTGGAGGGCGATGTTGGCCTGCTCCAATTCCTCGGTCCGCTCGCGCACACGGGCCTCCAGTTGGTCGCGGGCCCTGCGGATCTCCTCCTCGGCCCGCTTGCGCTCCGTGATGTCGCGGGCGACGTGGACGGCGCCGACGACGGCGCCTTTCTCGTCGCGCACGGGCGACACGCTGACCACGAAATCCCCGCCCAGGCGGTCCTCGTGGACCTCCGCCGTGAACTCATGGCCGTCGGCCAGCAGGCGCCGGTGCGGGCAGAAGTCGGGCGGCGCGGCCGTGCCGTGGACGCACGCGTAGCACTCCAGGCCGACCGCCTCCTCCGGCCTTATGCCCAGCCGCTCGGCCATCGCCCGGTTCACCCGGACGATGCGGTGCTCGGTGTCCAGGATGGCCATGAGGTCGGGTACGGCGTCGAACGTCCGCTCCCATTCCTCCTTGGCGCGAAGCAGGTCGTCCTGCGCGCGGCTGTTGGAGAGGGCGATGGCGGCCAGTTCGCCGAACGCCGTCGCCAGATGGGCATCGCGCTGCGTGAAACCGCCGGGCTTGTTGGCCAGGCCCAGGAGGCCCACCACCCGGCCGCGGATCATCAGCGGCGCGAACAGGACGTTTTCCAGGCGCGCGTGTCCCGGGGGCATGAACCTGGTCCAGGGGCTCCCGGCAAAATCGTTCTCCAAGACGGCCTCGCCCGCATGGTAGGCCTCCGCCCGCAGGCCGCGGATGGGCATCGGCAGCGACGGGTCCACGCTGCAAGGCAGGCCGCCCGCATCCAGGAAGAGCACCTCGTTCTCGCTGCCGTCGCGGCTGAGAAGGGCCACGTAACCCGCCCGCGCGCCGATGAGGCCCTTGCAGGAGTCGAAAACCGCGCGCGCGGCATCGGCGAACTTGTGGTGCTCCAGGATGGCCCGCGACGCGGCCACGAGCGCCGCGGTCTCGGCCGCGCGCTGCTCGGCCTCCGCGACCAGGCTGGCCATGCTGCGCGGGTCACTGTGCGGCACGGCCCCGGCGGGACGCGCCCTCGCGGCCGACTTGCGCGGGGCGCGGGCCTTGGGCGCCGGCCCCCCCGCCCGCCTCGCGCTTTTCCTGGCCATCGCTCGCCCCGTCCGGACCGTGCCGTCGGTCGCCCAGGCGACCCACGAGTTCGCCCGGCAATCCCGGCGCTGCGGCCGGCGGCTCAACCGTGCCGACGACACGTAGAATATAGCCTCACGCCGGGGCCGCGGCAAGCCGTGAGTAACCCCGCCGGTCTCGGCGGTCCTTGCGGCGTGCCGCAGGGCGCGGCGTCACGTGCGGACCAACCGGCGCACCATGGCCAGCGTCACGTTGTCCTGTGGAATGGCCTCGAGGGCGGCCTGCACCAGCGTGCGGCAGCGGGCCTGCGCCCCCTCGCCCGCCGTAACGACCAGCAGGTCGTGGATGCGGTCCGCCGACAAGGACTTGTAGAACCCGTCCGTGCAGAGCAGCAGCCAGTCGTCTTCCCCGAGGTTCAGGTCCGTAATGTCGGGCTCGACCGTCGGCCGCGTGCCTATGGCGCGCGAGAGGACGTTGTCGAGTCCAAACGTGCCGGCCGTCGCATCGGAGATGATTTGGTGCGACATGAGTTCGGAGACCAGCGTGTGGTCCTCGGTCAGTTGCTCCAGGCACCCGCGCGAGAAGCGGTAGACGCGGCTGTCGCCGACGTTGACGACGTGCGAGCCCGCTTCGGACAGGACGACCGCCGCCAGGGTGGTCCCCATGCCCGCCATGCCGGGATCGGCGAGGACGACATCGCGGACGGCCTTGTTGGCGGCGGCGACGGCCTTCCGCAGCGCCACGGGGTCGGCAAGGGCCGACCCGTACGGGCGAAGATAGTCCATGAACGCGCGGGCGGCCACGCGGCTGGCCTGGGCGGCGCCCGGCCGACCGCCCATGCCGTCGGCCACCAGGAACACACCGTACCCCGGCTCGGCCAGCACGCAGTCCTCGTTGTGCGGCAGACCGGCCTGCTCGGACATCGTGCACCAGTCGAAAAGCGCCACGCGAGTCTCCCCGGAATCCGAAGCCAAGAGCAACGAATCCTGCCGGACCGGCGGCCTGCCGTCAGGCCTGTGAGGCCCCGAGGGCCTGGTCCAGGTCGGCGATGATGTCCTGGACGTCCTCGATGCCGATGGAGAGGCGGATGAACTCGGGCGTCACACCCGTGGCGGCCTGCTCCTGGGCGGTCAACTGCGAGTGCGTCGTGGAGGCCGGATGAATGATGAGGCTCTTGGCGTCGCCGATATTCGCCAGGTGGCTGAGCAACTTGACGTTGTTGATGAGGCGGATGCCCGCCTCTCTGCCGCCGCGAATGCCGAAGCCGATGATCGCGCCGGCCCCGCCTGGCAGATACCGTTTGGCGTTGGCGTAATGCGAGTGGCTCGGCAAGCCCGGGTAGTTGACCCACGTAACGGCCGGGTGTTTCTCCAGGTACTTGGCGACCGCCAGCGCATTCTCGCAATGGCGCGGCATCCTGAGGTGCAGCGTCTCCAGGCCCAGCAGGAACAGGAAGGCCGCAAACGGGCTCATGCAGCCGCCCACGTCGCGCAGCCAGTGCGTGCGGATGTGGACGATGTAGGCGATGTTGCCGATGGCCTTGAGGGCCTCGGTGAAGACCACGCCGTGGTACGCATCGTCCGGGGCGCAGAATTCCGGCCAGCGTTTCGGGTCGTCGGCCCACGGGAAGGTTCCGCCATCGACAATGACGCCGCCGATGTGCACGCCGTGGCCGCCAATGAACTTGGTCGTGGAGTAAACCACGATGTCGCAGCCGTGCTCGATAGGCCGAAACAGGACCGGCGTCATGACAGTGTTATCGATGATGACCGGGAGACCCAGCCGATGGGCCGCATCGCTGATAGCCCGGAAGTCCGGCACGTTGTTCTTCGGATTGCCGACCGTCTCCAGGTACACGCACCGCGTGTTTTTGTCGGCCAGGTTCGCGATCTGCTCGGGGTGGTCCGGGTCGAAGAAGCGTGCCTCGACGCCCAGTTTCTTCAGCGTCTGGGTGAAGAGGGTCCACGTGCCGCCGTAGAGGCTGGTGGCGGAGATGAAATTCTGGCCGGAGTGGACGATCGTGAGGACGGCCGCCGTGGTGGCCGCCTGGCCGCTCGCCAAGGCGAGGCCGCCCACGCCGCCGTCGAGCGCCGCCAGGCGCTTCTCCAGCACGTCGTTCGTCGGGTTCATCAGGCGGCTGTAGATGTTGCCGAACTCCTTCAAGGCAAACAGGTCGGCCGCATGGTCCGTGCTCTTGAAGACGTAACTGGCCGTGGCGTAGATGGGCACGGCGCGCGCCGTCGTTGTCGGGTCGGGCACTTGCCCCGCATGAAGCGCCAGGGTGCCAAGACCTTGCTTCTTCTCCTGAGCCATACGGTCTCCTCTCGCGAAAAAGTTCGTGTTCTCGACGCCGGGATGCCAACGGCCGCGCTGCGCCAGGCGGCGCGGCCAATCCAACTAAGAGTGAATCTCGCATGCCTGCGGAGGCTTGGGAGCCTTCACGGCCCACTGGCCCAGCACAGGTGCAAGGTCCGCCAGAAACGTCCGCCACGTCGCCGGGTCCAGCAAAAGCGCCCCCAACCGGACGCGGCCTTTGCCGGCGGCGTTCTTTTCATACCATGTGATGACCGCTTCGACTACCTCAAACACCTTCGCGTCCGGCAGAAACTCGGCAATCCGGGCGCCCACAATGGGGTGCCGTCCGTGTTTGCCGCCCGCGCGGACCACCCAGCCTGTCCGCCGGGCCTTCCAGGCATCCGCGGGACACGTGCGGATGCAGTCGCCGCAATACAGGCATTTCCCTCGCAATAAGCGCGGCTTATTCGTGTCCGGGTCCAGGGCAATGGCCCCTTCCTTGCAGGCCGCGGCACACAAACCGCAGGCCGTGCACGCCGCCTCGTCCCATCCCGGCTCGACGGCGCCCTGGAATCCCAAGTCGTCGGCGCTGGAGTGCGGGCAATCGTTCGGGCACCCCGCAAACGCCATCTTGAACTTGTGCGCAAGCGGTCCGCGGCCGAAGAACCGGGTACAAACGTCGCGGGCCATCTGCTGCGTGTCCGCCAGGCCGAGCGGATTCAACTCGCAGCCGCTGCATGCCGTCGGAACGCGGACGCGGGCCCCGCACGATGCGATTTCCTGCCCGACCTCCGCCAGTTCCTCCCGCACCTTCTCAAGGTCCTGCGTCAGAACGTACGGGATCTCGATCGACTGCCGCACCGACAGGTGCACGTAATCGACGCCGTATCGCCGGGCGACCTCCAGAATGCGAGCCAGGCGCACCAGCGGCATGCGGCCGCCGGGGCACTTCAGTCGCACGGTAAAGCGGTCCTTCTGGCGCTGCTTGATGATGCCGCCCGCCTTCAGGGCCGCATAATCGGGCTCACCGCGGCGGCGGTCCGCGTGAACCTGGATGGCCTCGTCGGCAGGCTTCACTTCTCGGTCGCGTATCATTCTAACGTCCTTTCCGCCCGCGCTGGCGAGCAGACTTCCTCCGCTTCTTGCCCGGCTCCTCCGCCGGGACGCAGCATCCGTCCGGGCCGCACACGCCGCCCGGGCAACACGTGGCCCGGTATTCCAGCACGTCGGTAATCGTCGCTTTCGGCCCGCACAACGCGCAGGCCGGGTCTTTAACGCGCTGGAGGACCTGGGCCTTGCCCTCCAGCGCGTTGTAGACAAAGAGCCGCCGCTCAAACCCGTGGCCGATTCCGAGGAGCACCTTGATCGCCTCTACCGCTTGGAGCGATCCCAGGACTCCAACCGCCGCGCCGAGCACCCCCGCCTGGGCACACGTGGCGGTGAACTGGTCCGTCGGCGGCTCGGGAATCAAGCACCGGTAGCATGGGTTGTCGGCCTTCGGGAGCACGGTCAGCAATTGACCCTGAAACCCCACCACGCCCGCCGATACCAGCGGCACCTCCTCCAGCCAGCAGGCATCCGACACAATGAAGCGCGTCGGAAAATTGTCCGCGGCATCGAGAACCACATCCCAGCCGCGCACGGTGCGCCGCACGGTCTCGCCCGTCAGGCGACGGCCGATGACCTCCACGCGGCACGCCGGGTTGATGGCCAGGACCGCCTCGCGGGCCGATTCGACCTTGGGCCGCCCCACGTCGGCGGCGCCGTGGAGGACCTGCCGGTTCAGGTTCGAGAGTTCCACGCGGTCGCCGTCGGCGATGCCGATGCGTCCGACGCCAGCCGCGGCCAGGTACGAAAGGGCCGCCGAACCCAGCCCTCCCGCGCCCACCACCAGCGCGCTGGAGGCCAGCAGTTTCTTCTGCCCCGCGACGCCCACCTGCGGCAAGAGGATGTTGCGCGAGTACCGCTCGAGATCTTCGTCCGTGAGGCCGCGCCCGCTCATCGCCCATCCTTCCTTACGAAGAGGTGATACCGGTCGCCCTTGTGCGTTACGCCGATGACCCGGTGCCCTTCTTCCTTGAGGTTCTTCGGAACATCCTGTATCTGTTCCCCTTCCAGGAGCACCAGTTCCACCACCTGCCCCGACTCCACCGCGTCAAGCGCCACCTTGGCGTGGACAAATGTCATCGGGCACCGCGTCCCCGTGAGGTCCGCGCGGTACGCCGGGACAATCGTGTTCGCCGTGTCGCGTGCCATCTGCGTCTCCGCCGCGCGGCGGCTCAGACCTCGCGGAAAAGGTCCGTTGTCAGGTACCGCTCGCCCGTGTCGGGCAGAATCACGACCACCAGTTTCCCCTGGTTCTCGGGGCGTCGGGCCACCTCGAGCCCCGCCCACAATGCGGCACCGGACGAAATGCCCGCCAGGATGCCTTCCTTCTTCGCCAGGGCCCGCGCGGCTGCCATCGCGTCCTTCGTCGGGACCTGGATGACCTCGTCGACCACATCGCGATTGAGGACCTTCGGAACGAAATCGGCGCCGATGCCCTGAATGCCGTGCGTGCCCGGCTGTCCGCCCGAAAGCACCGGCGACTCCGCCGGTTCAACCGCCACCGCACGGAACCCTGCCTTGCGCGCCTTGATGACCTCGGCCACGCCCGTGATCGTGCCGCCCGTGCCCACGCCGGCCACCACGATGTCCACGGCCCCGTCGGTATCGCGCCAGATCTCCTCGGCCGTCGTGCGCCGGTGCACCTCAGGATTCGCCGGGTTCTCGAACTGCTGCGGAATGAAGTATCGGCTATCCTTGGCGGCCATCTCCCGGGCGCGGTTGACGGCGCCCGTCATGCCTTCCTTGGCGGGCGTAAGGACCAGTTCCGCGCCGAAGGCCTTCAGGATCCGCCGCCGCTCTTCGGACATACTCTCCGGCATCGTCAGCGTCAACCGGTAACCCCTGGCGGCACAGACGAGGGCCAGGGCGATGCCCGTGTTGCCCGACGTCGGCTCCAGGATGATCGTGTCAGGGCCGATCTTGCCCAGCCGCTCGGCGGCCTCGATCATCGAGACGCCGATGCGGTCCTTGACGCTCGACCCCGGGTTGAAGAACTCCAGTTTCGCCGCCACCCGGGCGGGCAGCCCTGCGGCCACCCTGTCCAGCCAGACCATGGGTGTATTGCCGACCAGTTGCGCCACGTTGCTCGCGATTCTCATCTTGCGCTCCGATGTCCCTGGGTCAGATATCATACTCGTATCATACTCGGGCGGGGGCCGGCACCCGAACTTAATCTTCAGCCAGGCGCGCTCGTGAACTTAGAACGCCGCCAGCTTGATCGCCGTATCGGCCGCGCCGATGGAGGCGGCTGCTTGCCGCGCCCGGCCGTCAGATCACGTATTCCGGAGGTCTGGCGACGTAGCCCCGTTCCTCCAGGATCTGGCGGATCTCCGCCACGTCCCCCGCCGTCAGGTTTTCCCTCATGCAGAAGTGCTGCAGGGGATGCCTGATCTTGCCCCAGGAAACCCGTTCCCACAGGCGCTCGTGCCAATAGTACAGAATCAGGCGCAGGCCGTGAAACAATAATGTGATGACGCTTGTCGCGCCGAGGTCGCGCGTGACCGCGTAGGAGATAGCCCCCAGGATCACCACGCCGACCGCGCGCCACGTGATGGACTTCACCCACGAGCGTTTTCGGGTATCCATTTGCGATCCCCTTCCGGCCGCTCAGCGAGCACCGCCGGGCCGATCAGATGCCGGCTCCGTCGGTCAGTTTCAGCGGCCGCGTGTGGATGCCGCACTCGCCGCCGCACTTGCTCGTCCCAATCCAGCGGCCGGCCCGCTCGTCGGGGCCGTTGGCAATCTTCGTGCAAGGCGCGCAGCCCAGCGACCGGTAGCCCGCGGCGTACAGCGGGTTGACGGGTACCTGGTTGATCGCCAGGTACTGCCATATCTCCCTTTCGTGCCAGATGAGGATGGGGTTGAGTTTAATCAGGCCCTTGTCGCGCTCCTCTACTTCCTGGAAGTCCGTGCGGGTGCGGCCTTCGGTGCACCGCAGGCCCGTGACCCAGCAGCCGACGTTCATTTCCTGAATGGCCCGGCGCGTGGGCTCGACCTTCAGGACGTCGCAGCAGCGGTCGGGGTCCGTCTCGTACAGGCGGTCGGGGATGTCGCTGTCGTTGCGGTAAACCCGGAGTTCCGGGTACTTGGCCACCACCCGGCCCATGAACTCGACGGTCTCTCGCGGCTTGTACCGCGTGGTTACAATAAAGCCGCGAATGGCTGGGCTGACGCGCTTCGCCAGGTGCCACACGGCGCACGAATCCTTGCCGAGGCTGTTGGCGACCACGAGGCGGTCTCCGTATTCCTCGTAGGCCTCCCGAATGAGCCTCAGGGACCGCTCCACCTTCTCGGCAAAATTCAGACCATCAACTAGCGCCTTCATGTTCTCCACCGTTGCGACGAGTGCCATACGCTGTGCCTTTCCTATCCTGTTCAGTGGTTGTGCACTATCCCGACCGGACCAGTAAGCAATTGGCCAAAAAATGCTGCCTAAATACAGTACGACGAGACGTAGGCCTCTTTCCTGTTACTTCGCTCCACCAGGTCCTGCAACGTTGTCCGCTCAAACACATCCAACATGGCCCTTCGGGCCTCGTCCCAAACAGCGAGGAACACGCAGTTGCCGTAGAGCGAACACCGCTTATCCGTCTGCGCCTCTACGCACGCGACGGGTTCGATAGGCCCCTCGATGAACTCTATGACTTCAGCCAGCGTCAAGTCCCTAGGAGAGCGTGCCAAAGCATATCCGCCCGAGGATCCCCTCTTCGACTCCACGAAACCGCCCTTTCTTAGTTCGTTGAGGATCACCTCCAGGAACCTCGGAGGAACCGCTTGGGCTTGCGCTATGTCGTCTACCTTTACCGGCGCACTTCTGCCCCGCAGCGCCAGTTCGAAGATGGCCCGTAGACCGTACTGACACTTTTGCGAAATCCGCATGCGGACACCCCATTATCACCATCCCGATAGGTATTATGACCTTGGCTTGGCTCGCTGTCAAGCAAATTTCCATCTTTTTTTCAAAAGTCAAACTCTCCCCCGCAAGCCATCACCCTGCTATCATGGGGCCCGACTGCCCTCCCCTAGGTCCAGAGGCAGGGCAGGCGCGAGAGCGTTCCATGGCCGCGCCATGGCCGCTCAAAAGCGGCGTTGGGCTTGTCGGGCGGGGCGTGGCGCGGTACGCTGTAGCCGCACCGGCAACCCCCAACGGCCGGCGCATGCGAGGACTCCACATGGCATCAGGCAACGAGGCACTGTTCCGCCACATCCCTTCGGTCGAGGCCCTGCTCCAGGGCGACGAGATCAAGCGTATGGCCGCCGGCGTGCCGCGACGCATCGTGGTCGATGCCGTCCGCGGCGCGGTGGAGGACACGCGCGGCTACATCACGCGCGGGGCCTGCGGCGGCGCGGGCCCGGACCTCATCCGCTCGACGATCCTCGCGCAGACGCAGAAGCGCATCCGCGAGGCCGTCGGCCCGCACTACCGCCGCGCTGTCAACGCCACCGGCATCATCCTCCACACGGGCCTGGGCCGCGCGGTCCTGCCCGCGAAGGCCCTGCGGCAGGTCCAGGAGCAACTCGCCGGGTACTCGGTCCTCCAGGTGGACACCGAGACGGGCAAACGCTCCCGCCGCGATGCACGCATCGAGTGGCTCCTGCAGCAACTCACCGGCTGCGAGGCCGCCACCGTGGTGAACAACAACGCGGCGGCCACGATGATCGTCCTGGCGGCGGTTGCCGCCGGCAAAGAGGTTATCGTGTCGCGCGGGCAACTGGTGGAGATCGGCGGCTCGTTCCGCCTGCCCGAGGTCATGGCCGCGAGCGGCGCCAAACTCGTCGAGGTCGGCACCACCAACAAGACCCACCGGCGCGACTACGAGAACGCCGTCACCGAGAACACGGCCGCCATCCTGCGCGTCCATCCGAGCAACTATAAGATCGTGGGCTTCACGGCCGAGGTGCCCCTGGCGGAACTCGTCGAGGTCGCCCACGCGCGCGGCCTGGTGCTGATTGACGATGTGGGCGCCGGGGCGCTGCTGGACTTTGCCCGGTTCGGCTTCACCGACCAGCCCGCCCTGCCCGATTCCGTCCGCGCGGGCGCCGACCTTGTCACGTGCAGCGCCGACAAGTTGATCGGCTCCTCCCAGGGCGGCATCATCCTGGGCAAGGCCGCCCTCGTGGAGAAGGTCCGCAAGCACCCCCTGGCGCGGATCCTGCGCGTGGGCAAACTGACCCTGGCGTGCCTGGAGGCGACGCTGGGCCTCTTCTTTGACGAGGCGGCGGCCCTGGCGGAGGTGCCGACGCTGGAGATGCTGTCGCGCGACCTGGCGGCCCTCGGGCAGGCGGCCGAGCGCATGGCCGCTGCCGTCCGCGCGAAGGCGGCCGGCGCCACCGTCGCCGTCGTCGACGGCGCATCCGAGATGGGCAGCGGCTCGCTGCCCGCCCAGCCGATTCCGACGCGGCTGGTCTCCGTGGCGTCGCCGAAGGTGCCGGCCGACGAGTTGGCGGCCCGCCTGCGCCGCCACGAGCCACCGGTCCTCGCGCGGATCCAGGAGGACCGCGTCCTCGTGGACCCGCGGACGCTCCTGGCGGGCGACGAAGAAATCGTCATCGACGCGGTCCTTGCAGCACTGGCTGTTTAGCCTCATGGGCCAACTTTAGCCCCCGGTGAATACATCGGGGGCCGCGCGGCCACGGATGCACCCGCGCATCGGCCCCCCGTGTGTTCACGGGGGGCTAAAAAACGCAAAGCACGCGCGCCATCTTTATTAGCCCCCGGTGAATACACCGGGGGCCGCGCGGCCACACACGCTCCTGCGCGCATCGGCCCCCCGTGTATTCACGGGGGGCTAACGAAGACAGGCAAAGCACGAAATCATGCCCTCGCAACAGGTCAACATCACGCTCGGCACCGCCGGTCACATCGACCACGGCAAGACCGCGCTCGTGAAACTCCTGACAGGGTGCGAGACCGACCGCCTGAAGGAGGAAAAAGAGCGCGGCATGTCGATTGAACTCGGCTTCGCCCCCTGCCTCATCGCCAACCTCGAGGTCGGCATCGTGGACGTACCCGGGCACGAGCATTTCATCAAGACCATGGTCGCCGGGGCCACCGGCATGGACGGCGTCCTGCTGGTCGTGGCCGCCGACGACGGCATCATGCCGCAGACCCTGGAGCACCTGGACATTCTCACCCTCCTGGGCATCCGGCACGGCCTGGTGGCGCTGACCAAGATCGACCGCGTGGGGCCTGAGCGCATCGAGGAGATGCGGCGGAGTTTGGAGACGCTCCTTCGCGGCACGTTCCTCCAGGGCGCGCCCGTGTGCCCCATCTCCAACGTCACGGGCGACGGCTTCGACGACTTCATCAAGGCCCTCCAGGCGCTCGTGCGGTCCATCCAGCCCAAGAGTCCCGCCGGCGTCTTCCGGCTGCCGGTCGAGAAAGCCTTCTCCGTCAAGGGCTACGGGACGGTCATCACCGGCATCCCCGTGGCGGGGCACGTCCGCCTGGGCGACGAGGTGGTGCTGCTGCCGCGGAACCTCGCGGGCCGCATCTCCGGCCTCCAGGCGTACGGCCGGACGACCGACACAGCCATGGCCGGGCAGTGCGCCGCCGTCAACGTCCGCCACTGGGACGCCAAGGACGTGGAGCGCGGCAGCGTGCTGGCGCTGGGCGGCTACTTCGGCCCGGAGCAGTGGTTCGCCTGCCGCCTGCAACTGCTGGCCCACGAGAAGTGCTTCCTCAAGAACGCCGCCAAGGTCAAGTTCCACACGGGCACCAGCGAGGTCCCCGGAACGGTGTACCTGATGGAGGGCGACCGCGCCCTGCCCGGGGCGGAGTGCCTGGTGCAGGTGCGGCTGGACCGGCCGGTGGTCGCCGGGCCGACCGACCGATTCATCCTGCGCACTCAGTCTCCGCCGCAGACCATCGGCGGCGGCCAGATCGTCGAGGCCACGCCCGGACGCCTGAAGCGCGGCCGCCCCGAGATCGTCGTGGACCTGAACCAGCGCGCGCAGGCCATCCTCCAGGACGAGGCCTTCGTCCAGTATTGCCTGAGGCACGCCCCGCTGGTTGCGGCCACGGCCATCGACCTCGGCCGCCGCGCCAAGGTCATGCCCAAACGCCTCCAGGAAATCCTGAAGGACCTCGTTGCGGCCGGCCGCGCGCTTGCCCTGCCGGGGGGCCTGTACCTTCACCACGAGCGGGCCGAGGAGGCCGAAGCCCGCGTCCTGGCGGCCCTGGCCGCGTACCACAAGGAAACGCCTGAGAGCCCGGGGATGGATTTTGAGTCGCTCGTGGCCGCTGCCGGCCTCGGCAAGCAGGTCTGCGAGGGCCTGGTATCGCGCCTCATAGGCGGCGGCAGAATCGCCGAGCGGACCGGCCGCCTGGCCGCGGCATCCCACCGCCCGGCGGTCGCCGACGAAGACCGCCTGGCCATGGACAAGGTGGAGCAACTCTTTCGCGAGCGGCCGTTCAGCCCGCCCGACCCCGACCAGGTTGCGGCCGAGGCGCACGTGCCGCCCGACCGCGCCGCCAAGGCCGTCCGGGTCCTCACCGAGACCCGGCGCCTGGTGCAGGTGGCCCCGGGCGTCCTGTTTCACCAGGAGGCCATCGACCGCGCGCGGCAACTGCTGACGGACTTTATCCGCAAGGAAGGGCAACTGGAGAGCGTCAAGTTCAAGTACCTGCTGGACACCACGCGGAAATACGCGATACCGCTCCTGGACTACTTTGACCGCATCGGCGTGACGCGCGCGAGCGGCCACACGCGGTTCTTGCGGCCCCCGCGGCCGCAATAACACTACAACGCCACTTCGCGCGGCGGGTCTCCTGACCCGCCGCGCGGGGCGGCATTCTCGCCCGCGCCGGAGGCGATTCTTGCGCGGTGGGTCCGGAGACCCACCGTGCAAAAACTCAAGTGGCGCTGTAGTGGTAATTAGCCCCCGGTGAATACAGCGGGGGCCGTATTCTGAAGCGTTCATGTGCACCGCGCCACGCGGTGCGGAAGGTTACTTGCCTCAGCCAAACCCCGTGCCGGCGACGCCGAACTTGAGCGTCCCGGCGGGCAGGCTGAGGGCCTTCTCGGCGGCCGCGCCCACGTCCTTCCAGACGGCCTTGCCGCGATAGGCCACCGCGCCGCCGGAATCGAACAGCACGACCGTCGGCACCACGTCCACCTTCCAGGCCTTCTGCGTGGCCGTGCTCACGTCGTACAGGACGGGCACGCCCACGTCGCGCTGGGCGTAGCATTCCTCG
>Ga0315291_10004557_pt1 | contig 17616 bp, 26 predicted proteins | sample YL17G12_20_MG_FD_203070 | JGI IMG/M metagenome (GOLD analysis project Ga0315291, IMG submission 203070) | Sediment microbial communities from Yellowstone Lake, YNP, Wyoming, USA - YL17G12_20 | ecosystem: Environmental > Aquatic > Freshwater > Lake > Sediment | place: USA: Wyoming | collected...
TATATTGAACAAATCTTGAGAGACCTTCCATTTGGGGTTGGTATTGCAATCGTGATCTTTCTGGGTATCCTTCTGATCATTTGGCTTCTCCTTCCCCTTTGGGTTTTGTTCATCCAATGGAATACAGCCAAGATCAGGGATGAGATTCGAAACCTCGTTGATCTGTTTGAAAAAAGGCAATCGGATGAAAAAGGAGAAAATGATGTCACCGGGCCAAAGGATTAAGGGGATTCCCTTCGTCCTTTTCTTATTCCTGTTGGCCCATTCGATGGCGCATTCCCAAGGTTCCTTTAAGGTTCCCATTTACCTCAAGAATAAAGAGATCTGGGTAGAGGTGGCGAAGACCCCGGAAGAGAGGGCTCGTGGATTGATGGGCAGAAAACTTTTAGGTAAGGATGAGGGAATGCTCTTCATCTTCGAAAAAGAAGACTATCACGGGTTCTGGATGAAAGATACTCACATTCCACTGAGTATCGCTTTTATCGACAAAGAGGGTCGGATTGTAAAAATCACCGATATGAAACCTCTGAGCTTAGAAACCCACGACCCACCTCGCCCCATCCTCTATGCTCTGGAGATGAAGAGGGGTTGGTTTTCTGCCCAGGGTCTCAAAGTGGGGGACATGCTTCGATTCTCCAAATGAGGACTCATAGAACGATTTGAATGCGGAATGCAGATTGCGGAATGCGGAATTAAACTCCGAAATCCGAATTTAATTATCACCTAAATTGAGCGATTCTTTTAAAAATGACCTACAAATTACCTGTAGCCGCAGGCTTTAGCCTGCGCAAAGAAATCACCCCTTGGGTGAAAATGGCAAAGAAACAAAACACCTCGCAACCTAAAGGTTGCGGCTACATTTCAAAATAGAAATCGCTCAATTTAGGTATCAATAATCTCCGATCCAGCAATAAAGACAGAGTTTTTCTCTGGGGAGGCCAATGGCCTCCACCATATCTTCGATCCTTTGATACTTCAGTGTCGTGGCTCCCAATTCCTTCCGGATCAACTCCACCATCCGTTGGTACTTTTTCGAATAGCAATCGATATACTCCCTGACATCTTCGATATGTTTTCCCTCAAGGGTATGGATGGCCCTCCGGGCTGCCAGTTCTTCAATGGACCGGGTGGAGAGGGCGAATCGACATGGGAACATTAAGGGCGGACAGGCTGGTCGGATATGGATTTCTTTGGCTCCGCACTCCAAAAGTTTCTTAATGGTATAGTTTTTCAATTGAGTTCCCCTGACGATGGAGTCCTCGCAGAGGATGATTCGATTTCCACAGACCACCTCCTTGATGGGGATGAGTTTCATCGTCGCAACCAGGTCTCGAATCTCCTGAGACGGAGGTGTGTAACTCCTTCCATATCCTGGTGTATATTTAACAAGAGGTCTCCGATAAGGAAGGCGCGATTCCATGGCATACCCAATGGCATGACCTACTCCGGAGTCAGGGACACCCGCTACAAGATCTGCCTTCACGTCATCATTCTTAGCCAGAAATCTTCCACACCGCTCCCTAACCAATTCGACACTGATGCCCTCATAGCTCGAAGCAGGATATCCCGTATAGATCCAGAGGAAAGCGCAGATTTGATTTGTTTTTTTACCGGATGACTTCTCTTTGAACCCTGATTTGCCAATCCAAACGATCTCACCGGGGGTGAGGTATTTTTTAATTCGAAAACCCAAATTTAAGAAGGAACAGGTCTCGGTGGCAATGACAAATTCTTTATCCCTTTCTCCGATGACGAGAGGGGTTCGTCCCAATCGGTCGCGGGCCGCATAAATCCCATCATTCATTAAGAGGAGAATAGAAGCGGAGCCCTGGATACGGTCGTAGACCTCCTCGATCCCTTCGGTGAGCGTTCGACCCCGAGTGATGAGTTTCGCAATCAATTCCACAGAATTAATTCCGCCGCTCGACATTTCACCAAAGGTTTCTCCATCTTTGAAAAGGTCTGAGGCCAATTGATCAACATTTTCAACCAGACCTGCTGCAGCGATAGCGAAGGTGCCGAACTTGGATCCGATGATCAGAGGTTGAGGGTCTCTATCGCTGATCACCCCGATGCCCAGATTTCCTTTCATTTCTTTATGGTCTTCAAAGAATTTCGATTTGAATTGGGATTTACTGATATCATGGATGGAGCGATAAAATTGCTTTCCGAAAACGGTCATGCCCCCATATTGTGTCCCCATATGGGAATGGTAATCGGTCCCGTAGAGCAAGATGTCCGCACAGTTTTTTTTCGATACGATTCCAAAAACCCCGCTCATTTGTTTTCCCTCATAAAGATATTTGATTGATCAATAGCAAACGGTGTTGATCTTGTCAACTCTATTGGCGTTAAATTCCATAATCCGTAATTGTCATCCTGAACTCGCTTCAGGATCTGGTTTCGTTTTTTATGAGGTGCTGAAAAAATTTCAGCATGACAGGGAAATTGCAGGCTTTTTAATTTGTGATTACGGATCATGGTAAATTCTGGACTCGAAATCTTACGATCTTAACCATTTTGCAATACGCTCAGAATAATATTTTGAATCCATCTCATGGGATGTTGATAGTGGAACAGTGTCAATCAGATTCAGGGGAGGGAGTCCACTGAAAAATCAAGGCGTCTTCATTCTCATAGTAGTTTGGAACCACACCTGTGACCTTAAATCCCATATGGAGGTAGAAGGCCTGCGCCCCTTGATTGCTCTTCCTTACCTCTGCCCATACCTTTTCGATATGGGGAGCCGTCATCGCTCTTTCGAGAAGTTCTTTCCCAATGCGCCTTCTTCGATGTCGAGGATGAACGGCGATGGAAATAATATGTCCCTCTTCGGTAAAGATGATATAACCTAAGATCTGGCCTTCCTTCCGGCCCAACGCTGGACTAACATAAACCAAGAAAGTTTCCAGGTAAAGATAGTGGAGGTTGATGAAGGTGGCCCAATCGTACGGAGATTTGGGAAAAGCTTCAAGTTCAATTTTGAGAATTCGATCGAGATCGGAGAGAGCGAAGGGTTGAATCATGGGTGATTTTTCATTCCTGAGATGATGGAGGCAATACCACCGGTCAATGGATGGGAGGTCACGTTTTTCAGTCCGACTTTCCTCATCATCTCCTCATAATTCTCAGCATATCGAAAATGGTAGACCGATTCGGGGAGATAGTCATAGGCTTCCCTGTCACCCGAGATGAGACCTCCAATCCAAGGAAGCATTTTTTTAAAATAAAAGGGATAGAGTGTTCTCAACAATCCCTTTTTTGGAAAAGTGAACTCTAAAATAATCACTTTCCCACCTTCTTTGACGACTCGAACCATTTCAGCAAGAGCCTGCTCCTTCTTGACGATGTTCCTCAGACCAAAAGCCATCATGGAGGCGGTAAAGGTATTCCCCCGAAAAGGGAGGGTGAGGGCGTCCCCAAGGCTGAGGGCAATCCTTTGTGAAACGCCTTTCTTCAAGAGCTTTTCGTGGGCCCTCCTGATCATGGGTTCAGAGAAGTCCAATCCAAAGACTTTTCTCTTAGGACCATCCTGGCAAACAATCTCTATAGCCACATCTCCTGTTCCTGTGGCAATATCTAATATCCAGCCTTCGAACCCGTTGAGCTCTCGGACGGCCATCTTCCTCCAGTAGAAATCCCTTCTCAGGCTGAGAAGATGATTGAGGAAATCGTACGTCGGTGCGATGGTGTCAAAGAGTTTTCGAATGGAATCTGGATGGAGAAAGTAGGTCCCCATATTCAATCAAACTTAGGGAATAAAAGTCTTTTGTTCAACGGTTATGGTAAGGATGCCAGTTTTGTTAATGGGTTAATACTACTCCGACAATTCACAAAATCCCCCTTATTCCCCCATTTGCCAAAGGGGGAAATTGTTATCCCCCTCTTTGGAAAAGAGGGGCGAGGGGAGATTTTCTGATCAAACCGCTCAACATATCCGTCTTGCATCGTGCCATAAACGCTATTTGTCGGAGTAGTATTAAGTCATTGGTCTTAAATCCTTAGCCCTAACCCCTTGACCCTAAACCAAACGGGCTTCCTAACCCTACCCTAGAGACTATTTTCATCGATTGGGTTGATTGGGCTTAAACGATTTTCATAAATCTTTTTCCTGGAGCACCGCAGATCGGGCATTTCTCAGGAGGAGTCTTTTCCACAGTGTTACCGCACACAGGGCAGACGTAATAATCCAGTTCCTCGTTCTTGCCCAAATTCTCCAAGGCTTTTGAGTAAAGAGCAGCGTGGATTTTTTCTACCTCATTGGCAAAATGGAATGTCTGATAGGCTTCGTCGTTCTTTTCAGCCTTTGCTCCATCCATCATCTCGGGATACATCTTCTTAAACTCATGGGTTTCACCATGGATAGCCTCCTGGACATTCTCCTTCGTCGACTTGATTCCCTTTAATACCCGTAGATGGTTATGGGCATGGACTGTTTCGGCTTCGGCTGCAGCCCTAAAGAGTTTGGCTACCTGTCGGTATCCTTCTTCCTCTGCCTTCTTGGCAAAGGCAAGGTATTTTCGATTAGCCTGAGATTCACCCGCAAACGCCTCCTTCAAATTTTCTTCTGATTTTATTCCCATAAAGACCTCCTTTCTAATTAAAATTTAAAAAATTATAACAGAAGAATTTGAGAACGGCAATTGACCCTTCGACTAGGCACAAGTCATGCTCTTGAGAGCAGAATAAAGGCACGCTCAGAGCTTGCCCTGAGCGAAGTCGAAGGGGTCAACCTTGAGCCTTTGACCTTTAGGTCGAGGAGCCGAAAGGTTGACAAATTTATCTGTAAATAATAGAATATTTTAAATTTTTAGGATCGGGAGTGAGAAAATGAAGATCGTTTTCCTTTTCATCATTATCTTGATCGGTTTTGTCTCCCCCGGTTATGGAGAGATATATAGATGGGTGGATGAGAAAGGGGTGCTTCATTTCGCCGATGATCTTTCCAAGGTTCCAGAGAAATATCGTCCCGATGCCGAAATGTTAAAACCCTCTAAAGAGATCTCTTCTCCAGAAATTAAGGGAAAAACAAAAGGACCACAGACTTCTCTTCCTACCCCAACAACCTCTGAACCCCAGGGATTTGAGGTAAATCTTTTCAGACGATATGAACTGTGGTTAGCAGAGGTCATATTGAATGAAAGGGAGAAGAGACATTTAATCGTAGACTCGGGCTCAAGTTTTATCTTGATTAGTCAACAGACAGCAAAGGAGTTGGGAATTACCATCGATGAGAACACCCCATTCATACCCGGCGCCACCGTCAGTGGTGTGATCCTTACCCCTCTGGTGACATTGAAATCTGTGAAGGTGGGGAATGCTGCAATAGAGAATGTAGAGGCAGTCGTCTACAGTATGCCCTCCGGGCAGGATGGACTTTTAGGGAACTCTTTTCTTAATAAGTTCAAGGTGGTTCTTGATTCGATCAATTCGAAGATGATCCTTTTTCCAATGAAGGGGACTCCCTCGCCCGATCGACCAGGGGGTTATAGTAGGGATTACTGGATTGGCCAATTCCGTTTCTATAACCGCAACTTAGAGGAGTTGAAAAAGCTGAAGACAAAATATGAGAACCAGGGGGCACGCTCTGAAGCGAATCGGGTTAATAATGCGATCCGATATTTCGAAAATCAATTAAGCGACTTAGAACGGAGGGCCTCCTCTGTTGGTGTGCCAAGAAACTGGAGAGAATAAATTAGGCAGAAATTTCAAATGTCAAGATCCAAATGTCAAATGAATGTCAAAGTCCAAAACCCAAAATTTTTAAAATTTGAGCTTTGGATTTAATTTGTCATTTGAACTTTGGCATTTGACATTCTCATTTCTTTGTTAGGGTGTATAGATCACGACGAGGAGTTTTGCCACTTCATTGCTGAGATTACGAAGTTTGTGAGTCATGCCTGAATCGAAGTGAAGGGTTTCACCCTTTTTAAGAAGATTTTGATCTTCGCCTACCCTTACCTCTATATGCCCTTTTATGACATAAAGAAACTCTTCGCCCTCATGGCGATAATCCACCATCTTATGGTCCTGTTTGGGATCGATGGTAACGAGAAAGGCCTTCATGTGTTTCAGCTCCGCATCCGGAGTGAGCGTTTTATAAGAGTAGGCCTGAGTCCTCTTGAAAAAGGTTTCCCTTCTCCTTTTTTGTGAAGCTTCCTGATCTTCAGCAGAGAGGAAGGAACCTGAGTCAACGGAGAGGGCTTTTGCGATCTGGATGACCGCAGAGACAGGGGGAATGGTGATCCCTTCTTCAATTTCCTTTAAATATCGCTGTGAGAATCCTGTCTTATTGGCAAGCTGTTCAAATGAACTCTTTCTTGCCAGGCGAAGTTGTTTCATTTTGGCCCCAAAGGATTTTTCATCCAACTTCGTTGTCATCATCTTCCCTCCCTAACATCGAATGAACATTTAACTATTTCATTATATTCTCAATTTAATATTTTTCAAATAAAATTTTATTCTTTAGGTTCTTCTCTTTTCATTATATAATAATATAAAGGATCAAAAATGGCCCGTTGGGTGAAAGTAGGGATTGTTGAAAATCGATTTGAAGGGGACAGGGTGTCTCAAGCACTGAATGAGGCAGGGGTTCCTTTTCTGATGAAATCCTTTCTCGATACAGCGTACGACGGACTCTACATTCCACAGAAAGGATGGGGAGCGGTCATGGTTCCTGAGAATTTTGAGGAAGAGGCGGGAAGGATCATTTTTGAGGTGAAAGGTAGTTTCACGAAGGAGGTGGATGATGAGACTGAATAGCCTGGATGAGATTATGAGGTTTGCCATCAGGAAGGAGGCAGATACAGCAGCCTTTTACCGAATGGCAGCGGATCGATCAGATCCTGGAGTCAGAAAGACCTTTGAAGAATTGGCCAAGGAAGAGGAAGGGCATAAGAAAAAGCTTGAAGGGTTTGATTCGAAAAAGATTGAGCAGATGGAATTGAAAGAGACCAAAGGATTGGGCCTGAGTGAAATAATGGAGGATGTTCCCTATAGTTCGGATATGAGTTATGCCGATCTCCTGAGAATGGCGATCAAGAATGAAGAGAAATCACAGAAACTTTATACTTCCACATCACAAAGGGTCACTGGGCCGATGTTAAAAAAATTGCTTTTGATCCTCGCCCAGGAAGAATCGACTCACAAAGAGAGGTTGGAGAAGATTTACGATAAAGAAATTTTGAAGGAATTCTGAAGACAGAGTTATTAATGAAAATACCAATGTTCAAATGCCAAGTAAAAACCCCTCACCTTTATCCTCTCCCCTCAGGGGAGAGGGTTAGGGTGAGGGGGGGGCTGGAATTTGACATTGGGATTTTGACATTTGAGGGTAGGGAGGTAGATGAATGTTACCTGGACTGACTGGACAATCTGAGATGATGGTGAGAGAGGGAGATCTGGTCAGCCAATTGGGGAGCATCGATGTGGATGTCCTTTCCACCCCAAGGCTGGTTCAACTGATGGAGGCTGCTGCGATCAAGGCCATCCAGGAATTTATTCCCTCTGACCAATTGAGCCTCGGAACCCATGTGAAGATCAAGCATCTATCCCCAACACCTCTCGGCATGAAAGTTATTGCCCATGCCATTCTCAAAGAGGTGAATAAGAATCGGCTTATCTTCCTAGTCGACGCTTATGATGAGGTGGAGAAGGTGGCAGAAGGGGAACACGAACGCCTCCTCGTTTTTAAAGAAGGCTTTCTTCAGAAGGTAAAAAAGAAGAGGACTGGATGATTCCGTTTTTATTATCCTGGGATACTCAGAAAAGATTAATCTCGCTCAAATGGAATGGGTTTCTCTCCTTGGTTTGGGAAAAAGGGAAAGTTTTGACAAAAATTCTCGGGTTTCCGATTCCCTTCCGTCTCAGACAAAAAGAGATCCATTTTCACATGCGGTGGGTTTATTTGAAGGAGATCTTCTCTTTTCTGGCTAAATGGAAACTTAAAAAGGTGGAGGGAACGTTTTCCCTTCCGGATCCCATGATAAATGGACTACTTTATGGTTGGATCAGTGCCTTTGAAACAGTGAAACCAAGTCGAAAGATCAGTGTCACTATCAATTTTTTGGGAGAGAATCGGTTTTCAGGAGAAGCCTTCCTTTCCCTGAAGGCCTTTTTTCACCATTTAAAAAGATGGGTCTTCCTTCTTCTCAGAGAAAAGAAGATAAGGAGACCGTGAAGAGGAGGTGATTGTAATGGAGGCGACAGATTTAATCAAGACACTTTTAGAGGGTTTTAAGGCAGTGGCCAAGACAGAGACCATTGTCGGAGAAGGAATCAAGGCAGGCGAATTTATCGTTCTCCCTGTCTCCAAGATCTCTTTGGGGATCGGTGCAGGTGCTGGAACAGAACAGATCAAGAGCTCTGGTGGAAGCGGAGGTGGAGGGGGAGGGGGGATCTGTGTCGAACCCATCGCTTTTCTTGTAGTGAAGGAGGGAGAGATATCGATCATCAATCTCCGGAGAATGCCAGCGATGATCGAATCTTTCTTTGGAAAAATTCCGGACCTAATGGAGAAGGCGATCAATATCGTCAAAGGTAAGAAAAAGGGTGAAGGGTCAGAAAGTCACAAATGAAGCGTTTTGAGATATTGGATCATACAGCGGATATCGGGCTCATCGTTTATGGTGAAAGCCTCAAGACGCTTTTTGAGAATGCAGGGGAAGCCTTTTTCCACCTCATCACCGATTTGAAGAAGGTGAGGCGCCGCACGGAGAGAAGGATTGAAATTGGAAAGGAAGATTTAGAGCGCCTGATGGTGGATTGGCTAAGCGAACTACTTTATCTTCACGATGTGGAGCATCTTCTCTTTAAGGAGTTTAAAATTGAATCTGTTGGAGAGGATGGATTGAAGGCGGTAGTAAAGGGAGAGGTGTTTCAGGAGGGTGTCCATGTGATTAAGACAGGGGTGAAGGCTGTGACTTACCATCGGATAGAGGTTCGAATGGAAAATGGAAGGTGGAGGGCCCAAATCATTTTTGATCTCTGACTATTATTCATGACGACATAAATCTTTTACAGTTTGTCATTCCGGGCTTGACTAAGCCTGCCCCGTACTTGATACGGGGGAATCCAGTATTTTTAATAATGGTTCCCTGCTTTCGCAGGGACGACGCCTGGGTTCCCGCTGGAGTTTACCCCGTACTTCATACGGGGCGGGAATGACATGCTTTGCTATGACTGATGACGCTGTGTATAAAATTTAGGAGTAACCGACAATGGCAGATGAAAAAATTAAGATACAGAAGGTAGATGACTATCGGTGGAGGATCCCTCGGGAAGGGAAGATGAGAACCGATGGGATCATCTATACCGATGAACGGATGTTGGGTGATATTCGAAAGGATCAGAGTCTTGCCCAAGTCACCAATGTTGCATGGCTCCCCGGCATTGTGGGCCATTCCTTGGCCATGCCGGATATCCATTGGGGTTACGGTTTTCCCATCGGAGGTGTGGCAGCCTTTGACCTGAATGATGGGATTGTTTCACCCGGAGGGGTAGGATACGACATCAACTGAGGCGTTCGATTGATGCGCTCAGGTTTGAGCCGCACAGAGATTCAAGGAAGAATGAGGGGGCTCGTGGATGCTCTCTTTGCCAACATTCCTTCAGGGGTGGGATCCCACCGAAAAGACTTCAAATTGAATCGAGAAGAAGAGCGACGGGTTCTCAAAAAAGGGGCCAAATGGGCAGTAGAAAGAGGTTTCGGCACACCAGAAGATCTCGACCATATTGAGGAACAGGGATGTATTGAGGGAGGTGATCCAGACCGTATCTCTGAGAAGGCAATAGAAAGGGGCAAGGCCCAATTAGGAACGCTCGGTTCCGGAAATCATTTCGTCGAGGTCGGATATGTTGCTGAGGTATTCGATGAGGCGATCGCTCAAACCTTGGGATTGTGGAGAGATCAAGTCACGATTCTCGTCCATACAGGTTCAAGGGGTTTAGGCCACCAGGTATGCGACGATTATATTCGTGTGATGTTGGATGCCGCCAAGAAATATCAGATCGAACTCCCGGATGCCCAACTTTGCTGTGCCCCTGTCCTCTCGACAGAAGGAAGACGTTATTTGGAAGCCATGGCCTGTGCAGCCAACTTTGCCTTTACCAATCGACAGATGATCACCCATTGGGTCAGGGAGACCTTTGAACAGGTTTTTCAAAAAGGCCCAAGAGATTTAAAGTTGGATTTGATCTATGATGTCTGTCATAACATTGCAAAGATTGAGACCCATACAGTGAAGGGAGAAAAAAAGAAGTTTTGTGTTCATAGGAAAGGCGCGACAAGGGCCTTCCCCCCAAACCACCCAGATATCCCGAAGGATTACCGATCTATTGGGCAACCCGTTCTCATCCCTGGCGATATGGGCAGATGTTCTTATGTATTGGTGGGGACGGAAAGGGCGATGGAGGAGACCTTTGGAAGCACCTGCCACGGGGCAGGTCGGGTGATGAGCCGCCATCAGGCGATTAAGGTGGCAAAGGGGAGAGCCATCGCAAGAGAGTTGGAAGATAAAGGAATTATCGTTAGGGGAGCAAGCCGGGGGACGATTGAGGAGGAGATTCCGGATGCTTATAAAGATGTGACGGATGTAGTCAATGTCGTTCACCATGCAGGCATCAGTCTCAAGGTGGTGAAACTTGTCCCCATGGGAGTGATTAAGGGATAGTGATCAGTGAACAGTGATCAGTAATCAGTAGGCAGTAGGCAGAGAGCTGAAAGTTCAAACACGTAATGACTTAGTGACTCAATGATCCAATGACTTTATTTAACGCATTGACACTTTGACGCTAAGACGCATAGACGCTTATGAAGATTTTTGCGATTGATATTGGTGCGGGAACCCAGGATATCCTCCTTTTTGATTCGCAAAGGAATATCGAGAATTGCACAAGCCTCGTTCTTCCTACCCCATCCAAAATCTTTGCTGAAAAAATGAAGGCAATGGAAAGAGATGTCTATATCTATGGTGATACGATCGGAGGAGGATCTTTAACTCAGGCCATCCTTCGTCACCTTAAAAAAGGGCATCGCGTTGTGATGGAGGAATCTGCTGCTTACTCCATTCGAAATGACTTGGATGAGGTCAAGTCAATGGGAATTGAAGTAGGAGGCAGACCAGAGTCCAACTCTTTTCAAGAATTAAAGATCCAGGAGATTGATCTTCCATTATTCCAGAACTTCCTTTCACACTTTGGCGAAGATTTAAAGATTGATGTCATCGCTATTGCAGTTCAGGACCACGGTGTTTCACCTAAAGGAGTTTCAGACAGGATCTTCCGTTTCGAGAACATGGAGGCAATGCTTCGTAGAGATAATCGGCCTGAGGCATTTCACTTCTCAGAGGAATTCATCCCAACCTATTTACTTAGGATGAGGTCAGCCGTAAAAACAGTCAGGAGAACTTTCTCAGTCCAGGTTCTGGTAATGGATACCTCCTTCTCTGCTATTTTGGGGTGCGTCGATGAAGTCAGCGGGCCTTCTCTGGTTGTCAATGTGGGCAATGGGCATACCATCGCCGCCATACTGATTGAAAAAAAGATTGAAGGTCTCTATGAACACCATACCCATGAATTGACCCCAAAGAAACTGGAGCATGACTTGAGACTCTTTCTTCGAGGTGAGCTGAACAGCCGAAAGGTCTTTGAGGAGAATGGCCACGGAGCTATCACCTTGAAGCCTTTTTATGGAGATATATCGGTGTTCGTGACTGGCCCCAATCGTGATATATTCAAAGGAACCTCATTTAAATTCGTCTACGCAGCCCCTGGCGGCAATACAATGATGACAGGGCCCATGGGTCTGATTAAGGCGGCACAATTTCGGTTTGGGACTAAATAGCATAGTAAAGAACTTTTCCATTTGAAAACGCGGGGACGAAAACGCGGGGACGTAGTTACAGAAGAGATAGCCAGAGGTTCAGTCTGGAAGTTCTTCTATCCGTTTCGAGAAATTTGCTTGAATCGAATGAGATGGAGGATAATGAAAGGGGTGTTTCTCGAAACGATAACCACATGTGCCTCCGCAAAGAGCCACTTCATCGATGTCTCTTTGGTCTATTGGAAAACTTTTGCACACCTCCAAGCGGAATTTATCATAAATACGGCAAAGTCGTTGTCGCGTCAACATGGGGCAAACAAAAACCAAAGAGCAACATCGAGCGCATTGATGGCATTCCCCTTTTCGTAATGCCAGTTGTCTCTTTACATACCCCTTTCTGAAGTAAACAAGATAAAATCGTCTGAACTTGCCCATCAAATGGATCACGGAACGAGCTTCCATAATGACTTAAACTGGTCGATGTTAGATTTATTTGAATAATACGTTTTATAACCTATAACTAACCAAATAACCATTGCCTAACTTTATTTAAATGTGGAATTCAGATTGCGGAACTCGGAATTTACTTATCAATTATGCATAGAGCAAAGAGGATAGTGTTGACCAGCAGAAAATGTTAACTTTAAGGAAGAAAATTGCTGAGGTCTTGGAAGGGGAATGTCTTGATTTGCGAGAGATTTCGAAATTGTTCGGGATTAAAGAAAGGGAAGCCCTTGATCATCTCATACATATTGAAAAGTCAGTACATCACAGGGGCTTTACTGTGGAACCGGCCTCTTGCCAACAATGTGGTTTCTCTTTCAAGAAACGGACTCGCCTGAACACTCCAGGCCGCTGTCCCTTATGTAAAAGCGAACATATTTCCCCACCGCGATTTAAAATCAGCCATTATTAAAAAGAGAGAAGATATGGAAAAAGTGGTGATTGAAATACTTCCTAATACGAAGGAGGATCCAGGAGCAAAAAGGTGGGAGGAAGAAAAGGGGGAATTCGTTCAAATTGCGTATCAGGAGGAGATTCACCATTTAGCCCTCTTTGAGATCAGAAAAGGGTTCTCAAGAGGAAACCATTATCATCGGAAGAAAGAGGAGATATTTTATATTTTCCATGGAAAGTTGAAAGCTCTCTTTATGGATATGGAAATCCTTCAAAAGGAAGAAAGGGTTCTTGAAAAGGGAGATAAAATTAGGATTACCCCCCTTTGTGGCCATATCTTCTATGGATTGGAAGATGCTCTGATTGTTGAATACAGTCCCCAGGTTTATGAGAATGAGGATAGTCATAAGATTAACTTAGGTTGACTTGGAATGATGGGGTCCTCCATAAAAAGTTGGCCCTGGAAATAAAAGATCGCAGAGGGCATGGAGCATGGCGTACAGAAAATCTTGAATTTTAGATTGCGGAATGCGGAATTTAACTTATTATTGAGTCATAAGAGGAATTGAGGACGGGTTCCGATTTTTATTGGAAGAGTCCCAAAACAAAAATTGGGACGGTTGTCCACTTTTTTTCATAAGAGGGAAGGACCAAGACATAGAAAGACTGAAGAGAGGAGGATGTTATGAAAGAGAAAAGCAAAGGGGTAAAGGAAAGCAAGAAGGCGCCACAGAAAAGCCTGAAAGAGAAGAGAAAGATGAAGAAGGAGAAGAAGAACAGGTAGGTTGGACAGGGATTGGGATTGTTGGGGTCGGACCAAGCCAACTACTTAATCAAATTAATCATTTCTAAAAAAAGGGGGCTGATTTCAGGCTTGTCATTGGGGCCAGGCTTGCCATATTGCAATTGCCGTGCGAAAAGAAGAATAACTCTTTAACAACATAAGAAGCGGCGATTACACTTCAATGGGCTTTGTTGGTCGTATTGCTCCGCATCGAAATAGTCATTGACAAAGGGGTCAAATTGTAATACATAATTTATAAAAAAGTAATACGGAGGTAGTTGCCATGGACGTTGTGAAAGCTACGGTAAAGGGCCAAATTCTCATCCCTGCATCACTGAGAAGAAAATATCGAATTGAGAGGGGAACCCCTCTGCGTGTTTATGGTGGAAAGAACCGTATCATCCTTGAGCCTGTGGATCGAGACCCGGTGGAAGAGGGTCGAGGCATGTTGAAGACCAAAGGTAGAGTACTAAAGTCTCTGATAGAGGACAGGAAGAAGGAAGCGAAGCAATGAAACGATACGTCTTAGACAGCTACGCCATGATCGCCTACTTTGAAGACGAGCCGGGCGCAGATCGAGTGGCACAGATATTGAGGCAACTTATCCAAGGCAAAGCAAAAGGGTACATGAGCGTGGTGAATTGGGGTGAGGTTTATTACAACACCATGAGGGAGGAAGGCGTTGCTGAGGCCGAAAAGGTCATCCTTCAGTTGGATAAATTTCCGATTCAGATTATCGAGGTCAATAGAGATTTCGCCTATGAAGCAGCGAAGTTGAAGGGGAAGTATCGTATCGCTTATGCGGATTGTTTCGCGGTTGCGCTATCAGTGAAATTAAATGCTTCCCTTGTCACAGGTGATTCCGAGTTCAAGAAGCTGAAGGAACGGATTTCCATTCAATGGATCGATTTACCCCGTTAGAAAGCCCCAACATTCCTGCCTGTCGGCAGACAGGTATGCTGGGGATGGTATAAATAGAAAGCATTAGCTCCTTTATGGAGGGCGGGGTCAAAGCCCCGCCCTTTCTAACGGGGTTTACCATGAGGTTTCAGCCTGTGAGAAAATTCGGCCGAATTGAAGATTGTCTTGGAAGATGTGAAGGAAAAGTTCGATACCGTGATAGAGGGTATTAATATGGTTAGGGAGACCCTGGAACGTCACAAAGAGGAGAACCAAAGGGAGCATGAGGAATTTAAAAAGACGATATTAGGAGTTCAGGCTGATGTGTCCGTGCTAAAGACGGATGTGGCAACCCTAAAGACCGATGTCTCTGAGATAAAAAAGGATCTGAACGACCATCGGGACAACACTGAACTCCATGCAAGAGAAAAGAAGAAAAAGGCTTAAATAAGAATAACCCTCCAATCAAGGGTAAACATAAAAAGACAAGCTATTTACCCACGAAAAACCAAAAGGTAAAAGCGGCCAACCCCCATAATCCCTGCAACAGGCCGATGTGTCGCCTCTACACTTTTCACAATACATTTAATGGAAGAACGTTGAAAGCGTTTACTTGGTTTCTTTAGATCATTACATAAGAAATGGACTATTTGGAAAGAATATATGCGAAATCCGATGGAGCTAAAAGTTAGGAGGTTCAAATGGATAAGGTTTATTACGCTTCTTTCAACTCGCCGTTTTTAAAAAAGGTTTTCGTTGCTTCCACAGAGAAAGGGGTCTGCATGGTGGATTTCCTAACCTCAGAGAAGGCCTTTCTCAAAGAGTTGCGGAGGTGTTTTCGTGGGGAGATCATCAGGAACGATCAAAAGAATAAGGCGGTTTTATCTCAGCTAAAAAGATACCTGAAGGGTAAACTGAAGCGTTTTGATTGTTCATTGGATTTTAGAGGAACTCCATTCGAGAAAAAAGTGTGGTCAAAATTGGCAAAGATTCCATACGCTCAAACACGATCCTACAAGGAGATTGGAAAGGCTATCGGCCATCCAAGGGCCTTTCGTGCGGTGGGGAATGCCAATGGTAAAAACCCTCTGCCTTTGATTATTCCCTGTCATAGGGTCATTGAAAGCAATGGTGGCCTGGGGGGTTTTGGCCATGGAATTCAGGTAAAGAGGCAACTGCTGGACTTTGAAAAATCCCATGCTCTTTGACGAATTCTTGAAAGAAGTAGCTTCATCCGTTGGCCTTCAATGGCGACCTTTTAAAAGGAGAGGAATCGAAAGAAGAGTTAAGAATAGAATAGTTCAAATCGGCCTCTCTCACTTTGAAGAATACCTCCTGAAAATCAAAAAAGATCCCGAAGAGCAAAATCATCTTTCCAAAATCCTCACCGTTACCATTTCGAGGTTTTTCAGAGATCAGGAGGTCTTCAATACGATTGGGACTTCCATTATTCCCGTAATCATTAACAACAGAGGTGAAGGTGATCTCAAGATCTGGTCCATTGGCTGCGCAAGTGGTGAAGAGCCATACAGTCTTTCAATGTTATGGAGGGAGAAATTTGAAAAGCTTTGGCCCCGAATTCGTCTCTCTATCCTGGCGACTGACATTGATGAGAAACTTCTCGAAAGGGCGAAAAAAGGAAGATATAAAAAGAGCAGCCTGAAAGAAGTCTCAGAGAATATCCTTAAAGGTTATTTCAGGATGGATAACGGGTTTTATGTTCTTGATCAGGCCTGTCGGGAGCAGATTGAATTTAGAAGGCACGACATTATACATGAAGAACCATTTTCTGGGATGGATATGGTCTTTTGTCGAAATTTAGCCTTCACCTACTTCTCCAAAGAAAGTCAGGTGAATGTGTTAAAAAAGATTGCCGGGAGTTTGCGAGAGAAAGGATATCTGGTAATCGGGAAAGATGAGTCCCTTCCCCTTACTTACCCCACCCTATTTGTTCCGGTCTTTCCCACCGAAAATATTTATCAGAAATTTAAAGTGAATTACGCAAGCTAAATAATCTGAACTCTATCTAATACTACACCGACTCTTTTAGAAAGAACGCACTATACCAACCAAAAGTGCTTCCTCACCATCCGTCATACCCGTGAAAACGGGTATCCAGGACGACGGTAAAGAAAAAAACTGGATTCCTGCTTGCGCAGGAATGACGGGCAAAAGAACGAGAAGGGGTAAGGTCGACTTCAAGTCGACCTGTTATTTCAATCCCCTCGCCTTCAAGGCGAGGGTAGTTTAGTTTATACGGATCTCTATTTCTTTTTCTTTAATTCAGCTTCAATGGCTTGCTGGAAACCCTGAAGGCTTCTCTGATTGAACAACTTTCCATTTACGAAAATAGTGGGCGTCCCTTGAACGTTTGCCTGACGGCCGTCGTTCATATCCTTATCAATCAGAGACGCAATGGCTGGGTCTTTGAGATCCTTGCTGAACTGCTCCATGTTCAAACCAAGTTCCCCGGCGATTACCTCCACTTTGGCATCGCTGAGATCCTTCTGATTGGCGAACAGTTTTTCATGAATCTCCCAGAACTTCCCCTGTTTCCCTGCCGCCAGGGCAGCGATGGCTGCCTTCCTCGCATATCCGTGCATTGGAAGGGGAAAGTGTTTTATGACAAGTTTCACATCGTTCGGGTATTTCTCCAGCACCTGCCGGAGGAGGGGCTCAAGCCCCACGCAGTAGGGTCACTGATAGTCATCGAAAACGATAATGGTGACCGAAGCGTCTTGGGGACCTTTAAAAGGAAGGCTCGCCACGTCAATCTTATAAACGGCTTCAAGAAGAATCATCTGAAGGGCTTTTTTTGTGCTGCTCGTAATGGTGAGCGTATCAGCTCTTGGTGAAGATGCAATTCTGTCAAAGTCCTTGTCGACAGGAATTCGATTGGTGATCTTCCCCTCTGGAAAGGAATAAACGAGAATTTCTCCGGGTGTGAGAATGAATAACCACTTTCCATCCGCAGAGGGAGCGACATCGAGCGGGGTAGTTTTCAGGTCTAAGTCTTTGATGGTTCTCCACTCCATATCGGCTTGAATGATCTGCGGGAGAGAGAGCCAGCCAGCCGCAAAAAAGAAAGCCAAAACCAAAATGATCGTCTTCTTCTTCGTCATAAGCACCTCTCTTCTTTAAAATTTCACTATACTTAACCTGAAATAATATAAATGTCTACGGTCTGAAGCCCTCCTCAAAGCCAGCATAAGAA